>Ga0190271_10000844_pt1 | contig 16286 bp, 17 predicted proteins | sample Popmic356T_FD_133747 | JGI IMG/M metagenome (GOLD analysis project Ga0190271, IMG submission 133747) | Populus adjacent soil microbial communities from riparian zone of Weber River, Utah, USA - 356 T | ecosystem: Environmental > Terrestrial > Soil > Riparian zone | place: USA: Utah | collected...
TGTTCCTCGCGGCCTTCCTGCCCCAGGTGATCTTCGGTGACGACCTCAACCCCGGGGGAGCGTCGGACCCCGTGACCATGACCTACGTCATCCTTGGCATGGGCACCATCGCTACCGCCGTCGCGATGCGCCGCGACCCCGAGCCCGGCTTCGTGGGCCCGTGGGGCAAGGCGATTCAGTTCAGCCTGTACCCGCTGATCATCATCGTGCTGTCCACCGAACTGGGGTTCCTCCAGGACTGGATCGACACCACCTCGCTCAACGGCACGCAGTGGGCGATCTGCATCGGGCTCGTGATCATTCCTGCGGGCGTCGTCGAGCTGGACAAGTGGCGCATCCGGCGCAAGCTGGCCAGGCCCGTGACGACCGTGCAAGAAGCCGTCGCGCCGGTGCGCGCTCGCTAGGGGCAGCCGCCGGTGCGCGGTGCCTAGAATGGGCCGCATGACTGCTACCGACGTGGACGTTGAGCGCGCCGTCCTCGAGGCGTGCGGGCGCGCCAAGGTGGCCTCGCGCGTACTCGCGACGGCCACGCGCGGCACCAAGGACGCGGCGCTCAACGCCATGGCGGATGCGCTGGTCGAGCGCGCCGCCGACGTTCTCGCCGCGAATGCCGTCGACGTGGAGCGCGAGCGCGCGGCCGAAATGTCGGCAGGGCTGCTCGACCGCCTCACCCTCACGACGGCGCGCATCGACGTGATCGCGGCCGCACTGCGGTATCTCTCAACCCTGCCCGACCCCGTGGGGGCCGTGCGCCAAGGCTCCACGATGCCGAATGGTTTGCGTGTGGTGCAGAAGGCCGTGCCGCTCGGCGTGGTGGGCATGATCTACGAGGCTCGACCAAATGTGACGGTCGACGCCGCCGGACTCGCGCTGAAGTCCGGCAACGCGGCAGTTCTGCGCGGCGGCAGCGCCGCGCGCGAGACCAACGAGGTCATCGTGGCCGTGCTGCAGGACGCGCTCGCGGATTCTGGGCTTCCCCGCGACGCCGTGCAGTCCATCGACGCCTACGGGCGCGAGGGCGCACGCGTCCTCATGAACGCCCGCGGGCTCGTGGACGTGCTGGTGCCTCGCGGCGGACGCGAGCTCATCCAAGCAGTGGTCCGCGAATCGACCGTTCCCGCCATCGAGACGGGCGAGGGCAACTGCCACGTCTACCTCGACGAGTCGGCTCCCGTGGCCCGCAGCGTCGAGATCGTGCTGAACTCCAAGACCCACCGCGTGGGCGTATGCAATGCCGCGGAGACGCTCCTGGTGCACCGCGCGAACGCCGACGTCGTCTTGCCTCCCGTTCTGGCCGCCTTGCACGAAGCCGGCGTCACCCTGCATGTCGACCCAGCGTCGGCCGCCTTGGCGACGGTGCCCACCGTCCCTGCCACGGACGAGGACTACGCGACCGAGTACCTGTCGATGGACATCGCGGTCAAGGTCGTGGATGACATCGACGAGGCAATCGCACACATTCGCCGCTTCAGCACGGGACACACCGAGGCGATCGTCACGGATGAGATTGCGGCCGCCGAGCACTTCGTGGCGCAGATGGATTCCGCCGCGGTGATGGTGAACGCGTCGACGCGCTTCACCGACGGCGCCGAGCTGGGGTTGGGTGCCGAAATCGGCATCTCCACCCAGAAACTCCACGCCCGCGGGCCGATGGGGCTCGCGGAGCTGACGAGCACCACCTGGATTGTTCACGGCGACGGCCACGTCCGCTCGTGACGGCCCGACGGCGTGGAATACTTGAGCCCAGAATCGAGAGGAGTCCCCGTGGTTACCGCAGTATTTGCCGCCGTTGAGGAGCAAGTTTCCGAGGGCGGCGTGCCGGCCTATGCCGTAGGCCTGCTTGCGTTCACGGTCCTCATGGGCCTGTTGTTTGTGACCTTCGCGTTCCGGAGCGTTGGCACCCGTCACTGACGTGACCAGGATCGGAATCCTCGGCGGCACTTTTGACCCGCTGCACCTGGGGCACCTCGTCGTCGCCTCAGAGGTCCACGCGGCGCTCGCCCTCGACACCGTCGTACTGGTGCCAGCCCACGCTCAACCGCTCAAGCCCGCGCCGGTAGCGTCGGCCGCGCAACGCCTGGAAATGTGCCGAATTGCCACGCAACACGACGCTCGGCTAGAGGTGTCAGACGTCGATGTGGTGCGCGGCGGCACCACCTACACCGTGGACACGCTCCGCGACATCGCCGCGCTGTATCCCGCGGCGGAACTGTTCTTTATCACCGGCGCGGATGCGCTCGCGAGCCTGCCGAAGTGGAAAGATTCTGAGACGTTGAGCACATTGGCAACATTTGTGGGAGTCCCTCGCCCCGGTCATTCGTTGGTGAAGTTGGATGCGACACACGTCCTGGTAGAAGTGCCGGGCGTGACGGTATCCTCGACTGATGTCCGCGACCGGGTCAGCGCCGGAGCGCCCATTCGCTACTTGGTCCACGACGCGGTCGCCGAATACGTGACCGAACACCAAATGTACGGCGGAGGAAGTCATGACTGACGGGTCAGCGCCCTTGTCTCGCAAGGAGCGTCGCGCACTAGAGGCGCAACTCCAGGCTGCTGGCGACCCCACTCAGGCGCTCCCCGTCACACCAGAGACGGCGGGCGTCTCCGCCGCGACGCGTCGTGACCGACGCCGCATGGAGCGCCTCGACCGTCCCATGGAGGTGTGGACCGCCGAAGAGGAAATGATCGCCACCGGGCAGATCCCCGCCATGACTCCCGAACTCATCGCCGAGCAGGAGCGCCTCGCTCGTGAGCGTGCCGCCCAGGCAGACGCCGACGCCCGCGCGGCCGCGCAGGAGCTCGGCATTCGCGCGCTTGTCCGCGAGTCGCTCGCGCCGGCCGCCGACGAGCCCGTTTCCGACCAGGTTGCTGAGCACGTCGCCGAGCCTGAGCAGGCTCCTCAGGCTGAGTACGTCGCCGAATTTGCGCCGGTCGCGGAGCCCAGCGCATCTGCCGAGCCCGTGGAGGCCACCTCGGCCCAGCCCGTTGACGACGCCCCGATTGAGCCCGTGAACGACGAACCTGCCGCGCCCGACGATGACGCACTTGCCGCGTCGGACGTTGACCCACCCGTCGACGGCGCACCGGCGGCCGCCGCCGCCGAGGTCGACCAATCATCGGGTGAGTCCACCGCCGACGCCGCGCCCGCCAACGACAATGTCGACGCCGAGACTGAGCTCGCCGAGGCAGCCCCCGCGGAGTCCGTCGAGGCTGCGTCGGACGGCATCCCCGAACAGTTCCGCAACTGGTTCCCGCCGGGCTCGCTGCAGGCCCGCGCCGCCGAGAAGCCGTCGGTCGACGCCGCTCCGGTGCCCAGCAACGACGCCGTCGACGAGATTCGCCGGCTCACGCAGGAGGCCATGGCGGGCATCACGCGCGCCACGACCGGCGCCGTGCCGATCACCCAGGCTGGTGTGGCCGCCGACGCCGATGGCGGAACCCCGGCGCCCGAGTCCGCACCCACGGACCAGGCACAAGCCGGCCCAGCTCAGCCGACGCTCCCGGTCCCCGGACCCATCGCGCCCGTCGAGCCGCCCCTGGCGCTCGTCTACCCGCCGCCCGGTGCCGGTGAGTCAGCTCCGGCGGCGTCGGACATGGCGGCGGCGTACCCGGAGTTCGCAGAGGTCTCCGCCAACAGCGTGCCCGCCCTTCCCGCCGGTATCGACCTAGAGCAGCTCTGGTCTGCGTCTGCGGATGTCGAGACGCTCACCGACGGTGCGCAACCACTCGAGCTCGTGGAAGTGCCGTTCGCGGAGGAACTCGCCACGGACGTTCCCGATGGTGCACACACGTCCGAGGTCGCACCCCCGGTGTGGAACACCCTGGTGCCCGCGACGCTCGCGCCTCAGCGTCAGTTCGTCGATGCCGGTTTGGCCGACGCACGGGCGCACGCCGCGCTCACGCCGACCCCCACGCCCACCGTCTGGGACTCCCACCCGTTGGCGCAGGCATCGGCCGCGCCCGTGCGCGAACTTGCGCCCCAGGCGTCCACCGAGGCGCTTCCTCGCCCGGACCTGAGCGGACTGCTCCCGAACCCGCCCCGGCCCGTCAACACCGGAACTGCCGAGGCGCCGACGTTCACGGGCTCAATCCCCATCAGCAAGCAGGAGGCGTTGCCTCCCGCCGCAGCGGGTGCCCGTCACTTCCGCTGGGCGCACCTTGCAGTCATCGGTGCCATCGCGTTCTTGCTGGGCGTGCTCGCCTGGAACATCGCAAGGTCCGGCTCGTGACGGCTAGCGAGCGCGCGCTCGCGATCACCATCGCCGCCGCCAAGGCGGCGTACGACAAGAAGGCCGAGAACGTCGTCGCCCTCGACGTCAGCGATCACCTGGCGCTTGCCGACGTCTTCCTCATCGCGTCGGGCGCCAATGAGCGTCAGGTTGTCGCGATCGCCGAGGGCATCGAAGAGGCGTTGGCTGAGGACGGCACCAAGGCCGCGCGGCGCGAGGGCGTGCGCGGCGGCCGCTGGGCGCTGCTGGACTTTAACGACCTCATCGTTCACGTGATGCACGACGAGGACCGCGCGTACTACCAGCTCGAGCGCCTCTGGAAAGACTGCCCTGTCGTGACGCTACCCTCGGACGTGTGAGCCGCCTTTTCATCGTTCGCCACGGCGAAACCGAGTGGAACGCGCGTGGAGTGCTGCAGGGAGCGTCGGACGTTCCGCTCAGCAAGGCCGGTCGCGAGCAGGCAACCCAGGCCGCCCAAGCGCTCCAAACCCTCGTCGCGCCCGACGCGACCCTGGTGTCGTCGCCACTGTCGCGCGCCCACGACACCGCGCTAGAGCTGGCCAGGCACCTGGGCGGCGAGGTACACGTCGACGACCGGCTGCGTGAGCGTGCGTACGGCGAGTGGGAGGGCATCACCCCCGAAGCCCGCCTGGAGGGCTGGCCCGACGCCGTGGCGGCGTGGCACGAACACGGCGACCCCGGCATCGCCGGCTTCGAGGGGCACGATGACGTGCGAGCGCGCATGGTCGAGTCGCTCGAGCAATGGAGTCGGGCCGCGGTCAGCGACCTCGTGGCCTTCACCCACGGCAGCTCGGCCCGCATGGGCACGATGGGACTCCTTGGCCTACCGCTGACGCACCGCACGCTGGGCAATCTGGGCAACGCGGCGTGGTCCCGCCTGCGACGCAACGACGACGGGACGTGGACGCTCGAGCGACACCAGGTGACCGTGGCAACGCTCTGGACCGGGCCATGAGCGCCATCATTTTGTGGCGCCACGCGCCCACGGCCTCGAACGTCGCCGACCGGCTCCAGGGGACGCTCGACATCCCTCTGGACGAGGCGGGCCGCGCCCGAGCGAGCTGGGCCGCCACCCGGATCGCCGACACGTACGGTCCGGACCTGCGCATCTACTCGTCGCCGTTGTCGCGCGCCACCGCCACCGCCGCGGTGTTGGCGGGCATCGTCGGTACCGAGGTGACGGAGGATGCCAACCTCAACCAACGCTCGTACGGCGTGTGGCAGGGACTGACGCGGGACGAGGTCCGAGCGCGATGGCCCGAAGAGTATGAGCGCCGCGAGCAGGGCCTTGATCCGAGGATTCCGGGCTGGGATGGTCAGGATGCCGTCGCGACCCGCGTCGCGGCGACGGTGGAACGCCTGTGGGACCCCGAGCGTCCCTCAGTGCTCGTCACCCACGGCAGCCCGATCACCCTGGGACTACTCGCCTTGATGGACGTGCCGGCGTCCTCGCGGATGCTCGGCCGGGTGCCTCACGCGGCGTGGGCCGTGGTGAAAAAGGTCGAGAGCGGTGCCTGGCATCTTGAGGCGTTTGCGCTCGGTGCCGATTAGGAACGCGCGCGCGGCGTGGGCTACTATGGCAGTCGCTCTTCACGGAGCAGCGGGGCTGTGGCGCAGCTGGTAGCGCACCTGCATGGCATGCAGGGGGTCAGGGGTTCGAGTCCCCTCAGCTCCACTCTGGTTGAGACAGAGCGAGAAGGACCGTCCGTGAGGGCGGTCCTCTTTCGTTCCCCGGGGAGCTAACCCGGGCGCGGAGTTCCGAGATCGAGCGGGACTCGAAAGTCGTCCATGCAGTCGGGGCAGACCCACTGCCGCGGTCCGCTTGTGGTCAAGCAACCGGCGGTGAACTGCGCATGGTCGGTCGCGGCGGAAGAAAACCCGGCCCAACAGAGGTCGCAAGGGTCATGGTCCCAACCCGCTCGTTTGGAAAAACAAGGCGCCCACACGAACTCGCGTCGAAGATGCTCGCTCTCGTAGCGCTCTAGGCGCCAGTCCGTTGTGTCGACGGACCCAAGCCTCATCGGGGCTGAGCCTCGGGAACGCGCATTCCGGTCGGCAGGGTGTACCGCCTCGAGGACATCGTCCAGGCCAACCGCGACATGGAGGCCGGAGTTGTCGGCGGCAAGGGCGTCGTTTTGCTCTGACGCGACGTCAGGGTGGAGTGCGCCCCGGCAGGTGGCGAGTCAGTCGGGCGCGCTCGCGGGCGGTTTCGATGCTCCGAACGCCGTCGTGTAGCCGGTGGGGAAGATCGAGAACCTGTGGCGCCTCTGGACGAGACCCCACAGTCCGCGGCGGAAGAACAGCGCGAAGACAATCGCGACGACACCGAGCAGGATCAGGTAGAGCGACCCGTAGTCCGCGAGAATCTCACGCAGCCCCCAGAAGGTGATCGCCCCGATGATGGGACCCTCGATCGTGCCGACGCCGCCGATGACGACCATGAAGATCATGAGGACCGACCATTGCACGGAGAAGAGTGAGTCCGGTTGCACGCGGAGCGTCGATATGGCGATGATCGCGCCAGCCATCCCGGTACCGATCCCGGAGATCACGAACACCAGACGCTTCGCACGGGTCACGTCGACCCCGGATGTCGCGGCCGCCGTCGGATCGTCGCGCAATGCGGTCAGCCCCAACCCGTATCCCGACCGCACAAGGAGGACGCAGGTAGCGACCGTCAGGATGGTCACGCCCAGTGCGATCCAGTAGCTCACCGCGATACGCAGGTCCTTGTCGAAACCGGACATCGCGTATAGGGATATGCCGCTACCCAGTCCGAGCGACGAGAACTGTGTGACGATCAACTTCACGACCTCAGCGATCACCCACGTACCGATCGCGAAGTAACCGCCTGCGAGCCTGAACGCGGGGAAGGAGATCAGGAAAGCGGCCACGCCGGCGATCAGGCCCGCCAGCGGGACCGCGATGAAGATGCCTAGCCCCAACTGATCGGCCAGCACGACCAGGCCATACGCACCGATTCCGATGTACGCCTGCTGGCCGACGGATTCCATGCCACCGTACCCGGCTATCAGGTTCCACATCGAGGCCAGGGTGATGAAGATTAGCAGGTCCGTCACGGAGCGAACGTTCGAGAGCAGCGTCATAAACGGGAGCGCAAACATGACGAGGAAGACCGCGCTGATCGCGGGCGTGCCGATCCTTGATGTCCTCGTCCATCTCGTGACCCTGACGGCGTCCTCGGTGCGTGTGGCAGTCATAGGCGCTTCACCTTTCCACTGAGACCCTGCGGCAGGAACGCCAGGAAGATCAGGAAGACGATGTGTCCGATCAGGATTCCCTGCGACGGGAAGTAGCTCGCTCCGACCGTCTGTGCGATACCGAGGACGAGGGCTCCGAGGAAGGTACCCCAGAGACTGCCGATGCCACCGATGATGACGGCCTCGAAAGCGAAGATGAGCAAGAGGCCACCCGACGTGGGACTGAACGACGTCTGGATGCCGGAGGCGACGCCACCGATCGCAGCGAGAGCGAGCGCGATGGCGCCGGCACACGCGTAGACCGACTTGGGTCGGATCCCGAGCAACTCGACGGTCGACGCGTCGTCGCTGATCGCTCGCACGGCGCGGCCGAACTGCGTCCTGGCCATGACCAGAGCAAGAATGCCGAGGATGACCAACGACGAGACGAACAGTCCCAGCGGGTACACCCCGAGCCTTACGGCGCCAATATTTATCGCCGCCGTGTCGATCCAGCCGAGAGTCATGCGCTTCTGGTCGGCAGACTCGGTGATGAGCAGCAGATTCTCGACGATGATCGCCAACCCGAAGGTCACCAAGATCGACGGCAGGGCGGACTCTCCGAGAGTTCGCTGCAGGATAAACCGCTGCAGCACCCACCCGAATGCCGCCATCAACGGCACGACGATGAGCAGAGACACAATGGGCGACCACCCGCCGGCTTCGGTCAAGTGGAGCGCGATGAAGCCGGCCAGGACGGCGAAGGCGCCGTAAGCCAGGCTCACGATCTTCATGACGCCGAAGATGAGCGACAGGCCCGCCGCGAAGATCGCATAGAGTCCGCCCAGCATCAAGCCCTGGAGCATGGCATCTAGCAGGTTCACCGGGTCCCCGTTCCGAAGTATGCGCTCGCGATATCAGCGAAGTCGAGTTCGCGCCCGGCGAGAGAAGTCCGTCCCTCGAGCAAGCAGTGCACCTGGTCCGCGACGGAGAGAGCGCGCCTGACGTCTTGCTCGACGAGCAGGACGGCCGTCCCCTGTTGGGTGATCTCGGTGAGGCGGTCGTAGAACTCGGTCACGATCGCAGGAGCGAGGCCCAGGCTGATCTCATCGAGCATGATTACCTCGGGATTGCCTACGAGTGCCCTCGCGATCGCGGTCGCCTGCTGCTCACCGCCGGACATCTGACCTGCGACACGGTTAAGGCGTTCTGCGACGAGCGGGAAAATGTCGCATACCGTCTCGAGCGTCCAGTGGCCCTTTCGCCCGGTCGACATGCCCAGTTGGAGGTTCTCCTTCACCGTCAGTGTGGGGAAGAGGCGCCTCCCTTCAGGCACCATCAGAATCCCGCGACGTGCACGCGCGTTCGCGGAGAGGGGCGTCACATCTTCACCGTCGATGACGACGGAACCCGTGCGGGCTTCGAGTTGGCCAGCGATCGTCTTGAGCAGCGTGGACTTGCCGGCGCCGTTAGCGCCGATGATCGCAAGAATCTCACCACTTTCCACGCTAAACGAGACGTTTCGGAGCGCTGTCAGTTGGCCATAGCCCGCGGACAGATCAGTGACTGCGAAGGTCATGTGTTCTCCGAACCGTCGATGCCGAGGACCACGTCGTCCGGTTCGATGCCGAGGTACACCTGACGTACTGCAGGCGAGCTCATGACGTCGTGCGGATCTCCCTCAGCCAGGACGCTGCCGTACGTGAGGCACACCATGCGCGTCGCGACGGAGAGGAGCGCGTGCACAACGTGCTCGATCCACACGACCGTCACCCCCGCGTCGAGCACACCCCGGACGAGCGTCAGCAATTCGGGAACTTCGGCCTCAGTGAGTCCGCCGGCGATCTCGTCGAGGAGCAGGAGGCGTGGCCCGGACGCCAGCGCGCGAGCGACTTCGAGCCTCTTGCGGTCAAGCAGCCGCAGATTCCGCGCCGGGACATCTGCGAGACCCTGGAGGTTGGCGAGCGACATGGCCTCGAGTGCCGACTCCTGTGCCTCCCGGCCCTTGAGGTTGCCGGCGAAGCGTGCGGCGACGAGGGCGTTCTCGAACACGGTCATTCCCAGGAATGGTCGCGGGATCTGATAGCTGGTTGCGACGCCCTGTCGAGACCGCCAGCTCGACCGCTTGGCGGTGATGTCCACGCCGTCGAGCAGGATCCTTCCGCCCTGGGGGTGAGTGGTACCCCCCAGGACGGAGAGGAGCGTGGACTTGCCTGCCCCGTTGGGACCGATGATGCCGAGCAACTCGCCGCGATAGATGGTCAGATCGAGATCAGCGAGTACCTGTAGGCGACCGAACCGAACGTTGATTCCTTCGGCGGCGAGCAGCTCGGCGGACACTACTGCTTGGGCCAGTCGAGCGGCTCGACCTCGCTCGTGGTCGGGATCTCAGGATGCCCGACGTTCGAGACGATCTCGATGGTGTACTCGGCATCTCCTGTCAGGCGCCACTGGCCACCGGTCACCGGCGAGATGGCGACTCCGGGCATCGGACCGTTCTCCCAGTCGAGATTGCCCACGATCGTGTCGACGTTCAGCGTGGACATGGCAGCTGCGAGATCGGCGGAATCCGTCGTCTCGGACGCGGCGAACGCGGCATTGGCCACCTCGAACAGCGCTTCCGCGAAGCCGAGTGGCATCGTCCACTGCTTGCCGGAGGCCTCCTCGTAGTCCGCCGCGAACTGCTCGCTCGAAGTGCCAGTCAGGCTGCTCGAGAACGGGTACGAAGGCGACCACCAGATTTCGGTGGAGAGGTTGTTCCCGAGGTTTCCGAGGGCTTCGACGACCGAGGGGAACTCGATTGCCTTGGCGACCGTCGCCACCTTAGGCTGGTAGCCCTGCTGGACTGCCTGCTTCCAGAACGTGATGAAGTCCGGCGGAACCATGATCGACACCAGCACGTCGTTTTCGTTCTGCTTGAGCGAAGCGATTTGAGCAGAGAAGTCGGTTGTGCCATTCGGGAAGGCGCCGGGGTTGTTCACGGTGTATCCCGCGCTCTCGGCGAACGGAGGAACCGCGCCTGCCCACGCCTCACCGTCGCCGTCGTTGGGGAACAAGGCCCCGAGATTCGTCTCTCCGGGAGCGGCACGCTTCCAGATGTCCTCATATATCGGCAGCACATCTCCGAGGCCCCAGAAGAAGTGGAACGTGTACTCGAAGTGCTTGTCCTCAGTTCCGCCGCGGCCGTAGTACCACGTCTCCCATGGAGCGACCGTCGAGATGCAGACGACCTGATTGGCCTCGCATTGGTCCGAAACCGGGTTGTTGGTCTCGGGAGTCGACGAGACGAGGATCATGTCGACCTCGTCCTGAAGGATAAGTTCACTAGCCACATCAGCGGCGCGCTTCGAGTCCGACTGAGTGTCCTTCTTGATGATCTCGACGTCGTGCTTCGTACCGTCGGCGAGGGTGATGCCGTTCTCGTCGAAGTATGCGGTCATCTGTTCGAGAACAAACGCGTCCGATTCGCTGAAGGCAGCGAGCGAACCGGTTTCGGGCGTGACGTAGCCGATCTTGATCGTCTCGGTCGTCTCGCCGCTGGGGTCGTCCTCGGAAGAGCCGCCACCGAGCGAACAAGCGCTCAGCGCCAACACAGTTGCGCTGACGGTTGCGATGGCCGCCACCCGTCGCGATGGAGAAAGCGTCATTGATTTCTTCCTTTCAGTGGTTCATTTCTCTGTGGTCCACGCCCTCAATGGCGCGGCTCCCGATGCTCGAGGCGACCTTGCCACGGTTGCGGCCGAAGCGGGAGTCGTCCGCAACCGCACCATCGAGCAACCTGCTGCGCGTGAGAGGTCTCGCCCGCTCATGAGAACTCCGCGCCGTGAAATTACGCTAACCTCCGCTTCTTTGCGACGGCGTTGACAAGCTGTGGGACCTTGTCTGGAGGCATTATGTAACGAATTTCAGCGATGAGTCAAGTAAATGTCACATAACGATGTGGGACGCGTGCGGGCAGCCCTTTGCACTTAGCGCGGCTATGACCCGGCACGCCGGGGTAGCACAGTTCGCGCGCTCGGCACAGCTGAGGCGGTTGGCCGGGAAGCTGCGGGCGGACTGCGGAAGAGCCCCGTCCAGTTGCGCGCGGCCCTTGCCCCTTCCGTAGGTTCGGAAGTCGTCGTTGTGAATCAGGTTGGGCACCGTTCAGCCGTGAGGCCGTACTCGCCGAGGAAGCTGTTGGCGAATCCGCGCAGCCTTTCCGTGGTGCCGCGAGCCCCTGGGGCAAACGGCACTCGGGCTCGAATGTTCTCGTCGTTGCGCGAGTCATTGCGCCTTCACTACCGTGACGCAGTCGACCGCTTTGATGCCGTCCGAGCGGCACACGTGCGTGTCGCGCTACCGCCGGACATCGGGATCCGAGAAACCGGCTGCCGAGCAGCTCGCGGACGGGGTCTGGACGCCACGGCAGGTGAAACGCGGATGCGGGCGACATCTCTTCGACCCGCGCCATCGGTTGCGGCAAGAATTCTCGATCGAGTCGGATGCAAACGATGGTGCATTTCCGCGCCAGCTGCGGAAAACGGTAAGAGCGTCGGCAAGGTAGACGGTCCGGAGGTCGGAGAGGCGACGAGATCGTCGGCTTCGATCACCCGTGCGCTCGGGCGCTCGTCGGGACGTCTACCACTACGCCCTGCGAGTGCTCGGTCTCGACGCCTTCGACCACACCCCACCCGATCGTGGCGATAAGCAGCGGGCTGAGACCCGCGACGCCTCGTCCCAAACGATGGCCGTCTGCGCCGGCTCCGCGATCGCCCTGTTGCTCTCGCGCTCTCTCCTGCTACGCCAGCTGTTTGATATCTTGCGCATATGAATGACGAGGAATTGAGTATTTCCAACCACGAGAAGGCTGATCTAGCGTTACGAGAGAAGAGACGGAGCGCCAGCCCCGTCTTGGACACCCGTACGTTGAGATACTTCGTCGCTGTCGCGGAGGAGCGGCACTTCGGTCGGGCGGCGGAACGCCTCCTGATCGCACAGCCTCCCCTCTCGCAGCAGATCCGACGGCTGGAGAAGTCGCTGGGAACGAAGCTTCTCAACCGCACCACGAGGAGCGTCGAGATGACCGCAGCGGGCGAGGCGCTCCTGGTGCGCGGCCGTCGCATCCTCGAGGACCTCCGCGCTGTGGAGACCGACGTACGGCGCATGGGTCAGGGGTTGCAGGGCACGCTCAATATTGGATTCACCGGGTCGGCGACCTACGGCCTCATGCCGCGGGTAGTACGCGAAACCCACCGAGCTTACGGTGGCATGGCACTCGGTGTGAGCGGCGAGCTGCTGACGCCCGCCCTGGTTGCGCAGCTACTTGACCACCGCGTCGACATCGCCGTTCTGCGTCCGCCCGTGCATACAGTTGACGTCGAGGTCGCCGTCGTCGCCCGCGAGCGCCTGGTCGCCGCGCTCCCCGCGCACTCTCTCCTCGCGGAGCGCGGTGCGCTCTCGCTCGCCGATCTCGCGGGCCAGCCTCTCGTCGGCTACCCAGAGGGATCGTCGGTCTCGGCGGCCGTTGCGGCGGAATGCCTGCACCGCGGCATCTCGCTCACCTATGAGCAGCGCGTGTCCGAGACCTCGACGCTGCTCTCGCTCGTCGCCGCCGGCGTCGGAGCGGCGGTCGTGCCCGAGTCGGCCACCGCGCTCAGCCTTGGCGGAAGCTTGTTTCGCGAGGTCCTCGACGCGCCGACCGTCGAGCTCGCCATCGCCTGGCGCCGCGGCGACACCTCTCCGATCGTGCAGCGGTTCGTCCCGTTCCTCCGAGACGTCATCGCCAACTACCGAGGGGGCACGCAGTGATCATTGATCGCGTCGAGGCCATCCCGTACCGCATCGCGATGCGCAAGCCGATGCGCTTCGCCAGCGGCCAAGTGGATGAGATGGGCCATGTCCTGCTCCGCATCGGCACGAGCGACGGCATCGTCGGGGTCGCCGACATCCCGCCCCGCCCCTACACGTACGGCGAGACTCAGGCCGGCGTGGTGACCGTGATCGACACATTGTTCGCGCCCGCGCTGCGCGGCGCCGACCCGCTCGACCGCTCGCGAATCAACGCCCAGCTGCACCGCACTGTCGGGAACGCGGCCGCGAAGGGCGGCGTTGACATCGCACTGTGGGACATCATCGGCCAGGCGCTCGACCAGCCTGTGCACCGCCTGCTCGGCGGGTTCACGGACGGCTTGCGCGTTTCGCACATGGTTGGGTTCGCGTCGGGTCCGCAGATGGTCGCCGAGGCGCTGGAGTACCGCAGTCGCTACGGCATCGCAGTGTTTAAGGTGAAGGTCGGTCGCCGGCCGTTGCGCCTCGACATCGACGCGGTGCGGGCTCTGCGCGAGGCGCTGGGACCTGACGTCGAACTCTACCTCGATGCCAACCGCGGCTGGACGGCCGACGAGGCGATGCGGGTGCTGGACGCCACCGCTGACCTCGGACTCACCTGCTTTGAAGAGCCCTGCGACGCGGCCGAGGTGATGGGCAGGCGTCGTTTGGTCTCCCACGCCCGGATTCCCGTCGTCGCCGACGAGAGCGTGCCCACTCTCGGCGACGCCGCACGCGAGATCATTACGGGCGGGGCGACGGCCCTCAGCATCAAGACCGCTCGTACAGGATTCACCGACTCGGCCAAGATCCTGGGCCTCGCCGAGGGCCTCGGTATCGAGGTCATCATGGGCAACCAGATCGACACGCAGATCGGCAGCACGGCGACAGTCACCTTCGGGGCTGCATTCGCCCATTCGTCCCGGCGCGCCGGCGAACTGTCGAACTTCCTTGACATGGCTGACGACCTCATCGCGGAACCGCTGCGCATCATCGACGGGCGAGTCGCTGCGCCTACAACCCCGGGCGTCGGGGCGCGCATCGACGACGACAAGCTCGCGCACTTCCGCCTCGACCAGCGGGTTGCCTGACATGCTCTACGTCGTCCGGATGGACGTGCACCTTCCCGCCGAACTAGACCCGATCCTGGCCCAGGATCTCAAGGACCACGAGCGTGCGTACTCGCAGGAACTGCAGCGTGACGGCCGTTGGAAGAGCATCTGGCGAATCGTAGGCAAATACTCCAACTACTCCGTATTCGACGTCTCGGGAAACGACGAATTGCAGGACCTCCTTTCGGCCTTGCCTCTGTTCCCGTACATGGAGATCGAGGTCACACCGGTGGCACGCCACCCCTCACGCATCGACGGGGCCGAGTAGCCCGTCGGCCATCCCACCCCATCTATACATCGACAAAGGAGTTGACATGAGCACCAGTTACACCGACGAGACCGAGGCACGCGCCGCCGAATCGGGGCGCAACGCGACCGACCAGTTCCGGGCGCGACTCGCGGGCGGCGCTGCCACCAGTCAGGAGCGCATCAGCGGCCTCGCCAGCCGCCTCATCAAGGCGGTCAACGAAACCGTGATCGAGGAGCGCGTCACCTACGACGAGTACAACGCATTGAAGTCGTGGCTCATCAAGCTCGGCGAAGACGGCGAATGGCCGCTCTTCCTCGACGTCTGGGTAGAGCACTCGGTCGAGGAAGTCGCCAGCGACCATCGTCACGGCAGCAAGGGCACCATCGAGGGCCCGTACTACGTAGACAACGCGCCGGAGCAACCCTGGAACGGCACCATTCCGATGCGCGCAGATGAGCCCGGACGACCTCTGCAGTTCCAGGGTCAAGTGAGGTCGGTGGACGGCACGCCGCTCCCGGGTGCCAAGGTCGAACTGTGGCACGCCGACAACCTCGGCTTCTACTCGCAGTTCGCGCCCGGGATTCCGCAGTGGAACCTGCGCGGCACGTTCCACGCGAATGAGGAGGGGCACTTCAATATCCAAACCATCGAACCCGCGCCGTACCAGATCCCGACAGATGGGGCTTGCGGTCAGCTGATCGCCGCCGCCGGCTGGCACGCGTGGCGGCCCGCCCACTTGCACCTGAAGGTCTCGCACGACGGGTACGAACTGCTCACCACGCAGCTTTACTTCCCCGGAGACCCGCACAACGACGACGACATCGCTGGCGCGGTCAAGCCCGAACTGATGCTCGATCCGCACCCGCGGGCGGGGGGCGAGGGCTATGAGGTCACCTACGACTTCGTGCTCGATCCGCAGTGATTGCTTGTCCCGGCGGATGCGATCGGATTCGAGCCCGCCGGGACACTCGCTGACCCTTGCCCACGCGCCCACCTACTGGGCGATCCGCCAGGCCGAGAGGACGTCATGACCGTCCCTACGCTCGCCCATACGCCACCGGTCGGTGCGCCGGGAGCGCCCCTGCTCGTGTTGGGACCCTCGCTCGGCACGGCCTCGCAGCCGCTGTGGCACGGTGCGCTGCCGGTTCTCGCCGAGCGGTATCGCGTCACACTTTGGGATCTCCCCGGACACGGCGATTCGCCCGTTGCTGATCAGCCATTCTCGGTCGCAGACCTCGCCGACGCGGTGGCCGCCATCGCCGATGATCTCGACGCCGAGACGGTGCTGTACGCGGGGGTATCGCTCGGCGGTGCGACCGGCCTGCAGCTGTGCCTGCGGCATCCGCACCTCGTCGCAGGTGCAGCCATCGTGGCGTCGGCTGCGCGACTGGGCGAGCCCGACTCGTGGGTCGCGCGCGCCGCGGCCGTGCGCGCCGGATCGACTTCTGTCGTCGTCGATGCGTCGGCTGCGCGCTGGTTCGCGCCGGGCTTCGTCGCCGAGAATCTCCCCGTCGTTGACGAACTGCTGCAAAGCCTTCGCGACGCGGACGCCGAGTCCTATGCGCGATGCTGCGAGGCCCTGGGTGGCCACGACGTGTCAGCGCGGCTGGCCGAGATCGCACTCCCGGTGCTCGCCCTGTGGGGCGAGCATGATGCCGTTGCGCCAGAA
>Ga0190271_10000845_pt1 | contig 16261 bp, 15 predicted proteins | sample Popmic356T_FD_133747 | JGI IMG/M metagenome (GOLD analysis project Ga0190271, IMG submission 133747) | Populus adjacent soil microbial communities from riparian zone of Weber River, Utah, USA - 356 T | ecosystem: Environmental > Terrestrial > Soil > Riparian zone | place: USA: Utah | collected...
CCGGAGAAACTCTCGCCGGCTGACCCATTCCGGCCATGCAGGCACCACACCCCAGATTGCGACAGATTTCCTGATACCACCCCCGGCGTTAAGACTTCGTTAGGGACGATGAAAAGGCGCTACAATCGCGGGCAGCCCGCCTTGAGGAGACTTGTCATGCCGGACGCAACATGGATCGATGTCGGCTCGGCTAGTGAACTATCGACGAGGCCGTTGCGCAGGATCGCAGTCGGACAGCGGGAACTGGCGCTGTCGTTCAAGGACGGAATGTTTGGCGTGGTCGCCAACGCCTGCAATCACGTCGGGGGCCCGCTGGGCGACGGACGGCTCGACGGCGACTACATCATCTGCCCCTGGCACAACTGGAAATTCCACCGCTGCTCCGGCAAGGGCGAGCCGGGGTTCGAGGAGGACGCGGTTCCCGCCTACGGGGTGAAGATCGAGAGCGGCCGCGTCCTGGTCGACATGGCTTCGGCGACGAAGCGCACCCGCAAGCCGCACGACCCGCATCCGCTGTCGCGCAAGATCGAACGGGCCTCCGGCCCGTTGCGGCTCGCCGGCATTCCCACCACCGCGATGGACGAAGCCAACCCGCGCTTCTCCGGCTCCGACCATCTGCTCGGTCACGCGATTGCGGCAGCCGCCCGATACGGCGCGCAAACCCGTCTGATCCGACTCAGTGCGCTGACGTTTCGCGCCTGCGAGGGCTATTACTCCAAGGCTGCGCGCGCCTGCACGTGGCCATGCTCCATCACGCAGATGGATTCAGCGGATCAGATGGATCAGGTCTATGAAGCGCTGGTGCATTGGGCCGACGCCATCGTCATCGCCTCGCCGATCCGCTGGGGCGCCGCCTCCTCGCTTTATTTCAAGATGGCCGAGCGGCTCAACTGCGTGCAGAACGCCTTGACGATCCGTAATCAGGTTATAATTCGCAACAAGGTCGCGGGCTTCATCATCGTCGGCGGCCAGGACAACATCCAGGGCGTGGCGGGACAGCTGCTCGGCTTCTTCGCCGAGCTTGGATTCACCTTCCCGCAATTTCCTACATCGCGCACTCACGCGGCTGGTCCGCTGAAGACATGGAGGAAAACGTGCAGGTGGTGCGCGACTCCAAGGAACTGGCGGAAGGCGCCGTCAAGCGCTGTCTCGATCTCGCCGGTCAACTGGTGGCGCGCGACGAGGCGCCAGCCTCGATCGAGCGAGGCGGCCGCAAGGCGCACGATCTGCGCATGGCGATAAGGCCGCTGGCGGACGACCGAACCTAGCGGCGCGCAACCTTCTGGTTTTCCCGGAGCTGGCGCAGCACGGCGCCGGCCGCCTCGACCACCCGGTCGATGATCGCCTGGCCATGCTCCACCGATGCGTTGCGCGCGTCGCCAATGACGCCGTTGTCGGCGATTCGCGCGTCGCCGCTCGACCACGGCCAGCTCACCGCCGGATCGAGGATGGCGGCGCGCACCGCGGCTGCCTCCGGCGAATGCTGGAGCTCGGCGATGCGTTCGCGGCGAACCAGATCGGGCGCGAGCACCAGCATCACCGAAGTCTCGTCCTTTCCCGCGTGAATTTCCGGCAAGCCCCGATCCGGCACCGGGCTGATCAGCGCGCCGAGGTGCATCGAGCAGACATTGAGGCCGAAGTCCCCGGCAAATTCGTATCCGACGGCTTCGAGGATGCCGCGGTTTCCGCCATGCCCGTTGACGATCAGGAGGTTGCGCGCCGGCAACGCCCGAACGATCTCGGCCGCCTTGTCGCGCAACATCGCCGTCATCCCAGTCACGGAATGCGAAACGGTGCCAGGCGCCCAGTCGTGCTCACGCGACAATCCTACAGTCAGCGCCGGCAATTGCCATAGATCGTAAGAGTCGCGCCACCGCGCAACGATGCGCGACGTGAACGCCTCGGCGATCACCGTGTCGGTGTTGAGCGGAAGATGCGGGCCGTGCTGCTCGGTCGATCCGAACGGTAGGCACAAAGTGGAAGCGGCATTGAGCTTGCCGGCAATCTCCCGATTGTCGAGGTCGCCGATCGTGCGGCTCGATACGGACATGCCTCAGCGGCCGACCATGCGCATCAGAACGTCGTCCTTGCGGACGAAATGATGAAACAAGGCAGCGCCGATATGCATGCAGATCAACAAAGCCAGCACGATCCCGAGCAACCGGTGCACGCCGAACATCTTTTCCGAATAAGGCTGATCCACCGGCCAGATCGGCGGCAGCTCGAACAGCCAGAACACCTTGATCGGCGCGCGGTAGGCCGACGTCGCGATCCATCCGATAAAGCCTTGCACGACGAGCAGGATGTAAAGCGCCCAGTGCGTGAGATTGGCGGCCAGCCGCTGGATCGCCGGAATGTCATCCGGCAGCGGCGGCGGCGGATTGGTCAGGCGGTAAGCGAGCCGAACCAGCACAAGCGGGATGAGCACGGCGCCGATCGAGCGATGGATGTCATAGAGGACGTCACCGGCCGGCCCCAAGCTGAAGTTGGCCATCACGATCCCGATCGGAATCATGACGATGACAAGTGCCGCGGTGGTCCAATGCAACGCGCGTGCGGTCGCGGTGTAGCCGGGCGCCTCGCCGCCGTGGCCGAGCATGGACATCGTCGCCCCCGTATCCAGCGCCGCGGCGCCGCGCCGGCATTCAGGGCGCGAGCGGCGGCGCTTTCTCTTCGTTCTCTTTCGCCTCGGCAAGCACCGACATCAGATGGCCGAGCTGATGGCCGGCGCGAGCCGCCTTTGCCGTCATGTAGCGGCGGTTGTCGGCGTTGATCGGCGTTTCGAGCGGCATCCGGCCGGTGATTTCGATCCCGGCCTTGGCGAGGCCGTCGAGCTTGGCCGGATTGTTGGTGAGCAGCACGACGCGGGCGCAGCCGAGCATCTGCAGCATGCGGACCGCGACGCTGTATTCGCGCTCGTCGTCGTCGAAGCCGAGCGTGGTGTTGGCGTCCACCGTGTCGAGGCCGCCATCCTGCAGCTTATAGGTTCGCATCTTGTTGGCGAGGCCCACGCCGCGGCCTTCCTGCGCGAGATAGAGGATAATGCCGCCGCCGGCTTCCTGCAGGCGGGTCAGTGCGAGCTGAAGCTGATCGCCGCAGTCGCAGCGCCGCGAGCCGAACACGTCACCGGTCAGGCAGGCCGAATGGATCCGGACCGGTACCGGCTTGGAAAAATCGGGCGTGCCAACGATGACAGCCACCGGATCGTCGCCGAACTGATCGCGGAACACGACGAAACGGGTGCGCACGTCAGAGTCGAGCGGAACGTGCGCATCGCCCGCGATCTGCAAAGTTTCAGTGGACTGGGCGCGGAACCGCGCCACGGCGCTCGCCTCGACGGTGACGATCGGCGGATCGAATCTGGCGGCGCGCTCCGGCGTGGTGTCGGCGACCAGGACGGCGGGCAATACCTGCGCGAGCTTGACCAAGTCGATCGCCGCGCTTGCGGCTGAACCCGCCGGTTCCGGCAGCAGGTCGTGGTGGGCGTGGGCGTCCGCGACCAGCGCGTGGATGGTGCGGGCGTCGATATCCGGCGTGAGCTCCAGCGCGACGGGTGCATTGGCTTCGATGCCGAGCGACCGGGCGCGGGTTCCGGTGATGACGAGACGCGGGCGGATTGGCTCGCACAACTCACGGAATGCCGCGAGCCTTTTTGCGTCCAGGCCCTCGACCGGCAACGTGATGAGGAACTCGCCGTTCGACATCAGCACCGGACGGCCGGCGCGGAACTCGGCCAAGCCTCGCCCGACGCCGACATTTTCACTGGTACCGAAAAGGATGGAACTCAAACCGCCCCCAACTTTACGCATTACCAAGAACAACTCCCTACGCCCTGCCTAATGGGTGATCATAGAACACCTGGGTGGGGGCCTGCCATTCCCTCGGCGACCCATAGCAAGTTATTGTGACCATAAAAGGTTCCGGGGTTTTTAGAGCGAACCGAACGGTCGAGATTTGGCGCAGGGGCTCTCGGCCGACATCAGTCAACACATGGATTCTCCAGTGGCATCTCCGACGTCTTTTGGAGGCGATTCCTGGGCTGGCGTTCCCGAAACGTTTCGGAATTCCGCGGCTCTGCTACCTTTGCCGTGGCAAGAAATTTTTGGGCCCCTACGCTCCGGCAAGATCGACGGGCTGGTCGTTGTCGGGCAAATCGGCCAGTCGCTGGACGGCCGGATCGCCACGCCAACCGGCCATTCGCACTACATCAACGGCCCGGCCGGACTCGCCCATCTGCACCGGCTGCGGGCGCTGGTCGATGCCGTGGTGGTCGGGGTGGGCACTGCGACCGCGGATGATCCGCAACTCACGGTTCGGCACGTCGCCGGCCCCAACCCAGCGCGGGTGGTGATCGACCCCAGCGGCCGGCTGCCGGCCAACGCCAAGCTGCTCGCTGCGGACGGCGTGCGCCGCCTGATCTTGACCGCAGCCGCCTCGGTGGTGCCTGCCGGCGTCGAAGCCGTTACGTTGCCGAAGGCAGGCGGCGGGATCGAACCGGCCGCCATCCTGGCGGCGCTGGCCGAGCGCGGCTTGCGCCGCATCCTCATAGAAGGCGGCGCCGATACCGTATCGCGGTTCCTGGCGGCGGGATGCCTTGACCGCCTCCATGTCGTGGTCGCGCCGATCATCCTCGGCTCCGGGCCCTCCGGCATCGCGCTGCCGCCGATCGAGCGGGCCGATCAGGCGTTGCGCGCGCCGGTCCGCACCCACCGGCTCGACGATGAAGTGTTATTCGACGTCGATCTGTCGGCTCAGCGCATACCGATCGGGCGCGCGAAGAAGTCGACGTGACCGACCCGGATCGTCGAGCGGCCACTCGAAACAAGTTCGCGGCGGCGCGTCAGCCAGCCCATCACCTGGTCGAGCGGCACATCGCCGGTCTCGCGCGCGGCGCTGGCCCAGCCTGACAGGATCTCCGTCTGGATTTCCCGGTCGCCGGGTTGAAAGACCCAGTCCGACACACCCTGCATCACGGCATAGTCGAGCCGCTCGAATTGCTCGACCGCAGCCTGCGCCGCCGCAGGTCCCAGCGCCGGGCCGAAGCCCTTGTCCGTGCGCTGATGCGCATTCACCGCCGCGATGATTTTCGCGTCCGTCTCATCGACCGGGTCGAGCTTTGCACGGCCGTCGTAGCTCAGCGCAGCGTAGACCGACAGACGTCGCGCCGCGACCTCGGTGGCGAACCGTTCCAGCCAGCGGACCGAGACCAGATCGAGCAGCGCCGATGTGGTAACGAGATCGACCGCACCGTCGAGCGCCGCCTCGAGATCGCGCGACAGATCGAGCGGCAGCGTGGTGACGTTCGCCGGACCGGCAGCGCGGGCGAGCAGGCTGAGGTCGTTGTCGTAGAGCCGCCAGCGCTGGGTTGAAGGCAGGCGCGGCGACAGCACGCGGTAGGTCGAGCCGGTGCCGCAGCCGATGTCGGCGACGTTGAGCGAGATATGCGAGGCGAACGCGGTCACCACCGCGTCGAGCACCTCGACATTGCGGGCGCGCCTGTCGTGGGGTTCGCGCAAGGCGAGCCAGTCGGCGGAAAATCCGCTCATGCCGCAGCCTCGATGGCGGCGGCGAATAGCCTGGCGGATTCTTGCCAAGTCGGCAGCGCCGCCGCGGCCGTCCACGCGGCGGAAGCCATACGTTCGCGCTCGGCTTTGCTTGAAATGACAAGGCGCAACGCGCCGGCAAGCGCGGTCACATCGTCGGGCGCAACCAGGATGCCGGCATCGCGCGGCACCGTTTCGGGGGTCGCACCGCCGGTCGTGCCGATCACCGGCAGTCCATGCGCCAGCGCCTCTGCATAGGCCATCCCGTAGCCCTCGAAACGCGAGGCGAGCACGAACACATCGGACTCGCCGTAGAGCGTGTTGATGCGGCCGTCCGATACCGTGCCAAGCACGTGCACGCGATCGCCGAGCTTGAGCCGCGCGATGTCGGCATTCACGCGCGCCGCGACCTCCGGATTGCGCGTGCGGTCGCCGGCGATGGTCAGCCGCCAGGGCAGATCGGTGAGCATGGCAAGCGCGGCGATCAGCACGTCGAAGCCCTTGCGCCGCACCAGCGCACCGATTGAAAGCAGACGGACGACGCCATCGCGGTTTGCGCGCGTTGCGGGCGCACGTTCGGTGCCCGGCCGCGCAACGGTGATGACAGTGTCCGCCACGCCGTAATCCTGGACCAGCAGCCGGGAGGTCGGCGCGCTGGTCACGATCACCGTACTTGCTGACGCCAGCGCCGTGCGTTCGCTCACCCGAATCGCATCCGCATCCGTAGCCGACAAACCCGTTTCCAAAGCCAACGGATGATGGATCAACGCAACCAAGGGGCGCTTCGCCCTCACTGCAGCCGCCGCTCCCGGCAGCACGCCCAGCGCCAAGCCGTCGATCACGATGGGATGACTGCCCTCCACCGCCGCGAGCGTCTTGTCCGCGAACGCCTTCTGCGACTCGCTCGGCCTCGGGAAGCCGTCGCCAAGCAAAACCACGTCGACCCGCCAGCCGAGGTTCTGCAGTTCCGCGATCATGCGCCGGTCGTAACCGTAGCCGCCGGTCGGCGTTGCGAGATCGCCTGGCAGCGCGAACGCAACGCGTCTCACCACAGATCGGCCTCGTACCAGGCGCGTGCGACATGCGATTCAGAAATGGTGACGCGGATCGCCCTCAGCTCGCGGCCCTCGCGGCCGAGCTTGTTGCCACGCGCCGCCTCGGCCAGCCGGTCGAAGATGTGCTTGGTGAGGAACTCGGTCGTGGTGTTGAGCTCCTTGAATTCCGGCACATTGTCGAGGTTGCGGTAATTCAGCGGGCCGAGCACGACCTTCAGCGCTTCATGCGCGCGGCCGATGTCGATCACGATGCCGTTGCCGTCGAGCGTTTCCGCGATGAAGCACGCATCGATCACGAAGGTCGCGCCGTGCAGCGCCTGCGCCGGGCCGAACACGGGACCGCGGAACGAGTGGGCGATCATGATGTGATCGCGGACTTCAACAGCAAACACGGCAATGCTCCGGGCTTAAGAGTAATCGATACGTTGACATAGCACGCCGCTGCCGGGGGCGAGAATTTTCGGCAACTGCGCCGGCAGGTCGTCGAACTTGACCGGCGGCGCGAGCAACGCGTCGAGCCGAGGGTCGGCGAGCAGCTCAATAGCGGCGGCGAGCCGCTGGCGGTGCGTGACGTGGGCGCGGCGCGACGGCGCGACCTTGCCGACCTGGCTGGAGATCAGCTTCAGGCGGCGGCTGTGGAACGCGCCGCCGAGCGGCACCGCCACCTCGCTTGCGCCGTACCAGGACAGTTCCAGCACGGTCGCCTCGTCATCGGCGAGATGGAGCGCGGTCGAAAGCCCGGCTGCGCTCGCGCTGGTGTGAAAGACAAAGCTGCAATCCCTGAGCGCAGCGTCAGGCCTCGCGAAATTCACATCGAACGCACGAGCGATTTCAGCCCGCGACGGATTGATGTCGACCAGCGTGACGTCGGCGCCGGCGATGCGCCCGCACAAAAATCCGATCAAAGCGCCGACCACACCCGCGCCGACCACGGCGATGCGGCCGGACGGCCCGGGCGCCGCGTCCCAAAGCGCGTTGAGCGCCGTCTCCATGTTGGCGGCCAACACCGCACGCGCGGGCGGTACCTTGTCCGGCAACGGCATCGCCGCCGCGGCAGGCACATCGAACACGGTCTGGTGGGGAAAGAGCGTAAAGACCGCGCGGCCGACCAGTTCGGCTGGGCCCGCTTCGACCCGGCCCACCGTGGCGTAGCCGTACTTCACGGGGAACGGAAACGCGCCGCCCATGAAGGGCGCGCGCATCCTCTCATATTCGCTTTCGGGGACGCGCCCCGCCAGGATCAGCGCCTCGGTGCCGCGGCTCAGCGCACCGTGCAGCGCACGGACCCGCACCATGTTGGGCGCAAGCGGTCCCAGCGTCTCCGGCCGGATTTCCGCGCGTCCCGGCGCGACGGTCCAGAGCGCCCGCGCCGTCTCAGCCCCCGCCACGCCCCCTCCTCGCATTGGACTTTGCGCCTCGCTCCCCGCTATATCCTGCACGCGGCGATGAGACATGGAAATTGTGCAGCGTGTTGCAGCGGGCGACCTCGGAATCTAGTCTAAGTACCCGTTCCGAAACGAGAATTTTCGGCCGCCGCATCCTGTTCGCAGCTCTCGTCGGGTTAACCATCGCGGCCCTTTTGGCGCTGGCTGCCCGGGCGCTTTCGGCCGGCGGTTTCGGGCTCGTCGACGCCCTTATCCTGGTGCTGTTCGGCTGCACCCTGCCCTGGTCCGTGATCGGTTTCTGGAACGCCACCATCGGCTTCCTGGTGATGCGGTTTGCCGCCGATCCGGTCGCCGTCGTCAATCCGGCCGCGCGCGGCGGGCGCGGCGACGAGCCGATCACCGCGTCGACCGCTATCACCATTTTCGTGCGCAACGAGCCGCCCGAGCGCGTGGTGCGTAACCTCGACGCCATGATGGTGGAAATTGCCGCCGCCGGCGTCGGTGACCGCTTTCATCTCTATGTGCTGAGCGACACCAGTCACCGCGACGTCGCCGCGCAAGAGGAAAAGGATTTCAGCTCGCTCGAGCAGAATTGGCGCGGCCGCATTGCGGTGACGTATCGCCGCCGCACCGAGAACACCGCGTTCAAAGCCGGCAACTTCTGGGACTTCTGCCAGCGCTGGGGCGACCGCCACGAATTCGCCGTCACGCTCGACACCGACAGCTTCATGACAGCGGCGGCGATCCTGCGGATGGTCCGCATCATGCAGAACGAGCCGCGGCTCGGCATCCTGCAAGGCCTCGTCGTCGGCCTGCCCTCGACCAGCGCGTTCGCGCGCATCTTCCAGTTCGGCATGCGGCTGGGCATGCGCTCGTGGACGATCGGCAGCGCGTGGTGGCAGGGCGACTGCGGCCCGTACTGGGGCCACAACGCGGCGATCCGGATCGCGCAGTTCAAGGCGCACTGCCATATTCCGAAGCTGCCGGAGGGCGGCGTGCTCGGCGGCTACGTGCTGAGCCATGACCAGATCGAAGCGGCGCTGATGCGGCGCGCCGGCTACGACGTGCGCGTACTCCCCGAGGAAGACCTCGGCTGGGAGGAGAACCCGCCGACGCTGATCGAATACTTGCGCCGCGACCAGCGCTGGACTCAAGGCACGCTGCAATACGGCCACTTCCTGTTTCGGCCCGGCATGCAGATCGTCAGCCGCTTTCAGCTCGCCTTTGCGATGCTGATGTTCCTTGGTTCGCCGGCCTGGATCGGCATGCTGGTGGTCGGCACGCTGGCGGTGGCGTTCGCGCCGACGCCTGCCGACTTCATCGATCCGGCAACCGGCTCGGCGCTGATGGTGATCATTTTGGTGATGTGGTTTGCGCCCAAGATCGCAACCATGCTCGATGTGCTCACCAGGCCGCGGCTGCGCCGCGCGTTCGGCGGCACGCTGCGATTCCTCGCAAGCGCCGTGTCGGAGACGATCTTCTTCATCCTGCTGTCGCCGATCATGTGGTTCTCGCACACGCTGTTTCTCGCCGGCCTGCCGTTCGGCAAGACGGTCGGCTGGATCGGCCAAGTGCGTGATGACCACACAGTGCCGTGGTCGGCGGCGTGGCAGCAATTCTGGCCGCACACCCTGCTCGGCGTCGCTTGCGTCGCGCTGCTCGCGTTCACGCACCCGAGCGCGATCCCCTACGCGCTGCTGATCGCCGGAGGCCCGCTGCTCGCGGTGCCGCTGGCCGTGTTCACCGCGGTGCCATGGCTCGGCATGTCGCTGGCGCGTATCGGGCTCGGCCGCCTGCCGGAAGAAACCGCGCCGCCGGTCGCGCTCGCCGCGCTGTCACTGCCGGCGATCAACGCCGCACGATCGGGCTGACCATGCTGAAGGCCGTCCTCGCAGCATTCGTCATGGTCCTCGCCGCCCTCCATCCGGCGCGGGCGCAGGACACGCTCGCGGTCGAAGCGATCAACGGCAGCGAACCGACGCTCTGCGCCGAGAAGGACAACGTCTATCTCAAGCTGCAGTCCGGCGACGTGCGGCGCTTCACCATCGAAGCGCAGCATCCCGCCTACATCGGCACCATCGTGCAGGACCGCTGGGCACCGGATTTCACCAGTTGCGACATGTCGAAAGATCCGTCGTTCAAGTTTGAGAAGCGACGGCTATCGATCTACGAGACTGAGGAATGGCAGCTCGTCGGTCTCACCTTCCCGAGCTTCTGGCGGCCCAACCAGGTGCCGGTGCGGGTCGGCACCCGCGTCGAGATCGGCTTCCATCTGCTGCAATTGTGGACGCGCTACCAGGAACGCGCCGAGGAAGTGCTGGTGCTCTATCCCGCCGACGGCTACTGGCGAGCGCGACCGCTGCCGCCACAAAATTTGCGCTGGAGCGCTTACGGCTCGTCGTTCCTGATCGGACCGGTCGAGGTCGAGGGTCGCCCGTTCGTCGACATCCAGGAGGTCGCGTTCGATCCGGCGACGCGCACCTTCACGCTGAAGTTCGCGCGCGGCGGCGACGCGACGCTGCGGCTCGACAAGCTCGACCAGGAGCGCATCGTGCTCGACGTCAATCTGCGCGCGGCGATCGACAGCGCGCGGCCGTTCGCGGCGCTGCGCTCGATGTTCGTCACCGAAGGCAATTCCGACGTGGCTTGGCTGAGCTGGCGGCGCCGCAACGATCCGGCCTGGATGCGTGCGCCGGTGATGAGCTTCACCCGCGCGAGCGTCGCCGAGCTGTGGGCCGGACGGCTCGCCCCGTCGCGTCACAACACCAGCGCGCCGGACGTGGTGTTCAAGAGCTTCAGCAGCGCGGCGCGCTAGAGCTCGGCAGCAGCGCGCCGAGCGGACCTGCAAACGGGTGGAAGGTGAATCTCACCCGGTGCTTGCCGGCCGGAACGACGACTGCTCGGAACAGCACGTTGGCCTTGAGAATGTCCGCCTCGGCATTGTCGATGCAGGCACGCCACCAGGGGTGCCAGACGTCGTTGAGCAGCAGGAGCGACGTGGCAGGCGCATCGGTGTCGACCACCACCTCGGTGTTGCGATAGCTGACGATCGCGGCGCGGCCCCCGTCACTGCCCGGAACGAAGTCCGCCGGCGGCTTCTGCGGCAGCGCGGTTCGCCGCGGATCGACGTCAGGCCACTGGCCGGTGCGCAGCATGTCGTCGAAGTTGGCATGGCGCCAATCGCCAACCAGCATGACTCGCGGCAACGCACGCGGGTTCTCGTAAACGTATGCGTCCGGCGTGCGGGCGATCAGCGGCAGATCGCCGGGCTTGAGGCGCTTGTCGATCTGTTCGATGGGAATGCCGGTTGCAATGAACCGCACGCCGAACAGATTTTCGAGGAGGGAGTTATAGGAGGGAAGCAGCGGCGAGAACGGCCGCTGCTCGGGCACCGCCACGGTATCTGCCACCTGGGTCGCGCGCGCGAAATCGGCGAGCCGCAGCGGATTGTGCCCGAACAAATGGTCGAAATCGTGCACCAGCGCCAGGTTCGGCCAGTGATAGCCGATGCCGATCAGTTCGACGCGGTCGCGCCGGTCGGGCGCCGCGGCGGCGGCGAGCTTGTGCTTGAGGAGCGCAACGGTCTCGTTCGTCGTATCCGGACGCAGCGCGTCGTAGAACGATGGCGGCAGGCCGGTCGATTCATTCGGGCCGTTGTTCCAGGCGAGATCCGCGGTCGAGAACAGCGCCAGCACCGCCGCGGCGGCGAGCGCGTTGGTCGCGGCGAGACGATAAGCCAGCCGCAGTGCGCCGATCGCGCAGGCCACGACCACGATGCCGATGAGGACCGGAAGGATCGCCTCTCGCCATGTTCCGATCGCGATTGCGAGCGACGCCGAGCCCGCAACCAGCGCTATCGCGATGACGATCTCCACGACGCGCTGCCAACGAGCGGGCGGCGGCACTGAAGCCATCAGCCAGCGGTGCACCAGGTAGCCGCCGCAGACCGCCAGCATCAGGCCGAACGGGAACGTCGCATCCGCCGGACGGCGATAGAGCGACACGCCGGGCAGGACCTCGTACATCGCCCGAAACGCCGGTGTGTACTTGCCGAGCGCGTAGAGCAGCGTCAGCACCAGCATCGCGGTGAAGAAGCGGACTTCGCGCGACCACAGCAGGCCGCGCACGATGCCGAAACCGATCACCGCGACGATCGCCAGCGCGCCGGCGTAGAGCTGGCCGATGTTCTGCGCATGAAACAGATCGGTCGAGCCGAACGCGTCATGCCAGGGAAAGCTCGGCGATCCCCAGTACGGCACCTTGGGATCGGCTGCGCCGAACAGATCAGCGAACACCAATGTGAGCAGGCCGGCGGGAGGCAGCGAGCCGCGGATGGTGATGTCATAGCCGACCTCCGGCCGGTTGGATGACGCGGCAAGCAGCGCGGTCAGCAGCACCGGCACCGCGATCACCACCGCGCCAACGATCGCGGCGGCCGCCAGCGGCCTGACGCCGGCGGCAACCCTCCGCCACCGGCCCTCGCCGTCAAGCCAGTGCCACAGTACATACGCCGCCAGCACGTAGAGGCCGAGCAACGCGACCTGGTCGCGGCCGATCGCGATCAATCCCGCGACCAGCCCTGCCGCCGCGCCCCATGGCCACGACGCGGGTCTTGATGCGAGCGCGTGATCTATTCCGAAAACCGGATTCCACTGGGCGGGCTCACGCGCCAGCGCGCGCATCAGCAGGAACAGCGCAAGCGGCAGCCAGCAGATGCTTTCGATCTGCCCGATGTGCTGGATGCGCGACGCGTTCGAGCCGCCGAACGCGAAGGCGAGCGCCGCGACCAGCGCGCCGCCCTCGTGCCAGCCGCGCTCGCGAAAAATCAGAATGACGCCGAGCCCGCCGATGAAGAGCAGCGCGAACACCACGGCGTCGGCCGCGACAAAGCTCGGCGTTGCATCGAACAACGCGAGCGCAAAATGCAGGGGGGAAAAGATCAGCGACTGAGGGTCGGCGATCTGCGGCCAGCCGGCGTAGATGTTGGGCGTCCAGAACGGAAACTGCCCTTGTGCCAGCGAGCGGGCGAGGAAGGAAAGATTGGGGAAGGAATTCGACTTGGCGTCCCAGGGGATGGTGACGCGGCCCGACATCCAAGGCGCGGCCAGCACGGCGAAGCCGAGGACATAAAATCCGATCGTCGCAAACAAACGAAACGATCGGCGGGCGGGCGGATCGGGCAGCATGCGCCCGACAATGCCACGGGCGGCATGGCGCCGCCCGTCTCAAATCAAAGGCTGTGAGTTAACTGGCCGGCGTCCAGCGGCCGTTCGCGCTGCGGCAGGCTGATCCGCGCGCGGTCGCCGGCTTGCTGTCGATGTAGATCGTGTGGGTGTACTGCCGGCACTTGGCGCCGCCTCTGTCAAAGTGCGGGCCCGGCACGATCGAGCCGTAGTGGCCGGAATCCGGATTCTTCCAGCCGACCGGCGCGCCCGGCCCGCCGGATTCGAGCGCCTGAACCTGCGCGGCATACGCGCGCTGCTTGTCGTCGTCGTCAAGTCCTGCGCCGGCCGCGCCGAACATCCCGCCGATCGCAGCGTTGGCAACGGCGGGCGACGGCGGAGCGGGAGCGCGCTCGATCGGCGTCTCGCCGGGCATCGGGCCACTCGGCATGGAGGGGGGCGGTTCGTTCGCCAGCGTCGCCGACGGCGGCGGCCGGGAGGCGAATGGATTGCTGCTGCCGGCGCACGCGGCAACGGCCACGCCCATCAGAGCGACAGCCACGATCCTGGACAGCATCGAATTTCCCTCGCCTGATTCGGCGAATCTGGCCCGCGTGTACTCCACAGCACCCTAGCCGGCCAGAGTCAGCAGAGAGCTAGAGGCAGGGATTGGGGCGAAACTTCGGTGGCGCGCAAGGCCCAAATGCGGCTGCCCAACAACGCGCAACCCCTTGCCCACGCTGGCAGAACAGCCTCCGACCCGATAGCCTTCCTCGCCAAGGAGGAGACCATGAAGCATTGCTCGCACGACGCGTTTTCCCGGCGCGCGTTGCTCGGCGGCATCGGTGCCGCGGCGCTCGCCGGCTCGACCGGCCGGCTCGGCGCGCAGACCTATCCCTCGCGCACCATCAAGATGGTGGTGCCCTACCCGGCCGGCGGCATCACCGACGTGCTGCCGCGCATGATGCAGGAGCGGCTGACCCGCAAGTGGGGCCAGCCGATCGTGGTCGAGAACAAGCCGGGTGCGGCCGGCAACCTCGGCGCCGAGCAGGTCTTCAACGCCGACCCCGACGGCTACACGCTGATGGTGACCGCGCCCTCGCCGCTCACCGTCAACCAGAGCCTCTATGCCAAGCTGGCGTTCGACCCGGCGGCGTTCGTGCCGGTGACGATCATGGCGACGATCCCGACCGGGCTGTTCGTCAGCCCGAACAAGATCAAGGCCAACACGGTCGCTGAATTCATCGCCTATGCGAAGGAGAACCCCGGCAAGGTCACGGCGGCCACGCAGGGCAACGGCTCGACCTCGCACCTCACCTCCGAGTGGTTCCAGATGGCGGCCGGCGTCACGTTCGTGCAGGTGCCGTATCGCGGCTCGGCGCCTGCGTTGCAGGGCATGGTCGCGGGCGACGTCGATCTGTTTTTCGACAATCTCGGCGTGTCGCTCAGTCTCGCCAAGGAAGGCAAGCTGAAGCTGCTCGCGGTCGGCACCGAGCAGCGCATGGCATCGCTGCCAGCCACGCCGGCGCTCGCAGAGTCATTGCCCGGCTTCGTGTCATCGAGCTGGGTCGGCGTGTTCCTGCCGCCGAAGACGCCGCAGGCGATCGCCGACAAGCTCAGCGCGGATTTTGCCGCAACGCTGAAGGACCCCGACATCGCCGCCAAGTTCCGTGAGCAGGCCTGCGAACCGGTCGGCAACACGACGGCTCAGGCGCGCGCCTTCGTCAATGCGGAATCCGAGCGCTGGAAGAAGGTGATCCAGGCCGCCAACATCAAACTGTGATCGGAACATTCCCATGCAACAAAGCGCCAGCCGCATCCTCACCACCCACGCCGGCTCGCTGCCGCGGCCGGCCGACTTGCTCGACACTTTGCTGGCGCGTGAGCAAGGCCAGCCGGTCGATGAGGCGGCCTACGGCGCACGGCTTCCCGGCGCGGTGCAGGAGATCGTCAGCAAGCAGGTCGAGCTCGGCATCGACATCGTCGACGACGGCGAATACTCCAAGCCGAGCTTCGTCACTTATGTCAATGAGCGGCTCGGCGGCTTCGAGCCCGACGCCGACACGCCGAACCGCAGTCCCTGGGCCGGGTCGCGCGAAGCGATCGCATTTCCCGAATTCTACGCGGCCGGCCACGTCGGCTCGCGGCAGCGCCGCACGGTCTGCACCGCGCCCGTCAGCTACAAGGGCCATGCGCAGCTCCAGCGCGACATCGCCAACCTGAAGGGCGCGATGAAGACGGCGGGCGTGAAAGAGGCATTCATGCCTTCGATCTCGCCGTCGAATGTCGAGGAATGGCAGCGCAACACTTATTACACGAAGCACGAGGACTACATCGTCGCGATCGCCGATGCGATGCACGAGGAGTACAAGGCGATCGTCGACGCCGGCCTGCTGCTGCAGATCGACGACCCCCGGCTCGTCTCGCATTACCTGGTAAGTCCGAATGCCTCGATTGCCGACTGCCGCAAGTGGGCGAACCAGCGCGTCGAGGTGCTCAACCATGCGCTCCGCCGCATCCCGAAAGAGAAAGTCCGCCACCACACCTGCTACGGCATCAACATGGGCCCGCGCGTCCACGATATGGAGGTGAAGGACCTGATCGACATCATCCTGAAGATCAAGGCCGGCGCCTATTCGTTCGAGGCGGCGAATCCGCGCCACGAGCACGAATGGAAAATCTGGGGCAACGCCAAGTTGCCGAAGGATGCGATCCTGATTCCGGGTGTGATCAGCCACTCGACCGTGCTGGTCGAGCACCCGGAGCTGGTCGCCGAGCGGATCGGCCGCTTCGCCTCGCTGGTCGGGCGTGAGCGCGTGATCGCGGGCTCCGACTGCGGCTTCGCGACCTTCGCCGGCAGCAAGGAGGTCCACCCGTCGATCGTCTGGGCGAAGCTCAAGGCGCTGACCGATGGCGCGCGTCTGGCGTCCAGGGAATTGTGGAAGCAGGCGGGGAAGCGGAAAGCGGCGGGGAAAAAGGCAGCGGAGAAGCGGGTGGCGAAGAAGAAGTAGCTATCCCGCCGGCAGCATCAGCTCGGCGCGCAGACCGCCTATCGGAGAATTGCCGAGGTTGAGCGCGCCGCCATAGAGCGCGGCGAGCTCCACCACGATCGAAAG
>Ga0190271_10000846_pt1 | contig 16255 bp, 13 predicted proteins | sample Popmic356T_FD_133747 | JGI IMG/M metagenome (GOLD analysis project Ga0190271, IMG submission 133747) | Populus adjacent soil microbial communities from riparian zone of Weber River, Utah, USA - 356 T | ecosystem: Environmental > Terrestrial > Soil > Riparian zone | place: USA: Utah | collected...
AATGGATTTCGCTCGCCACCCACAGCGGCACGCACCTCGACGCGCCCTACCACTTCTCCTCCACGATGGACTGCGGCAAGCGCGCCATCACCATCGACGAGGTGCCGCTGGACTGGTGCATGCAGCCCGGCATCAAGCTTGACTTCCGGCATTTCCCGGACGGCTACGTCGCCACCGCCAAGGACGTCGAGGACGAACTCACGCGCATCGGCCACACGCTCGCGCCGCTGGAGATCGTCCTGGTGAACACCGCGGCAGGCAAACGCTACAGTCAGCCGGACTACGTCGCCACCGGCTGCGGCATGGGCCGCGAGGCGACGCTCTATCTTCTCGAACGCGGCGTGCGCGTCACCGGCATCGACGGCTGGAGCTGGGACGCGCCGTTCGTCTACACCAAGGAGAAGTATGCCAAGACCGGCGACGCGGGCTTGATCTGGGAGGGCCACCGCGCCGGCCGCGAGATCGGCTATTGCCACCTGGAGAAACTACACAATCTCGAAGCGCTGCCATCGAAGGGTTTCACCGTGAGCTGCTTCCCGGTGAAAATTCGCGCCGCCTCCGGCGGCTGGACGCGGGCGGTCGCGATCGTGGAGTAATCCTGCGACGCCGTGACAACGGCGCGAGGTTGCCCAATCTGTCCGCCCTCGCTACCATCCCCGCCGCATCAACGAGGGGCGATCGGTCAACAAACGCCGGCGCTAAAAGGCGCAGGAACGCGCCGCTTCGCCATGGAGGAAACAATGGATAGACGCAACTTCGTCGTGGGCTCTGTCGCGACTGCCGCCACGCTCGCCACCGGGCCTTCGTTCAGCCAAGCCGCCTATCCAACCCAGCCGGTGCTTCTGATCAATCCGTTTCCTCCCGGTGGGGCGGCCGACGTGGTGGGCCGGCCATTTGCCGCCGCGATCGAACCTTTGCTCAAGCAACCGGTGAAGATCGAGACCAAGGCGGGGGCGGCCGGCGCGGTCGGCGCGCAATTCGCCTCTACCGCCAAGCCGGACGGCTACACGCTTCTGCTCCACATCGTTTCGATCTCGGGCTTTGCCGAGGCGGACCGGATCAACGGTCGCCAGCCCAAGTTCACGCTCGATGATTTCATTCCGATCGCGCGCTTCACGACCGGACCCGTGGTGCTCTACACCAACGACCAGACGCCCTACAAATCGCTGAAGGAGCTGGTCGAGGACGCCAAGAAAAATCCCGACAAGCTGATTTTCAGCTCTTCGGGCATTTACGGCGCGCTGCATCTGCCGACGCAGTTGTTCCTGCAAGCCGCCGGCATCACGATGAAGCATCTACCGACCAACGGGGGCGGGCCGGCGCTGACAGCGCTGCTCGGTAACAACGCGCAAATCCTAGCGTCGTCGGTTGCGGCGGCGAGCGGGCAACAAAAGGCCGGCAAGGTGCGTCCGTTGGCGTACTACGGCGCGAAGCGTCTCGCCTCGATGCCGGACGTGCCGACCATGAAAGAACTCGGCTACGACATCGAGTTCTACCTCTGGGTCGGACTGTTCGCGCCGAAGGGCACGCCTGCTCCGGTCGTCGCCAAGCTGCGCGAAGAGTCAAAAAAGGCGGTCGTCAGCGACGCGTTCAAGCAGGCCATGACGAATATTAACGACGAAGTCACCTATATGGACCAGCCCGACTTCGCCAAGTTCCTGGAGGCCGACGCCAAGCGCGTAGAGGGCGCCGTTCGCCAGATCGGCAAGCTGCAATCATGATCGCCGCCCGGGCCTCGTACCCGGAGCCGCGAACGTGATCCTTCGCAGGGACCATATCGCCGGCGGTGCGTTCGTCGCCGCCGGCGTTCTCATCCTGGCCGTCAGCCACGACCTGCCGTTCGGCAGGCTCGCCTCTCCCGGCGCCGGCATGCTACCGATGCTCGTCATTGCGCTGATGATCCTATTTGGGCTGATCCTTGTCCTGCAGGCTGGCGCGAGCCAGCCGATTGCCGAAATTTCATGGCACGACTTGCCGCACGCCGCTCGGGTCACGGCGGTCGCCGCCGCGGCCGCCTCGCTCTACACGACGCTGGGTTTCGTCATCACCATGGCGCTTCTGCTTTTCACACTGGTGTACGTCATCGAGCGGCGCGGATTGCTTGCCGCCCTTGCCTTCAGCATCCCAATTCCGCTCGTCACCTATTTGGCGTTCGAACATGCGCTCAAGACCCCGCTGGAGCGGGGTCTGCTCTGGTTCTGATCCTCCGTGGAAACCACATTTGACTCGCTGCTGCTCGGGTTCTCGGTTGCGTTGCAGCCCAGCGTGCTGTGGTACGCCTTCCTCGGCTGCCTGGTCGGCACCCTGGTCGGAATGCTGCCGGGCATCGGCCCGCTCGCCGGCATCAGCATCCTGCTGCCGGTGACCTACGGTCTGGAACCCACCAAAGCGATCGTGATGCTGGCCGGCATCTACTACGGCTCCCAGTACGGTGGATCGACCACCTCGATCCTGATGCGGATACCAGGCGAAGCGGCCTCGGTGATGACATGCATCGACGGCTACGCCATGGCCCAGAAGGGCCGGGCCGGCGCAGCACTCTGCATCGCCGCGGTCGGCTCCTTCATCGCTGGAACGCTGAGCGTGATCGCACTCACCGTGGTGGCGCCCCCGCTGGCCAATTTCGCGCTGCGGTTCGGCCCGCCCGAATACACCGCGCTGCTCGTGCTTGGCCTGATCTTCCTGGCCTACATGTCGTCGACGTCGCTGGTGCGGACGCTGCTGATGGCATCGGTCGGGCTGCTGCTCGGCACCATCGGCATCGATGTAATGACCGGGCACTTCCGCTACAGCTTCGACATCAAAGAGCTCGGCGATGGCATCGGCATCGTGCCCGTCGCGGTCGGCCTGTTCGGGCTTGGCGAGATTCTTTCCAAGGCCAGCAAGGACGTGACCGGAGACGTGATCCGCCCCAAGCTGCGCGAACTGCTGCCAAGTCGTGAAGAGTGGCGTCAATCGGCCATGCCGATCACGCGCGGCACGGTGCTGGGCTTCCTGATCGGGATCGTGCCGGGGTCCGCGCACATCATTTCAAGCTTCCTGTCCTACGCGATCGAAAAACGCATCGCCAACCACCCGGAGGAGTTCGGCAAAGGCGCGGTGGCCGGGGTGGCTGGACCGGAATCTGCGAACAACGCCGCGTCAACCGGCGCGTTCGTGCCGATGCTGGCGCTCGGCATTCCGACCGGGCCGGTGACGGCGGTGCTGATCGCCGCGCTGCTGCTGCACGGCATCCCGGCAGGACCGATGCTGGTCAACGAGCATCCACAGGTGTTCTGGGGCTTCGTCGCCTCGATGTATGTCGGCAACCTGATGCTGCTGGCGCTCAACCTGCCGCTGGTCGGCATGTTCGTGAACGTGTTGCGGATCAAATATTACTATCTTTATCCGCTGATCATCATGTTCTGCATCATCGGCGTCTATGAGGTAAACAATTCCATTATCGACGTCTGGATCATGCTGATCATGGGCGTGTTTGGCTACTTGCTGCGCAAGTTCGACTTCGATCCTGCCCCGCTGGTGCTCGGTCTGGTCATCACGCCCACCTTCGAGCTGAGCTTGCGGCAGTCGCTGGTGATGTCGAGCGGCGACTGGACGATCTTCTTCCAGCGCCCAATCGCCGCGACGCTGTTCGCGGTTTCGGCGATCTTGTTGCTGCTTGCCGCTTACTCCGCGTTTTCGCGTCGGGACTGGCGCGCCAAGCTCGCCGAAGTGGAAGCGGCCGACAAGGGCTGACCACCCGGCCGCGATGCTGCATACTCGTCCCCAAATACTCGTCCCCAAGTCTCAGGATCAGTGAGGGTGGCATGATTCCCCTCCGTCGATTTCTGCAGCTTGCGGGAAGCGCCGCGCTGGCAGCCGCGCCGCAATCCGCCCGCGCGCAGTCCTATCCGTCACGTCCCATCACCATCATGGTTTTCGTCGGCGCCGGCGGCGCGCCCGACATCATCGCCCGCCTGATCGGCCAAGGGCTGTCCCAGCGAATCGGTCAGCCAGTCGTCATCGAGAACCGGCCGGGCGGCGGCGGCAATCTGTCCTTGCAGGCAGTCGCGCGGGCGCCGGCTGACGGGCACACGCTGCTCCTCATTGCCACACCGCACGCCATCAACGTGACGCTCTACGAAAAGCTCAACGTCAACGTCATACGCGACATCGCGCCGGTGGCCAGCATCAACAACGATTCGTTCGTCATGCTGGTCAATCCATCGTCGCCCGTAAAGTCAGTCGCCGAATTCATCGTTCATGCGAAGTCCAGCCCCGGGAAGGTGAACCTGACCTCGAGCGGCAACGGCAATCTCACCCATCTATCCGGCGAGTTGTTCCGCATGGCCTCCGGGATCGATCTGGTTCATGTGCCATACCGCAACACACCGGCCGCGCTCACCGCACTGATGGCCGGCGACGTCCACGTGATCTTCGGTGCGCTGCCTTCGGCGATGCCGCATGTGAAGGCTGGCAGCCTGCGACCGCTGGGCGTCACCGCTCCCGCGCGGGTCAAGGCGCTGCCGGACGTGCCCTCCATATCGGACACGGTGCCCGGCTATGCCGTGACGGGATGGGTCGGGATCGGCGCACCTCACGGCACACCGGCGGAAATCATCGCGAAACTCAACAAGGACATCAACGCCGTGGTTTCAGATCCTGAGATCGCCGCGCGGCTCGCCAGCTTCGGCAGCGATCCGTTCACCAGCACGCCTGCCAGTTTCGGCAAGCTCATCGCGGCCGAGACCGAGAAGTGGGAAAAGGTGGTCCGGTTCGCCGGCTTGAAGATCGAGTAAGAGAACTTCTTATTTGAGCATGATCTTGTCCGAAAACCGGCTTCCACTTTTCGGGATCATGCTCTAACGCGACGCGGCGTAGTGGGCGAGCGCCGCGAGGTCGGCGTCGGATAGGCCCGCGACCGGCACGCTCATGTTGGTGTCGGCGCCTTGCCGCGTGCCATCGCCGAACTCCTTCAAGGACTTTGTCAGGTAGTCGATCCGCTGCTTGGCAACGCGCGGGATCTGCTCCTGACCGCCCAGGTTCGCCGCGTGGCAGGACACGCACCGCTTGGCGCTCGCGATCTCCTCGCCACGTTTGACCAGCGCTGGATCGACAGGCTCGGCGCTCGCTTTCGGCTCGAGCTTGGCGAAGTGCGCGGCCAGCGCCCGGATATCGTCGTCCTTGAGGTCCTTCACGAACGGCACCATCGCCTCGACCTGCCGGACATTCTCGCGCATCAGGACCAGTTGATTGAGAATGAAGAATTCCGGCTGGCCGGCCAGCGAGGGAATGTTCTCCATCTTGGAGTTGCCGTCCTCGCCGTGACAGGCGTTGCAGGCCTGGATGCGTTCGGCCAGCGGCGTGCCTTGTGCGAATGCCTCACCTGAAAGCAAAGCGACCGCCAGTCCAAGGACTGGCGGTCGCCAATATTTGCGGACGAGTCCCATCAGGACCTTACCGGCTCGCAGTCTTGCCCGCGCTCTTCGCCTGATAGGTGATGCGATAGATCGCGCCATTCTGCTCGTCCGATACCAGCAGCGAGCCATCCTTCATCTGATGGACGTAGACCGGCCGGCCGCTGAACGCATTGCCCTTCTCATCGAGGAAGCCGCTCAGGAACGGCTCCAGCTTGGCCTTGCCGCCGGAGGTCCGGGCCACAATCACGTCGTAGCCGAACTTCTGCTCGCGGTTCCAGGAGCCGCGCCGCGCAATGAACGCGACGTTCTGGTAGCTCTTGGGGAACATGTTGCCGGTGTAGAACCGGATGCCAAGACCGGCGGAGTGCGGTCCCGTCGTCACAGCCGGCAACGTCACGCCGGCGCACGGATTCGGAATCTTCACGTCCGGATCGGGTACGCCATTGGCGTGGCAATACGGGAAGCCGAAAAACGAGCCTTCCTTGCCTTTGGCGACCACATTCAGCTCGTCTTCGGGTCCGCCGTTGCCGGCCCAGTCGCGGCCGTTGTCGGTGAACCACAGCTCCTTGGTGACAGGGTGCCAGTCGAAGCCGACCGTGTTGCGAACGCCGCGCGCCACGATCTCCATTCCCGAACCGTCCGGGTTATAGCGGCGGATCTGACCGTGGATGCCGTTATTGATCTCGCAGATATTGCAGTTCGCGCCGACCTGGATGTAGAGCTTGCCGTCCGGCCCGAAGTCCGCGTACTTCCAATTATGATGCACCGTATCCGGCAGGTTGAACTTGTCGGTCAGCTCGACGCCGGTGCCCGGCTTGTCCAGATTGTCTTCGATATTGTCGAAGCGGAACACCTTGTTGATCGCCAGCACGTAGAGCGCGCCGTCCTTGACGGCGAGGCCGTTGGGCTGGGTGAGGCCTTGCAACAGAACCTTCACCTCGCGCTTGCCGTCCTTGTTGGTGATCGCATAGACGCGGCCGAGTTGGCGCGTGCCCATGAAGATCGTACCCTTCGGCCCTTCGACCATGGTGCGGGCACCCGGATGACCGCTCGACCAGACCTCGGCCTTGAAGCCAGCCGGCAGCTTGAGCTTGTCGACCGGCAGCTTGTCGGCGGGAGCCGCCATCGGCGGCGTGGCATGCGGCTTGAGGTTGGTGTCCTGCTTGCTCGCCGCCGGATTTGATTTGTCGAGCGGGCTAAAGCCCGCCTGCGCGAACGCCGACGAGCTGCCTGCGGCAATCAGTGCAAATGAGCCGGCGATCAACAGCCCAAGCCGGCACGGAATCAAGTTGATCATCTTTGACCTCCCTCTAAAAAGCCGTCCTTGTTGCGCCGGTAAACCGGTCTTCGACGGCGGCTTTGTGGCCAGTGTCCGACATTTCCCCGGCCTGCTGCAACGGGGTCGTAAGGCTAACGGCGGTAAACGTACGGCGCATCGGCGTGAATTTCCGCCATGCCTGCAACCAGTTCGTGCGCGGGGGAAAGGTGGCACACCGGATCGGTCGCCCGCGCATCACCGGTGAGGGCGAAGGCTTGGCAACGGCAGCCGCCGAAGTCGATCTCGCGCCGCTGGCAACTCGCGCAGGGCTCCGGCAGGTAGTCCGTGCCGCGGAACGCGTTGAACGCGGGCGACGACGCCCAGATGTCCGCCAGTGAATGGTCCCGCACGTTCCAGAACTCCAGGCCCGGAATGGTTTCCGCGGCGTGGCAGGGCAGCACCTTTCCTGAAGGCGTTACGTTCAGCGAGCGCCGCCCCCATCCCCCGACGCAGGGCTTGGGAAAGCGCGCGTGATAGTCGGGCACCACGGCGTCGATCACGATGCGGCCCTGGTGTCGCCGGCGCAACGCCTCAACTTCGTCGGCGGCGCGCTCGACCTGCTCGCGGGTCGGCATCAGCGCACCGCGGTTCTTCAGCGCCCAGCCGTAGTACTGCACGTGTGCGATCTCGATCCGGCTGGCCTTGAGCGCCAAGGCCAGATCGACCATCGCGCCAATCCGCTGGATGTTGGCGCGGTGGACTACCAGATTGACGGTCAGCATCAGGCCGAGCCGCACCGCTTCGGCGGCAAGCGCATGCTTGCGCTGGAACGCGCCCTTGTAGCCGGCGATGTGGTCGGCCGACACCGCATCCGAATCCTGGATCGAGACCTGGATGTGGTCGAGCCCCGCCTCCCAAAGGTCGCGCATGGTCCGCGTGGGGACGCCGACGCCCGACGTGATCAGGTTGGTGTAGAGCCCCGCCTCGCGCGCCGATGCGGCGATCTCGACGAGGTCGCGCCGCGCACCGGGCTCGCCGCCGGACAGATGCACCTGCAGCACACCGAGCCCAGCCGCCTCACCAAACACACGCGCCCAGGTCGCAGTGTCCAGTTCGTCGTCGCGCTTCTCGAGCGCCAGCGGATTGGAGCAATATGGACAGCCGAGCGGACAGCGGTGCGTCAACTCGGCAAGCAGGCCGAGCGGCTTGGTCAGGCTGGCGGTAGCCGCCACGTCAGAGCTCCAGCAGTTTCTTCTCGGCGAGATCCCCGAGCAGCTTTGTCACGTCGGCATGGATGCGCTCGCGGGGCGCTTTGAAGGTTGCCGCCAGGTCGTCGACGATGGTCTCGAACGTCGCCTCGCCGGTGCAGCGCTTGAGAATCTCCACCGCGATGGCGTCGGCCTTGAAGATACGCTCCGGCGCCAGCAGCATCCAGCCGCCCTGCGCTTCGTTATGCGTGAGCCGCACGCCACGCGGCAGGCGCGGCCTGGCGTCGGCCGCTATCGCATGTCCTTCGCTCAAGCGGCCTCCAATCGCGGTTTATGTCGCAGTTTGCGCCGTCAATGGGCGTGTTATACGACAAATACCGGGCAAGAAACTCTCCCGAAGACATCGGAGGAATAGATGAAACTGCAATGGATGACGGCGCTGGGCATGGCCGCGGCGGCGATGATCGCGAGCGGAGCCGCCCAGGCGCAGGACTATCCGAACAAGCCGGTCACGTTCATCACGCCGGCAGCGGCCGGCAACAGCCCTGATGTGGTGACGCGCATCGTCGTCGAAAAGCTGTCGCAAATGTGGAAGCAGCAAGGCGTGGTGCTCAATCGCCCCGGCGCAGGCGGCCTGATCGCGGCGCAGGCCGCGGCCGCCAGCAGCGTCGAGAAGGACGGCTACACCCTCTACATGACGCAGGCGTCGACTTTCACCGTTCTGCCGATCCAACAGGAAGGCAAAATGCCGATCGACCTGCAAAAGGCGTTCGCGCCGGTCGGCATGGTCGGCGAACAGCCGATCGCGATCGCGGTCAACAAGGACGTGCCGGCGAACAGCGTAAAGGAACTGATCGAACTCGCCAACAAGAACAAGGACGGCATGCTGTTCGGCGCGACCAACCGCGGCGGTCAATCGCACCTCACCGGCGAACTGTTCCGCGACAAGTCCAAGGCCAACATCTCGTTCGTCCATGCGGCGGGCGCGGCGGTATCGCTCAACGACGTGATCGCGGGCCGAATCCCGATCATGTTCGAAGGTTTAGCAGGCCTCGCACCGGGGCTGCAGGGCGGCGGCGTGCGCGCGCTCGGCGTCGCGGCGCAGAAGCGGCTGCCCAACGTGCCGAACCTCCCGGCGATCAACGAAACCGTGCCCGGCGTGGTGTCGAGCGGCTGGATCGTGCTAATGGCGCCGGCCGGCGTACCCGATGCGATCATCCAGAAGCTCAACGCCGACCTGCGCAAGGTGGTCGCGATGCCGGACGTTATCGAACGCTTCCACGCGCTCGGCACGTACTCGCGCGACTACACGCCGGCGCAGACTGGTGAGTTCATGCGCAGCGAAGAGAAGCTATGGTGGCCGATCGTGCGCCAGATCAACAAGGAGCAGGCAAAGTAAGCCGCTCCAACAGCGAAGACGTCAGCCGCCCGGCGTGAAAGCGCCGGGCGGTATTCTTTTGGGCTCCACGTACGCGTGATGGAGCGCATCGCACATCGCCCACAGCACCGAGCATTTGAACTCCAGCGCGGCCAGCACCTGCTGCTGCTGTTCGGGAGTGTGCGCGTTCCGCTTCACATAATCGAGCGCGAAATCGGAATCCTTGGCGGCCTGCGGCGGGCGCTTCTTGAAATACGCAAGCGTCTCGCGGGTGACGAACGAATAGTTCGCCAGCATGCCGTCCATCCGCTCGCTGATGATCTGCGGCGAAAACAATTCGGTCAGTGACGAGGCGATCGCCTCAAGCAGCGTTTTCTCGCGCACGAAGCGGACGTAGGCATCGACGGCAAATCGAGTGCCGGGCAGCAGGCCGTGCAGCGACGTCACGTAATCGCGGTCAAGGCCGAGCCCGTCGGTCAGCTTGAGCCAGCGCGCGATCCCGCCGTCATTCTCGCCCTCGCCGTCGTGATCCACCAGGCGCGAGCGCCACTCGCGGCGGATGGCGGTATCCTCGCAGCGCGCGATCAAGCTGGCATCCTTGATCGGGATCATCGACTGATAATAGTAGCGGTTGAGCGCCCAGGCCTGGACCTGGCCCTTGCTGCATTTTCCTCCGTGAAGAAGCCGGTGGAACGGATGCAGACGATGATATCTCCGCGCACCGATGTCGCGGAGCGCTGCCTCGAGCTCATCCGGCGTGAGAAAACTCACAACACGATCTCCAGCCCGTCCTCCGCAACCTCCCAGCCGGCCGCTTCGACGCGCCGACGTTCCGGCGAGCCGTCGACCAGGATGGGATTGGTGTTGTTGATATGCACGAAGATGCGGCGCGACGCGAGACCGGCGAGCGCCGCGAGCGAACCGCCCTCGCCTTCGATCGGCATATGGCCCATTCGGCGCCCGGTCTTGGTGCCGGTGCCGGTGCGGATCAGTTCGTCGTCGGTAAAGACCGTGCCGTCGAACAGCACAGCGTCGGCGCGTGCGAGGCGCGCGTGGACCGCTGGCGTCACGTTCGCCGCACCCGGCACGTAAACCAACCGCTTGCTGCCGTCCGAGATTTCCACACCGACATTGGCGGCGCTTTCGCTCGCGGTATCTGGATTGTCGCCCTCAAGATAAAGGGGCATCTTGCCGGGCACGATGAACAGCTCCGCCTTGATGCCGTCGCCGAGCGAGAAGGACTCCCCGGGCACGATGGCGCACCGCCTCACGACATCCGGTGCGAGCACACTGAACACCGGATTGTCCGCCACCACTGCAAGCGTCGCCGCGGTGGCGATCACCGCAAATGGCGTGCGCTCGCGCAGGCTCAGCAAACCCGCGACCTGATCGATCTCCGCGCCGGTCAGCATCACTGCATCGATGGGACTGCCCCGCGTTGCGCCACCCGGCTGCAAGCGCGGATTGATTTGGATTTGTGCACGCAGGTCGGGTGAGGCGTTGATCAGCGTCCAACGCTCGCCGTCGCCCGACACAGCGAGGCTCGCCTGCGTGCGCGCCCGCACGCGCTTGTCGCCGGCCCAGGCGAGCCTGCAAATCTCGCAGTTGCAATTCCATTGCGGAAAGCCGCCGCCCGCCGCCGCACCGAGTACGATGGCGGTCAGACCCATCTAGCAGGCAGCAGGACGGATCAGAATTCAGCCGGCAGGTAGCCGTTGATCTCAAGACCGATGCAAATCTCGACGAGAGTCGGGGTGGTCCAGGCCATGGTGTTTCCTCTTCGAAGCATCATGCGGAACAACGCTCGGCGCGCCGGTCCGTTCATTCAAGGGTAAATCGGGTTCCATCCTGGCGCAAGCGGCCTAAAACCCGGTTTACAGGCGTATTTCACCCAGATTCCGGCTTTCGCCCAAGGTCGCTTCGACCGTTTTGCTCCGGCCAAGGCCGGAAATCTCCACCGAATAGCGCCCCGAGCCTTCATCCAGCCGGTCGAACTTGAAGTCCCCATAGTTGTCCGTGGTCGTGGTTGCGATCGGGGCGCCATCCTTCAGGAGCCGCACGGACGCTCCCTCCATGCAATCGACCGCGCCATTCGCCTCGGCGGAGACGCTGCCGCCGATGAAGCATTTCGAGTAGCGCCAAAGATTACGATAATAGACTCGCGGCTTTGTCCCCGCCTCCGGCTTCATGACTTCAAGCGCCTGCTCGCCGGCGATGCGGGCCATCTCAACGTCCTCGACCTTGATCGCGCGCATCGCCCCGGTCGGACACGCCTGCTGCCCGCGCGTCTGCTGCCAGCCCTGATCGAGCAAATGCGCGTCGAACGTCCACGCCTGCGGTATCTGCAATTCGTCGTTCCACCAGATCTGACCGTGCGGACAGGTCTCGACCAGATCCTTGCGCCCCTTCGCCTTCACGGGATCGATGATGACGATGCCATCATCGCGCTTCGTCACCGCACCGCCACCCTTGTTGACGCACGGCGCATCATCGCAGTGGTTGCACATGGTCGGCACGTAGGCGACGTCGATCATCGTGCCCTGCCCGCGCTCCTTCTGCTTGATATCGATCCAGCGGTGGCCGTGCCGAGGCATCGGCGCGGAATAGCCAGGCCATTCGTTGCCGACGTACTCGTCCATCAGCGAGAGCGTGCACAGATTGCAATTGGTGCACTCGGCGACGTCGATGATCATGTTCCATTTTTTCATGACACGCCTCACTTCGCCGGAACGAGCTGCGCATCGCGCAGCGAGCGTTTGACTTCTGCGTCCTTTTCCAGCGCCGCGAACGTCTCCGACATGTGCTCGATATGGCCATCCCACAATTCGACCTGCACGATCGACTGCGCGCCGGCGAGCGAATGCGTGGTCTTGGTCTGCGTCTTGTGCGGCGTGAGCAGGTTGAGGCAACCGCCGCGATCGACCGACTTGCCGGGCTCGCCCATCGGCGCGTACACCGCCGAGGACTCGTAACCGTGACAGACGCCCGGCGGCAGCCGCTGCGTCGGCAGCGCTGCGCAGATCACCGCGCCGCGATCGTTATAGACCTTCACCAGGTCGTCCTTCTTGATGCCCCTCGCCGTAGCATCGTCCGCATTGAGGCGGAGCACCCAATAGTACCAATCGCCGACCTTCACCCGGTGGTCGGCAATGTTGTTGATGAACGAGCTCTTGCCGTCGCCCTGGGTATGGAAGCTGTACTTGGAATGCGGCGTAAGCAGTTGTAACGGATAGCGCTCGTATTCCGGCGAATGCGGGCCTTCCCATGACGGATCATATTTGACGATTGGCGGCCGCTCGGGATCCTTGAAGCGTTTGAGGCTGTTGCATTCGAACTCCAGCTTGCCGGACTGCGTCTGCAAGCCGCGGAGGAATTCCTCGGTGTAGTCGGACGGCAGCGGCTGCGCTTCCGGGACATCCTTCTTGCGGTTTTCCCAGAACCAGCGGAAGGACACCGGCGCGCGTAGCTTCTCCTTCTCGGCCGGAACCACATAGTAGCCACGCTTCATCAGATTCTTGAATGAGATCACCTTTGGCAGGTCGGAGGCGAGATAAGAGCGCTTGACCCAGTCGATCTCATTGCAGCCCTCGGAGAAATAGTTGGCGAGACCGAGCTTCTTGCACAGCTCGTTGAAGATCCAGAAGTCGGACTTCGATTCGCCGAGCGGCTCGATCGCCGGCGCCTGGAAGATGATGACGCGGTGGTTGAGCTGCTGCTGGCCGTGATGGCCGTAACCGCCAAGGCCCGCCCATTCCGAGATATCGGTGCGCTCGAAGTTGGTGCAGGCCGGCAGGACCACGTCGGCGAACTTCGCCTCGCCCTCGAACCAGATCGACTGGTTGACCACGAACTCCAGTTGATCCGACTGGTACATCCGCACGTGGCGGTTGGAGTTGTTCATCGTCGAGAGGATCGAACCGCCGTACTTGTAGAGCATGTGCACCGGCGAATGCCCGGGCGCCGGATAGACCAGCTTGCCGAACTGGTGCTCGATCGACTTGCCGACCCAGCGGTAGCCTTCGGCCTTGCCCTCGTAGATCGCCTCCGGCAGCCAGATGCGCGGGATCTGCTGGCCATTGGAGTTCATGCTCGGCAGTTGCGGCATGCGCTGATAGAGCGCGACCGGCATCGCCGTGTTTTCCAGATCGCCCGACATGCCGCCTTCGGAATAACCGGGGAAATAGAAATTGAAATCGTTCGGGCAGCCCCACTGCAGATGACCCATGTTGCAGCCGGGCTTGCCGAGCCCCTGCATGGCCGAGAGGCACACCATGACGCGCGCCCACTGGATGCCGGTCTGGTTGCGGCAGGCGCCGCCGTGGCCGTTGCCCCAGCCGCCGGGCGCGAGATAGACGCGCTTGCGCCCCCACTCACGCGCCAACGCGCGCACGTCGCGAGCCGGCACGCCGGTTTCCTTCTCCTGCCATTCCGGCGTCTTCGGAATGCCGTCCTCTTCGCCGATCAGATACGAAGCCCATTTGTCGAAGCCGACGGTGTGGGTCTTCACGTACTTCTTGTCGTACAGACCTTCCTTGATCCAGACGTAGGCGATCGCCATTGCCATCGCGACCGAGGTGGTCGGCTTGGGCGCGAACCACTTGCCCGGCAGGAACTGCGCCGACGCGTTGTAGTACGGGTCGACGTGGACGACCTTGATGCCGAGCTTCGGATTCTTCAGCCATTGCCGGCGGACGGTGCCTTCCTGCGAGCCGTATGATCCGGCTGTCGTCTCCGGATCGGCTGCCCAGAACACGATCATGTCGCAATTCTGCAGGCAGTCCTCGACCGTGCCGTAGGTTTCCGACTGACCGACTCGCAGCGTGTGGCCCCAGTGGTGTACCGCGCCCCAGTACCAGCCCTCCCACGAGTCGGGATTGTGATGGACGCGCGTCATGCCGACCGCATTGGTGAAGCGGAACAGCGCCGAGAGGTAGTAGCCGATGTTGCCCCAGGTGTGGTGCGAGCCGTGCGATACGGCAATGGCGCCGGGACCATGCTCGCGCTTCTGCCGCTTGATCTCGTTCGATACCAGCGTGAGCGCCTCGTCCCACGAGATGCGTACATAGCCGGACTTGCCACGGTTTTGAGGATTGCGCGCGCCGTTGGAATCGAAATCGACGCGCTTCATCGGATAGAGCAGGCGATCCGGCGAATAGACGATCGACTTGGCGTTCTGGCCGTGCGGCGCCAGCGTCGTCTTGCGCGGCGGCGTGAGCTTGAGGCCCCTCGCCTCGATGGTCCAGGGCTGCGGATCGTTGTCATCGAAGTCGATCGGCGTCATTCGCACGATCTTGCCGTCCTTCACAATGACGAACACCGGCCCGCCATTCGTCATGTTGCAATAGCGCATCGAGCCGTCCGGCATCTTGGTGCCGTGCTTGAAGCCGGCCGACTGCGCGAGCATCACAGTCTGTGCGAACCAATTGGCGAGGCCGTCGTCGCCATCGACGGTGAGCAGGAACTCCTTCTGGGCGTTGATCTGGTCGAGCCAGTTGATCGGCGGCATCAGCAGGCCGGCGCCGACCGCCGCGTTTTTGAAGCCAACCGTGACGTCCGCATTCGGCAGCATGCCGCCGCCCGATGTGATCCGCCCATCCTCGATCTTAAACCAGCGCCCGATCTCCTCGTCGCGCGCGACGAACTGCGCCGTGAGGTTCTTCTCCTTGAGCCGCTTGCGATAGGCCGGGTAGCGCCAAGCCTGGAGCTTGAGCAGCCACGACAGCCCGAGCAGGATCAGCGACAGCTTCAAGGCGGGGAAATTCATGGCGTTTCCTCGGAGATTCTCGTCACCCAATTTCTATGGGAAATCGCCCGTCGAATCCAGGCTGCCGCCGATTGTCCGCCCACCCCAAATGCGGCATTGATTGGCGCCGCTGGGGGACCTGTGAACTTCAACTCCGAACTGTTTCTGTTTTACTTCCTGCCGGTCTGGGCGGCCGCCTACGCGACGAGCCCCGAGCGCAATCGCAATTTCGTGGCGCTCAGCGCCAGCCTGCTGTTCTACGCCTGGGGCGCGCCGCAATTCATCATCGTGGTGGTCGCCTCGGCAGCGCTGGACTGGATCGTCGGTCGGGCGCTGGTCGATCCAGATTGGGAAAGCCGGCGCAAGGTCCTGCTGTTCGCCGGGATCTCGGTCAACGTCGCAATCCTGCTGGTCGCCAAATACGCGAACTTCGTGGTCGAGAACGTTTCAGCCGCGATGGTGACGCTTGGCGGCCAGCCGATCCAATGGGCACTGATCGCACTGCCGATCGGCGTCTCGTTCATCGTGTTCGAGAAAATCAGCTATCTGGTCGACATCTGGCGCGGCGTCAGCAAGCCGACCAAGACATTCCGCGATTATCTGCTCTACGTCTTCCTGTTCCCCAAGATGATCGCCGGGCCGATCGTCCGCTATCACACCATCGCCGCGCAGCTTGAAAGCCGGTCGGTCACGCTCGACGACTGGAAGGTGGGCTTCACGCGCTTCATCGTCGGGCTCGCCAAGAAGGTGCTGATCGCGGATTCGGTGGCGCCATTTGCCAATGCCGCGTTCGGCGCCACCGGCGAAGGCCTCGACGCCAGCACCGCATGGCTCGGCCTGATCTGCTTCACGCTGCAAATCTATTTCGACTTCAGCGGCTATTCCGACATGGCGATCGGCCTGTGCCGGATGATGGGCATCCGCATCCTGGAGAACTTCGACACGCCCTATATCTCACAGAGCTTCACCGAATTCTGGCGGCGCTGGCACATCTCGCTGTCGACCTGGATCCGCGACTATCTCTACATCCCACTCGGCGGCAACCGGCACGGCGAAGCGCGGCTCTATGCCAATCTCTGGATCTGTTTTCTGGTGTCCGGCCTTTGGCACGGCGCCAACTGGACGTTCCTGCTCTGGGGCGCGTACCACGGCACCATGCTGGTGCTGGAGCGGCTGTTCCTGCTGGATGTGCAGCGCCGCCTGCCCCGGCTCGTCAACATCGCGGTGACGCTGGTGCTCGTCATGCTGGGCTGGGTGCTGTTTCGCGCG
>Ga0190271_10000847_pt1 | contig 16246 bp, 10 predicted proteins | sample Popmic356T_FD_133747 | JGI IMG/M metagenome (GOLD analysis project Ga0190271, IMG submission 133747) | Populus adjacent soil microbial communities from riparian zone of Weber River, Utah, USA - 356 T | ecosystem: Environmental > Terrestrial > Soil > Riparian zone | place: USA: Utah | collected...
CGGTGTGCGCGTGCGGCATAGGCGTCGAACCAGGGGTCGAGGCGGGTGCCCTCGGCGGTCCGGGGCACGTCGGGCGTGCTCTCATTCATGGGCACAGTGTTTCATGCCCGACGCTGGCCACCGCGCGCTCGACTGGCACCACTGCCAGGGGTTGGGTTACGGCCGGTGCGCCGGTGGGGCTGTCGAATCGCGCACTATGAGCGTCGCCGGAACCACGACATGTGGCGTGCCGTCCTGAGCGGTGCCCCGGACTTGGTCGAGGACAAGGCGGACGAGCTCGGAACCCATGCGCTGGAAGTCCTGGCGCACTGTCGTCAGCGCGGGATTCGCGAAGCGGCTCAGTGCGATGTCGTCGAAACCCACGACGGACACGTCCCCGGGCACGTCGCGGCCCGCGGCGCTCAATGCGGCCATGAGCCCGAGCGCCATCTCGTCGTTGGCGCAGACCACGGCAGTTACCTCGGGGTCTCTTGCCAGCACTTCGCCCGCCTTGTACCCGGATTCGACGGTCCAGTCGCCAACGAAAGGTCGCGGGACCTCGGCGCCCACGTGGTCGAGGGCGCCTTTCCAGCCGAGGGTGCGCAGGCGTGCCGGCTCCGAATCACTGGGCCCCGCGATGTGGTGGACGGTTCGATGCCCCAGTTCGAGAAGGTGAACTACCGCTGATCGCATGCTCTCCGCTTCGTTGGCCACGACGCATGGATAGAGCCCGGTTGCTCGCGAGTCAGACACGGCCACGGGGAACCGTGGCGGCAGGGCGATCCGATCCGCGGAACCACCCTCGGCTCTGATGATGATGAGACCGTCGACTGTCTGATGCTGGAGACGGGCGGCAGCAGGCACCCAGTCCCCGGCCTTCGCGGTGGGAACGGTGAGGAGCGTCACGGTGTAGTCCTCGATCCGCGCGGCGTTCAGAATCGCGTCTGTCGTGAGTGCTTCGCCGGTGCGGAGGAAGTCGTGGGCGAGCAGGCCGATCGTGCCGTAGTGCCCGTTGCGCAGCGCCCGCGCGGCCCGATTCGGCGAGTAGCCGAGCTCCTCCATTGCACGAAGCACGCGCTCGCGGGTCTCCGGTCGAACCGTCTCCGCGCCGGTAACAGTCCTCGAAACCGTCTGGCCCGAGACTCCCGCGACGCGTGCTACGTCCGCGAGGGTCGGGCCTCTGCGGTGTGTACGCGCGGCCGACATGTGGTGAGTCTATGTGGACCGTCACGCCGCCCGCGCACCGTGACTCAGTCACTGCGCTCGCGCTGGTTGTAGCGGGCGCGTGGGCCTCTAGGGTGGAGTCGTGGCGAGAGCCTCGCTCGGCGGCGTTGATCACCGTTAACATCCCAGCAAAACCGCCATTCTGAGCCCCTTCAGGCGGCATCCGGCGGGATGAAGCGCTCGAGACCGTTACCGGATTGTGACACTTTCTGTCGTGCGCTCACAGCGGTTCGGGGTCTATGTTGACGTTAACAGACCGGCCCCGGACTGCACAGCGACGACGACGTCACCTGCATTGTGACCGTCAATGTTGACGTAAACACGGGGACGACTGTGAGTCCCGGCGGGCGCTCGACGTGGAGTGCCCAATAACCCGGTTACGGCGAACCGAAGGATTACAGCAGATGAGAAACTTCCGAAAAGGCGCGGTGCTAGCGGCGACAGCTGCAGTGACTCTTGCCCTCGCGGCGTGCAGCGACAGCAGCTCCCCCGATCCTTCGGGTGGCGGAAACGGCACTCCCGAAGGCAACACACTCACGGTGTGGGCGTGGGATCCGGCGTTCAACATCGCGGCGCTCAACGCCGCGGCCGACATCTACAAGCAGGATCACCCAGACTTCACGATCGACATCGTTGAGACTCCTTGGGACGACCTGCAGACAAAGCTCACCACGATCGCCCAGTCCCAGGCGTACGACGAGCTTCCTGACATCTTCCTGATGCAGAACAACGCGTTCCAGAAGAACGTCATCAACTACCCCGATCTGTTCTCGGACTTCTCGGGGTCGGATGTCGACTACAGCGAATTCCCCGCAGGCGTGACCGGGTACTCGACCGTCGACGGCGCCAACTTCGGCGTGCCATTCGACAACGGCACCGCGATCGACGCGCTGCGCACCGACATCCTCACGGAGGCCGGCTACACGGTTGATGACTTCACGGACATCACCTGGAACGACTACATGACCAAGGCAAAGGACGTTCTTGCCAAGACGGGACAACCGATGTTGTCCGGCCAGGCGGGCTCCTCTGACATGGTCATGATGATGCTGCAGAGCGCAGGCGCGAGCCTCTTCGACGCAGACGGCAACCCGACCATCGCAAACAACGACGCCCTCACCAAGGCCTCCGAGGTTTACACCCAGATGGTGAAGGACGGCACCTTCCTCGAGGTCAACTCGTGGGACGAGTACATCGGAACGCTCGTCAACGGCAACGTCGCGGGCACGATCAACGGCGTGTGGATCGTCGGGTCGATCCAGTCCGCTGAGGACCAGTCGGGCAAGTGGGGCATGACGAACCTGCCGAGCCTCGATGGCGTCTCTGGTGCCACCAACTACTCGGCGAACGGTGGTTCCTCGTGGGCAGTCAGCTCCACGGCCGACGTCGCTTTGGCGCAGGACTTCCTGAACGAGACCTTCGCGGGTTCTGCGGAGTTCTACGACACGATCCTGCCGTCGACAGGCGCGCTCGCGAACTGGATGCCGGCTGGCGACAGCGAGATCTACTCGCAGCCGCAGGACTTCTGGGGCGGCGACGCGATCTTCTCGAAGGTCGTCGGCTTCGCGGGCCAGGTGCCAGCGAACAACACCGGTGTCTACTACTACGAGGCCCGCGACGCCGTCAGCGCCGCACTCACCGAGATTGTGAACGGAGCGGATCCCGCGACTGCCTTCCAGAAGGCGCAGGAGACCGTCGAGTTCGCAATGCAGTAACCCTTGGTAGTCGGGAGGGGGCCGGCCAGTCGGCCCCCTCCCTCATCACCCCACACTCACCTCAAGGGAGTAGCACGTGTCAAAGGTGACACCGGGCTCGGTCATCGATCGCGCCCTTCGTGAAACAGCGTCGGAACCCGAACGCAAACCAAAGATGTCCGCAATGGCGCGCCGCAGGAGCCTCACCGGTTGGGCATTCATCGCGCCGGCCGCGGTGCTCATCTTCGCCATGAACTTCTGGCCGATGATTCAGGCCTTCATCCTGTCGTTCAAGACCGGCAGAGGGAACAAGCTCACCCTTGCCGAGCCGCTTTGGTACAACTACGAGCGGTTGCTGCATGACGACATCTTCAAGCAGACACTTCTCACGACGTTGCTCTACTTGATAGTGCAGGTGCCGATCATGCTCGGCCTCGCGATGGTGCTCGCGAACATGCTGAACTCGCCCAGCCTGCGCTTCCGCGGCATGTGGCGCACCGCGATCTTCCTTCCGGTGGCGACCTCGCTCGTGTCGTACGCCATCGTGTTCCGGACGATGTTCGGAACGGACGGCTTCATCAATGACCTGCTGACGAAGCTCCACATCATCGACGACCCGGTGAACTGGCTCGGCCAGACGAACACCGCGCGGGGCGTCATCGTCCTTGGCCTGCTGTGGCGCTGGACAGGCTTCAACATGATTCTCTACTTGGCAGCGTTGCAAAACATCGCGCCTGGCACCCACGAGGCCGCCAAACTCGACGGCGCGGGTCCAATCCGCACGTTCTGGTCCGTGACGATGCCGCAAATGAGGCCGATCATCCTGCTGACGGTGATCATCTCGACGAACGGCACCATCCAACTCTTCGACGAGTCGTACAACCTCACGGCGGGCGGTCCCGCCTACACATCCATGACGATGTCGCATTACCTCTATGAGGTCTCGTTCCATAGAAATCCCAACTTTGGCTATGGAGCGGCCATGTCCTACGTGATTCTCCTTTTGGTAGCGATCTTCGCGGCCATTCAGGTGAGGTTGGGAGACAAGCGTGACTAACACCCTGCGGCAAACGGGCCGCTACGGCTTCCTGGCAGTGGCCGCGGTCCTGTCGGTCTTCCCGTTGTACTTCATGGCGGTCTCGGCCACGAACGACAGTCAGGACGTTCTCGCGTCCCAGCTCACCCCTGGCGGCAAACTGATCGAGAACATCCAGAACCTCTTCGCCGCACAAGACGTGGTGGGAGCGTTCTGGCACTCGACGGTGAATGCCGTGGTGACCACGGTGCTTGCGCTTGCGGTGAGCTCCATCGCGGGCTACGCGTTCGAGGTCTATCACTCGAGGGCCAAGGACCGCCTCATGTGGGTGCTGTTGTTGGCGATCATGATCCCCTTCGCCGCCACGATGATCCCGCTGTTCCAGGTATTCGCGCAGTTGGGCCTTGTGAACTCGACAATCGCAGTGGTCCTTCCGGTCATCGCGACCCCGTTCCTCGTGTTGCTCTTCAGGCAGACCGCTCGCAGCTTCCCGCACGAGATCATCGAGGCCGCGCGCATGGATGGCGTGAGCGAACTCGGCATCTTCTTCAAGATGTTCATCCCCACGATGCGCTCCGCGTATGTTGCCGCCACGGTCATCACATTCTTGGCGGCGTGGAACAACTTCTTGTGGCCCAAGGTGATCCTGCTCAACAACGACTACCAGACAATGCCCATGCTCATCTCGAACCTGTTGTCCGGCTACGTCACTGACTACGGCGCGCTCATGCTTGCCGTATTGATCACCTCTGTGCCCACAATCATCCTGTTCCTCGCGCTGCAACGCAGCTTTGTCGCGGGCTTCACGGGGGCGGTCAAGTGACCTTCAACGTCGCTCGCATCGAGGATCCTGAGTACATCCACGAGAACCGGCGGACCGCTCACTCGGATCATCGGTGGTTCAGAAACGCCGCGGAGGCAGAGAGCGGGACAAGCAGCTTCGAGCAGAGTCTGAACGGCACGTGGAAATACCATCACGCCACGAGCCCGACGCTCGCGATTGCTGGATTCGAAGACCCGGCTTTTGACGTCGATGGTTGGGATGACATCCCCGTGCCCGCGCACGTGCAGCTTCACGGCTACGACCGTCCGCAGTACACGAACGTGCAATACCCATGGGACGGGCTCGAGGAGCTCGAGCCGGGCCAGGTGCCCGCGAGCTGGAACCCGGTGTCGACCTACGTGCGGGACTTCACGCTCGACAATCCTTTGGCGCACGGCGAGCGCCTCTCGGTGGTGTTTCACGGCGCGGAGAGCGGCATCGCGGTGTGGCTCAACGGAGCCTATGTTGGCTGGGCGACGGACTCCTTCACCCCTTCGGAGTTCGACCTCACCCCCCACCTACGCGACGGCTCCAACAGGCTCGCTACGCGGGTGTTCAAGTGGACCGCCGGCTCATGGCTCGAGGACCAGGACTTCTTCCGGTTCTCCGGCATCTTCCGAGACGTGACTCTCTACACGCGACCTGTCGTTCACGTGGAGGACCTGCGCGTCACCACCACCTTGAGCGATGACTTCCAGCGTGCTGAGATTGGGCTCGAGGTCAGCCTCACAGGCGGTGGGCGCGTGCGGGCGCGTCTCGACGGCGCCACCGAATTTGTCGACGCGGGCGTGAGTCGCCTCGCCGCGCACATCGCGCATCCGCGTCTCTGGAGCGCGGAGGATCCTCACCTCTACGACCTCGTCATCGAGGTACTCGATGAGGCCGACTCCGTGACAGAGGTGATCCGACAAGCGATCGGCGTTAGAAGCGTCGAGATTCGCGATGGGATCTTGCTCGTAAACGGCAGGCGCGTGGTGTTCCACGGGGTCAATCGGCACGAGTTCGGCGCGCGCGGACGGGCGATCTCCGCCGAGGAGATCGAAGAGGATATCCGCATCATCAAGCGCGCGGGCATCGACGCGGTGCGCACAAGCCACTACCCAAACTCGAGCGCGTTCTACGCGCTGTGCGATCGGTATGGCCTCTACGTGATCGACGAGATGAACCTCGAGACGCACGCGATGTGGGATCGGGTCGTCCACTTTGGGCTCTCGGACGACGAGGCGTTCCCTGGTGACCGGCGCGAGTGGCGCGCTGCGCTGCTCGACCGCGCGGAGAGCATGGTCGAGCGCGACAAGAACCATCCGAGCGTCATCATCTGGTCCTGCGGAAACGAGTCATACGGCGGCGGCCTCTTGCTCGAGGTCTCCGAGTGGTTCCATAAGGCCGACGCGAGCAGACCGGTGCATTACGAGGGCGTTCACTGGGATCCCCGCTACCCACACACCTCGGACATCACGAGCCAGATGTACACGCCAGCCGCGACCATCGAGGAGCACCTTGAGGCGCATCCAGAGAAGCCGTTCATCCTGTGCGAATACGCGCACTCGATGGGCAACTCTTTTGGAGCCGTGCACAAGTACCTCGAGCTCGCGGACAGGAACCCTCACTTCCAGGGGGGCTTCATCTGGGACTTCGCGGACCAGGCCCTTGAGCTTGAGGATCGCTTTGGCACCCGATTCGATGCGTACGGGGGCGACTTCGGCGATGCGCCGAGCGACTACGACTTCAGCGCCAATGGCATCGTCTTCGCTGACAGGTCGCCCAAGCCCGCCTTCGAGGAGGTCCGATACCTCTACCAGCCCTTCCGCACGCGTATCAGCAAGGACGCCCTCGAGATCGAGAATCGCCGTCAGTTTGTTGGCATGGACGACGTCCTCGCGCGGGTAGTCCTGGCCCGAGAGGGCGAAGTGCTCGCGACAGGGGAGATCGATCTGCAGCTCGGCGCTCGCGCCTCGGCCAGCTTCCCGCTTCCGTTCGCTCTCCCGGCGGAGCCGGGCGAGTACACGGTGTCCGTCGACTATGAACTTCGTCAGGCGACGTCGTGGGCGCCCGCCGGCTACGTGGTGGGCTGGGAGCAAGCGGTCTTTGTGGTCGAGGGCGGCACGATGCCCGACGCTGTGGGTTCGGCTCCGCGCGTAGCCGAGGGGATCCACAACATCGGAGTGCACGGCGAAGACTTCTCGCTGCTGTTCTCGCGCATCTACGGGACGCTCGTGTCCTTCCGCTACGGTCCCGCGAACGAGAACCGCGCGGAGTTGCTTCGTGATCGGCCGTTCCCCAGCTTCTGGCACGCGCCCACGTCCAACGAGCGCGGCTGGGGCATGCCTCGCGTCGATGGTCAGTGGCTGCTCGCCTCGCGCTATCGCCAGCCGAAGCTCGCTGCAACGCAGCCAGCACTCACGCGCAACGCTGACTCCGTGGAGTTGGCCTTTGAGTACGAGTTGCCGACCACTCCCCCGAGCAGATCCACCGTTACGTACCGTGTGCACGGTGACGGGAGAGTAGACGTCACGGTGACGCTGGTTCCAGGCGAGGGCCTTGCGGACCCGCCCGAGTTTGGGCTGTCGCTCGCCGTGGACGCGGACCTACACCGACTTCGTTGGTACGGAGATGGACCGCACGAGTCCTATAGCGATCGCCGCGGTTCGGCACGCTTGGGCGTGTGGACCGCGGACGTTCGAGATGCCCTCACGCCGTACGTGCGGCCCCAGGAGTCTGGAAGTCGCACGCGTGTTCGATGGGCCGAGGTCACGGATGGCGCTGGGGTGGGCGTGAGGCTCTCATGCCCCGCGGGCATGGAGTTCTCGGCCCTGCCGTGGACGCCCTACGAGATCGAGAACGCGACGCACCCCAACAAGTTGCCACGGAGCCACCGCACGATCCTGCGCCCAGCGCTGAGTCGCCGCGGCGTCGGCGGCGACAACTCGTGGGGAGCCATGACGCACGCTGAATACCTGGTTCCGACGGGTGAGCTGAGCTTCAGCTTCACCCTTCAGGGCGTGGGCCGTTAGGCGATGACCTCGTCGATGAGCGCCGTGAGGGCGGGCTTTGGACGCGCGCCGACGATCGACTTCACGAGTTCACCCGACTTGAAGAAGTTCATCGTCGGGATCGACGTGACGCCGTAAGCCATCGCGAGGTTGGGGTTCTCGTCGGTGTCGACCTTGACGATCTTGACGCGACCCGCGTACTCCTCGGCGAGCTCGTCGAGGATCGGAGCCACGGCGCGGCACGGGGGGCACCACGTTGCCCAGAAGTCCACGACGACCGGCACGTCGGAGTGAATGACCTCGTCCTGGAACGTGTCCTCTGTCGCGTGCAGCGGCGTGTTGATGATCGGCGCTGCGGGCGCTGCCTCGGTGACCACGCCGTCGGTGCCTTGGCCGATTGCACCCGCGCCATTGGCGACCACAGAGTCGGCGACTGCTGCGACCTCGCTAGCCTCGGCGTGGGCCAGGTCGTCAAGGAAGTGCTGGGTGTCGAGGGCCGCGGCGCAGCCCGAACCCGCGGCGGTGATCGCCTGACGGTAGCGGCTGTCGACGAGGTCGCCTGCCGCGAATACGCCGCGCACGTTGGTGGCCGTCGTGCGGCCGTCGACGAGCACATAGCCGGCCTCGTCGAGGTCGATGACTCCCTTGACCAGCTCGTTGCGAGGATCGTGTCCGATGGCAACAAATAGGCCCGTAGCAGGAAGGACGCTCTCGACGCCGGTCACGTTGTTGAGGACGCGGACGCCCGCGAGCTTATCGGTGCCGTCGAGGCCAACGACCGCGGAGTTCCACACGAACTCGATCTTGGGATCGGCAGCCGCGCGGTCCGCCATGATCTTGGAGGCGCGCAGCTCGTCGCGACGGTGCACGAGGTAGACCTTGGATGCGAAGCGCGTGAGGAAGGTTGCCTCCTCGACGGCGGAGTCGCCGCCACCGACCACTACGACCTCTTGGTCGCGGAAGAAGAAGCCGTCGCAGGTCGCGCACCACGACACGCCCTTGCCGGAGAGTCGCTTCTCGTCGTCGAGGCCAAGCTCGCGATACGCGGAGCCCATCGCGAGGATGACTGATTTGGCGGAGAACTCGGTGCCGATGCCGGTCTTGACGGTCTTGATGTGACCCTCGAGGGAGGCCTCGAGCACGTCGTCGAAGAGGATCTCTGCGCCAAAGCGCTCGGCCTGCGACTGCAGCGTCTCCATGAGCTCAGGACCCTGGATGCCCTCGACGAAGCCCGGGAAGTTCTCAACCTCAGTGGTGTTCATGAGCGCGCCACCGGCGGTGATGGATCCCGCGATGACGAGCGGCTGCAGACCAGCTCGCGCGGCATAGATAGCGGCGGTGTATCCGGCGGGGCCGGAGCCGATGATGATGACGTTACGAATGTCGCTCACGAATGCTTCCTCGATGTTGGTGTGGCTAGGTAACAGATCGTAGGGGCCGCGTGTTCCCGCGGTGAACCGAACCCTCGCCTCACGGGCCGTACGTGTACGACGGGTAGTTCGACAGCCCGTCTCCCGGCTCGTCGGGGTCGCCGAAGCCCTGAGACAACAGCGTGACGGCCGAGATGGCCACGAGCGTGAGTCCGGCGACCACGAGCACCATCACGATGGGCGTCGCATTGATGGGCCCGCCATTGATCGCGCGGTAGTGAGCCTTCTCGAGCTTGGTGGTGATGCGCCGTGAATTTGGCCATCGCGCGTGGAGTCGCTCGTAAAACAGTTCCGGGATGGTCGGCTTGGCGCGCGCCGCCTGGTCGTCGACCATTTCCTCGAACGTGAGGATGTCGTGGAGGTCCTCAAGCTCCTCAACTTCGGGCTCCGGCGCAGGCACGGGTGCGCCCCGCACCACCAAGGGAGTGGAGCCGGTGATCGCCTCTGCCTCAACCTCAGCCTTTGCGAGCGTCGTGCGCGAGATCGTCAGCCCGGCTGTGATGCGGGGACCCGTGAACGCCTTGCGGGCGGCATCGAGACGGTCGCGCTTGCGCCGCCGCTCGGCCTCGACAGCGCTCGCGATCGACAACGGCAAAGAGTCGATGCCCGACGGGAGGCCTCGCAGTACGCGCGTGTCGAAGGGCCCAAGCGCGTCGGAAAATTGTGCGAGCGTCTCGAAACCCTTGCCCTCGATCACCCGCTCACAGAGCTCGCGGCTCGTGGCTGTCGTCGAGTCCGGGATGTCTGCTGCGGTCGCGGCGCCCGCGTCCCTGCCTGTGATGCAGGCGAGAAAGACGCGAGACAGGGCCGTAGCGTCGGCCGCTTCGCCCTTGCCGCGACGAAGGCCGGCCTGCAGCGCGAGCTCGCCGTCCACCCCCACGCCCGCGACCGTGACGCGACCGGTGGCTTCCACGGAGATGCACGCCTCGCGGACCCAGCCGTGATGCACGCCCGCTGCGCTCGCGACAGCGAGGGCGCGTGCGGCCTCGCCTACGACGGCCCTCGCCTTGGCATCGGGAAGCCTGCGGCGCGCGAGGACGTCGCTGAGCGCAACCCCGGGAAGCGGCTCGGAGACGATCGTGGTTGGTGACGTTGCGCCGCCGCCCTGCACCGCGATGATGCGCGCGAGTCGCGGGTCCCTGACCGACATCGCGCGCAGCGCGGCGCGGCGAACGGCCGTGGGGGCAACGGACGTGACCGTGTCGAGGAAGACGCGAGTATCAAGGCGCGTATCGCGACCGTATTGACGGTCGATTCCGGGCAGGTCGTAACTCGCCACGTCAAGCGCTTCAAAGCGCCCGTCGAGCACCTCGCCAGTCAGCACGCAATCCCCCCAATGGAATCGGGTGTAAGGCCCTCATCGTACTTTGCGACGCACGCGGCGGGCCACCGAACCGACGAGCGAATCTACCTCTTCGACCCTCGTCAACTTGAGAATCAGCCCATATACCAGGGCCATCACGATGCCGATCGTCGCGCAGACAAATCCGCCGACAAGATAGGGGTTCGCGCTGGCGCTCTCGAGTTCTGGCATGAGCCACCAGCGCATTGCGAAGCCGACGGCCGCGGCGACAACCGCCGCGAGCAGCGACAGAATGTGCACGCGTGCGACCCCGCGGCCGCCGAGCCCGCCGATGCGGCGGCGCAGGCCGCCCCCACGCAGCGCGAGGCCAACGACGTTCGAGAGGCTGAGGCCCAGAGCGACTCCCACCGTCCACCACTTCGCATCGAGGGTCTGCATGCCGATGTAGGAGACGGCGATCAAGGTGATGGTCATGGGGATGTGGATGAGAAAGATCCCGCGAGCGTCCTCGAGCACAAAGTAGACGCGCTTCACCAGCACCATCGCGCCCAGGGGCACAAGGCCCATCGCGAGGGCGACGACGACCCACCCCACGGAGCGCACCTCGTCGATGCTCGCTGTTGGCATGACGACGCGCGCGAGCCACGGAGCGAGCACGATCAGGGCCGCGGTGGCGAAGAAGGTGAACGCCCCCGTCACGCGCAGTCCCTTCGCCACGTCTCCACGCACCGCGGGAGCGTCGCCGCCCGTGTAGTGCTTGGCGATCGTGGTGCCGAGCGCCGTGAGCAGGGACACGGTCACCACGGAGTGCGGCAGCAGATAGATCAGAAGCGCATAGAAGTACGCGGCGTTGCCCGCGATCGCGGGGTTCGCGCCGGTGGGGTCCGCGGCCGACGCCACTCGCACCGCGATCATCACGCCCGCCTGCTCCACGAGCACCGCGGCGAGGGCCCAGCCCGCGACAACGCGCACGGAGGCGAGCTCGCCCTTGGGCCCGCGCCACACGAACTTGGGTCGATAGCCTCCCCGCAGCAATGGCCACAAGAGGATGAGCGCTTGAGAGGCCATGGCAATTGTCGCGGGTATTGCGAGCCACGCTATGCGCTCCGTGGTCCACGCCGACGGCACGTCCGCGGCGTCCGTGTACCCCCCAAACATGACCAGGTAGATCACGAGGCCCGCGATCGCGATGATGTTGTTGAGAACGGGCGCCCACATGTACGGGCCAAACTGCTCGCGGGCGTTGAGGACCTGGCCAAGGATCGTGTACGCCGCGTAGAAGAACAATTGGGGTATTACCAGGAACGCGAAGGCGGTCGCGAGGTCGCGTTGCTCTTGGCTCCAGTCCGCGGAGGAGTACAACCGCACAACAAACGGCGCGGCCGCCGTCGCGATGACGGTGATGCCAAGGGAGATCGCCAGACCAAGCGTGACGATGCGGTCAACGGTGCGCTTGCCGTCAGGACGGCTGAACGCCCGCACGATCTGCGGAACGAGCACGGAGTTGACCACACCGGCCGCGAGCACCGCGTAGAGCGCGTTGGGGATCCGGTTCGCGACGTCAAAGGCGTTCGCGCCGAACGCGTTGACGGCAACGGCGGCCACGAGCAGCGCGCTCCGGACGAAGCCGAGAATGCGGGACACAAGGGTTCCCGAGCTCATGATCGCGGTCGCGCCGCCGAGGGAGGGCCTGCGTCGAGCGACGACTCCGCCCTCGGCGTCGACAACGTCGGACGACTCCGGGATGTCGGGAATCTCCCGCGGGTCGTCAGCCATCCTTGGCTCCGTCCTGCTTCTCCGCGAGCTCGGCTTCCTCGGGAGGCGACATCGGCGCCATCCTGCTCGAGCGTCGGCCGCGCCTAATGGTGCGAATGATGCCCGCGATCAGGAGCAGCGCGAGGCCAACGCTGAAGACGGCGGTGACCGCGTTTCCCCAGTCCGCGCGCACCCGCACGTGCAGCACCTGTGGCGCGGCAACGACGTCACCCTCGGAGTTCTCGAGCGCAACGGTCGCGGACACGTTGGCGCTCTTGACCCCCGTGACCGCGACGAGCGCGGTCACGTCGCCGCCCGCGGGAATCGTCACCACGGGGGCGTCCTGCACCACGAGGTTGGGCGATGCCGACCGCATGACGACTGTGACCGTTGCATCGACGGCGAGGTCGTTGCGCAGCGTGATTGGCACGTTGCCCGAGGCCGCGATGAGGTTGACGTCGGAGCCTGCCGCCACGTGCAGGCCCGCGAGGGTGTCCGCCACGGCGTCGCGTGCCGCCTGGTACGTGGTGGATCGCGCATCGGGGTTGGCGCGCAGGCCCACTGCGAGTGGCTCAAGGAGCGTCCGTCCGCCAGGAATGTAGATCGACGAAGGGTCCTCTGCGGTGAGGGACAACTGGGTGAGGTCATCGAACTGGCGCGAGAGCGCCTTGATGAGGTCAGCCCCCAGGTCGTCCGCCGTGCCCGCGACGGGGGGAGCGTCAGCAGCCCCTCGCGCGGTCCCGCTGATCACCGATTGGGCGCTGACGGGAACAACCCACGGCGCGTCGAGCAGTTCGGCGAGTGGCTGGGACACGCCGGGCCCGGTCAACTCCCACGCCGCGCCGGGCGCTACCACCACGGGCGTAACGCCGTCCCCTGCCTCCGCGACAAGTGCCGCCTCTGCAACCACCCTTGCCGCAGCGTCGGGCATGCCGGGCCGGTAATCGGCGAGCGCCTTAGAGAGCCGAGCGTTCGGCACGAGCACGGGGAGCGTCACGTCGCCCGCGGCAACGTCAACGACGGGCCCGGATCCGAGTCTCGTGGCTCCGCCGGCGACGTCGAGCAGGCCCGCGACCGCGCCCTTGCTCGCCGCGAGCTCGATCGTGGGGGTGTCGACGGCGGGGATCGTCGCGAGGAGCGGCAGGTCCTGAAGAGCCGGTTGTGAGTTCTCACGGGCGTCGCGCGCGGCGAAGTCGAGCAATGTCAGGTCCTCGCCGTGGGCGAACGAGGTGAAGTCCGGGTCGCCGCTCAGCGCACCGAAGACCTCGCGGCCGCTCACGAGCGCGGTTGCCTGCATCGAGTCGCTAATCGTCACCGGATCGATGACGATCGCCGCGCCGGGAACGCTCGCGGCAGAGATCACCTGCGATGCCCGCTCTAACGAACCGGAAGCGTTCGCGATGAACGACATGCGCAAGGGCGTGATCTGCGCATCGAGCCAGGTAATTGCCGCTGTTCTCGTGGCGATGGTGCCGCTGCTGTCGGAGACGGAGACGAGCACGCCATAGACGCCTGCCGTGTCCGGGGGCATCCCCAACGCCGACGGGGTGCCGGTAAGCGCGACGGGAACGCTGCCACCTGGAGGCAACACATTGGGGGCGCCGCTCATGGTGATCGTTGACGAGTTCACGGGTTCGGTGACCGCGACCTGGGTTCTTGCCGACGAGGGATCGTCGAGGAAGCTCTCGAGCGCCGCGCTTGAACGGAGTGGCCCTTGGGTCACCGCGAGCGACACCTCGAGGCCAATCGCCGCGAGTGTCGCGGAGTTGGAGACGTTCGCCACGACCCTGAGCTGGCCCCCAGGCTCGAGCACCGCGGGCGCGTACTGCGTGAGCTCAACCGTGACCCCGGGGCCATCCTCCGTATACGCCGCCGGAGCCTCGAGCAGCGCCTGCGCGCCCGCCGCACTCGCGAGCGCGAGCACCGCGAGCGCGGCAACCGCCACAACGCGACGGATCACGTGTCGAGAGCCAGCAGGGCCGCTGCGGCCTGCGCCATCTTGCGCTCGTTGGGGAAGGCGAGCTCGCGGGAGAGGCTCGTGACGGCTATCCACCGCGCCTCCTCCGCCTCTTGGTCTGGATCGTTCGCCGAGGTGATGTCGCCGCCCTTGGCCTCGAGAAGAAAGTGATGCACAACCTTATGAACGCGCCGGTCGTCCCCCGTGAACCAATAGTCGATGGTGCCGAGTGACTGGATGACCTCGGCGTCGATGCCCGTCTCCTCCGCGACCTCGCGCACGGCTGCTTCTTCCGGGCTCTCGCTGCCCTCGAGATGCCCCTTGGGAAGGCACCACTCGAGGCGACCGGCACGGTTGCGGCGGCCGATGCACGCGGCGTACGCGACACCGTCCTCGATGCGGATGGCGATCCCGCCCGCCGAGACCTCGTTGCTCACGGGCAACTGCGGTTGGCGAGGCGTTTCTGCGCGTTGCGCGACCCCCGTCAGCGGTGCCGCGCCGGTGGGCGGGCGCGGCACGGGCGGAGAGGAGGACATGGGGTCAGCCTAACGACGGCACCCATGCGGGCCCGCCATCCGCGCCCGTGGGATGCTAGTCGCCATGCCTTCCCAGCCCCCCACTTTGCCGGCGCTCGAGGTGCTTCGCCAGCGCAGCGTCGGGCTGTGGTCTGCCTTGCCCGACGAGGTGGGCGAGCTCGCGCGCGCGTTCGCTGAGGCTGGGCACGAGTTTGCACTTGTGGGCGGGCCAGTGCGCGACGCCTTCCTTGGGCGTTCAACGGCGGATCTTGACTTCACCACCTCCGCGCATCCCGATGAGACTGAGTTGCTCCTATCTGCCTGGTCGCGCGCGACGTGGGACATGGGGCGCGATTTTGGGACCATCGGCGCGCGACGCGGGGACGTCGTAGTTGAGGTGACCACCTACCGTGCGGACTCGTATGACGGGGACACGCGGAAGCCTGTTGTTGCCTTTGGCTCATCTCTTTCCGAGGATCTGGCGCGGCGCGACTTCACGGTCAACGCAATGGCCGTGCGGCTTCCGTCGCTCGAGTTCGTGGATCCGTTTGGCGGGCTCGAGGATCTCGCTGGCGGGTTGTTGCGCACACCCATTTCGCCGGAGATTTCCTTCGGCGACGACCCGCTGCGGATGATGCGTGCAGCGCGCTTCACCTCGCAGCTGGGGTTCGAGATCGAGCCTGCCACGTTCGCCGCCATGGCCGCGATGGCCGAGCGGCTGTCGATCGTGTCCGCGGAGCGTCGGCGCGATGAACTCACCAAGCTGATTCTCGGCACGTGGGTGCGCGAGGGCTTGGCCGCGCTGACCGATTCCGGGCTCGCCGCGGTGATGCTGCCGGAGCTGCCAGCGCTGCGGCTCGAGGTCGACGAGCACCACCACCACAAGGACGTCTACGAGCACACGCTCACCGTCGTCGAGCAGGCGATTGACCTGGAGACTGATTCATCTGGGCCGGTGCCGGGACCGGACTTGGTGCTTCGGCTCGCGGCGCTCATGCACGACGTTGGCAAGCCCGCGACGCGTCGGCACGAGCCCGGTGGTGGGGTGTCGTTTCACCACCACGAGGTGGTTGGCGCGAAGATCACGGCGCGGCGGCTCAAGGAGTTGCGGTTCGATCGCGACACCGTCAAGGATGTGTCGCTGCTGGTAGAGCTGCACTTGCGCTTCCACGGGTATGCGGATGCGCGGTGGTCTGACTCTGCGGTGCGGCGATATGTCACCGATGCGGGGCCGCTGCTTGAGCGGCTGCACCGGCTCACACGCGCGGACGTCACCACGCGCAATCGCCGCAAGGCGGATCGGCTCTCTTTCGCGTATGACGACCTCGAGGCGCGGATTGCCGAGCTGCGCGAGCGCGAGGAGCTCGACGCGATCCGCCCGGATCTCGACGGCACGCAGATCATGGCGCTCTTGGGGATTGGGCCGGGGCGCGAGGTGGGCGAGGCGTACAAGTTCCTGCTCGAGCTGCGGATGGAGCACGGGCCGCTCGCGGCCGAACGCGCCGAGGCGGAGCTGAAGACCTGGTGGGCCGCGCGC
>Ga0190271_10000848_pt1 | contig 16245 bp, 12 predicted proteins | sample Popmic356T_FD_133747 | JGI IMG/M metagenome (GOLD analysis project Ga0190271, IMG submission 133747) | Populus adjacent soil microbial communities from riparian zone of Weber River, Utah, USA - 356 T | ecosystem: Environmental > Terrestrial > Soil > Riparian zone | place: USA: Utah | collected...
GCCCTCGGTGGTGCCCCGCACCGCCCCGACGAGCACGGCCGAGTCCTCGTGGTTCCCCCGCGCCTCGAGGAGCACGGCGATCGAGCGCAGCATCGTCCACTGCGTCGACCACATCCCGGCACGACGCCAGTGGGTGAGCAGGCGCCGGTACTCCGCCGCCGCGACCGCGGGGTCGCCGAGGCGGGCCTCGATCGAGGCGTTCGACGTGGCCGCCACACCGCTCACGAACGACGCCCCGCTGCGCTGCGCGAGATCGAGGGCGCGGGCAAACCGCTCCCGCGCTCGGTCGGGGTCGCGGGTGAGGTCGGCCTCTCCGGCGCAGTACCAGGCCCAGGCGGCGTGGGGGCCGACGTCGTCCCCCACCTCCGCGAGGAGGGCGGCGGCCTGCTCGTCGGCCGTTGCGTCGCCGGCATACGCCAGCGCCAGCACCTCGCAGCCGAGCGTGGTGAGGCCCAGCGCCCGGCTCGGCGCCAGCGCCCGGGCCCGGCGGTAGTGGAGCGCCGAGTCGTCCAGCCGACCTTCGAAGAGCGCCTGGCTCCCCTGCATGGTCGCCACCATCGCCGACTCGCCCGCCGTGGAGCCCTCGGTGGCGCCCGCCGCCCGCTCGGTGCGGCGCGCCGTCTCCACGAGGTCGCCCGACATCCAGGCCGCTTGCGCGCTCACCGCCCACACCCCGGCCGCGAGCGGACTGTGGTCGCCCGCGTCGGCGGCGGTCAGGCGATCAGCCCAGGCCAGGACGTCCGGCCGCAGCCGGAGGAACCCGTAGTGCCAGAGGGCCACCATCATGCGGCCCGCCGCCTCCAGCTCGCCGTGCTCCAGCAGCCAGCTGAAGGCGACTCGCAGCTCTGGCAGCCCGGTGTCGATGTTCTCGAGCAGCTGCTCAGCACGGGGACCGATCAGGGCGCGATCGGCGGCTTCGATCTGCTGGACGACGTGGAAGGCGTGCCGCCGACCGACATCGTCGGCCGTCCCGTCCTCGGCGAGCAGGTCGGCGCCGTAGGCCCGCAGGGTCTCCAATAGCACGTGCCGACGCCCGGGCACCCGCATGACCAGTGAACGCTCCGCCAGCTGGGCGACGGCCTCCGGTGCTTCCGGGCCCGCCGATGTGATCGCGACGGCGTCAGCGGCCGTGAACGAGCCCGCAAAGACCGAGAGCTCGGCGAACGTGCGCCGCAGCTCGTCGCCCAGCAGACCGACGGACCAGGCCACCGCCGCGCCCAACGATCCGTGCCGGCTCGATGTCCGTGAGCCGGAGGAGAGGAGCCGAAACCGGCGGTCGAGCCCGGCGGCGACCTCCACCACGTCCAGCGTGTGCAGCCGGGCAGCGGCCAGCTCGATCGCGAGGGGCAACCCGTCGAGGCGACGCACGATCTCGGTGATGCGGCCCAGATCCTTCGCCCCCGGGGCGAACCCCGGCGAGACCGCCGCCGCTCGCTCCACGAACAGGAGGACGGCCGGATCATCCTCCGCCGCCGTGCCCAACGGGGGCACCGGGCAGAGCACCTCGCCGTTGACGCGCAGGCGCTCCCGACTGGTGGTCACCATCGTCACGTTCGGACATCCCGCCACCACCGCCTCGACCAGCGCTGCCATGGGTTCGAGGACGTGCTCGCAGTTGTCGAGCAGCAGGACGACCTCGAGGTCGCCGAGCACCGCCGGAAGGCGCTCGTTGAGTCCCACGCCCGGCCGACCATCGATGGCCAGCGCGGCCGCGACCGCTTCGACGGCCGAGTCGGTCGTGGCGGTCGCCAGCTCGATGAGCACGACGGGTCGAGTCGGCCGCTCGTCGCGGAGGCGATGGGCGACCTCGATCGCCAACCGCGACTTGCCGACCCCACCCGGGCCGACGAGCGTCACGACCCGGTGGTCGCCGACGAGGGAAAGCGCATCGCCCACGAGGTCGTCGCGCCCGAGCAGCGACGTGGCGGCGACGGGCAGACGGTGGGAAGGCGTCCAGACCGAAACCGACGAGCCTTCGAGCAGCGCGGCGTGCTGGGCGGTGAGGCCGCCGGAGGGCTCGATGCCCAGCTCGTCACCCAGGACGCGGCGGAAGTCGTCGAACACTCGCAGGGCGTCCGCGGTCCGTCCCTCGGCGGCCAGGGCCTCCATGAGGAGCGCTCGCGGACGCTCGCGCAGCGGGTGCTCTTCGGCCAGGACCGCCAGGTCGACCACGAGACCGTCCGTCGCGCCGGCGATCAGGCGCGCCTCCGCGTGCCGCTCCGTCGCGAGGATGCGCAGCTCCTCGAGCCGGGTGGCCTCCGCTCTGCCGTCATCGTCGTCGGCCAGCTCCGGGTAGGCGGGCCCGCGCCAGCGCGCCAACGCGGCGGCGATCGTGTCGGCGGCCTGGAGATCCGCCGCCGCGGCGGCCACCGCGGCGGCCAGCACCTCGGCATCGAGGGACACGGCGGCCGCGTCGAGCCGATAGCCGGCGTCGGTCGACGAGATGATCCCGGGGAGCCGCTTCCGCAGGCGGGACAGATGGGTCTGCAGCGCGGGCTTCGGATCGCGGGGCGCGCCGGCGGGCCACAGCGCGTCGATGACCGCATCGGACGTAACCACCCGACCGCGGTGCAACACGAGGGTCGCGAGCAGCCGCCGCTGCAGCGCGCCGTCGGGCGTGAGGTCCTGGCCCGCGGCGTCGCGGACACGGATGGGCCCGAGCACGTCGATGTGCAGCCGGGCGCCACCGTTCATGCGCCAACGCTATTGGCGCCGGGCCGCCTCAGCCGGACAGAGGGGTGCGGCGCTTGTGTGTACATGGCGCGGGCGGCGAGCGCCAAGAGGTCGGTCGCCGAGCCACCGGTGCGACTGGAGGCCACCCCGACGCTGATGCGCACCCCGCGGCCGGCGTCGAAGGAGGCATCGGGGCGGGCGATACAAGGTGGCGGTTCGGCCTGGCTGTCATCAGCTCAGGATGGGACGAAGCAACCGCTTCACCCGCTGCTTTGTGCCCGCGTACGAGCCCATCCACCGGTAGGCGCCGTGGATCTTCAGCCAGAACTCGATCGGCCAGTCGTCGGGATCGACGACGACACGCCCGGTCGTCCCGCTCGATCGAGGCGGCGCCAGGTGCGGTGTCACCGTGTAAGACGAGCGATACACCTCACCGGCCGCTTTGACGACCGCGCCGGAGTGGTCACCATACGGGTAGGCGTGGCGCTCGACAGGGCGACCGATCAACGCCTCGAGGGTGCGCTGCGACTGGATGAGCTCCACTTTGAGGTCCTCGGTTGTCAGCGTCGACTCGTGAACATGCATCAGCCCGTGGGAGCCGATCTCTATGACCTGGGGCAGCCGGCGCAGCTCGTCCGCAGTCATCAATGGCGCGTCCTCGCCGGGAATCGTGTCGGCGAGGAGCGCGGCAGGAACGAAGAGGGTCACCGGTACCTGCTCCGCCAGCAGCTCGTCCAGGGCCGTCTCAAGGAACGTCCGCCGGCCATCGTCGAACGTGACAGCGACCCGCCAACGACTGTCCGGGACCGCTTCGATGTCGTCGAGGCGGACGACCGTGCCACACCGGCGCACCGTCCGAAGCTGCCGGCGAAACCGCCCTCGTTGGTGCTCGTAGACGTCGTGGTAAAGGAGGATGACACCACGGGATGACTGCGCCAGGCGCCGGCCTCGAGCGAGGTCAACGAAGAACAGTGCCGACGACGCCCCCACCTTGACCAGTCGCTTGATCGCACCCAAGCTCGCCCTCCTCTCGCCGCCGCCCGATGGCCCCATGAGGCGCAAGCCGTCCCTTAGATCGGGAGTCAGGACGCCGGCGCCGCACCCTCTGACACGGCGGGGCCCACGTCGAAGACCCGTCATTCCCCCCTCGCAGCACGAGGCGCGGCTTCGCTTCGCGTCGCCTCGGCCGCCCCCTCTGACGAGGCGATCCTAGTCAGGGCTTCGTCCAGCGTCGTCGACGGGTGCCACCCGAGCACTTGCTTGGCTCGATCATTGCCGTAGTGGAACGGCTTGAATCGCGCATCGAGCTTCGCCGGAACGACGAACGCCGGCAGCCGGGCCCTCCCGCCGAAGAACCGCCGGTTGACCGTGTCGATCGCGGCGGCCCCGAAGGCGGCGACGCGGTACGGGATCGGCAGCGCACGAGGCACGTCGAAGCCGTGTCTCGCCACTGCCGCCGCGTACTCGCGTTGGGTCGGCAGATCGTCGTCGACGATGTTCAGGATCTGGCCGATCGCGCCATCGACTTCGGCCGCCAACACGATGGCGCGAGCGCAGTTGCCGACGTAGGTCAGCTTCTGACATCCGTTCGGAGCGATCGCTGCCCACGTGGTGCCGAACAGTCGCATCGTCAACCCGGCGTCCCACAGCTTTCCCGGACCGTAGATTGCGCCGGGCCGGAGGATCACCACCTCGCCGATCGAGGCGGCAAAGTTGCGGACGAGCTGCTCCTGAACGAGCTTCGTCTGCGTGTAGTCGTCACGGTCCTCCGGTCGCAGCTCGAGGGGCGACGTCTCGTCCAGCCACCCCTTCATCGAGATCGCGCGATAGTCGTAGACCGAGAAGGTGCTGATGTGGACGAGCCGCTTCACCCCGTTGTCGCGCATCGCCGTCAAGAGGCGCTCGGTACCGAGCACCGTGCAGGCCATCTGGTCGTAGAAGTCGCCGGTCGACGCGGCGAGGTGGATCACTGCATCGCATGCCGCCAATGCGGCGACCCAGGGACCGTCGTGGCGGAGGTCGCCCACTACGGTAGAAACACCAGCGGCCTGAGGACCCCCCTTCGGCGAGCGCACCATGGCGGCGACGTCGTGCCCACGCGACCGGGCCTCATCGACCACCGCCCGACCGACGAAGCCGCCAGCGCCGGTGACGAACAGCTTCATGAGCGGACCGCCTCTCGCGTCAACGCGTCGATCAGGAGGCTCGTGCGCTCCATCTCCAACCCACTGATGGGGGGCGTCGTGCCGTGGCGAACGGCGGCGTAGAGCTCGTCGAGCATGCGAGGCATCCCATGGAAGGGGGTGTGCTGGAAGACCTTGTCCCGCAGGTTGACCACCGAAGATGCGACGAGCGACAGCCCGTTGGCGGCGTGGTTGAGCAGCGGCGACAGCTGCTTGCGGCCCCGGAGGGTCTCCAGTCGAACGTACGGATGGTAGAGATCGGTCTCGACCGAGCCCTCGGTCCCCCGAACGCTCAGCCGGAACCGGTCGGGCTGGATGCGCGAGCTGAACCGGACCGTAGCGGTGCCGTCGGGCAGCGTGATCAGCGCCTCCATCTCGTCGTAGACGATCTGCGGCGCCCCACTGACGTTGCGCCACGACCCGCGGACGTCGACCACCTCGGGATAGCCGAAGAAGTGGAGGACGAGGTAGGCCATGTGCGGCAGGAAGTCGTGAATGGCACCGCCCGGCAAGTCGGCCACCGGACTCGGAACATTGGGATCTGCGAACTTGCTGTGGGCAATGTCGATCGACAGCAGCACGTCGACGTTCACGACCGTGCCGAGGCGGCCATCGCGAATGAGGCGATCCATGGCGACGACCTGGTCGTTGAAGAGCAGGTTGTGCGTCTCCATCAGGATCCGATCCTTGGTGGCCGCCAACGCAAGGAGCTCACGCAAGGCTGCCGTGTCCGGTGTGATTGGCTTCTCGCACAACACGTGACAGCCGGATTGGAGCGCCTCGGCCACGAGTCGACGATGGCTCAGCGGCGGGGTGAGCACGTGCACGACCTGCGGCCGCGCCAAGGCGAGCATCTCCCGATGGTCCGTGTATGAAGACCCGGCCCCGAAGCGATCGGCCGTGTACCCGGCGACCGCAGGCGACAGGTCGCAGACGGCGACGAGATCGACATCGCCACTCGTCGAGAGGAACGAGAGGTGCTCGCGAGATACCGCCCCACAGCCGATGACCGCAGCTGTCGTCTGGGTTCCCACGATCCGCTTCTCCTTCGCCCGCCCTGGTCGTCCATCCAGCGATCTGATCGAGCGAAGACTACCGAGTGCGGTTACCGCTGCCATCCTGAGACGGGCTCGATGCCCAGAAGCTGGGCCGAGCGATCAATCGTCCTCGTCGCACAGTTGCCTAGAGTCGATCGACATGCGAATCCGACCGGTGCCGAGGTGAACGTCTTCTCCAGCCCTCGATACCTTCGCGCCCTCGACGCCAGCTGCTTCGACGGCGCGGGGGTGATCGAGGTGGTCGCGGCGGACGAGCACACCATCCAAACGCTCGTCACGAAAGCCGGTCCCTGCGTCGATCACCTGTTCATCGACTTCTTCGAGCCCGCCCCGAAGGAGCGCGGGCGGCACACCGTCAGCTCGATCCCTCGCTTCTCCAGCCGCTCCGTGGCCGCATCCGAATGGGCATCCGCTCGAGGCGACCACACCGAGCCGTCACCCTTCGTTGACTGGCGGCGTTTCGGCGAATGGAGCGCGTTCGAAGCCCACGTCGGTCAGCAACGAGCCAAGCTGATCGCCGATGGGAGGCGGCAGACGCGCCGACTCGAGAAGGAGCTGGGAGCGGTCCGGCTCAGCGTGGACCACGATACTGCCGTGTTCGATCAGTGCATCGCGTGGAAGTCGGCACAGTACCAACGCTCCGGAGCGCGGGACCTGTTCGCCGATGCGCGCCACATCGCGCTGCTGCGGCGACTCGTGGACGACGACGTCGCCACGACCGAGTCGCTGTGGGCTGGTGAGACGCTGGTGGCCGCTCACATCGGCATGCGACACGATGGCCGGTACTCCTGGTGGTTCCCGGCCTACGCTCCCGAGCACGATCGGTTCTCCCCCGGCCGCCTGCTGCTCATGGCACTCCTTCGGAGCAGCTTCGAGCGGGGCGACGACGAGTTCGACCTGCTCCTGGGCGAAGAGGACTACAAGTGGCACGTTGCCACCGATGTCCGTCTCGTCGACTCCGTCGGCTCGGTCTCCCTCTCGCAACGCGTGCAACGACTTCGCCACCAGGCGGCGCACCGGTTTCCTCGCGCTGGAGCCGCGGCTAAGCGGATCCGCCGCCGCGTCCGAGCTCGGGTCGGTCGCTAGCCATCTAGCTGAACGCGGTCACGGCGCATGTCCGACGTGTATCCTCGGCGGGTGGCTGCGGCTCCTTGCGATCGCTGAGTTGCGACGGGAGCGAGGTCGACGACGGGCACGAGCGATGGGCAGGGGCGGATCATGACGACGATGTTGGCGGCTTCGACCGGTGGCCACCTTCTCGAGCTGCACGAGTTGGCTCAGCGAACCGCCGCGATCGGCGAGCGCTCGCTCTGGGTCACCCACGACAACGAGCAGTCCAGGTCGCTCCTCGAGGGACTCGACTGCGTCTTTCTCGACCCCATGCCCCAGCGCGACGTGGCCACGGTCGTACAGGCGTGGCCGGAGGTGCACCGGCTGATCGACGAACACCGCGTCGAGCGGGTCATCAGCACGGGCGCAGCCATCTCGTTGGCGGTCATTCCGGTGGCCTTGCGACACGGCATCCAGTGTCACTACATCGAGTCGGCCACTCGAGTACACGACATCGCCTTGAGCGGGCGGGTGCTCGGGTTGATGCCGGGGGTCCAGCGGTATCACCAGTTCGCGGCCACTTCGACCCGCTACCGGCGGCGCGGTTGGCAGTACGGGGGATCGGTGTTCGATGGCTACCGGGCCGTCGCCACCGGCGATCCGTCGGTCCGCCGAATGGTCGTCACCGTCGGCACCCAAGCCAACTACGGGTTCAGGCGGCTCTTGGATCGGCTGGTGGAGATCATCCCTTCGGGCGTCGAGGTGCTCTGGCAAACCGGCTCGACTGACGTGTCCGGGCTGCCGATAGAGGCGCGACCGAGGGTCGGTCACCATGAGCTGACGCAGGCATTCGCCGACGCCGACGCCGTGGTGGCCCATTGCGGGGTCGGCTCGGCCCTCGCGTGCTTCCGGGAGGGGAGGCGCCCAGTGCTGGTCCCGCGCCGCCGATCGCAGGCCGAGCACGTCGACGACCACCAGGTCCACTTGGGTCGGTACCTCGAAGGTCGCGGTCTGGCCGAGATCGCGCCAGATCTCGACGAGCTGAGGTGGGACCAAATCGTCGCCACGGCTGGATACCGCATCGAGCGCGACCCGCCCCCCGCCTTTGTGCTCAAGCAGTCGAAGGGTTTGCAACGCCTGGTGGGAGCCCAGGGGCGCCGGGTACTGGGTTGGGGGTCCGCCGAGGAGTTCAGGGGCGGCCCGGGCCTCGGGCGCCCTGGGCGCGGTAACCTGGGCGAGACCGGCCCACTAGTGTGATGCATCCTCCAGAGGAAGTCAGAGGCGTTGGAACTCTCGCTGGTCTTGACCGCGCTACGGCGGCGTTGGTGGCTCATCCTGCTCTGCACGGTTGTCGGCGGGCTCGTCGGATCGATCTACGCGCCGGCAGGTGAGTCGAACTACGAGTCGCGCACCGTGCTGCTCGTCTCGCCTCCCGCCGATTCCGCTCTCTCGGCCCAGTCCGATCCCGATCGCTTCGTCATAGGCCAGCTGGACATCCTGCGATTGAACACCCTCGCCGACGAAGTTCGAGAGGCCGCCAGCGACGAGGTGGCCGGCCCCAGCGGCGGGCAGCTCACCACCGCTGACGTCGCTGGTGCCCTGACGGTTTCCCAGGTCCCGAAGACCGACATCGTCAACCTTGCCATCGCCTGGCCGGACCCCGAGTCGGCCAAGCTGTTGGCCCAGCACTACGCCGACACCTACCTAGAGAACCTCACCGGGGCGAACGAGCCGGAGATCGAGAAGCTCACTGAGGCCCAGAAGCTGGTTGAGGGTGAGCTCGCCCGCATCAACGCGGTTCTCGTCGACAACCGAACGGAGTGGCTCAGGGATCACCCCGGGGAAGGCCTGCCCAGCCTCGAGGTCCTCGATCCTGTGAACGCCGCCGAACGCGGGTATCAGCAGGGCAAGCTCGAGCGGTTGCAGCAAGCGATCGACCAGCTGACCTACCAGCAGGCAAGCGGCACGCAGATCGTGCAAGACGCTGGTCTGCCGTCGGCTCCGTTCAACACATCCCGCAGCCTCGTCCCGTACGGAATGGTGGGCGGCATGCTGCTCGGCGTCGCGGCGGCGGTCGTCCTGGCCAACGTGTCGCAGGTCGTCGAGGACGACGCCGGGTTCGAGGCGATCCTCGGTGTCCCGCCGGTGGGGCGCATCTCGGCTCCGTCGCTCCTTGCCCAGGGACCGGACACACCGATCGACGCCCTGCCCGCGCGGCTGCGCCGGGTCATCCAGGAGGTGTGTGTTCGAGCCGAGGCTCTTGCGGGGGACAAGCACGCCCTGAGCATCGCCGTCGTCGGGAGCGAGCGCGATGCCGGCACGGCGGTCATCGTCGGCGCGATGGTGCGCTACTTCGCGGGTATGGCGCCGATGGCTACCGGGACCGCGGAGCGGGGCCGGGCCACCAGCCAGCGTGGAGCGAAGGCGGTGGTGACCGAAGCGGAGATCGAGGACCTGCTGTCGTCGATCGTGACCGTCCGTGACGGCGTTGCCATCGCCCGGCTCCACATGGCTCCGGATAGGGTCCGGCGAGATCAGGTGGAGCCGCTGGTGGCGGCGATCACTCGCCGGTACGGCGTCTCGGTGTTCGATGGTGGCGCGTTGCTCGGGTCAGCAGCCACCCTGCGAATCTGTGATGTGGCCGACGCCATCGTGTTGTGCGTGCCGGCCTTCAACCAAGACCAGCGGCGGCTCGAGGCGATCTCGGCGCAGCTGCATGAACATTCCGGCAAGGTCCTCCCGTTGGTGGTCAATCCAGGGCGCGATGTCAGGCGAAGCATGCGAGCCGATCCGAGCACCCAGGCCCTCTCGGTTCAGGGCAGGGCCGCCAGCTCGGCAATGGCCGAGATCCCTATCGACGATCCCCGTGGCGCAGCGCAAAGGACCTGAGGGCATCGAGTTCTGGGCGCGGCACCACCGATGACCACGCCGGTGATGGTGCCCACCCGAGCCACCAGGGGGCATTCAGCCCGCCTCCGGAGGCTTCGAGTTGACCAGGTGGCAGCCGACGTCTTCATCGTCCTCGCGCTGCTGGTGGGCTTCGGCATCCCCGGGGACGTCATCAACCTGGCGCCCACCATCAGCCTCCTGGTGGCCATGATAGGCGTCGGCGCGCTGCTCCTCGCGCCTGTCCCGGACGTCCTCACGGCACGGGTCTCTCCCTGGTTGATCCTGTTCGCGATCTGGGCCTTTCTCTCGCGGGGCTGGGGCGATTCGGCGGATCTGTGGAAGTCCGCGTTCATCCGGGAGATCCCGCTCGCGCTCGTCTTCATGGTCGTCGTCGGGACCGTCCCCTTCACCCGCATCGTGGAGCTCATCAAGATGGTGACGATCTGGGCCATCGTCGCCTGCTTCGCAGCCGCGGTGCTGACGCCCTACAAGTCCACCCAGCACCTCGACCCGGAGACCGGGGAACCCGTTCTACCCGGCTGGCACGGGACCTTCGGTCACAAGAACGGCATGGCGGCGTTCCTCCTCTTCGGAGCGCTCACGTTCATCGTGTTCGAGACACGCCCGTGGCGACGCAATGCAGTGCTGGCCGCCAGTCTGCTGCTCATCGTGCTGGGCAACTCGGGCACCGGCCTGGCCGGGGGCATCGTGTTGCTCATCGCCGGGGTGTGGCTGCGGAACTATCAGCGCCTGCCCTCCCGCACAACCCCCTCCTTCGTCGTCGCGACCACGATCTCGGCCATTGCCGCGCTGTTCATCACCATCCTCGCGGCGCCGTTCATCGTCAACCTCTACGGCAAGGACCTCACCTTCACCGGGCGGACACAGATCTGGTCCGCCTCACTGGACTTCATCGGACCGGAGCGCTGGCACGGGTACGGCATCGGCAACGTCTGGGTCAACCCCGACGTCGAGCCGACCGTGTCCCTCAACCGACAGATCGGGTTCATCGCTGGACACGCCCACAGCGCGCCGCTCAACCTGATGCTCGAGCTGGGGGTCATCGGCTTGGCCCTGTTCCTGCTCGCCTACCTCGCGGCCGTCGCCCGGGGGGCGCGGCTGCTCCGCCTAGACCCCGAGGTCGGCTTCTGGATGCTCATGGTCGCAACCCTCCACTTCGTGTTCGGGCTCTCCGAGACAGCAACATGGGGAAGCTGGCTGCTGCTCATCGCGCTCCTCTACTCGGCCCGTCTACAATCGCCGGCGCCCGAATCGGTGCCACCATGACCTGGTCGAGCCGCCTCGAACGAGAGCGGCGGTTCGACATCGAGGCAGCTGGGACTGGATCGAGGGCGGCTGAGCCGAGCTACCCCGGCGGGTCGGTATCGACGTAGAACGCGGCTCGCTGGCGCGGGCCGAGGCGATCGTCGAAGCGCGGGTTGCGGCGGATCCTCGGGTAGCGCGGATCGCGGGAGGTGTAGGTGTAGAAGACGGCGATCCGCTCCGAGCTGTGGGGCTTGCCGTGGTGGTACAGCGCTGCGTTGTCAGCAATGACGACGGCCCCGGGGCCCCCGGTGGCCGTGCGCCACCGGCCTCGTGGTACATAGCTGGCCATCTCGTCATCGTGGACCGGATCACCGGCGGCACGGAACGCCCGCTCCTCGAGGGGCGCGCACAGGTGGTTGAGCTCACGAGGCACGTACTCGAAAGGGCCGTCAGCGTCGCCCACGTCAGTGAGGTAGACGACGGCACGCACGACCTTCTGGTCCTCGGTGTCACGGTGCCAGATGCGGGTCCCCACCTGGCGACCGTTGCCGAAGTCGCGGCGAACGTGCACCGTGGTCAGGGCCGGTGGCAGGCCGAGGTACGTTGCCATGATCGCGAGCATCCGCTCCTGCACGCCCCAGAGGAGAACGTCGGGTGCGATTTCGGCCAGCTCGGGCGGATCGACCGACAGGCAGTGGAGGTGGGTGTTGCGGCCGTCAGAAGGGTCGGCTTCAGTGAGATCGGGGGGATCCGAGGCGGGGGCTCGGACCTGTAGCGCAGGTAGCAGTCGGTCCGCCGCCGAACGAAAGCGGCTGGCCTCCGGCAGACCGAGATGCTCGATGGAGGTCACACACAACGCATCCGCAGTCAGCGTTCGTGACAGCTCCTCGTCGGCAGGGTCAAGCGCCGGCCGACGACCCGAGTGCAGGAGCACCCTCCCCCGGTAGTACCACGGCCCGAGTCGTCCGTAGACCAGCTTGTCGTGAAGACGGTCGGCCAAACCGGGCGACCTCACGCCGACTCGCTCGGGGCCGCTTCCCTGGTGGCGGTGATGGCGTCCAGCACATGGCTCTTGATCATCTGGACGTTGCGGTCGTGGTCGTGGAGATCCAGGACCATCTGCCGCCCGTTGGCCACCACCGCGCGCCGAAGCCGCTCATCGTTGAGGAGCTCCTCGAGCCCATCGGCTAGTTGATCTGGCCGTCCCGGCGTGACCGTCTTGCCCGAGACACCGTCGCGCACCAGCTCAGGGATGCCACCGCACAGGGTCGAGACCACTGGCACTCCCACCGCCATCGCCTCCATGATCGCGACTGGGATGCCTTCGGCGAAGCTCGGCAGGCAGAAGAGGTCGGCCTGCTGCAGCGCGGCCTCGACCTCCGCCGGGGGGCAGGAACCGAGCATCTCAACCCCATCGCCGAGGCCCAGCTCGATCGCCTGGGCCTCGAGCCGGGACCGCTCCGGACCGTCGCCGATGAAGCGCAAGCGGATCGGTCGACCCCGCGTCCCCAGGAGCGCGGCCGCTTCGAGGAGGGTGGCGTGGCCCTTCTCGCGGCCCAATCGGCCGACCGTGAGCACGACCGGCGGGGAGCCCAAGGGTGGCATCGCGCGAGGCGCGAGGCGGTCGACGTCGACGCCGCAGCGGACCACGTGGATCCGCGCCCAGTGGCTGGTGTCTGCGACTCGCATGAGCTGTGAGCGCAGCTGGTCGCTGACGCAGAGGACGAACGAAGCGGAGGCCGCCTTCTCGGCCAGGCCCAGCTCCCGCTCCTCGACGAAGTCGTGGAAACCGTGGATCGTGAAGCTCCAGGAGATGACCCGCTGGTCGACGTGCTCCGCGAGAGACGCCACGAGCATTGCCACCGTGGCCGGGAGGCCGCCGAACTGCGCATGGATGTGTTCCACACTCCGGGCGCGGCAGTGGTTCCACACCAGGATGGCCTCAGCGAAGTGGAACAGTCGGCGCACCGCGAGCCGGGGATCGGTCGCAACAGGCCGGAGCGCTCCAAGGAGGGCACGTAGGAATCCGCCCGGTCGGCGGGCTGCCAACGCAATCATGCCCGTCACCACCACCACCGGATGCAGGGCCTTCACATGGAAGGTGGCGCGCGCCTCGCGTCGCTCCTCGTCGGTCTGCAGGGCATCGACCTCCAGACGGTTGATGCTGATGCGCTCGATCGTGAGGCCATCGCCATCGAGCGCGACCACTTCGCGCAGCAGGAACGTCTGCGAGGGATTGGGGTAGTGCGTCATCACGTACGCCACCCGGGGAGCAGGGAGGAGCACGCGATCTAGCGTGCTCAGATCCGGGTCCCGATCGTTGTCCGCTCGACTAGCGGCCTCAGTCATGCCCGTGAACCAGATCGCCGGGCGCGCAGCTCATGTCGAGCCACGGCCACCACGCGGAGCGCCTCCCAGGCGGCCGCGGAGGAACCCGCCACCGACGCGAAGCCGCGCCGGGCAAGGGGCAGTCCGAACCTTGCGTTCCGAAACTCTTCGCGCGATCGGTCGCGATGGTGGCCATGGTCCCGGAGTGTCATCAGCGCGGTGGCCCGGCCCCAGCGCAGCCACGACCAGTAGGCTCGTATCTCCTCCAGCACGGGCCCGGCGTCATCGTTCTCGTCGAGGATCCGCTGGAACACCTCGTCCTCGGGACCTGCGAATCCCTCCGCGGTGAGCTGCTTGTCGTGCCAGCGATAGTCGGTCAATGGTTCTTGAACGAAGTAGAAGGGCTCGCCGCGCCGCACCATCTGGTACGAGATCCAGATGTCGTACAGCGGGATGGTTTCGGGGGGGAACGCGGTGCGCAGTATGGACTCGCGACGGATGACAGCTGCGATCGCTGGCTGCGGCGCGTTCCACACGGCCACCAACCGAAGGCCCGCGGCCCGGTCGAGATCGAGTCGTCCCGTGTCGAGGCAGTCGCGCCGGGTCCGAATGGAGAGGTCGGCGGTGAGCTCCGGCAGCGGCATGCCATCTGCATCCATGACGCAGAAGTCGGCGAAGGTCATGCCCACGTCTGGATGCTCGAGCATGGGCGGCACGACCTTGGCGAGGAAGTCCGGATGCCAGGCGTCGTCGTCGTGGAGTGAGGCGACGAGCGGCGTCTCGGCCCGATCGACGATGGCCAGCCAGTTCGCCTGCCCGCCAATGTCCTGGGCATTGCGGTGGTAGACGATGCGGGGATCGTCATAGGAGCACACGACATCCTGGATCTCGTCGGTCCGACTGTTGTCACCGATCGACAGGGCGAAGTCGTCAAAGGTCTGAGCCAACGCGGAATCGATTGCGTGGCGCACGTAGTCCGCTCGCTGGAACGTGGGCATGACGATCGTCACGAGCGTCACGGGATCGCGTCACCCACCGCGTGCGGCCCGGAGACGCTTGGTGCTCACGCCGACCATGCCACGCAAGCGGCCAGCAGCGATCCCGCCGCGCCGCAGCGATCCCGCCATGGTGCGGCGGGTCAGCTTCTGGCCGTTCGCCCGGAAGAGCAAACTCCGGTCCGAGCCGGCTGAGCCGGGGGTGCCGACGCCGAGAAGGACCTCGGACATCCCCCGGCCGTACAGGTAGTGCTGGTGCACCATCGGCCACAGACCGTCACGGTGCCGGTAGTGCAGCACGGCATCCGGCACGTAGCCCAGTGTGTAGCCCGCCTCGGCCAGGGCCCAGCTCAGGGCGATGTCCTCGCAGCGAGTCAGGTCCGTGCGGAACCGTCCCACGTGATCGAAGGGGCCACGTCGCACCGCCAGGTTGCCTGACAGCAGGTACGGATGACCCACGAAGCTTGGCAGGCCCCCGGGTGTCGCCGGTGGGCGCCAGTTACGTTGCCGCGGAGGGCAAAAGCGATCCTCGCTGACGTGACCGGACACTGCGTCGTAGTCGGCGAGTCCCCGAACCAACGCGGCCAACCAGCCCTGCTCGACCACATCATCGGCATCACAGAACGCGATCTGATCGGTCTGCGCGTCCGACGCGCCGATGTTCCGAGCATGAGCGGCGCCGCGCTCGTCGCTCGCGTCAACGAGCCGGACCCGCTCGTCGCCAAGTGACGCCACCAACCGTTGGAGGTCCGAGCGAGCCGTCGCCCCGGGGCGGTTGAGCGCGCAGACGACCTCGAAGTCGAAGTCACACTGCTGCTCGACCACCGCCCGGAGCTGCTCGTCGAGGTACCGATCGACCGAGCCGATCGGTACGACGACCGAGGCATGAAGTTGTGCCATGTCGCCTGCCCACCACGTCTGTGTGCCGGATCGGTACCGCGCCCGGAGGCTGATTGTGGCTTGCCGGCCTCACTCATGCAAACGGAGTCCCCGCATCCCAGGGTCGCGTGAGTCGGTTCGGTGGTGCAGCTCCAGGGTCCCTGTTCTTGGACCGAGACCCCAGATCAACGCAACCGGTGGTCGAAGGTCAGCGGTAGCCCCACGAGGCCGCGAAGGCCAACCTTTCCCCGAACTGAAGGCTCCACCTAGTGGCCGTGGCCCCGGTTGTCCCCGATCTGGCCGCGCGCCTCGCCGTTGGGGAACGTCCCGGTGTGGATGTTGCAGTACCCCAGGCCGTTCTCGATGGCGACCAGGAGCTCGTCGAGCTCACCAGGGAGGATCCCCTGCGCCGCTGCTCCTCCGACCACCGACGCAGCGTTGAACGTGCCCGTGATCGTGCCGGACGTCGTGCCCGGGCACAACGGCGTGCCGACCGGGCCGTTGCCGAGGTTCGTGCACAGGAACACCGAGACGCCGCCGTTCACGTCCTTCTGCCCGAAGTGGATGTGGGACTGCGTGATGGGCGACTCGAGGCCCGAGTAGGCGAGCTCGTAGGCGAACACGCCAGGGGACGTCTGGCGGGCGGAGAAGGTGCCGTTCCCCGTCGTGGAGATGGCGGGGACCTCCTCGGCGCCGGTCATCGTCGCCCGCATGCGACTGCCACCACCCCCTCCATCCGCGGCCCTACTGGAGGCAGCGGTCACTCCTCCTGCCGTCACGGCCATGGCGGCGGCGATCGCGATCAGGACTCGGCGCTTCGACACGATGGCTCCTCCTCGCTTCGGTGCCCACGTCCAGGAATTGGCTACGGACGGCGCCACCAAACGGTTCAGGGTCCCGCGCCGCGGCTCATAGCCTGAACGC
>Ga0190271_10000849_pt1 | contig 16245 bp, 11 predicted proteins | sample Popmic356T_FD_133747 | JGI IMG/M metagenome (GOLD analysis project Ga0190271, IMG submission 133747) | Populus adjacent soil microbial communities from riparian zone of Weber River, Utah, USA - 356 T | ecosystem: Environmental > Terrestrial > Soil > Riparian zone | place: USA: Utah | collected...
GCGCGACGGCGCGGCTGCGGCCCGCGAGATCGCGCAGGAACTCGATGACGCGTTGCGGCGATTCCGCCATTTTCGTCGCGAGCGAGAACTCGGCGAACGTCTTGAAGCCGACGAGCTGCGCCGCTTCGTGGCGCAGCGCGAGAATCTCGTCGATGAGCGGGCCGTTGTCCCACTTCGTACCCGGCGCTTGGTCGGAGGCGCGCGTGTTCCAGGCCCGGTAGTACTTTTCGCGCAGCGCGGCCGATTCGGCGTGCGCCATCACGGTCTGATAAGTCGGAGGGTCGAGGCGGAGGCACCAGCCTTCGACGCCGCGCTCGGCCGCCAGCGCTGCCGCGCGGTCGATGACGAACTCGGGCAGCCCCGCGAGCGCGGCTCGGTCCGTCTCGCGATGCTCGAACGCGTCCGTCGCGTCCATGACGTTCTGCTCGAACTTCGCCTGCTGGGCCGCGAGCTGCTGCATGACCTCGCGGAAGCGCTGTTTCGGGGCCCCCGTCAAGGTGACTCCGCCGAGCCGAAAATCGCGCAGCGCGTTGTCGATGATCTGCCGCTCGACGCGCTTCGTCGGCCCGACGTTCGCCTGCAGCGTGCTGAAGTGCCGGTACAGTGTCTCGTTCTGCGCGAGCTCGGTGCCGAACTCCGTCACGAGCGGCAGACAGCGGTTGAATGCCTCGCGCAGCGGCGGGCTCGAGACCACGGAGTTCAGATGCCACACGGGGCCCCAGACGCGGTCGAGCTCGGTGTTGATGCGCTCGAGGTTGCGTAGCCAATCCAGGTCGGGCGTCGTGACACGCTCGGCGTCGACGAGCGCGCGCCGCTGCTCGGCGAGCAGCTCGCGCACGGCGGGCTCGACGTGCTCCGGCTTGACGGCCGAGTAAGCCGGCAACACTCGCGACGTCAATAGCGGATTCGTGCCGGGTGTTGCCGCTTCATTCATGGGGCACAACTTTAGCGTGTGGCCGCGGGCGAAAGCCAATCCCGAGCCAGCCGCGCTGCAACTGCTGTACTCTCTGCGCCGGGAAGCGGCCTCCGAGGAAACGCGCGTGCGGCAGTTCGATTTGCTGGTCTTGGGCGGCGGTAGCGGCGGCCTCGCCGCGGCGCAGCGTGCTGCCGAGTACGGCGCCCGCGTCGCGGTGTTCGAGCCCGAGCGGCTCGGCGGCACGTGCGTCAACGTCGGCTGCGTGCCGAAGAAAGTGATGTGGAACGCTGCCGAGCTCAAAGCCGCGCTCGAGCACGCGCCGTATTACGGATTCGAAGTGAAGGCCGGCGGCCACGATTGGCCGAAGCTGAAGCGCGGGCGCGACGCGTATGTGCTGCGCTTGAACGGGATCTACGAGCGCAACCTCGACAAGAAGGGCATCGTCACGGTTCGTGCGGCGGCGACCCTGGCTGGCCCGACCGAGCTCGTCACGACGGAGGGTGAGCGGTTCAGCGCGCCGCACATCGTGATCGCAGTCGGCGGCGCGCCGATGAAGCCGGCGCTGCCGGGCGCCGAGCTCGCGATCACCTCGAACGACTTCTTCAGTCTCGAGCGGCTGCCGCGGCGCATCGCCATCGTGGGCAGCGGCTACGTCGCCGTCGAGCTCGCGGGCGTGTTGAACAGCCTCGGCAGCGAGGTGCAGCTCTTCATCCGTCACGACCGCGTGTTGCGTCATTTCGACGCGCTGCTCGGCGAGAAGCTGACGCTGGCGATGCGTGCGAGCGGTATCGACGTCGTGACGGGCGCCGTGATTCGAGCGCTCGCGCGCCCACCTGGGGCAACCGCGCTGACGCTCGATGCGGCGGACGGCCGCCGGTTCGAAGGTTTCGACGAGGTGCTGTTCGCGATCGGCCGCGCGCCGTCGACGCCTGGCCTTGGGCTCGAGAAGGTCGGCGTCGTTTGCTCGAGCGCGGGGCACGTCGTCGTCGATCGCTACCAGAACACCAGCGCGCCCGGCATCTATGCCGTCGGCGATGTCACGGGGCACGCCGAGCTCACCCCCGTGGCAATCGCAGCGGGCCGGCGGCTCGCCGACCGCGTGTTCGGCGGCATGACCGAACGGCACCTCAACTACGACGTGCTCCCCACGGTCGTGTTCTCACACCCGCCGATCGGCACGGTCGGCCTCTCGGAGGAGCAGGCGCGGGAGCGCCATCCCAACGAGCCGATCAAGGTCTACAAATCCGAGTTCGTGTCGATGTTCTACGCGCTGACGGACGTCAAGCCGCAGACGGCGATGAAGCTCGTCTGCGTTGGAGCTGACGAGCGCGTCGTCGGCTGTCACGTCATCGGGCTCGGCGCCGACGAGATGATCCAGGGCTTCGCCGTCGCCGTCACGATGGGCGCGCGCAAGCGCGACTTCGACGACACGATCGCGATTCATCCGACGAGCGCCGAAGAGCTCGTGACGATGCGCTGATGGCTGCGGCCGACGGCGAGCCAGGAGCCGATGCCCCCGCGCCGCCGCCGCGCTCGGGAACGGCGGCGTTCCTCGTCGGCCTCGGCATCTTCCTGAGCCGCGTCGTCGGCCTGGTCCGCGAGCGCGTGCTCGCAACGTACTTCGGCACAGGCTTGCATGCCGACGTGTTCAGCGCCGGCTTGCGTTTGCCGAACGTCCTACAGAACTTGCTCGGCGAAGGGACACTGTCCGCGTCGTTCATTCCCGCGTACTCGGCATTGCTAGGCCAGGGCCGCACGCAGGAAGCCGGGCGCGTGGCGGGCGCCGCGTTCGCGCTGCTGCTGGCCGTCGCCGGCGCGATTTCGTTGCTTGGTGTGTTGTTCGCGCCGGTGATCGTCAGCGTGTTCACGCCGGGCTTCACGGGCCAGCGCCGCGAGCTCTTGATCGCCGTCGTGCGGATCGTGTTTCCGATGACGGGCGTGCTCGTGCTGTCGGCATGGGCGCTCGGAATTTTGAACAGTCACCGCAAGTTCTTCCTGCCGTACTTCGCTCCGGTGCTCTGGAATGCGGCGATCATCGCGACGCTCGTCGCGTTCGGCTCGCGGCTCGATCTCGATGCGCTCGTCGTCGCGGCGGCATGGGGCGCGCTCGCGGGCGGCCTCCTGCAGTTCGCGGTCCAGCTGCCCGCCGTTTGGCGGCTCGACCGGCAAATCCGCCTCGGCACGGGCCGGCGCGAGCCCGCGTTTGTGGACGCCGTGCGCAAGGCCGGGCCCGCGATCTTGGGGCGCGGCGTCGTGCAGCTCTCGGGCTACCTCGATCTCGTGCTCGCGAGCGTGCTCGCCGTCGGTGCCGTCGCGCGGCTGCGCTACGCGCAGACGCTGTACTTGCTGCCGATCAGCCTGTTCGCGATGAGCGTCGCGGCGGCCGCGTTGCCGGAGCTTGCGCGCGAGCACGCTGCCGCCGCGGGCGCGCTGCGCGAGCGGACGGCGGCCGCCGTGCGCCGCGTCGCGTTCTTCATCGTGCCGAGCTTCGTTGCCTTCGTGAGCATAGGCGACGTCCTCGTCGCGGGGCTCTATCGCGCCGGCGAGTTCGGCGACGCCGACGTTCGGATCGTCTGGCTGATTCTCGCCGGCTACAGCTTAGGTCTGCTCGCTTCGACGGCGGCGCGTGTCTACCAATCGGCGTTCTATGCGCTGCGTGACACCGCCGCGCCGGCGCGCATCGCGCTCGTGCGTGTGCTTGTAGCGCTCGTCGCAGGTGCCGTGCTCATGGTGCAGTTCGAGCCCGTCACGCTGCTCGGCGTCACGGTCCCGGCAGGGGCGCTCGCTTCGTTCGACGCGCTCGGCTTGCCGCTCGGACCGCTCGGTCTCGCATTGGGCGCGTCGCTCGGTGGTTGGGTCGAATGGGCGCTGCTGAAGCGCGCCCTCGCGGTGCGGCTCGGAAGCGTCCCCCTTCGGGGACTACCAACGGGCGTCGGGGCGGGCGCTGCACCTCTTGCGCGCATGTTCGCGGCGGCGTTTGCCGCCGCCGCCGCCGCAGTTGCCGCGAGCCGTGGGCTGGCGAAGTTTCCTGCGCTGCTCGAGGCCGCCGTCGTCGCAGGCGTGTTCGGGTCCGTGTATTTCGCCGTCGCGGCCGCGCTCGGCCTGGAGCAGGCGCGCGCGCTGTTCCGACGGCTGCGGCCGTAACGCTCAGCCGCGCAAGTGTAGGTCGCTCGCGGCGTACTCCACGCCGAGCGGCTCGAGGACGAGGCTCTTTGCGCCCGTTTCGACATCCCCGGCATGCCAGGCCGCGACGCCGGCGCGCTCCGCCGCGGCGATCGTCGCCGCAACGTCGGCGCGCGCCACGAACAGTGCGAAGCCCGCGCCCATGTTGAACGTGCCGTAGGCGTCGCGCGCGCTCATGCCGCCCTGGGCTTGGAGGAACTCGAGCACGGGCGGCACGGGCGGGATGCGGCGGACCCTGTACTTGAGCTCGGCGGGATGGCGCATGAGCTTGCGCCAGCCGTGCCCCGTCACGTTGACGGCGTAGTGAGGACGCACACCCGCTGCGAACAGCGCTTCGGTGACGGGCGCGTACAGCACCGTCGGATCGAGCAATGCTTCGCCGAAGGTGCGGCCATCGGCAAGAAGTGTTCGATAGCCGTCCGGCAGGCGCGCGGCCAGCGTGCGCGCCAAGCTGATGCCGTTGGCGTGGATGCCGCTCGAGGACAGCAGCACGATTGCGTCGCCCGGACCCAAGCGCTCGCCGAGCATCAAACGGTCGCGGCCCTTGACGATCCCGACGCACGAAGCGGCGAGGTCGATGCGCTCGGCCTCGACGACGCCGCCGAGCGCCGGCGTCTCGCCGCCGCCCCAGGCCATGCCGCAGACGTCGCATGCCGCCTGCCAGCCGCGCACGAGGTCTTGCATGCGCTCCTTGTCGGCGAAGAAGGCGCTGCTGCCTGCGGACCAGTACGCGTGCGTGGACAGCGGCGTCGCGCCGACGGTGACGAGATCGTTGACGGCCATCGCAATCGTGTCTTGCGCGATCGTGTCGTAGTGGCTGCGGCCCGAGAACGCGCGAACGGCGTCCGCGACGAGCGTCTTCGTGCCGAGGCACTCGGTGATCGATGCAATCAACAGGCCGCCGACTTCGACGATGTACGCCGACTCGCCGCGCGACGCTTCGACCTCGGTGGCGCCGTGCAGCGCGAGGTTGACGGCCGTCGCGCGCGCCGCCTTTTGCGCGAGGATCTTCGAGGCGTCGAGCGTCCCGTAGTCGACGCCGGCGGCGGCGTAGTCGAGACCCGGCTTCTTGGTCATAGGACTCCGGAGATTTCGCGCATCATACCCGGCGCCGCGTCTGGCCGGCGTCGGTCAAGCTCGGCAACTGCTCCTGCGTTGCTCTACCGCGGGCATCCATGCCCGCGCCTAGCGCGGAACCTGCTTCAGCAGCGGCTTCGTGTCGGGCCGCACGCCGCGCCAAATCGCGAACGACTCGGCGGCCTGCTCGACGAGCATGCCCCAACCGTGCACGGCGCGAGCTGCGCCATGCGTCTTCGCCCAGGTGACGAATGGGGTGTCGCTCGAGCCGTAGACGAGGTCGTAGCAAAAGCTGCGCGGGCCGACCAGCGAGACCGGGAACGGCGGGGCTTCGCCTTTCAAGCCTGCCGACGTGGCGTTGATGAGGACGTCGAACGGCGCTTGCCCCGCGAGCTCCGCGAACGAACGCGCGAAGAGCGCCGTGCTTTGGAATTTCGCGACAGCATCGTCGGCGCGCTCTTTCGTTCGGTTCGCGATGGTGACCTCGGCCGGTTTCTCGTGCAGCAGCGGGCCGATGATTCCGCGCGCCGCGCCGCCCGCGCCGAGCACGACTACTCTGGTGCCCGCGAGGGCTTGGCGCAGGTTGACGGTGACGTCGCGGATGAAGCCCGTGCCGTCAGTGTTGTCGCCGCGTAGTCTGCCCTCGACGATGCTGATCGTGTTCACGGCGCCTGCGACCGTGGCGGCCACGCTATGCTCCGTGCACAACGCGAAGGCGGCCTCCTTGTGCGGCACCGTGATGTTCAATCCTTTTCCTCCGGCCGCGGCGAAGCCGCGCACGGCGGTCTCGAACGCGGCGGGCTCGGCGTCGATGAGCTCGTACGTCAGACGCTGGGCGGTCTGCCGCGCGAACACTGTATGGATCAGCGGCGATCGACTGTGCTCGACAGGATGCCCGACGAGCGCGTAGCGCTCCGGGGGAGACTTCTTGTTATTGGTCATTTACGCGGGTTTATTTGTTTTCGAATTCTGCGCGGTTTCCTGTACCGTGCCAACCGGTAACGGAGACTTTCGATGGCGGCGAAGAAGAGCATCGTGCGGTGCGCTTGGAGCGAGGGCGTTGACCCGGCGTACACGCGCTACCACGACGAGGAGTGGGGCGTGCCCGTGCGCGACGACGGCGTGCATTTCGAATTTCTCGTCCTCGAAGCGGCGCAGGCGGGGTTGAGCTGGTGGACGATCTTGCGCAAGCGCGAAGGCTATCGGCGCGCGTTCGCGGGTTTCGACGCCGGCAAAGTGGCGCGCTTCACGCCGCGCACCGTCGAGAAGCTGATGCAGGACGCGAGCATCGTCCGCAATCGCCAGAAGATCGAGGCGGCGATCGCCAACGCGCGCGGCTTCCTCAAGATCCAAAAGGAATTCGGGACGTTCGACCGCTACGTCTGGGACTTCGTCGGCGGCAAGCCGATCGTGAATCGCTGGCGCAAGCAGGGCGACGTGCGGCCGACGAGCAAGGAGTCCGACGCACTTTCTTTGGATCTCAAGAGCCGGGGGTTCAAGTTCGTCGGCTCGACGATCATCCACGCACACATGCAGGCGACGGGCCTCGTCAACGATCACCTCGTCGGCTGCTTTCGCTACGCCGAAAGCAGCGCAGGGCGCCGCTAGGGCGTCACGACGTTGATGACGGTCGCGTCGTAGAGGCCATTCGGCGTCGTGTGCGAGATCGCGCCGAGATAGCGCGACCCGGGTTCGAGCCCCGACCACTGGAGCTGAAGGTCTGCGCGCTCGCCGTTGCCGACGGCGGTCGGTGCGTTGACGGCCATGTTGCCGACGGCATCGTTCGAGCCGATCGACCAGGTGAATAGCGAATAGTTGGCACCGGGGCCGCCCGCGACTTGATCGGTCTCGAAACCATGCACGAGCAGCGCGTACGGGCCGGCCTGCGGCAGCGGGATGTCGATCTCTTCGTCCGACGTCACGCCGTCGCTCTTGGCGAGCTGCGAGCACTGATTGTTCGGGCAATAAAAGAGGAATAGATCCAAGTCGTCTTGCCCGTCCGTCTGCTCGTCGAACAACGCGACGCGCAGCAACAGCTGGTTCGCCGGCACGGTCAGTGCGTGCATCGTCACGCCGTTGCCTTCGCGGAACGTGAAGTTGTTCGTCGGGTCGTCGTCGACGAAGCCGCGCGGCACCTGGCCGCTCTGGTCCAGCGTCGGAAGCCTGAGCCCGTGGACGACGGCGCCGTACGCGCCGGTATAGCCGAAAGCGACCGGCACGGCCGCGGTCCCTTGCCGGCCCGTCAAGAACATTTCCGACGGCGTGCGAATGGTCACTGCCTTCACGGCCAGCGGGCTCTCGACGCGATGCGCCGAGCTCGCCCAGGCGAGCTCACCGAAGCTCCAAACATCGCGCTCGGCGCCCTGGTCGACGAAGCGGACGCTGAACTCGGCCGTCTGGCCCGTGCCGAGCACGAGCGTCGGCGGCTCGACGACGATGTCGAGGTTGGGCGGCTCGATCAGTTCCGCCGTGAAGCTCGCGGGTGGGCCGACGTTCGTGACGCTGCGGCGCACGGCGTCGCCGCTAACGAGGTCGGCGACGCCGATCGAGGGCAGGTTCAAGTCGACGGCCGACGTGGTGCGGCCGGCCGCGGCGTGCGCAGCGCAGTCGGCGCGCGCGAACGGCGGCTCCGGCAATCCGCAGAGATACGCCGCGTAGTCGGCGAACGAGCTTTCATAGACGAGCCCGGGATCGACCGCACGATTCGGGGCGATGTGCCCGGCGCCCATGTCGAACGCGTCGGCGGCCGCGCCGTCCGTGCGCTCAACCTCGACGTAGGTCGTCGTCATCAGCGCCGACTTGATCGCGCTCGGCGACCACGTCGGATGCGCTTCCTTCAGCAGCGCGGCGACTCCGGTGACTTCCGGAGCCGATTGCGAGGTGCCGGACATGTACTGGTAGTTCTCGCCGCGCAGGCCGTTCGCGACGTCGGGGGTTTGGCCGCCGAGGATGTCCACGCCGGGCGCCGTGACGTCGGGCTTCACGAAGTTCGCGTCGGAGAGCGAGGGCCCACGCGAAGAGAAGTCGGCGACGACGTTGGGCCTGCCAGACACCGAGGCGAAGATGCCGCGCGCGAGCCGAACGGTGACGATCTCGTCGTCGGTCTCGACGTCGTTGTCGGCCGCGTCGGCCGCGAGACGATCGACGAGCCTTTGCCCGGCCTCGTTGCTGATCATGACGGCCGGGATGGAGACGCTGCCCATATCGCCGTTCATGACGCTCGGCGGGCCGGTGTTGTCGTAGACGACGACGGCGATCGCGCCGGCGTCTTCGGCATTCGCGATTTTGACCTGGAACTCGCAGCCGCCGCGCTCGATGAGCGCGATGTGGCCGTCCATCTCGGCCGAGTTCACGAGCGCCCCGCAGGCGTCGCGGATGCTGCCTGCCGCCGTGCCGGCGCGCGTGCCGACGCCGTCGTCGGCGGCGACGAGCTGCTCCTCGATCGGGTCGTCGCGCGTCAGCGGCGGCGTGAAGGAGGCCTCGCGCATTACGATCGCCGAGGCCAAGTCGGCCGGCGCCGTGATCTCGATCCCATCGTCGAAGAACTCGCCGTCTTGCGTCGAGGCAGCCGTCGTCAAGACCCAGGGCGCGCTGCTTGGGCTACCGATCGTATCGAGCTGCGGGCCGTCGTTGCCGGCCGCGACGACCGTCAGCACGCCGGCGTCGAACGCGTCGAGCAGCGCCAAGTCATCGGGCGCGTCGAGCTCGGTGTCCAAGCTGCCGACGGAATAGTTGATGAGGTCGACGCCATCGGCGACGGCATCGTCGATGGCGCGCACGAGGTCGGACGTCGTGCAAGTCCCGCGCGTGCTGCCGGGCTCGAGCCAGCAGGCCTTGTAGACGGCGATGCGCGCCCGCGGAGCGATGCCGCTGATGCGGCCGACCCGCGTGCCGAGCAGCGTCGCGTCGACGGAATTGCCGGCAATGATCGTCGCGATGTGCGTGCCGTGCCCGTCCGCGTCCTTCGGCGAGCGGACCTCGCCGGGGTCGAGCTCGTGCTGCGCGAGGAAGCCATCGAGGTAGAAGCGGGCGCCGACGATCTTGTTGTTGCAGTGACTCGGTTCGAACCCCGGGCCCGCCTGGCATGCACCCGTGAAGCCGATCGGCGGATCGTAGACGCGCACGGTCGGGGGGTTGCGGCGGTAGGACGTGCAGAGCCAGATGCCGAGCAATGAGGTTCTCGACCACTCGCTTCGGCACGCCCGCGGCGTGCGGTCCTCCGAATCGCGCAGGGACGGATGGTTCGGCGCGACGCCGCTGTCGATTACGCCGACGACAATGCCCTCACCGCGCAGCCCGAGGTCTGCGCGCAGGCCCCCGACGGGATCGTGCAAGCCGAGGAACGTGGGGCTGTTGTTGGTCTGCAGGTACTGGTCCGTGTCTTGCCAGATGCGCTCGACCTCGGCGCTCTGCGCGAGACGCGATACTTGCGCGGCCGTCAGCCGTGCCGCGAAACCGTTGACGGAGTAACGGTAGCTGTAGACCTTCGCATTCGCGGCTCCGACGTTGCCGAGCAGGCGATCGTGCGACTGCTCGAGCGTTTGCGCGTAGGCGTTCGCCGCCGAGGCACGCGCCGACTGCGCTTGCTCACTCGGTTTCTCGCCCGTCAGCTCCATCCGCACGGCCTTGTAGCTCGCCGCTCCCGGCTGGCGCAGCTTGACGATGTAGACGGCCGCTCCGCCTTTGACCGGCCGTAATGGGCCTACGAGCCGCAGCGGCTCGGTGACCTGCACGTGGGCGACCTGGGCGGCCGCCGGCGTCAGGACGGCGGCGGCGAGCCAGGCAAACGCTTGGGTGACGGTGCGCATTCTGTTTCTAATCGGACTGTTGCAGCGCGGTGCTGAAACGTTAGCACAGCTGCGTAACCCCGAGCCCGCGCCGGCCGTCCCTCAGGCTCGCAGCACGCTTCCGCTGCGGCCGTCGCGGATGACGGTGGGTGCGGCGAGGCCGCCGAGCGGCCCCGCGAGGACGTAGTCGACGCGGTGACCTAAGTCCCGCCGCAGCTGCAGCAACCGGCGATGCGGGGGGCGCCGGCTCACGTTGGCGCTCGTCGAGACGAGCGCTTCGCCGGCGGCCAGGCATAGCTCGGCGGCGATCGGGTGAGCGGTCAGGCGCACGGCGACGCTCGGTCGCCCGCCCGTGATCCAGCGTGGCGCGCCGGGACGTGCATCGAGCACCCAGGTATGCGGGCCCGGCCACGTCGCGAGCACCTCGCTGCGGCGCGGCTCGGGCGGCAGGACGACATAGCGTTCGAGCTGTACCAGGTTCGCACCTATCAGGATCAGCCCCTTGCGCCACGAGCGTCGCTTGATCGCTAGCACGCGCATGACGGCGCGCCCGTCGCGAGGGCTGCAGCCCAACCCGAAAACGGCTTCCGTGGGATACGCGATCACGCCGCCGCCGCGCACGACGCGCGCCGCGCGGGTTACGCGTAACCCGCCCATCACTCGGCCGGCGGCTCGTCCGCGCCTTCGGCTGCTACGCCGGCGCTCGCGTCGACGCGGGGGCGAGCCGACGCTTTCTTCTTTTTCTTCTTCTTCTTTTTCTTTTTCTTCTTCTCGGCCGGCGCCTTCCCTTCGGCCGCCGGTGCGGCTTCGGCGGCGGGCCGTGCGGGCGCGGGCGCGGGCTTGCGCTTCATGCCTCGGCCGCGGCGCTCGGGGGCAGCGGCGAGCATCGCCTGACATTCCTCGAGCGTGAGCTCCTTCGGCGTCTTTTCCTTCGGGATCTTGGCGTTCTTGAGCTTGTTCGTGATGTAGGGCCCGTAGCGGCCGTTCAGAACTTGAATGCCGGCGTCGGGGAAATCGAGGATCAGCCGATTCGCGTCCGCGATCTTCTTCTCGGCAATGAGCTCGAGCGCGCGCTCGAACGTGATCGTGTACGGGTCGTCGCCCTTGATCGAGACGAACTTGTTCGCATAGCGAACATAAGGACCGAACCGGCCGATGTTCGCGGACACGGGCTCGCCTTCGGCCGTGGCTCCGAGCTCGCGCGGCAGCTTGAACAGATCGAGCGCCGTGGCGAGCTCGATCGTGTCCATCTTCTGCCCGGGCCGTAGGCCGGCGAACTTCGGTTTCTCGACATCTTCTTTCACGCCGATCTGCACGAACGCGCCGTAGCGTCCCATGCGCACGCTGATGGGGCGGCCGCTGGCCGGGTCTACCCCAAGCACGCGCGATTGCGACGCCTGCTCGCGCGTGACGTTGGTCTCGGTGTGGTCGACGAGCGCTTTGAACGGCTTCCAGAACTCCTCGAGCAACGGCACCCATTCGCGCTCGCCGCGCGAGACGTCGTCGAAGGAGTCCTCCATGCGCGCCGTGAACTCGTAATCGACGTACTGCGAGAAGAACTTCGTCAGGAAGCGATTGACGACGCGGCCGACGTCGGTCGGGATGAACCGCCGGTTCTCCATCTCTACGTACTCGCGATTGCGCAGAGTCGAGATGATCGACGCGTACGTCGACGGCCGGCCGATACCGAACTCCTCGAGCGCCTTGACGAGCGTGGCTTCCGAATAGCGCGGCGGAGGCTCCGTGAAGTGCTGTGCGCTCTGCACGTCCTTCAAGCTAAGCCGATCGCCTTCTGCGACGGCCGGCAGGATCCGGTCTTGCTCGTCGGTGCTCCCCTCGTCCTGGCCTTCCTGGTAAACGGCGATGAACCCCGGGCTCACGAGCACGGAGCCCGTCGCGCGGAACGAGATGTCGCTCTGCGGCGAATCGCCGGCCGCGAGGTCGAGCGCGACCGTGTCGTAGACGGCCGGGTTCATCTGCGACGCGACGGTGCGCTTCCAGATCAGCTCATAGAGCTTGTATTGATTCGGATCGAGGAACTGCCGCACCTCCTCGGGATGCCGCGCCGCGGCGGTCGGGCGAATCGCCTCGTGCGCTTCCTGTGCGTTCTTGGCCTTCGTCGTGTAGCGCCGTGGCTCGTCGGGCAGGTTCTCGGCACCGAAGCGTTCCGTGATGACGCCGCGGATCTCAACGAGCGCCTCGTCGGCGAGCGTCACCGAATCGGTGCGCATGTAGCTGATCAAACCGACGGCGCCCTCGCCGATGTCGATGCCCTCGTAGAGCCGCTGCGCGACCGTCATCGTGCGCTGCGCGCTGAAGCCGAGCTTGCGCGACGCCTCCTGTTGCAGCGTCGAGGTCGTGAACGGCGCGGCCGGATTGCGGCGGCGCTGCTTCTTGTCGACCTTCGCGACAGTCAGCGTGCCGTGCGCCGTGTCGTGGATTCTCTGCTCGGCCGCGCGGACGACGGCTTCGTTCGTGAACGTGAACTGCTCGACCTTCTCGCCGCCGAACACGGCGAGCCGTCCCGGGAACGCCTGCCCCGACTGCTCGGCGAGCGCTTCGATCGTCCAGTATTCCTCGGCCTTGAACGCGGTGATCTCTTCCTCGCGCTCGACGATGAGCCGCAGCGCGGGGCTCTGCACGCGGCCCGCGGACAAGCCGCGGCGCACCTTCTTCCAGAGCAACGGCGACAGGTTGAAGCCGACCAGATAGTCGAGGGCTCTGCGTGCTTGCTGCGCGTTGACGAGCTGCTCCGACAAATCGCGCGGCTGCTCGATCGCTTCCTGAATCGCGCGCTTCGTGACCTCGTGGAACACGACTCGTTGCACGGGCTTCGAGTCGATAACCTTGCGTTCCTTGAGCACCTCGTAGACGTGCCAGGAAATGGCCTCGCCTTCGCGATCGGGGTCGGTTGCGAGATAGACGGCCGAAGCTTTCTTCGCCGCCTTCACGATCTTGTCGACGTGCTTCTCGTTCTTCTCGATGAGCTGATACTTCATCGCGAAGCCGCGCTTCGGATCGACGGCGCCTTCCTTCGGCACCAAGTCGCGCACGTGGCCGTACGACGCGAGCACTTCGAAATCGTTGCCGAGGTATTTCTCGATAGTGCGCGCCTTGGCGGGCGATTCGACGATTACGAGATTCTTGGCCATAACGAAGCGGTGCGTAGGCCTACGTTAGTCTCAGGTATGGAGGCATGGCGTTCGAACGGGCCTCATTAAGATTGCGCCGGGCAGGTTTTGGCGGACCGGCAGGATAGCCGATTAGCGCGGCGGCGTTAAAGACGGTGTCGTAGGACCGCGACCGAGCGCTCTCTAGTGCACCCAGGCCGAGTCATCCGCGTAGACGAGATCCTCCATCTGCGCGAATGCTTCTTGCTGGCCCGGCTGACTGAACAGAACCATCATCACGACCCACTTGGTTTGCTCGACGTCGATCTCCTCGTTGTCGAGCGCCAAAAGGCGGTCGATGACGATCTCCCGTTGCGCGGGCCGCAAGATGCCGATCTGCTCGAGCTGCAAAAGATAGCCGCGCGACGGCGAGTCGAGCCGCTCTTGCTCGGCCGTGTCGAACACGCGAAACGCCGTGTTCTGCGGCGCGTTGCCGGGGCCCGTGGTCGAGTTCAAGCTATCGAGCCAATCGAGCGCGCGCTCGATTTCGCGGTCGTGAAACCCGGCGCGCCCGAGCTCACGCTTCAGCTCGTGCCGGTTCGGCTCCGGCTCATCTTGGGAATCGACGTAGGACTCGAACAGGTACATGAGCACGTCGAGGACGGTTTCTTTCATCAGTTCTTCTTGCCCAGACGGGAATACCGACCGCCAGGCAGCGCCTCGACCAACCCCTCAAGCTCTAGCTGAAGGAGCATGGAGGAAACCTCCGCCGTCGTCAAATTGGCGCGGGTACTGAGGTCCGCGATCGGAGTTGGTGAAAAACCGAGCATGTTCAATAGGTTTTGGTAACTCGGATCGCTCATCAGCGGCGTCGCGTCGGGGGCTGCGGGCGCGCTCTCGACGCTCGGCACGGCAAAACCTTCCGCGCGCAGCTGCGGTGCGAGCTCGATGAAAATATCGGCCGCTTCCTCCACGAGCTTCGCGCCTTGACGGATCAGGTAGTGACAGCCGCGTGCGAGCGGATTGTGGATCGAGCCCGGAATCGCGAACACCTCGCGCCCGTAGTCCATCGCGAGACGCGCCGTGATCAAGGAGCCGCTGCGCCGCGTCGCCTCGACGACGAGCGTGCCGAGCGACAATCCCGCGATGATGCGATTGCGTTGCGGGAAGAACAGCTTCTGCGGCTCGACACCCGGTGCGTACTCGGACACGAGCAACCCGCGGCCCGCGATCTCGGCGGCGAGCGAGGTATGCACGCGCGGAAAGATCACATCGAGACCGCTGCCGAGCACAGCCACGGTGCCGCCGAGCGCGGCCACCGCGCCGCGGTGACTGGCGCCGTCGATACCCGTGGCGAGCCCGCTCGTGATCGTCAAGCCGCGCTGCGACAAGTACTGCGCGAACTCCGCGGCCGTCCGGCTTCCGTCCGTCGTCGGGCTGCGGCTGCCGACGATCGCGAGCTGTGGTGCCGAGAGCAGCTCGAGATCCGCTCCTTCAACCCAGAGCGCGAGCGGCGCGTCGGGAATCTCCGCGAGGTGCGGCGGATATGCGGGACTACCCATTGTGACGAGCGCGCGGTTCGGCAGCGCGAGCCACGCGCGCCAGCGCGAGATCGCATCGTCATCGCGCTTGTCGAGCTTCGCGACGGCGTCGGGTGCAACGCCGATCTCGAGGAGCGTGCGGCGCGACGCAGCGACGAGCGCTTCCGCCGAGCCGCAGAGCTTGAGCGCGTCGAGCCAGGGACGCGTGGAGATTTGCTGCGCCGCTTGTAGCAGCGTCAGCCAGGCCTCTAGGCCCACGGCTGCGCCGGCCGCGGCGCCCGTGGCTTCCCTCTACGGGTTACGGACGTGGTCGAGCAACGCGATCGGCGTAGTGGCTTCCATGACGAGCGCATAGCTCAAGCGTTCCGACGTTCGGAACACCATCATCGTGCCCGCCGGCTCGTCCGGCAATTGCACTTTCTGGCCGATTGCGCCACGTTGTGTATCGCGAATCGTCCGGCCCGCCTGGTACGCGCGCAGCACGTGCCCCGGCTCGAGCCCCGCTTCCGTGCCGCGGTTGATGACGACGACCGAGTACTGGCCGATCAACGACACGCCCGACAAGACGGAGATGATGCGGCCGTCGATCTCGCCGTCCGGCGAGCGCGGTACGAAATTCAACGTGGTGACGTCTTCCTCTTCCATCAGAAGGTTGCCGACGATCGCTTCGCGCTCGGTCTCGAGCATGCGCAGCGTACCGGGATCGCCGGTGCGATCGAGCCGGCCCTGCCCGACGTAGATGCCTTGGTAGCCGAGCACGTCGTTGTCGTCGGGATCGACGAGCTCCTCGCCGAGCTCGACGACGTTGTACACGGAGCCCACGGGCACTTCCTCTTCGACCTGGCGAACGTAGACGTCGCGGCCCGCGCTGCCGATCAGCCCTTCGCGGTGCGCCACGATATACGGCGAGTCGTCGATCTGATCCTTCTCGACGACGCGCGGCCGAGACAAGAACGAAGCGATCGTCTCGTACGGAATCGTCGCGATCGCTTCCTCGAGGGGTTGCGAGCGAACGCGCGGCGACAGCCGCTCGAATCCGCCACCGCTCTCGACGACCTGCGGGCCGCGCTCGAGGTTGATCACGGGACGGCCGTCGTCGAGATACGCGAGCGACAGCGTGTCGCCGGGGAAGATCAAGTGCGGGTTCTCGACCTGCGGGTTGATCTGCCAGATCTCGGGCCAGTACCACGGGTCGCGCAGGAACATCGACGCGATGTCCCAGAGCGTGTCGCCTTGCTGCACGACGTAGCTATCGGGGTGCCGCGGGTTCAAGACCGGGCTCGGGGGTTGCTGCCCAACGGCGGCCGCGAGCTCGAGCCTCGCGTCGCGCTCTTGCGCAATCGTGCTCGACAGCAGAATGAAGCTGGCCGCGGAGGCGGCGAGCAGGGTAGTCGATCGAATGAACGGCTTGCGCGCGAAAAACATCGTGTGACTCCCTAAAAACCCGTCGTTTGCGGGACCGGCCCCTCCGGTTCCGACTGCTATAATCCTCGATGCCGTCGGCGGCGCTCGCAAAACGCCGGCCGGGGCGGGTCGGAACCGTACTATCCCTGTAAAGTCAGTGGGTTAAGCTAACTTCTCGACGCGTTATACACGAAACCAAGGCCGAACCACAATGGCACGCCTCCCGA
>Ga0190271_10000850_pt1 | contig 16232 bp, 9 predicted proteins | sample Popmic356T_FD_133747 | JGI IMG/M metagenome (GOLD analysis project Ga0190271, IMG submission 133747) | Populus adjacent soil microbial communities from riparian zone of Weber River, Utah, USA - 356 T | ecosystem: Environmental > Terrestrial > Soil > Riparian zone | place: USA: Utah | collected...
CGTTCGATTCATCCGCATCGGCGCCGGGCCGGCCAAACGGCTCGATGCGGAACTGACCGTTGGCGTATGACCACGACCATAACTCGGAAGTGCGCAGCGCTTGGGAGCGGTCGATGGCGGCCCACAGATCTGAACGGGCGCGTTTCAGTTGTGTGCGGATGCGCTCCGGCAGATCGGCGCGTTGTAACTGACGCTCTATCCCGGCGGCGAGCAACGCCTGCTGCCAGGACCACACGACCGTGCCGTGGTAGGCGAAGCGGGTGAATTCGCGCCGCGTATCGGTGCCGGCGAGCATGGGATTCGCAACGAGGAGGCCTACGTCCGTCATCAGGCCGGCGGGAAACGGACGCACGATTGCACTGAGGCAACGTGTCAGCTCTCGAGGTGCGGGCTCGGTCAGCAACAGCCGAAAGCCTTCGTCCGAATGAAGGATCGTGACAGGTGTCCCCTTGTCGTCCAGTGACAGCGCGTGAAATGCGAGCGCGTGTTTGCCAAGGTTGCGCAATGCGCGCTCACCGCTCACGCCGATCTCCTCTGCGTACGCCGCGATGCTGGCGCGTGCGCGCTCAGGCTCCACGTTGACCGCGAAGAACGCAGCGGCGCGCTCCGCCCACACGCGTGCACGCACGCGGGCCTGCATCAACAGGCGTCGCTGGTCCGCATCGACGTATGCGTCCAACAACCCGCTTTCGGTGAGTCGCGCGGCCGCATCGAGCGAGGCCGGCACCAATGCGGCGTTCACATCGTAGGCGTAGCGTCCGCGTCCGAGACCCTGCTCGCTGTCGCGCCACTGGCCGGTCATGCGCCCAGCCTTGATCCCGACCAGATTGACGGCTCGTGGATCGTCGGCAAAAGGCGCCGCGCGTTCGACCACCCACAGGAGATTGCGTGCCAGCTCGGCGCCGCGGCGTTCGCCGCTTGTGCCCTGCTCCGCGAGGAATCGGCCGGCGCGCACGCGGCCCGTCTCGGACAACAGCCAGCGCGCCGTGAGCGGCGCCAGAAGGAAATCATCATCGACCATGCCGTAATCGTAGATAGGCGTGGCCACGAGTCCGCGTCCTTCGCGCGCGTTGCGCAGCACCGCGAATTCGCCGATGTCCTCCTCGTGAGCGACCTCGCCATTGGGCGCGAGGCGCGCAAGCACGGAGGCGATCGCGCTCTCCGTCGCTTCCGGTTCGAGCACGGGCGCGAGGAGCAGTGCCGAGATCAGCGTGTCGCGTCCAAAGTACGTGTTGAAGCGCCACGAGCCGGCGAGGAACTTGTCCCGATAGCTCAGGAACGCGAGCGCGTTGCGAGCACGCGTGTCGTCGCCGGCCCGTGCCGACAATAGCGAGTCGAGCGGGATGAGCGGCGTTTCGCCGGTGAGCGCCTGGACCCGAAGGCGCAGCGGCGCCCGCGGCGAAGCCACATACCGCTCGGCAGACACACGTGTGCCCTGCAGCGGTTCGATGGTCAGGCGGAAACCCGCGGCTCCATCGAGACGTTCCCGCTCCCAGGAGACACGTCCGGCGGTGACGCGCGCAGCAATCATGACTTCGGCCGGCGCCGTGCCCTGCAGTTCGTAGTCGCGCAACAGGCGCACCGAAGAAAGAACTGCGGCACGCGGCCGCAGCTCGCTCGCATCCGTCTCGATGACGAACTCGACTCCGCGCAGTGGCCGGCGCTTTTCGTCGAGTGCCGTGATTGGCTTGGGCGGCGCGACCAGTGTCCACGTAACGGGTTTGGGCGCGTTGGCGAACCACAGCCCCACGCCGCCGTTGCCGGCCGGAAACGCGACGAGAATTCGCGGTTCGGTTCCCGAGCGGAGCAGCAGATGTGCGGCGACCGGCCCGTCGCGCAGGAAGCTGTTGATGTTGCGCCCTTCGTCGATGCGAAAGGCCAGCGCGCTCGTCGCGGGAGCAGCAGTGGGTTCGGCTGCGTCGGCGAGCGCCACGGACACCATCAATATGCAGGGAAGCAACCGCACCCGCGAATGTTGCTCACACCGCGCGCGTCCTGATGCAGGGCAACGACGACACAACTTGTAGGTAAGCGTACACGCGGAACCTTTCCGACAGCGCTGCGGCGCCGCGCCGTGTTATCGATGCGCCTTTCACGAGGAGCACTCACATGGCAAGGGAAAAGGAACAACCGCGAAGCGGTGCAAGGAGCGAGTCGACCCCGCCGGTCGGCCTGAGCTTCGACCTGTATTTTCACGGCGTGCGGTATCAGACGGACGACGTTGCCCGCGCGATTGATTTCTACACCGGCAGGCTTGGCTTCACCTTGGAACACGCGCAGCTCCCGGACTTCGCCGCCGTATCTCTCGGACCACTGACGATCCTGCTCAGCGGCCATGGCGCATCCGGGTCGCGCCGCATGCCATCGGGTCAGGCTCAGGAGCCCGGTGGCTGGAATCGCGTGGTGCTACGCGTCAAGGATCTCGCTGCCTGCATCGAAGAACTGAAGCAGGCAGGAGTTAGTTTTCGAAACCAGATGGAAACCGGTCCCGGCGGCAAACAAGTCCAGCTCGAAGACCCGGACGGCAATCCCGTCGAACTATTCGAGCCTGGACAGCGCAGGCACTAGCGTGATCGCCCGGGTGCCAGCTTCGGTTGGCGCCCTGACTCTGCTTCGAACTACTCATCAGGGTGCTCTTGGGCTCGCCGACTTGCGAAGCGATTCGGTGGTTCAAGCCTGCTCGCCGTTGCTGCAGCGGGCATGCGCACTAGCGTTGTCAGTCAACGCCGACATGTCCCTCGGCAGCGTCATGAGTCCAACGATCCAGCGTTTTCCTTTTCATGTTTCCCCACAATTCCCCGCGAGCATCGACACTGGCTGGACTGACAGGGAGCGTCACCATGATCTTGAATTCAGGAAGCTGGACCTCGCGTGTATGCGCCGCTCTGCTCGCGCTGGCTTTTGCATCCGCGGCCGCGGCTCAGGTCGTCAACCCGCCGCGCCGTTCGAACGCGACCATCGACACATTGCGCTACTGGAACCAGGTCGCCATCGATGCATCCGGTGTCGATCACATTCCTGGAGTGCCCGGCGGCCGCCAGGGCGCCGAACAACTGGGGCCCGGCCGCTCCGCGCGCGCGATGGCCATCGTGCACATCGCTATGTTCGATGCAGTCAATTCGATCTCCGGCGGCTATCGCAGTTACACCGGCATCGCGCGCGAGACCCGGCCCGCGTCGCTCGACGCCGCCATCGCCACGGCGGCGCACGACACACTGGTGCAGTTGTTCCGTGAGCAGGCCTCGCAATTCGACATCCTCTACAACGCGGAAATCGCGCGAATACCACCTTCCCAGGAGCAGCAGAAAAATCTCGGCGTCGCCATCGGCAATCGCGCCGCGACGCGCATTCTCGGCATGCGCACGAACGACGGTTCCCAGATTCCGGAGCCGCGCGTCGGCATCGAATGGATCACCAGCAACCTTCCCGGGCGCTGGCGCCAGGACCCGATCAGCCTGATTCCGCTCGCGCTCGGCGCGCAATGGGCGCAGTTGAGACCTTTCGTGATGACCTCGGCCTCGCAGTTCCGTACGCCACCGCCACCAGCCCTGAACAGTGCCGCGTATACCGCCGCATTCAACGAAGTGAAGCGTCTCGGCGGCGACGTCGTGCACACGCCGACGGAGCGCAGCCAGGACCAGACGAACATCGGTATCTATTGGGCTTACGACGGCACGCCGAGCCTCTGCGCACCGCCCCGGCTGTACAACCAGATCGCCACCGAGATCAGCAAGAACGAGACGAGCGTCATCAGGCTCGCGCGGCTGTATGCGCTCGTCAACACGGCCATGGCCGACTCCGGCATCGCCGCCTGGGATTCCAAGTTCTTCTTCGATTCCTGGCGTCCCGTCACCGGCATTCGCGAGGCTGATGCGGGCACGGGCCCGACTGGCGCGGGCGACGGAAATCCCGCAACGATCGGTGATGGCGGCTTCTGGCCGCTCGGTGCGCCGGCTTCCAACCTCAATGGCGCCGTCAACTTCACGCCGCCGTTTCCGGCATATCCGTCCGGCCATGCGACGTTTGGCGGCGCGCTATTCCAGACTCTGCGCAATTTTTATGGCAGGGACAACATCGCGTTCACGTTCACTTCGGACGAGCTCAACGGACAGACCAGAGACACCAATGGCCAGGTACGGCCGCTGTTGCCGCGCAGTTTCACGACGTTGACGCAGGCGGAAGAGGAAAACGGGCAGAGCCGTATCTACCTGGGCATTCACTGGTCGTTCGACAAGACCGCGGGCATCGTGCAGGGACGCCGCGTCGCGAATCACGTGTTCGCGAACTCGTTCCAGCGCGTGAATTGATTCTCCACCGGGAAGTGCGGACGGCGTCCAGATGACGCCGTCCGCAGATTCAAACTACTTTCCCCTGATGGCGTACAGCGTCACCGTTCCGCTGATCTCGTTCGCTGCCATGAGCATCGGCCGGCCATTCGGGCTTTCGTGCGCGGGAATGAACTTCAGGCCTTCGGGACCCAGATCGCCCGTCCCCGCCGCGAAGTCGCGATTGTTCCGATAGTCGACGAACAACGGCGTCGTCGGATCCGTGACGTCATACATCACGATACCGCCAACGCGCTCCAGCCCGATGAACGCATAGGTTCGGCCGTCGATCTCGCCGGTCGTGACCGCTTCGGGCTCGGGCCCCTTGTTGTCGGAACGGTCGTCGAGCGTGCTGTTGTTGTTGCTGGCGTTGAAATTCGCCGGCACGGCGTCGGCCGTGATGCGCTCCAGGTCGGCGCCGCTGTCGTAGACCTGCGTGCCATCAGTCGCCCAGATCGAAAACGAACGGCCTCCGAGCGTGAAGAGCTTCTCGTACGCACCATTGCCATCGGCATCGCCGAGCGACTTCGTGACGGTGTGACGTCCGAGGTTGGCGGCCAGCTTGAGCGTCGCACCGTCGGGGAAAGCCGCGCCGTCGAGCGTCAGCGTGCTGACGCGCGCCTCCTCGACGAAACCCGGCCATTCGCGCGCGTCACCCTCATTGGCTGTCACCAGGTAGGTGCGGCCCTTCGCGCGGAATGCCGCAATGGAGTCCGGCAGATACATGCCAAACAGCGGCCATGCGCGGATGTTGATCGCCGAATCGCGATCCGAGGCATCGAGGCCGGGAACACTGATGAGGCCGAGTGTCACGGCCTCGGGCGTGTAGTCAGCCGCGCGCACGAACGTGCCGGTGGCGTTGTCGATCATGATCCGCGCGACTCCGAAGTCGTTGTCGTTGAGAACCGCGAGCTGGCCATTCTCCAGCAGCGTGAGGCCTTCCACTTTCTGCACCGAGGCATAACCCGCCGTGGCCAGATCAACGTGCAGTGACTTGGCAATGCTCGTTACGCCCACCGAAGTGAGCTCGGCGGTCGTCATCTGGTCGAGTGACAGGGTCACCGTCACGCCGTTGCGCACGATCGGATAGAGCGTGTCGAGCGCGGTCACATCGGTGGCAGTGCCCAGCTTGAATTTGTAGATCTTCTTCGTGACCACCGAGAGGTCGGAGACCGGAACGGCGTCGTCGTCGCGCTCGACGGCGTAGATCTCGCCGTTCGGGCCGGCGACCGCGTCACCGATCTTGTCGGCGGGCGTGTCCGCGGCGTTGAGCAACGCGGGGTTGTCCATCGTGTAGATGAACTGGCGCGTGGCGAGCGTCGCGGGATCGAACTCCACCAGGCGGATGTTGCGCATCACGTTCAGCGCGCTGTTTGCGAGCGTCGTGGGATTGCGGATCGGGCTCTGCACGAAGGCATACAACTTGCCGCCATGTTCCGCCAGGGCTTCCATGCCGCGGTTCTGACGACGCTGCGCAATCGCCGCCGGCAAGGCTTCGACGCCGAATTCGCCGGCCATACCCGCCGCTGGCACGGGCTTGCCCGCCGCCGCGTGCGTGCCAATCGGAATGTAGCGGGCCAGCAGGCGGCCCCTGGGATCGAAGTGGTAGATAGCCGGGCGATATTCATCCGGCATCCAGAAGCTGCCATCGTCGGCGACGACGATTCCTTCCAGGTCACCGCCGAGCGGATCGAGCGGCACGACGGCGCCGAACAGGTCCACCGGCACTTCATCGTTGTAGGGCTGGCTGGCGTTGGTGGACAGCGCCGTGTTGGGCAACCCCGTGAGCGGCGAGCCATCGGCGCGCTTGAGCAGGATTTCCTGCGTGAGATCAAACCTTCCGTTCGCCGGGTCGAGCGTGAAACGAACCAGACGCGGCGTGAAGTTCGGCAGCAGGAACGGACGCACGATGCCCGTCGGCTCGCCATTCGGACCGCGGTCCGTGTTCGTGATGAACTTCAGCTTGCCATCGCGCGTCATGCCTTCGAAGGCGAGACCGGAGAAGCCACCGAGATTGATCTTCTGGCCGGCCGCGGTCTTTCCCACGACGGGCAGGTTCGTCCATTCAAAGGTGGCGGTGGTTTGCGGAAGCTCACGATAGTCCTTGTAGCCGAGCGGCAGGAGTTTCGTGACCGCGCCTTTGGCGATGTCGACCACTGCGATCGCATTGTTTTCCTGCAGCGTTACGTATGCCGTACGCGAGTCCGACGACACCGCAATGTATTCCGGCTCGAAGTCCTGCGCGGCGCTCGCGCCGGGCCCGTAGATGCGAATGCCCAGCGCGCGCAGGCTGGCTTCCTGGCCGTTGTACTGCGTGAACACGACGTTCCGCACATTCGAAGCGCCGAATTTTTTCCACTCGCCGTGACCCTTTCCATGTTTGTCGGGCACGCGAATGATGCTCACGGTTCCGTTCGGGTCGACGTCCGTGGCAGCACCATAGCCGCTCGGCTCGCCTTCGTTGGCGACCACGACGTTCCTGCCATCGGGCGTGAACGTGAGCATGTCGGGCTGTGAACCAACGCGCACCTGCGCGATCGGCGCACCGCTCACCGTGTAGAAGGCGACGACGCCTGGATCGGTTTTCACCGGGGCTTCGATCGCGACGGCAACGAGGCCGCCTTCCACAGCAACGCTGTTCGGTGTGCCGAGCGCCGTGACGTCGATGCGCTCGATGCGCGTGGGCGCCGACGGGTTGCGGACATCGAGGATGTCCACCGACCTGGCTGCCGCGTTGGTGACGAATGCCCGTCGCGATTGCGGGTCGTAGGTTGCGATCTCCGAGCTCGCTTCACCGAGGCCGGTCGAATAGGTGCCCAGCACGCTGAGCTCGAGCGGAGCTCGTTTCTTATGCCGCTTCCAGTGCGATGAATCTGCGGCAGCGGGTGCGACGGCACAGGTCGCAACGACGACGGCCGCGAATAAGCGGCTGGAAAAATCGACCATCTTGGAATCCTCCGGAGCGTGCGTTGTGCCGGCGCTGAAGCCGGTCTGTTGTTGCTGCGCCGAATGGAGCCAGACTGGTATTACATCTGGATGACGAAACCCGTCAGCTGAACAACGCGATCAGCTCTTTTTGTTGCGCGACGGTCAGCAGTGGCCCTTCGCCCGCCTTGAGATTGTCGCTCTGACGATCGGGCTTGCCAGTGGCGGGAATCACCGCGGTCACGGCTTCATGGCTCAGTGAATACTTCAGGAACATCTGTGCCCACGAGGTGACGCCCGCATCGGCAGCCCACGCCGGCAGCGCCTTGCCCTGGACCTGACCAAACAACGCACCGTCGTTGAAGTTGCGATTGGTGAGCACCGCGACGCCCAGCTCCCTGGCGACCGGCAACACCCGCTTCTCGATCCCGCGGTTGGTTACCGAGTGGTTGATCTGCAGGAAGTCGGGTTTGCTTTGCTGCACGATGTCGGCGATTTCGTCGTGGGCGGAGTCGGTGTAGTGCGTGACCCCGACGTATTTCACCTTGCCCTGCTTCTTGAGCTCGCGCGCCACTTCGAGCTGCGTTTTCCAATCGCGCAGGTTGTGAACCTGGAGCAATTCCACCTTGTCGGTCTTGAGCCGCCGCAGCGTGTTGTTGAATTGCTCGAGCCCTGCTTCACGGCCAGTGACACCGGAGAGTTTCGTCGCGATGAAGGCTTTCTTGCGATACCCACCCTCGCTGAGCAGCGGTCCGAGAAGGTCTTCGGCGTTGCCGTAAGTCGGCGCCGTATCGATGAGCGTCGCACCACCCTCGAAGAATCGCTTGAGGACTTCCTTAAGGGCGTCGTACTCCGGGCTGCCGGCCGGGATCTGAAAACTTCCGGAGGTACCCATGCCGATGGCGGGAATCATTTCGCCCGAAGACGGAATGCGTCGGCGGAGCATTCCGGTTTTCGACGCGCCCTGAGCGAGTGAAGTGAACGCGGCCGATGCAAGCATCGCGGCACCCAGGAACTGGCGACGGTTGGTCATGGGAATTCCTTTGTAAGAATTGCAGGACACATGTTCGTTCCGGGCGACAGTACAAGCCTCCGGCACTTTTCGCACGCGCGTGTTTCATTCGTTTCGAAATTGTCAAAAGATGCCTACGTTCGATTACCGATGGACTGACAGGGAGTGTCACCATGAGTACGTATTCCGGACGTTGGACCACGAGAGCAGGCGCATCGCTTTTCGCCGCGATGGCCGCGCAGGCTATTTCTGCCGACAAACCGCTGAGCCCGAGCGACGTCTACGGGCCGCAAATTACCGCTACCGCGACGGCCGCCGCGGCCATCAATCCCCCGCGTCGCTCGTCATCGACGGCCGACACGCTGCGTTACTGGAATCAGATAGCCATTGACGCTTCGGGCGTCGATCACACGCCGGTTGCCGCAGGCGAGAACCGGGTATTCGGTGAGCAGTTAGGCCCCGGCCGTTCGGCTCGCGCCATGGCGATCGTGCACATCGCCATTTTCGATGCGGTCAATGCGATCACTGGCGGGTATCGCAGCTATACCGGTCTGGCGCGCGAGACCCGGGCTGCTTCGATCGATGCGGCCATCGCAACCGCCGCGCGCAGCACGCTGGTCAGTATGTTTCCTTCGCAGACGGCCAACTTCAACTCGCTCTACGTGCGCGACCTCGCGCGCATTCCGGCGAGCCAGGAGCGTCAGAGGCTCGTTGGCGTAGCGGTTGGCCAGCGCGCCGCGATGCGCATTCTGGCCCAGCGAGCCGACGATGGATGGTCAGGGACCGATCCGCGCATGCATGCGGAATGGATCACCAGCGATGCGGCCGGCCACTGGCGCCAGGATCCGATCAGCCAGGCGCCGATCGCGCTCGGCGCGCACTGGGGCGAGGTGAAGCCTTTCGTGATGCGCTCACGATCGCAGTTCCGCGTGCCACCACCACCGGCGATGACGAGCGCCGCGTATACCGCCGCATATGACGAAGTGAAACGACTCGGAGGCGATGGCGTGCATACGCCGACGGAGCGCAGCGCCGACCAGACTCACATCGGAATCTTCTGGGCCTATGACGGCACGCCGAGCCTGTGCGCGCCACCGCGGCTGTACAACCAGATCGCGACCGAGATCAGCAAGAACAACACGAGTGTCATCCAGCTCGCGCGTCTGTATGCGCTGATCAACGTGGCGATGGCCGATGCCGGCATAGCGGGTTGGGAGTCAAAGTATTTTTATGACTTCTGGCGCCCTGTCACTGGCATTCGCGAGTCGGACCCGGGCACCGGCCCTTCGGGTACAGGTGACGGCAATCCCGCGACGATTGGCGACGCCGGATTCTTTCCGCTTGGCGCTCCGGCGAGCAATCTGACCGGCCCCAACTTCACGCCGCCTTTCCCCGCATATCCCTCCGGGCACGCTACCTTTGGCGCCGCGCTGTTCGAGATGCTCCGCAATGTTTACGGCACCGATCGGGTCTCGTTCACGTTCACGTCGGATGAGTTCAACGGCGAGACCGTGGGAAACGACGGGCAGGTGCGCCCGCTATTGCCGCGCAGCTTCACTCGTTTGTCGCAGGCCGAAGAAGAGAACGGCCAGAGCCGCATCTACCTCGGGATTCACTGGGCGTTCGACAAGACAGCGGGCATCCAGCAGGGACGCCGCATTGCGGACTTTGTGTTCGCGAACGCGTTCCAGCGGGTGAACTGAGGGGCGGAAGTAGCCGCAGCCGCGATGCGGCCGTCAGGACTCGAGCACACTCCGCAGTTGCTCGAAGTCGGCGTGCCGCGTCGCGATGTCGTTCCGATCCGCCGCGAGGCGAAGATCGCGAAGCACTTCGAGGGAACGCACCAACACCGGCAGCGGCGGTCCGCTCGCCGTGATGTCCGCGAGATGTGCCGCGCCGAGACGCGCCGCCGGATTTTCTATGAAGCGCTTCACGAGCTGATCGTGGTGCTGCGCGGCGATGCGGCCGTACAAACTACAAAGCTCCAGGTACACGCGTGCATTGCGCTGGAACCAGTCCTCACGGGCGTGCTCGCCCGCCAGCGCCAGCAGCTCGTCGAGGAAACTCGTGTGCCGCATGCACTCTCGCAGCCGTTTCTGGTCGGCGGGCGGCATGAACTGCATCTTGTCGACGAGCAGCTGCGCGTAGTACGGGTCGTTCGCGCGGCACAGGCCTAACAACAAGTCGAGCTCGTTGATGCCGGAGAAATCCCCGGCGTTCGCGCCACGATATTCGAACCGCCCTACCTTGTATGGCTTGTAATACGGGCGCACGGAGAAGAAGAAGCGCTCGACGTCGAGTTTGGCGAACAGCCGGTCGTTGGATTCGATTACGCCAGCGAGCGCATGTTTCGCGGCCGCGAACGGCACATCGACGATCGGGCTCGAAATGCCGAGCGGGACGACTTTCGTCAGCGCGTCCGCTGCGAGCTGCAGGAGCAGGATCCCGCGCGTGTTCTCGTCGATGAACAGGATCTCATCGGGAAGCGACGTGAAGCTCTTGCGCACGCCCGCATGCGCGAAGTTCAGGTGCGCGATGTGCGCGGTGGAGAATCGCGGCGCCATGCCGAGCGCCGCGCCGACGTGCATCGCGAGCGACGACGCTTCGGGAAAAGGCGATTTCTCCTCGCGCGCCGGATTCGTGAGCTCGTGGCGGCGAAGCGCGGCCAGGTACAGGCCAACGTTGCCGAGGACGCCGAAGGCGTTGGTGAATCCGTCGCCGGTGTCGCCTTCGGCCAGCAGCGCGACGACGTGCACGTGCCCTTCGTCACGCAGCTGTTGCTTCAGCTTCTGCCCGGAGCGAGAAACGTCCGAGCGATCGTCCTGCGCGAAGTAGAGGTTCTCGAGCTCCGTGTTGAGCTCCATGAAGGAGCCGCGGATCCAGAGGTCGAAGGCATCCGAGTGGTTGCTCATGCCGGCAGCCTGACGAATCGTGCGATGCTCTGCAAATGCGCGATTCCCCAGACCTCGATGGCTCAGGGTATTTCCTGTACCACTCCATTGGTATGTTTCCCGGGAAAGCCGAGCGCATCCGCACCGCGCTTGCGGACCTCGGAGATCTCTGGGGCACCGCACACGACGCGCAATGGGCGGAGTCCCTCGGGATTCGAGCTCAATTTCTCGAGCGCTGGCGAACGTTGATAGGTGCGCCGGCGGGCACGATGACCACGGCGGAGAACGTCACCACGGCGCTGTATTCGTTCGTCGGCTCACTGCCGGATCGGTACCTGAAGGGCCGCAAGCTGCTCATCGCCGCGGACTGCTTTCCGAGCCTGCATTTTCTGCTGTCGGGCATGGCGCAGCGGCGCGGGTTCATCGTGCAAACCGTACCGATACGTCCCGGCGAGGCATGGGTGCGGGACGAAGACCTCATGGCGGCTTGGGGGCCGGAAATCGGTGTCGCACTGCTGACGTGGGTCACTTCCACAGCCTCGCATCGCTGCGATCTGCGCGCACTCGTCGAGCACGGCCACAAGCACGGCTCGCTGGTCGGTGTCGATATCACGCAGGGCATCGGCATCGTGCCGTGGGATGTGTCAGTAGCGAACGCGGACTTCCTGGTGGGCTCGACGCTCAAGTGGCTGTGCGGCGTCGCGGGCGCCGGGGTACTGCAGGTTCGCGAGAGTCTCATTCGGGAGTGTCAGCCCGAACTGCGCGGCTGGTTCAGCCAGGAGAATCCTTTCGCCTGGGCGCTGGATGAGTTCGAGTACGCCGGCGACGCGCGCCGCTTCGACCACGGCACGCCGTCGATTTTTGCCGCCGCGGCCTGTTTGCCTGCGCTCGACTGGCACGCATCGCAGGACTCAGGCCTGCTCGAAGCCCACAACCGCGAATTGTGCGAAGCGGCGATCGAAGGTTGCGCCGGAATCGGCCTCGAGCTTGTTAGCCCGGCATCGGCGGACGAACGCGGCGGCAGTGTGATGTTTCGTCTACCAGGCAATCCCGCGGCGGTGGTCGGCAAGCTGCGCGAACAACAACTGTTCACCGACTGCCGGGGAAATATCCTGCGGATATCCCCCGGCAACGTGACGGCTACAGCAGGGGTCGAACGACTTCTTCGAGCCCTACGCGCGCTGCTTTGATTCGCTTGTCAGCGCTGCGACTGCGCCCGCCACTGAATCAGGATGTTCATGTTACGGAGGTATTCCTGCGTGGAGATCGCCGTGGTCTTCGCGGTGTCCGTATAAGGCGAGGTATCCGTGTCATCGCCCACATGCGTAGTCCCAAAATCGCCGGGCACTACATCCTTTCCGCCTGCGCCCTTGTAGGGATGGCTCGTCTGCCCGAGCGTTGCGGGCCAGTAGCCCGTCTTGTTCAGTGCCGAAAGAGAAGTGCGCACCTGGCCGGGCAGATCCTTGTCCGCAGGCGGCGCATAACGATCCGCGAAGAAACGAGGTAGTTGGACGATGCCCGCGCCGGCGGCCAGCGGAGAATTCTTCATCAGCGTCTGCACGTCCGCCTTGAGCGCTTCTTCGTAATGCTTGCGCAGCGCGGCAGTGTTGAGCTTGCGAGTCTGGCCGTAGTGCCCGATGGGGCGCTCGGGGTTGTAGTCGGCGTAATACTCACCGTTGACGATGTTGGAGCCGCGCCGGTGCACGTAGATCGGGCGGTTCGTCTGCAGCTCGATGTACGTGGGATGCGTTCGGCCAGCCGCATCCGGCTTCGCCAGCTTCACCTTCTCGAGCCAGTCGATGCCTTCTGGAACGCGAGCGAGAAAGCGCGTGTCGCCCGTGAGATCGTAGAAGGTGATCAGGTGTTCGAGATTGCTGGCCGTGGTGTGAGTGGCCAGTGCCAGGGGTTCATAGGTGCGGGCCGCGGCCGGCTTGAGATCGGGCGTGTACTGCAGTGACCAGCCCGGGTTCGGCGCACCCTGTTGCGAGAGGATGAAGAAGTTCATGCCGCGCATGATCGGGTCGAGCAGCCGCTGCTCTCCCAGTACCTGGTAGCACTGGATGAGGAAAGAGACGTTCTCCCAGGCCACATCGTCGTTGAACGTGTAATAAGAAGAGTAGTCGGCAAGGCCCTTCTTCGAGAATTCGTGGTTCAGCGGGAAGCGTTGCGGCCAGGCGCCGATGGGGTACTGGCTGTCGAGCACGAACTGGATCGCGCGATCGACGGGCGCCTTGTAGCGCGCATCCAGTTTTTCCACGTACAGGCGCAACAGGAACGTCGCCGCGTCCGTGGTGGTCTGGTCGTCGAAAGTCGCGTTTCCGTAGTAGTGCTGGAACTCTTCGAGACGCCAGGCGTTCTTGCCCACGGTCGCATACCAGTCACGCAGGCTTCGGTCTCCGGCAAAGTCGATGACATAGTTCCAGCCGCCGCTCGGATGCTGGCCCCAGATCAATGCGCCCGCGACCTGCTCGGCCGCGCGGTAGTAGTAGTCGTCTCCGGTCGCGTGATACGCATCGAGGAAGAGATGGCCCATGCTCGAGGTGCCGGGCGGCTGCAGCCAGATCATCGTCTCGCGCGCTTCCATCTCGCCCCAGCGGCGCGACATGTCGGGTAGATAGTTCCAGAGATAGCCGCCGCGATAAGCGACCTTGTCGACCATGAACTGCGTCGCGCGCTTCATTCCGGCTTCGACGTCCTTCTGTGCCGGCTGCGCCTGTGCGAGGACCAGTGGCGCAGAGACGATGCAGCATGCGGCGAACAAACAAAGCCATGCGCGCGTTGAGCGCACGCCGGAAATTGGATTCATTATCGACCCCTCGAGGCGTAAGAGAGCTGGAAGGTCGCGAGTATTGGCGATTCCGGCCGCGCCGTCATCCAAATGAAGTTTTCTTCACTTTGCGGACAGCGCAACGTGCACGGGGGAATCGCGATCGGCCTTGAGCGTTCCGCCGCTTTCCTTCAGCTCCACCACCTGGATGGAACTGCGTCGAGTTTCATAGGTATCGGCCTTCGTGTCCTTGCGGCCCGGATGCGTGAAGTAGAACAGCCACGCACGATCACCGGTCACGACCACATCCGCGTGCGCTCCCTTTACCTGGTCGTCCGCGCCCTTGCCGGGTGCTTCGAGCAGATTGCCCGGTTGGCGGGTCCACTTGAGACCGTCGTCGGATGCGTATACGGCTAGGCCGTGCCACACATCCGTGATCAGCCACCACTTGTTACGCCAGCGGAACGCTTTCGGCCCTTCGCCCTTCTCGTCGCCAATGAGCTTGCCGCGATCCGTCCATTGTTCGAGATCGGGACTGTCGGCGTACCAGATGGATTTGTTGTCCCTCTCGTTGTTGTAGAACATGCGCCAGCCGCCGGATGGGAGCCGGATGACCGACGCATCGATCGCGCGATCTGTCGCGAGCGTGACGGGCCGCGCGTCGCGCCAGTTCCGCAGGTCCTTGCTGGTCAGATGCACGATGTGCCGCGGATGGTTCCAGTCCTCGAAGATCCCCGGCACCGCCGTGAGGAACATGTGGAACAGGCCCATGTCGTCGCGCACCACGTCCGGCGCCCAATGCGTCGCGCTCGCGCCGCCAAACTCGGTGGGCAGCTCGAGGTCCGCTTCGCCGATGTACTTCCAGGTCACGCCGGCATCGAGCGATTCAGCAATGCCGATGTGCGTGCCGTGAACCCACTCCACTCCCTTCGTGCCTTGCGCGTTGGCGCGGCGATTTGTGTAGAGCATGTACCAGCGGCCGTATGAGCCCGTGTACACGATGACCGGATCGGCGGCGCCATCAAACACCGGGTCGCGGTACAGCGGCTTGGGCGCGACTTTGCCGAGGTCTGCTTCAGGTTCGCCAAAGTCGGGCGTGCCATCGCTCTTCCAACGCAGCACCTGCGCGCGCGTGTTGCGGTTCGGATCGGCAAGCTCCGAGCCGAGGATGTCGCGATACTCGCGCGCGTGATACACGAGCAGGTCGGTCTTGCCGTCGGGCGTGGTCGTGAAGCTGTTGTGGCCTGGACCATATTGACCGCTGACCTCACTACTCTTGAACACCGGCTCGGTGGATTTCTTCCACGAGGCAGGATCGAGAAGGTCCGCATCGGCGGACGCCGTCAGCAATCCCATGCAGTAGTTGGCGTCGATGGCGCTCGCCGAGAACGTCATGAACACCTTGCCGTTGCGAATGAGTACGGCGGGACCTTCATTGACATCGTACTTGCGCTTTTCCCATTCGAATTCGGGGCGGGTCAGCATCGTGACTTTCCCGGTGATCGACGTCGGCGAGTTCATCTGCGCGATGTAGATGTTGGTGCCACGGCCCTCTTCCGGGGTCCGGCCACGCTGCGTCCACACGAAGTAGCGCTTGCCGCGGTGTTTGAACGTGGTGCCGTCGAGCGAGAAGCTGTCCCAGCCGGTGTCGAGGCGGCCGAGTTCTTTCCATTCGCCCTTGAATGGATCGGGTGAAGCGTTTTCGAGCACGTACGGCCGCACTTCCCAGATCGCATCTTTGCGGCTCGCCGTGAAATAGATGTACCACTTGCCATCGATGAAGTGGATCTCGGGCGCCCAGATGTGGGCGCTCATCGGCCCCGCACCGTGTTCGCGCCAGATCACCTTCATTTCCGAAGTAGCTAGCGCGTTCAGGTCCCGCGTGCGGCGCAACTCGATGCGATCCCATTCCGCGGCGGTGGCGATGAAGTAGTACTGCCCGTCCGTGTGCAGCATCGCGTGGGGATCTGCTCGCTGGCGCAGCAGCGGATTGTCGAACTGGATCGGCGCCGCAGCCATGACGGGAGCGACGAACAAGAGGCACACGAGAATTTTCTTGAGCATCCGGGAATCATCCCATGTGCTTGATCGCGCATGGAATCCCGGATCAAGCATGGCTCCGCACGGATTGTGGTATTGTCGGCTTGACACCGGTGTCATGCAGGGCGTTTTCCATGAAGGAAACGCGCCAATCTGCTGACTCAAACGCCGGTCGACAAAGGAACTGTAGTCAACTCAGGGGGATTTCTCATGATTCGCAAGGCGTTATACGGCGCAGCGTTGGTTGTGTTCGCAACCGGCGCATACGCGGC
>Ga0190271_10000851_pt1 | contig 16228 bp, 12 predicted proteins | sample Popmic356T_FD_133747 | JGI IMG/M metagenome (GOLD analysis project Ga0190271, IMG submission 133747) | Populus adjacent soil microbial communities from riparian zone of Weber River, Utah, USA - 356 T | ecosystem: Environmental > Terrestrial > Soil > Riparian zone | place: USA: Utah | collected...
ATGTCCGCGCCAGGAAGTGCGTCAATGTCGCATTTCTAACGTGCTGCGCCATACCCTCTGAAACGTCCATGCGACATTTCTACTTTGCCGAGAGCGCGACATTCCAACTTGACAGCAACACGAGATTGATATGACCCTTCCTATCAATCGGATCGTTATCTATACGAAGAAGCTTCCGGAGATGGTTGCATTCTATACGCGCTTCTTCGGCTTCACCGCTCACCAGCGAGACAAAGATCGCATCGTAGAGCTCCGGCCGCATCACGGCGGCTTGACCATCCTTCTTCATTCTGCAGCGACGAGCCAGAAGGAAGGCCAAGCCCTGATCAAGTTGGTTTTCGATGTTGAGAATGTCGAGACGAGTTGCGCTGAGTTCAAGCTGGCCGGTCTCGACTTCGGGCCGGTCCACAAGGCAGAGGGCTATGCGTTTGCCAACGCGAAAGATCCCTCGAATAACCCGATATCGATTTCCAGCCGGGCCATGACATCGTAACCCACATTGCGTAGGTTCCAGCCTCAGACATTCTATCGGCGTTGATCGGTGCGGGCTCGTCTGGAGGGAAAGAGCATGATCATCGGATGGCCCTTGCGTCTGTGGCGTTCGCTTTCGGCCATCGGTCTGGTTCTCGGCACACTCTTCTTTGCGGCGGCGTTAACGCCGTCTCTGGTTCCTCGCAGCTATCTTATCCAAGGATTGCTGTCCGGATTTTCCTTTTCCGCCGGCTACGCCATCGGCGTCTTGATCCGATCGCTCTGGCGCTATCTGGAACTGCCGGCGCCGACGGAACGGCTCGTGAGCCTCACCAAGCTCGTGGCCGCGCCATTGTGCGCGGTCGTTGCGATTGCCTTCCTATGGAAGTCGGCAGGCTGGCAGGATTCGATCCGCGGCCTGATGGGACTTCCACCACTGGCCGATAGCCACTCCCTCCAGGTTTGCTTCATCGCAGTGATGGTCTTCCTGGTCGCGCTGGCGCTCGCCAGGTTGTTCCTCGCTGTCTTCGGCCTGACGTTCCGGCGTAGCGCGCGCCTGCTCCCGACACGGATCGCAAACCTGATGGGTGTCATCGTTGCCGCTCTCGTCCTGTGGCTGCTGGTCAAGGATGTGGCGTTGCGTGCCGTACTCACCCTGCTGGACTCGTCCTACAGACAGTATGACGCACTGATCGAACCCGAACGCCCGCAGCCTCCATCGCCGGAGAAGACGGGAAGCGCGGCGTCCCTGCTCAATTGGGATGAACTCGGCCGGGCGGGCCGCGAGTTCATCGCATCGGCAACCACCGCCGAGGAAATAGGCGCTTTTACCGGTAAACCGTCGATGGAGCCTATTCGCGTCTATGCCGGCCTGCGCTCGGCGGAAACAGCGGCGGCAAGGGCAAAACTTGCGTTGGAAGAGCTGAAGCGGGTCGGCGCCTTTGAGCGCGCAGCACTTGTGGTGATAACGCCGACCGGCACCGGCTGGGTGGATCCGGATGCTATGACGGGTCTGGAATATCTGCAGAACGGCAACGTCGCCAGCGTGGCGCAGCAATATTCCTATCTCTCAAGCCCGCTGTCTCTGCTGATCGAGCCCGACTATGCCTCGGAGGCGGCACGCGCGCTCTTCGTGGAGGTCTATGGCTATTGGACGACGCTACCGAAAGACAGGCGGCCGAAGTTCTACCTCCACGGTCTCAGTCTCGGGTCGATGAATTCGGAGAAATCCACGCAGCTTTTCGAAATATTCGAGGATCCCATTCAGGGCGCCCTATGGGCCGGACCGCCCTTCCCCAGCAGCACGTGGCGCCGCGTAACGGATGCCCGCAATGCAGGCGCACCAGCCTGGTTGCCGGAATTTCGCAACGGATCGCTTGTGCGCTTCATGAACCAGAACGGCTCGCCAGTTCCCGCCGATGCGCCGTGGGGGTCTCTGCGGATTGTCTATCTGCAATATTCAAGCGATCCGATCGTCTTTTTCGACTATCGCGACGCCTACCGCAAACCGGCCTGGATGACGGTGCCGCGCGGTCCGGATGTCTCCCCTTCCCTGAGATGGTACCCCGTGGTCACCATGTTGCAGCTCGGTTTCGACTTGTTGATCGCCACCGGCACGCCAATGGGCTATGGCCATGTTTACGCGCCCGAGGATTATACGGAAGCCTGGCGGCAGGTGCTGGATCGGCGAGACTGGTCCGACGAGGAAATCGCAAGATTGAAGCAGCACCTGACGACCCTGCTGAACGCCCCCGAAATTGCTCCGGTGCAAGACAATCGGGGCGGCTGAACTGGCTTTGTTCGCTATCCGCCCTGCCTGCGCTCAGCGCGCAGCTTCGCCCAATAGTCCAGCCGTTTGCGGATATCGCGCTCGAAGCCGCGGTCCCGCGGATCGTAAAAGGTCTGCCGGCCCATCTTCTCCGGGAAATAGTCCTGGCCTGAAAACGCATCCGGCGCGTCGTGGTCGTAGCGGTATCCGGCGCCGTATGCCTCATCCTTCATAAGCTTGGTGGGGGCGTTCAGGATGTGCTTCGGCGGCAGCAGCGAGCCATATCCCTTAGCCGCCGCCGTTGCGGCCTTGAAGGCGGTGTAGACAGCGTTCGATTTCGGCGCAGTGGCGAGATAGACGCAAGCCTGTGCAAAGGCGAGTTCACCCTCGGGCGAGCCCAGATAGTCGTACGCGTCCTTGGCCGCATTGGCGATCACCAGGGCTTGCGGGTCGGCCAGGCCAATATCCTCTACCGCCATGCGCACCAGCCGCCGCCCCAGATAAAGCGGATCCTCCCCAGCATCGAACATGCGGGCAAGGTAGTACAGCGCCGCATCGGGATCGGAGCCGCGCACCGATTTGTGCAGCGCCGAGATCAGATTGTAGTGGCCATCCTGTCCCTTGTCATAAATTGGGGCGCGGCGTTGCACGACCGCCTGAAGAGAAGCAGCATCGAACACCTCACCGGGTTTCGCTGCCCGCCACACCTCTTCGGCCAGCGTAAGAACCGCCCGGCCGTCTCCGTCAGCCATCCGCAAGAGGGCTGCGCGGGCGGTTTCATCCAGAGGCAGCGCCCTGCCCTCGCCCTCCTCGGCGCGCGCGAGAAGCTGAGCCAGGCTGTCTTCTCCCAGCGTATGGAACGTCAAAACCCGCGCACGCGACAGAAGCGCGGCGTTGAGCTCGAAGGAGGGGTTTTCGGTGGTCGCACCGACCAGAACGATGGTGCCATCTTCCATGACCGGAAGGAAGCTGTCCTGCTGAGCGCGATTGAAACGATGGATTTCGTCGACGAAAAGCAGTGTTTGCCGGCCATTGGCGCGGCGAAGCCGAGCCGTCTCGAAAACCTTCTTCAGATCGGCCACACCGGAAAAGATCGCGGAAATCTGCTCGAAGGCGAGGTCAGTCTCTCCGGCGAGCAGGCGCGCCACGGTCGTCTTGCCGGTACCTGGAGGACCCCAGAAGATCATCGAGCCGAGCGAGGCCGCTGCTATCATGCGCGTCAGCGAGCCTTCCGGGCCGGTGAGGTGCTCCTGTCCGACGACGTCCGCGAGCCCCTTCGGCCGCAACCGATCCGCCAACGGCCGCCCGACTGGCGGTCGATCAGGGACGTCGGGTTGGAAGAGATCGGCCATCAGAAGCGCAGCACCTGCCGCATCAGTCTGCCGTCTCGCTCGATGGTGAAGCGCCACCAACGCGTGCGCTGGGCGGCTGCCTCCTGCAGCTTTTCGGCGGTGTCGATCTCCGCACCGTTGACCTCGCGCACGATATCTCCCGGCTGGAAGCCCACACGCTCCGCCGGCGAACCGCGACCGATACCGACGATTGCGATGCCTTTCTCCTCATCGACGCCGAGGCGCTGAGCAAGGTCAGGCGACAGCTCCGCTGCCTTGACGCCCGCAAACGGGCTGCGGCCACCAATTTCAACCGCTGGCGCGTTCACGCCCTCCGGCATGCGGGCGAGCGTTACGTCGACTTCTTCCTCCCTGCCCTGGCGCAGGACGTCGAGTTTGATCGTGCCGCCGATCGCTTGAGTGGCCAGCCGGTAGCCCAACGCGTCGACATGCTCGATTGCCGCGCCATTGATCTTCAGGATGACATTTCCGGGTTTCAATCCCGCCTTTGCTGCAGGGCCATTGGCCGCGACGGCCGCGACCAGCGCGCCGGAAGGGCGCGGCATCCCAAGCGCCTCGGCGATCTGCGCCGTCACTGGCTCGAATGACGCGCCGATAAATGGCCGCTCGAAATGATCCGCGCCGCTTTTTGCCGTCGCGACAACGGCCCGAACCATATTGGAGGGGATGGCGAAGCCGAGACCGATAGAGCCGCCGCTGCGGCTGTAGATCGCCGTGTTGATGCCGACCACCTGCCCCTGCATGTTTATCAACGCACCGCCCGAATTGCCGGGATTGATTGCCGCATCGGTCTGAATGAAGAAGCCGAAATCGGACACGCCGATATGGGTGCGAGCCAGCGCGGAAACGATACCGCCGGTGGTTGTTTGGCCCACGCCGAAGGGATTGCCGATGGCAAGCACCAGATCGCCGACTTCGAGCGCATCCGAATCGCCGATTGCGACTGTCGGGAACGGCTCTGGCGATTCGATCTTGAGAATCGCGAGATCGACCGTCTCCTCCTTGAGAAGAACCTTGCTCTCGAACTCACGCCCGTCGGAAGTGGCGACCTTCACTTCATCGGCATCCTTGATGACGTGATAATTGGTCACGACGATGCCGCTGGGGTCTACCAGGACGCCGGATCCGAGTGACGATTGGGCGCGCGGCGGGGCCTGACGGCCGAAGAACTGCTCGAAGAAGGGATCGCCTTCGAATGGCGAGCGGACCTCCCTGGCCTGCTGGGAGGCGTAGACGTTGACCACCGCAGGCGCCGTCGCCTTCACCAGGGGCGCGAACGACAACTCCATCTCCGCCTTGCCGAACGGCACGCGGCGATCAGGCGTCTCGGGGCTGGCAGTGCCGCGCAGCAGGTCCATCAGGCTTTGGCCGACGCTCTCCTCGGCAATCGCAACGCCAGCGCACGCAACCATTGTGACGACCAGCGCCGTACCAGCATATCGGCGGAACAATCGGCGGAAGAGCATGTGGATTCCTCGTCAAAGACGACGCGCATTGTCATCACGATTGCGCAAAATGGAAGGCGATTGAGAGCCAAGGCAGCCCTTTTCAGTCGCTCGACCACGCGGCACCACCCGGTGAGCCGGCCGGCGGCGATAGGGCGGCGCAAAGGGACGTACAACGCGCGTACCACACGACCCTGCCGAGACACTCCAGCTCCAGAATCGACCAAAAAACCGCTATTCAGCGGCACGGACGACGTTCAAAGCAGTCTTGCAGGCCCGCGGAACTGTAGACCCGCAATCGTTCTCAATCGTCGCGATACACCTTTTCGCGACGCTCGTGACGCTCTTGCGCCTCGATCGACAGCGTGGCGATCGGCCGGGCATCGAGCCGCCGCAGAGAAATCGGCTCGCCGGTTTCTTCGCAGTACCCGTAGGTGCCGTCATCGATCCGCTGCAAGGCAGAATCGATCTTGGCAATCAGCTTGCGCTGCCTGTCGCGGGCACGAAGTTCGATTGCACGGTCAGTTTCGGACGATGCGCGGTCGGCCAGGTCAGGATGATTTGCGTTTTCCTGCTGGAGAATTTCCAGCGTTTCGCGCGCTTCTCTGAGGATGTCGGTCTTCCAGGTTAAGAGCTTACTTCTGAAGTAAGACTTCTGCCGCTCGTTCATGAAGGGCTCGTCCTCGGAGGGTATATAACTGGTATCAACGAGATCGGTCATCGACTCACCCACTAAACCCCGAATTTGCGCGCCTATATAGTTTGCGGGTATCGGCCTCGCAAGCGTGTTTGTCTTATATACGCTCGACCCTATGGATACCGGATCACCCTCCACCAAGGGCCAGTTGCATCAAGTCGGGGAGATGGCTACATCGAACGGACGATCATCGATGAGTGAGAAGTCTGTGGCGCGCCTATACCTGCTGAGACATGCGAAAGCTGGATGGGCGCTGCCAGGGGTACGAGATTTTGATCGTCCTCTCGACGAATCCGGCCAGGTTGACGCCGGGGAGATCGGCGCGACCATGAGCGAACTCGGCTACGTTCCCGACCTGACCTTGTGCTCCGGCGCCCTGCGCGCCCGCCAGACCCTGGAGGGCGTCGCGGCCCAAGCCGATACGGGCCGAGTGCAGTTCGACGACACGCTCTACATCACCGATGCCGCAGGATATCTGGACATCATACGGCAGCATTGCACCGCCGACTCCATCCTTATCATCGGCCACAATCCAATGATGGAAGACCTTGCGATGGCGGTCTCCGGCAGCGGCGAGGACAGGGCGCGCGCCACTCTCCATGCCGGCTTTCCGACCTCCGGCCTGGCGGTAGTGCGTTTTGACGCCGGCCTGTGCGCAGCCGCGCCCGGCAACGGCTACCTTGAGGCGTTCCATGCGCCCGGCGAGACGTAATTCTCATCCCCGAGAAACCAGCGGCGGAACTGCCATTTCACATTACCGCTCCAAGCGCCTATATGCTGGCTTTGGCCAGCAACCAATGGACGTAGCGATTGGCGTCTCTCACCAGCTTTACTGATGAAGCGCTGATTGCGCTGGACACTTTCGCCGAACGCGCGTCCGGTCTGTTTTCCCCCTCGCTTCGACTTGGCGTCACCGGCCTGTCCCGTGCTGGCAAAACAGTATTCATCTCCTCCCTTGTTCACAATATCGTGCATGGCGGTCGCCTGCCGATGTTCGAGGCCTGCAAGTCAGGGCGTATTGCGCGCGCGTATCTTGAGCAGCAGCCGGACGACGAAGTGCCTCGCTTCCAGTATGAGGATCACGTCGCGTCTCTGATACACGAACGCCTGTGGCCGGACTCGACTCGCGCCATTTCGGAGATGCGCCTGACCATCGAGTACGAATCAGCTTCCGGCTGGAACCGATTGTTTTCCAGTGGAAAATTGTCGATCGACATAGTGGACTATCCGGGCGAATGGCTGCTCGACCTGCCCCTGCTAGGCAAGTCCTATGCTGAGTTTTGCAAGGACGCCTACGATCTGGCGAACTTGCCGGTTCGCGCCGACCTCTCCAGCGAATGGCGTGGTCTGGCGGGCATCGCGAAGCCGGACGGCGATGCCGACGAGACAACCGCGCGACGGCTTGCGGAAAGCTTCACCGCCTATCTCAAAGCCTGCAAGACCGAGGAACGCGCGCTCTCCACTCTCCCGCCCGGCCGTTTCCTGATGCCGGGCGATCTGGAAGGCTCGCCCGCCCTGACCTTCGCTCCGCTTCCGCCAGGCGAAAAGGGCCGCTCGGGTTCGCTTCGGGCCATGATGGAGCGCCGCTACGAGGCCTACAAGACACATGTCGTCAAACCGTTCTTTCGCGAGCACATCGCCCGTCTCGACCGGCAGATCGTGCTGATCGATGCGCTGCAGGCGCTTAACGCTGGCGCGGGAGCGATGGCGGATCTGGAACGCGCGGTGACGGAAATTCTCGCCTGCTTTCGGGCGGGGCGCGGCTCCGTTTTCACCGACCTCTTCGCGCGCAAAATTGACCGCATCCTGATCGCTGCGACCAAGGCGGACCATCTGCACCACGAAAGCCACGACCGGCTGCAGGCGATCGTACGGCGCATAGCCGACCGCGCGATCAGCCGCGCGGATTTTTCGGGCGCCGCCGTCGATGTGCTGGCCATGGCGGCTGTGCGCGCTACCCGCGAGGGCACAATCAAACAGGGACGCGACACGCTGCCGGTGATCATCGGCACTCCGCTCGCCGGCGAAGAGATCGGCGACGAGGAATTCGACGGCAAGACCGAAACAGCCGTATTTCCAGGCGATCTGCCGTCCGACATAGGGTCGCTTTTCGATGGCAAGGCCCACAACGACGCAGCGCTCACAGACATCCGATTCGTCCGCTTTCGTCCGCCTAAGCTCGAACGCAGCACGGATGGCCTGACTTTGTCGCTTCCCCACATCCGCCTCGACCGGGCACTGCAATTCCTGATTGGAGACCGGCTGGCATGAGCGTGCCTCGCAAACCCGCAGCATTTCGCATCGAACCCGAGAAATCGCCGGAAACGGTTGTCCACGCCCCTTCGGCAGCCGGCTTGCCCGCCCGCAAACCGCGCTCGCTGGATCGAGAGCTTGCTGTGGTCACGGCGGACGAAATCGATGTGTTTGCCGATGCCGAGCCGGTCACGGACATGCCGCCCCCTGTGGAGGAAAAGCCACGCCGTTCCATCTGGTTGCGGGTTTTCCTTGGCTCCGCCGGAGCGCTTGTTTCACTGGCCATTGCGCTGTGGACTGACAGCCTCGTGCGCAATTTGTTCGCGCGTGCCGACTGGCTGGGTTGGGTGGCGTTCGGCTTTGCCGGGTTGGCCGGGCTTGCGCTGCTGGTGATCATAGTACGCGAAGGTCTGGCGCTCGCCCGTCTTGCTTCAGTCGAGAAATTGCGAGCGCAGGCGGAGGATGCGCTGGCCCGCAACGACCCGAAACTTGCCCAGGCGGTGGTCGACGCGCTGGCAGTATTTGTGGCGGACAAGCCTGCGACCGCTGCAGGACGCAAATTGCTAGCCGCACAACGCGGTGAAATTGTTGATGGCGCCGACCTTATCCGGCTGGCCGAAACAGACATTCTTGCGCCGCTCGACGCCCAGGCGCGACGGCTGATCCTCGATGCGGCGAAGCGGGTTTCGCTCATCACGGCGGTTAGTCCGCGTGCGCTGGTCGATGTCGCCTACGTCGTTTACGAGGCAGCGAAGCTGATCCGCCGCCTCGCCGCGCTTTACGGCGGACGACCGGGAACGCTGGGCTTCTTCCGCCTCGCACGAAATGTACTCGCGCACCTTGCGATTACGGGTTCAATTGCCATCGGTGACAGCTTCGTCCAGCAGATTGTCGGCCATGGCCTTGCCGCTCGCCTCTCCGCCAAGCTTGGCGAAGGCGTCGTCAATGGGATGATGACCGCGCGCATCGGCATGGCGGCCATGGAAGCAGCGCGCCCCCTGCCTTTTGCCGCATTGAAACGGCCCGGCATGGGCGATTTCCTCTCGGCGCTGACCCGCTTTGCTTCCACCGAGACGAAACAGAAAGGCTGACTTCCGTCCCGCTTCACAACCGGGCATGGTGCCTCTACAGAAAGCATTAACCATTCTTGTTCATGATTTGCTGTGCCCCGGTCAGCAGTTCAAGTGAGTTCCCATGCATCGTTTTGCCCAGCTGTCTCTCGTGGTTCTGGCCGCCGTCACCAGTCTTCCGATGACCCTCTCGGGCTCGGCGTCGGCTGCCGATGTTGACAAGAAGTTCTTCAAGCAGGCGGAAGGCAATTGGTCTGGACCCGGCGAGATCATCGCCGGGAAGTATAAGGGCACCAAGTTCGTGTGCAATTTCACGGGCTCGACGCCCGAGAGGAAGGCAGGCATGACGCTGGATGGCGGCTGTCGCGTCGGCCTCTTCAGCCAAAAAATGACCGCGACCGTGGAGCGTTCCGGGGCTGGATATCGCGGCAGATTCCTTGATGGCGCTGCCGGCGAAGGCATGGACATCGTGTCCGGCAACGTCATCGGCAACAACAAGGGTGTGTTCGGTATCAATCGCAAGAAGCTGAAGGGCGCGATGATCGCCAAGCTCGATGGCGATGATGCGATGGTGGTAACTGTCTCGGTGAAAGTCGAAGACCGCATGATTCCGGTTGTCGGCATGAACCTCAAGCGCGTCGACGAAACGAAGGTCGGCTCCATCGCGGAGTAGCGGCGGCGGTTCTCTCGACTAACGCCGCATCCAAAGGGAATCGGATTTACTCCAACTCCTCGTTCTCATCTGCATTCGCGCAACGCCAAATATTTCCGCGTCGGTGTAAATGCTCAATGACCTGATGCGCCGGGCTTTTCGCCCTTGTTCGCGCGCGACTTGCCGCCCTATCTTGGCGGGCAAGGATGGCGGCCGCTCAGGCTTGCTCAAGAGCTCTGGAACAACGACATGGCGGCCGAAGCGGCGACGAACACCGAACTTCTACAGGTTGTGGCGCTGCTTGGCGCAGGCGTCATCGCCGTCCCGATCTTCAAGCGCCTCAGTCTCGGATCGATCCTCGGCTACCTCGCCGCCGGCCTGGTGATCGGCCCGTTCGGTTTGGGGATCTTCTCGGAGCCTGCCTCTATCTTGCACGTCGCCGAGCTTGGCGTCGTGATGTTTCTCTTCATCATCGGGCTGGAAATGCGCCCCTCCAGGCTGTGGAGCCTGCGGCGCGAGATCTTCGGCCTCGGGGTGCTGCATGTCGCGGTTTGCGCATTTCTCCTCACCATGGTGGGCATCGTGGCAGGCTTTCCGGCCTCGGTATCCTTTGTGGCGGCGGCGGGCTTCGTGCTGACGTCGACCGCGAGCGTGATGCAGATCCTTGAGGAGACGGGCGCGACAGCCGAGCCAAAGGGCCAGCGCATCGTCTCGATCCTGCTTCTGGAGGATTTGGCGATCGTGCCCTTGCTGGCCCTGGTAGCGTTTCTCGCACCGGCGGCGCCGGGCGACGTCACAACGACACTTGCCGATCGTTTCATCGATATCGGCATCGGCATCGCCGCGATTGCGGGGCTCATCGTGGCTGGCCTCTATCTGCTCAATCCGCTGTTCAGAATTCTGGCCGACGCCCAGGCGCGTGAGGTGATGACCGCCGCTGCCTTGCTGGTCGTCCTTGGCGCCGCCCTCACCATGCAGCTAAGCGGCCTTTCAATGGCGATGGGGGCATTCCTCGCCGGCGTGCTGCTCTCCGAATCGACCTTCCGCCATCAGTTGGAGGCAGATGTCGAACCATTCCGCGGCATTCTGCTGGGGCTGTTTTTCATGGCGGTCGGCATGTCGCTGGATCTGGGCGTTGTCGCCGCCAACTGGCAGACCATTGCCCTCTATGTCATGCTTTTCATGGGTTTCCAGGCGATGGGAGCCTACGCGGTCGCGCGATTTACGAAGGCGACGCATGCGGAAGCGTTGGAGCGGGCCGTCATCATGGCGCAAGGCGGTGAATTCGCCTTTGTCCTCTATGCCAGCGCGGCGGCCGTCGGGATCATCACGGCGGAAGCGAACGCAATCCTCACCGCGATCATCATTATCTCCATGGCGCTGACGCCCTTGACAATGCTGCTCTTCCGCCGTTTCGCGCCGCGCCAAGAAGCGGTCAGTCTGGAAGGAGTCGACGTGGCCGACGGGCTGCACGGCAGCGTGCTCATCATCGGTTTCGGCCGGTTCGGCCAGATCGTGGCGCAACCGCTGTTGTTGCGCGGCGTCGACGTCTCCATCATCGACAACGATGTGGAGATGATCCAGGCTGCCGCGCGCTTCGGTTTCAAGATCTACTACGGCGACGGGACGCGGATCGACATTTTGCACGCCGCAGGCGCCGGGCGGGCTAGGGCCGTGCTGGTCTGCGTCGACAAGGGCGATGTCACGGTACGCATCGCAGAGTTGATGCAGTCGGAATTCCCGCTGATCCCGGTATTCGCCCGCTCCTACGACCGAGGCTCGTCGTTGAAGCTGATCGAAGTCGGTGTCGAGTACCAGATCCGCGAGACATTCGAGTCGGCGCTCTTGTTCGGACGCACGACGCTGGAACATCTTGGCGTCGAGCCGGAAATCGCGGCCGAGGTCATCGCGGATGTGCGCGAGCGCGACCAGGCCCGCTTCGAAGCGCAATTGGCCGGTGGTTTGCAGGCCGGCCGGGGCTACATGAAGGGTAACATGCCGGCGCCGGTGCCGGCGCCACTGGCCGTCCCGAAGCGTGGCGGCCAGGCACTCAGCGAGGAGACGGCCACCGTGCTTGGGCAGCGGGCAGAGAGTGCGACCTGAACCAGGTGAACGCGTCTCGCCTTAAACCCTGCGCCGCGATCTGATTGTTATTCCTTCGGGGGGGCGTCGCAAGGAGGTGACAATCTGTCGGACATGGGCTATTGAGCCGATGTCCAGGGTCCAGCGAGTATCGCGGGACTCACCGGTCTGTGGGAGAGAGCAGCTTCGCGCTGCCGCCGAAGGGGAAATCGCCCGAAATCTCTCAGGCAAACGAACCGTAGACGGGTCGGACACTCTGGAAAGTCGGGAGGAAACTCCCGCGCCGAAGGTGTAAGCGTCGCCGACAGAGTTCCGGCTGCGCGAGTCTCTCAGGCTTCCGACAGAGGGGCGCGAATCCGCCGCACATGTGGCGGATCGAACGCGCGACTCTGGAGGGACGATGACCGGCGATCCGAAACACCTGCCTCTCGATGATATCCACAGAGAATCCGGCGCCAAGTTTGGCGACTTTGCCGGCTGGTCCATGCCGCTGACCTATCCGGCCGGTGTGATGAAGGAACATCTGCACACCCGTGCGCATGCCGGCCTGTTCGACATTTCCCATATGAAGCTTTTTGTCGTGTCGGGCATCGGCGCGGCGGCGATGCTGTCGAAGGCGTGCCCCATCGATGCCGCCGCTTTGCCGCTCCGGCAATCGAAGCTGTCATTCTTTTTGGACGACGCGGCCGGCATTCTGGACGATCTGATCGTCACCCGGCTGGGCGACGACCGCTTCATGGTGGTGGCAAATGCCGGTAACGCCGACGCTGACGAAGCGCTGATGCGGTCCGTTGCAAGGCACTACAATTGCCTCATCGAGCCCCTGGACCGCGTCTTTCTTGCGCTTCAGGGGCCTGAGGCCGCAGCCGCGCTGGAAGAGGCAGGGATCGACCTTGATGGTCTGGTCTTCATGAACGGCTTGGAGCCGAAGCCGAACTGGTTCATGAGCCGCTCCGGCTACACTGGCGAGGACGGCTTTGAAATCGGGCTGCCCGAAGGGGATGCTCGCGATCTGGTGAAGAAGCTGACGGCCGACGAGCGCGTTATGTGGGTTGGTCTGGCAGCGCGCGATAGCCTGCGGCTGGAAGCCGGCCTCTGTCTCCACGGCAACGACATCGACCCGACGACCGATCCATCTGGTGCGGCGCTGATCTGGGCGATCCCCAAGGATCTGCGAGAGATGGGTGCGTTCAACGGCGCCGGCTCTCTGCGCGCAATCCTCGCCGATGGCGCAAAGCAGAAGCGCGTAGGCCTGAAGCCCAAAGGCCGACAGCCGGTTCGTGGCGGCGCGCCTTTGGTTGACGAGGATGGCAATACGGTCGGCCGCGTCACTTCGGGCGGCTTTGGGCCTTCCGTCGGCCACCCGGTCGCCATGGGTTACGTCGCGACCGCTTTGGCCAAGCCTGGAGCCGGCAAACTGTTTGCCGAGGTGCGCGGCCAGCGCATCCCGGTTGATGTGCACCCCCTTCCCTTCACCCCCCATCGCTACGTCAAAGGATGATGATCATGGCAACGACCTATTACACCGAAGATCATGAGTGGCTGAGCGTCGAAGGCGATGTAGCAATTGTGGGCATCACAGACTATGCGCAGGAACAGCTGGGCGACCTCGTGTTTGTCGAACTGCCCGAAGTCGGACGGGTGGTGAAGAAGGGCGAAACGGCGGTGGTCGTGGAATCGGTCAAGGCCGCCTCCGATGTCTACGCCCCGGCCGACGGCGAGATCGTCGCGGCAAACGATGCAGTTGTCTCCGACCCGTCGCTGGTGAACTCGGCTGCCACGGGCAATGGCTGGCTTTGGAAGATGAAACTTGCCGATGAGGGCCAACTGACGGGCCTGATGGATGAAGCTGGATACAAGGCGCTCGTGGGGTAGCGCTCCAGGCCCGAATCCTCACCTTCTCCAGGCAAACACGGAAATTCGCGATGATCCAGTCGACCAATCCCTTCGCGCCTCGCCACATCGGCCCAAGCGTATCCGACACACGCGCCATGCTGGCAACGGTGGGAGTTCCCTCCCTTGAGACGCTGATCAGCCAGGCGGTGCCCAAGAAGATTCGGCTGGAGCGGCCGCTCGACCTGCCGGCGGCGGCGACGGAAGCCGAGGCGCTGGCGGAACTCGCCGAAAAGATGGCTGCTAACAGGGTACTGAAGAGCTTCGTCGGCCTCGGCTACCATGGCACCCATGTGCCGCCCGTCATTGTGCGAAACCTTTTCGAGAACCCTGCCTGGTATACGGCCTACACGCCCTATCAGGCGGAGATCAGCCAGGGCCGGCTTGAACTGCTGTTCAATTTCCAGACCCTCATCACCGAACTCACCGGCCTGCCTGTTGCGTCGGCCTCGCTATTGGACGAGGCGACGGCGCTGGCCGAAGCGGTCGGCATGGCCTTCCGCCATCATCGCGAGAAGCGCACGAAGATTGCCTTCGCCAACGCCCTGCATCCGCAGACCCGCGATGTGGTGGTGACGCGCGCCGAACCGCTGGGCATTCAGGTCGACGGCGATACTATCGATGGCAACACGGCGGCCCTCGTTGTCGCATGGCCGGACACCTTCGGCGTCTACGGCGATCACGCAGCCAAGATCGCGGAAGCCAAGGCCGCCGGCGCCGTGGTCATTTTCGTCGCCGATCCCCTGGCTCTTACGATCACCACCGCGCCGGCCAGCCTCGGCGCCGATATCGCGGTGGGATCGATGCAGCGCTTCGGCGTTCCAATCGGCTTCGGCGGCCCACACGCCGCCTATTGCGCCGTGTCGACCGCTTTGACGCGGCTGATGCCCGGACGCCTCGTTGGGCAATCGGTCGATTCGCAGGGCCGGCCCGGTTACCGGCTGGCACTGCAGACGCGCGAACAGCATATCCGTCGCGACAAGGCGACCTCCAACATCTGCACGGCGCAAGCGCTGCTGGCCAACATGGCCACCGCCTATGCCATCTGGCACGGCCCGGAAGGCTTGCAGGCGATTGCGCGCCAAGTGCACGGCCTTGCCTCGCGATTGGCCACGGCCCTGGCCGCGAAGGGCTTCAAGGTGTTGGGAGAACGGCGCTTCGACACTGTGACGGTTGAGTTGAAAGGCAGTGCGAAGGCCAAGGCGAAGGAGGCGCAAAAGGATGGACGCCTACTCAGAATGGTCAACCAAGACCTAGTCGGCATTTGCTTCGACGAAGCCTCTATTGAGGCTGATCTGCAGGCGATAGCCGATGTATTCAGCGTCGAGGTTCCCTCGGAAGCTACATCGGCATTGCCGGGCAAGCCAAGGAAACTCAAAGGTTTTCTGACCCAGCCGGTTTTCCACGAGAACCGCTCAGAGACAGAAATGATGCGCTTTCTGCGTAAGCTCGCCGACAAGGATCTGGCGCTCGATCGGACCATGATCCCGCTTGGATCGTGCACGATGAAGCTCAACGCCGCCGCCGAGATGATCCCGGTCAGCTGGCCGACTGTTGCCAATCTCCACCCCTTTGCACCCAAGGCTCATTCCAAGGGCTATCGGTCGATGACCGACGATCTGGAGCGCTGGCTGGCGGAGATCACCGGCTTCCACGCCGTATCGCTTCAGCCCAATGCCGGCAGCCAGGGCGAATATGCCGGCCTGCTCGCGATCCGCCATTATCACGCCTCGCGTGGTGAACCGCATCGGAAGATCTGCCTCATCCCCTCCTCCGCGCACGGCACCAATCCGGCGAGCGCGGCTATGGCCGGCATGGACGTCATCGTGGTGAAGTGCACCGAAAGCGGTGATATCGACATGAACGATATGACTGCGAAGGTGACGCAACACGCGTCTGACCTGGCGGCGCTGATGATCACCTACCCTTCAACACATGGCGTGTTTGAGGAGGGCGTGAAGGACCTGTGCAAGCTGATCCACGACAATGGGGGGCAAGTCTATCTCGACGGCGCCAATCTGAACGCGCTTGTCGGCTTGGCCCGACCCGGCGACATCGGCGGCGACGTCTGCCACATGAACCTGCATAAGACATTCTGCATTCCGCATGGCGGCGGCGGTCCCGGCGTCGGTCCGATTGGCGTTGGCAAACACCTTGCACCATTTCTGCCCGGGCATATCGATCTCGGTACGCAACACCCGGTGTCCGCTGCGCCGTTCGGCAGCGCATCGATCTTGCCGATCACCTGGATGTATATTCGCATGATGGGTGGGGACGGCCTCAAGCAGGCAACCGAACAGGCCATTCTGGCTGCGAACTACATCGCGACGCGCCTCAAGGATCATTATCCTGTGCTGTACAAGGGCCGCGGCGACCGCGTCGCGCATGAGTGCATCCTCGACACACGGATCCTGAAGGACAGCGCCGGCGTGAGCGTCGAAGATGTCGCAAAACGACTGATCGACTACGGTTTCCACGCGCCGACCATGTCATGGCCGGTTGCGGGAACACTGATGGTCGAGCCGACGGAGTCGGAGCCGAAGCG
>Ga0190271_10000852_pt1 | contig 16226 bp, 15 predicted proteins | sample Popmic356T_FD_133747 | JGI IMG/M metagenome (GOLD analysis project Ga0190271, IMG submission 133747) | Populus adjacent soil microbial communities from riparian zone of Weber River, Utah, USA - 356 T | ecosystem: Environmental > Terrestrial > Soil > Riparian zone | place: USA: Utah | collected...
GGCAGGAAGACTCCGCCCGCGTCGTCTGCACGCGCGTCGCGCGTCGAGCTCCACGTCGCGCCGCTCCGCGACGTGCCGGTCACGGTGATCGTGACGCTTGCGCTCGGCGAGGCACCGGTGACGCGAACGTCGAACGGCTCGTCGACGAGTCCCGCGTCGGGCGCAACCGACACCTTCAGCGGCTCGCGATCGGTGCAGCCGGGCGCGACCGCAACGAGGCACACGAGGAGCGCGAACGGCACGCGCACGACCCCGATTCTACGCGGCTGCGCGACGATCCCCGAGTCGTCCATCAGTTCGTGACGACGATCCCGACCGACCGCGATACGCGGTTCCCCCGCCGATCCCACGCGGTCACCGTGAGGCGATAGGGGCCGTTCCGGACGAGGCGGGTGTTCCAGAAGCGTCGTCCGCGCGGGCCTGCGAACAGGCGCAGCACCGTGCGCCCTGCGCAGGACGCGGGCGCCTGCTCGACACAGCGTTTCGCCCCGAGGTTCTGGCGCGTCCCGGGTGCGAAGTGACCGGCGAACGCGATGCTCGGCTCGATGACGGCCACCTCTTCGCCCTTCCCGAGAATGCGGTCGCCGCGAAACACGTCACGCTGGGCGAGCGCCACGCGGCCGACACCTGCCCGTCGCAGCTCGACCCGAACCCTGTACGGGTGGTGCGGAGCGTAGAGACGGCCGCGCGACCCCGTGAACCAGCCGCGGAACGACTGCGGGTCGTCGATCTCCGCCCGGACGTCGACGAGACCGCGGAGGTCTGCGGGGCGCAGCCGGACACCGCGTCGAGGGGCGACGAGCACGGCACCGTCCAGCTCCCACGACGTCGCAGCCGGTCTGAAGAACCGGATCGATCGGATCGCCGGCGGCGACACGTCGGTGTACGGCGCGAGCTTGCCGCCCGGATGGATCGGATCGACCCACGTGCGGCGGCCGCCCATGTCGGCCCACTCCGACAGGTGCACGTGCCAGAGGTCCTTGCAGGTCCAGCCGATCTGCTGGCCGGGAAGCACAGCCTGGCCCGCCGTGACCGTTCCGACAGGATCGACGTGCCAGTACGCGAAGTGGCCGACGCGGACGATCCGGTTGACGCACCCGACCGAGCCGACGTTCGCCGCCACGGACACCGTGCCGCGCTCGATGGCGTAGACACGGTGTGTTCGACCGGCCGGGGCGGCGGGGTCGGCAACGTCGTCGCGAACTGCGATGTCGAGCCCGATGTGGTACCCGCTCGGCCTCGGGTCGTCGAGCGCACCGCGGATCGGATGCTGGACGTGGACGGGGGCGACCGGCCAGCCACGCCACGTGTCGGCATAGGTGGTCGAATGCGTCAGCGCCCCCGGCGTCGGCCCGACCGACGCCACCGCGGGCGAGCCCGTGGCGGTCGGGTGGATCGAGCCGAAGCCGACAGCGACAGCCACGACGACGAATGGCGCGAGACGTACGATCGGCATGTGTCGCATCTTCGCCTGATCGACCCGGACGACGCCGACGGGATCCTCGCCGAGGAGTACGGCGCGGCGGTCGAGCGGGCCGGGAAGGTCTTCAACATCGTCCGCTCGATGAGCCTCTCGCCCGAGGCCCTCCGGGCCTCGATGGGCATGTACCGGGCGATCATGTTCGGCCCCTCCGGCCTGACGCGACAGGAACGCGAGTTGCTCGCAACCGTTGTCTCGTCTGCGAACGAGTGCTACTACTGACGGCGCTCGCACGCCGACGACCTCCGTGCCGAGGGCGCCCCAGACGAGCTAGCAACCCACGCGGAGCACGACTACCGCGAGGCCGACCTCGACCCGCGCACGCAGGCGCTGTGCGACTACGCCCGCAAGCTGACGCTCGCGCCGGCGGAGATGGGAGCCGCAGACGCAGCGGAGCTGCGCGACCACGGGCTCGACGACGCGGCGATCTCGGACGCGATCCAGGTGATCGCGTACTTCAACTACATCAACCGGGTCGCGGAAGCCGTGGGGACGGAGCCGGAGCCGGAATGGACGCCTCGCGAGTACGCCCCGCGCGACGGAGGACCCGACGATCGCCGACCCGGCGCGTGACCCCGTCGACGTCCATGCGCTCGAGCATGAGCTGTGCGTCGCGCCGGCCGACGCCCGCGAGGTCGCGGAAGCGCGCGAGCGTGATCTCGCCCGAGGTCGTGCACTCGGTCACGACGAGGTCGCGCGCCACCTCGTAGGCGCCCGCGCCGACCACGTAGCCGTCGCCCAGCCGGACGAGCCGTCCCGCAGCCTCGAGGTACCGGGCCAGCTCGGCATCGTCGACCTTGGTCGCCTCGAGCCCGGCCGAGCCGAGGGCCGACTCGAGGTCGGCGGCCCGATCCTCGTGCCCACCGAGCGAGGCGGAGGTCCCGGGCAGCACGACGGTCGCTCCGCGCCGCTCGACGGGCAGCAGCCCGAGCACCGCCGGTGCCCACTGCTCGGGGAGCAGCTCGCCGAGCGAGAGACCGGGCTCGAGCGGCGAGGTCTCGGCGCGGGCGGCAAGACGTGTAACCACACGCGTCGCGGTCTCGTCGAGCCATTCTTCTGAGAACGCCCAGCCGTCGACCACGCGCACGGCATCGAGTCCCTCCTCGAGCTCCGCTCCGGCCAGGAGTGCCCGCGCGGCAAGCTCTTCGACGCGGACGGGCTCGGCCACGAGCGCCCGCACGATCGAGGCGGGGTCGCCGGCCTCCAGCAGGCGATCGCGCTCGACGTCTCGGCCGCGCGGCGGCGCGGGGTCGAGCACGGTCGCGCCGCCGACCGTCGTCTCCCCACGGAGCACGAGCCGGTCTCCCCGCGCGGCGTGCACCGGCGCCGCGAGTCGCAGCTGAGCGTGGTCGGCACCGACGCGGACGACGCGACCCGGAATCCGGCTCGTCCCGTGGTGGACGGAGAGGCGGGCGCCGTCGGCGATCGGCTCGAGCTCCTCGAGCGACACCTCGAGGCGGTACGAGCGCGGAAAGGCCCCTTCCGCGACGAGCGCGTCACCGCGCGCGAGGTCGCTCCGCTCGAGTCCGGGGAGGCTGACGGCGACGCGCTGTCCTGCCTCCGCGCGCTCGACGGGCGCGTCGTGCACCTGCACCGAGCGGACGCGCACCTCGCGGCCCGCAGGCTCGAGACGTAGCCGGTCGCCGTCGGCGATCGTCCCTGACCAGAGGGTGCCGGTCACGATCGTCCCGATCCCGCGGAGCGTGAAGACCCGGTCGACATAGAGCCGGGTCGGGAAGTCGGTGCGGCGCTGCTCGACGTCCTCCGCGACGCGCTCGAGCGCCTCTCGGAGGATGTCGAGCCCGTCACCCGTGATGGCGCTGACCGCGACCACCGGCGCGCCGGGGACGAGCTCGCGCGCCTCCTCGAGCGCCAGCTCGAGCGTCTCCTCGTCGACCGTGTCGGCCTTGGTGACGGCGACGACGCCTCGCTCGACGCCGAGGAGGCGGAGGATGGCGAGGTGCTCGTGCGTCTGTGGCCGCGCGCCCTCGGCGGCGTCGAGCACGAGAAGAAAGAGGTCGATCCCCGTCGCTCCGGCAACCATCGTGCGGACGAAGCGCTCGTGCCCGGGGACGTCGACGAGAGAGAGCGTCCGTCCGCTCGGCAGCTCGAGCGGGGCGTACCCCAGGTCGATCGAGATCCCTCGCGCCTGCTCCTCGGGCAGCCGGTCGGTGTCCTTGCCGGTCAGCGCGCGGACGAGCGTCGTCTTCCCGTGGTCGACGTGCCCGGCGGTGCCGACGGTCAGCGGCATGGCGGACGAGAGCGAGAGCGCTTGTGACTGATCGTCACAAGCTCGATCGTGCAGCCCGCACGGCTGCCGCGGTCAGGTCGACCTCCGTCTCGGTGAGGGTGCGCGCGTCGAGGAGCAGGCGCCCGTCGCGCACGATCCCGACGACAGGCGGGTCGCCGAGCCGCAGCGGCGTCGCGAGCGCCTCCTCGACCGCACACGCCGCGCTCGGCAGCTCCGCGAGCGGCAATGCCCCGCCGCCGACGCGCGCGACCGTCTCCTCGACCTCACCGCCCACGAGTGCGGCGAGGCGCTCGGCCCGCGCGCGCACCTCCTGCAGGGGCTCGTCGAGCATCCGCACGACCGGAATCTCGGCCCGCGCGCGGTCGGGGTCGGCGAGGAGAGCAAGGGTCCCCTCGAGCGCGGCGAGCGTGAGCTTGTCCGCTCTGAGCGCCCGCTGCAGCGGATGCCGCCGCAGCCGCTCGACGAGCTCGGCCCGGCCGACGACGATCCCGGCCTGCGGCCCGCCGAGCAGCTTGTCACCGGAGAAGCAGACGAGGTCGGCGCCCGCGGCGAGGCTCGCGGCGGCGGTCGGCTCGTCGCCCAGCTCGTGGAGCGCACCCGAGCCGAGATCGTCGACGAGCGGGAGGCCGGCGCGCTTCGCGAGCTGCGCCAGCTCTCGGGTCGGAACCGCAGCGGTGAAGCCGACGATCCGGTAGTTCGACTGATGCACGCGGAGGATCGCAGCCGTCTCGGGGCCGATGGCGCGCTCGTAGTCGTCGGCCCGCGTGCGGTTCGTCGTCCCGACCTCGACCATGCGTGCGCCGGATCGTGCGAGAACGTCGGGGATTCGGAACCCGTCGCCGATCTCGACGAGCTCACCCCGCGAGACGATCACCTCGCGACCCTCGGCGAGCGCTGCGAGCGCGAGCAGGACCGCGGCGGCGTTGTTGTTGACGACGAGCGCGGCCTCGGCGCCGGTCAGCCGTCGCAGCGCGTCTGCGACGTGATCCTGGCGCGAGCCGCGCGTCCCGGCGGTGAGGTCGAGCTCGAGATTCGAGTAGCCGCCCGCGACCTCGACGACGTGCGCGAGCGCGGCGGACGCGAGCGGCGCCCGGCCGAGGTTCGTGTGCACGATCACGCCCGTCGCGTTGAGGACGCGCTTGAGCGACGGCGTCCGCAAACGTCCGAGCTCCCCGCGCGCCGACTCGACCACGTCACCCGGCTCGGCGCCCGCGCGGATCGCAGTCCTCGCATGCTCGAGCGCGGCGCGGGCGGCAGCCGTCGCGAGCGCGCGCGGCGCCGACGCGAGCGGTTCCTCCGCGAGCAGCCGGTCGACCGAGGGGAGGTCGCGCAGGCGCATGGTTGTCAGTCTAGGAGCGGTACGACGTCGCGGAGGAGCGCGATCAGGTCGCCCGAGGCGCGCTCGCCAACCGCGAGCACCTGCTCGTGGTCGATCGGCTCGGGGAGGACGCCCGCTGCGGCGTTCGTGACGCACGAGAGCGCGAGGCAACGGATCCCCATGTGCCGTGCCGCGAGCACCTCCGGCACGGTCGACATGCCGACGAGGTCGGCGCCGAGCGCGCGCATCATGCGTATCTCCGCCGGTGTCTCGAAGGCGGGGCCGAGCCAGGCCGCGTACACCCCGTCGCCGAGCTCGAGGCCGAGGCGGTCGGCGGCCTCGTGGGCGAGGCGCCGGTAGTCGGGGTCGTACGCATCCGTGAGGTCGGGGAACCGCGGGCCGAGGGAATCGTCGTTCGGGCCGACGAGCGGCGAGGTGCCCTGCAGGTTGAGGTGATCCGAGACCGCGACGAGCCGGCCCGGTGGCACGGCCGGATCGATCGCGCCGCAGGCGTTCGTGAGGACGAGGCTCCGCACTCCGAGCCGTCCCAGGACACGGATGCCGAAGACGACCCGATCGGCCGGGTGCCCTTCGTAGAGGTGCGCCCGACCCTTGAGGACCGCGACCGTCGCCCCGCCGAAGCGTCCGACGACGAGCACGCCTGCGTGGCCGATTGCGGTCGAAAGCGGCCAGCCGGGGATCTCCTCGTACGGGATCTCGACCGGCTCCTCGACCGCGTCGGCGAACGCGCCGAGCCCACTCCCGAGCACGACGCCGATCGACGGCCGCACGCCCGTCCGTGCAAGCACGACCTCGACAGCGTCGTCGAGGTCGCTCAGGTCGATCCCTCCTGCCCACGCTGCTCGATCATCGTCACGATCCATTCGACCGCCTCGGCCGGCTCGTCCGTGAGGCGGAGAAGCGCGAGATCGTCTGCCGAGACGAGGCCGTCCGCGAGCATCTCCCCGCGCACCCAGTCGAGCATCTCCTCCCAGTAGTCGGAGCCGACGAGGACGACCGGGAACGAGCCGATCTTGCCGGTCTGGATGAGCGTCAGCGCCTCGAAGAGCTCGTCCATCGTCCCGAAGCCGCCGGGGAAGATGACGAACCCCTCGGAGGCCTTCACGAACATCGTCTTGCGCGCGTAGAAGTGCTCGAAGGTGAGCCCGATGTCGCAGTACGCGTTGAGTCCCTGCTCGTGGGGGAGGACGATGTTGAACCCGACGGAGAGCCCGCCGCCCTCCTTCGCACCGCGGTTCGCCGCCTCCATCACCCCGGGCCCACCGCCCGTGACGACCGCGAGGCCCGCCTCGGCGAAGAGGCGCGCGGTCGTCCGCGCGGTCTCGTAGGTCGCCGAGCCCTCGGCGATCCTCGCGGAGCCGAAGATCGAAACGGCGGGGCGATCGATCCGCTCGACCGCCTGGAAGCCGGCCAGAAACTCGGAGGCGATCAGCGAGACGTCGCTCGCGAGTGCAGCATGCGTGCGGCGGAGGAGCTCGCTGTCGCTCGCGGCGGCGTCGCTCACAGGCGGTCTTGGGGCACGTGGGAGACGAGCATCCCGCCCACGAGCGCCGCAACCGTGAGCGCCGAGGCGACGACGACGACACGCGCGAGGTACCGGGCGCGCGACGGCGTCGCGGCTCCGCCGCCCGCGCGCAGGATCTTCCACGAGCGCAGCACGTGGCCGCCGTCGAGGAACGCGATCGGCACGAGGTTGATCAGGTTGAGGAGGAAGCCGGCGTAGGCGAGGGCGCGCAGGAGGTCGGAGTCGAGGGTGACGGCGGCGGCGAGACAGCCGAGCGCGGCGAGCCCACCGTAGACGGGCCCTGCGAGCGAGACGCGCGCGTTGACCCACGGGTCGAAGCGCATGTTGCGCAGCGCGACGTACGCGCCGAGGAACGGGATGAAGACGGGGAGCTGCGGGTCGAGGCCGGCGCGCTTCGCCTCGATGTAGTGGCCGAGCTCGTGGGCGAGGATCAGGAGCACGACGCCCACCGCGAACGGCCAACCCCAGATCAGCGTGTAGCCCCCGACCGCGAGGAAGATCCCGAAGAACTTGAGGACGAAGGCGCCGAACTTGAGCACGATCCCGCCGAGCAGGACGAGCGGCGCCAGGAGCTTGCCGAGCAGCGAGCCGCGCGAGCGGTCGTGCTCGCTCGGCAGCGTGTCGGGCTCCGGCGCCGTGACGGGCTCGTAGTCGCGGTAATCGCGTTCGGTCACGGCACCGTCAGGGTATCGACGGCCGTAGGGGGTGCCTCGGGCACGTCGAGGTCGGCGAGCGACCGGATCCGGGGAATCGGCGAAGGCAACAGCCACAGCACGGAGAGGACGCCCCCCGCCGCGGCGAGGATGAGCGTCGGTCGCAGCCCGAGTGTCTCGCCGAGCAACCCGCCGGCGAGCGCGCCGAGCGGCCTGATGCCGTAGTTGATCGTGCTGTAGGCACCAGCCACGCGGCTGCGCACCGCGTCGGGCGTGACGGTCGCCTGGAGCGCGTTCTGGTTGACGTCATAGAGCATCACGCCGAGCGCCGAGACGAACTCGACGAGGCCGAGCACCGCAGCCGAGACCCAGGTCGGACCACCAGCGAGCGCCAGGAGGCCGATCGGCGCCGGGAAGAGCACGGCGCCGATGAGGATCGCCGGGCCGACCCCGACGAGCGCGGCAAGACGTGGGGCCAGCACGGCCCCGACAAGCCCGCCGACGGCGCCGATGCCGAGCGCCAGCCCGATGATTCCGGCGGAGAGCCCGAGCTCGCGACTCGCGTAGAGGACGAGCAGCGCGCTCGCCATCAGCGTGAAGAAGTTGATCGTGGTCGATCCGCCGAGGCAGGGTCCCAGAATTGGATGACGCAACACGAGCGAGAGGCCCTCGCGCGCACGGCGGACGAGTGAGTGCCCCTCCGTGTTCGCCACCGGCTGCTCGTCGATCTTCACCCGTCCGATCTGCACGGCCGAGACGACGAACGTCGCCGCGTCGACGACGATCGCCCCGGGCGCCGTCACGAGCTGGACGAGACCGCCGCCCACCGCCGGCCCGGCGACGAACGACGCCGACCGCGACGCGCTCAGCTTCGAGTTCGCCTCGAGGAACTGGTCGCGGCGCACGAGGCCGACGAAGACCGGTGGGTACGCGGTCGAGAAGAGCACCTGACCCAAGCCGGTGAGGAGCGCGACCACGTAGAGGTGCTCGAGCGTGAGCGCGTCGAGGAGGTAGGCGAGCGGCACGGTGAGGAGGACGAGCGCCCGCGCGAGGTCGGCGACGACCAGCAGCACGCGCTTCCGCCGGCGCTGGTCGACCCAGCTGCCGACGAAGAGCGAGACGACGTTCGGCCCCCAGACGGCGGCGGTGAGGAGGCCGACCTCCCCGGCGCTCGCGTCGAGGAGCACGACCGCGATCAGCGGCAGCGCGAGCTCCGAGATCCGATCGCCGAACTGCGACAGCGTCTCGCCGATCCAGAACGTGCGGAACCGCCTGTCCCGCCACAGCGACCTGCTCGCCGGGGACTCCTCGGCCGTCACAGGCTCTCCGGCGCCTCGGGCATGACGTAGCGCATGAACCGCACGCCACGGCTTCCCCTCGGCGCGTCGGCAGCGTCGCGGCGGACGTACGGCGCGAGCACCTCCTCGATCGCCTGCTCGATCCGGGCGAGCTCGGCCCGGCCGACGACGATGCGCGTGTTGGAGAGACCGCTCAGCGCTCCCCAACGTGGGGGCAGGCCGGGCTCGACGTCCGCGAGCCAGGTCAGGGGCAGGTCGTGGTACTGGAGGAACATCTGCTCGCCGAGCGCTCGGTAGGCCGCCTGGCCTTCGCTGTCGTCGGGGTCGGGCGGGGTCAAGCGAAAACCGCGGCCGACCGACTCCCACCAGCGCTCGCGAGCGTCGTCGCCGACCTCCGCGTCGCGTACGAGCCCGAACGAGGCGAGGTGGCGCAGATGCCAGCTCGTGACGGAGGGGGTCGCGCCGACGTCGGGCGAGAGACGCGAGGCGGTCGAAGGCCCGTGACGCTGGAGGCGGCCCAGGATTGCGAGCCGGACGGGATGAGCCAGCGCCCGCATCGCTTGCGGCTCGCTGAGCTCGACGTCACCGTAAGGATTCGTGAGAGACATCTCTCGAGAGTAATCTCTCACATCATGGAACGCAAGCACCGCAGCCGATGCGCTGGGTCTGGGCTGCGGGCGGTCGGCGGCGGGCGGCGGGTCGGCGATGCGCGGCGGGCGGTCGACAGCGGGCGGTCGGCGGCGAGCGCTGGGCGCCGGCGAGCCGCGGTCAGCGGTGTGGTTCGCGACCGAGCTCGGCCTGGTACGCCGCCTCGGTGCCGATCCACTCCTCGCCGCCGACGTACAGCTCCTTCTTCCAGAGCGGCACGGTCTGCTTGAGGGTGTCGATCGCGAACCGGCAGGCGTCGAACGCCGCGGCGCGGTGCGCGGCGGAGACCGCGATCACGACGCTCGTCTCGCCGATCTCGACCGGGCCGACTCGGTGGTGGATCGCGACGTCGATCACGTCGTGGCGCGTCCGCAGCTCGTCGGAAATGCGCTCCATCTCCGCCTCGGCCATCCCCTCGTACGCCTCGTACTCGAGCCGCACGACCTCGCGGCCTCGCGACTGGGCACGCGTGGTGCCGACGAAGGTCGCGATTGCCCCGGCATCGTCGCTCGCGACCTCGCGCGCGACCGCTTCCAGCGAGAGTGGCTCGTCCGAGAGGCGGAAGGCGCCCCCGGAGACCGGAGGGATGAGCGCGACCTCGTCGCCGTCGGCGAGGGACGCCGTACGGTCGGCGTAGGCGCGATTGAGGGCGTACACGAGGCCTGTCGGCTCGTCGCCGAGCCCGAGCGCGGGCCAGACGTCGGCGACCGCGGCGCCGTCGCCCAGCTCGAGCTCGCGCTCGCGGGCCCCCGCCTGCTCCCGGAGCGCCGCGAAGAGCTTCACACGCACCTTCACCCTCTGAGCGTATCCCGAGGGGTTGAGGCGATCCGCGGTGTCATGTTACATCTGACCTGTGACCCTCCTCGTCCCGCGCGCGAACCTCAACGAGCAGGTCTACGACACGCTGCGCGGCCGCATCCTCGCGCGCGAGCACGGCCCCGGCGAGAAGCTCAGCCTTCACGAGCTCGCGGCCGAGCTCGGGGTCTCGCGCAGCCCCGTCCACCACGCCCTGACGCGGCTCGTCTCCGAGGGCCTCCTGATCGTGAAGGCCCGGCGGGGCTACTACGTCACGCCCGTCACCGCCCAGGTCCTCGTCGAGGGGTACGAGGTGCGGCTCGCGCTCGAGCTCCACGCGGCGGACGTTGCGGTCGACACCGCCTCGGACGAGCAGGTGGGCGCGCTCCGCCACCGGCTCGCCGCGACCAGAGAGGCGATCTCGCACGAGGAGTGGGACGCCGCAAACGCCGCCTTCCACGAGACGCAGGTCGACCTCGCCGGCAACGCGCTCCTCTCCCGCTTCTACCGCGAGCTCTCCGTCAACCTGATGATGGAGGTGATCCGCGCGGGCCGGGTCGAGCGGCACGAGCACCTCGTCACCGAGCACGCGGCGATCGTCGACGGCTTCGAGTCCCGCGACCGGGAGGCGACGCGTCGAGCGATCACGCGGCACGTGGAGTCGGGCCGCAGGATCGCGCTCGACGCCGTCGAGCACGCCGGCGGAGCGCTGTAGCTGGATTGCGGGTGTCCGACTCGGTCGGACACCGCCAGTCGGGCGGCCGTCGAGCATGCGCACGGGGGATTGACGGCGGGCGCGCCGCCGCCCACGCTGCGCCCGGCACTCCCCAGCAGAAGGAGACGACATGAAACGCCTCGTACGCCGACCACTCGTGCTCGTGCTCGCGGGTGCAGCTGCAGCCGCGCTCGCGACGGGCATCGCCTGGGCGGCGATCCCTGACGGGAACCTCGTCAACGCATGTGCCACCGAGGGCGGCCCGATCCGCGCCGTCGCCACATCCGGCTCGTGCGACACGGGTGAGACCGCGCTCCAGCTCGGGGGCCCGACGCGTGGCTACTCGTCCGGGCGAGCCGATGACGTCACGCTCGGCCCGACGAGCGTGCGGGTCGCCTCGCTCGTCCTCCCCGCCGGGAGCTACCTCCTCCACGGGAAGGTCAACATCGCGAACCTGAACTTCACCGCGATCGGCTCGACGTTCGTACCGTGCTCGATCCGGATCGCAGGGACGACGACGAACATCGACCAGACATGGATGATCGTCGAGCAGGCGCGCACCGGCACCGGCGCCTCGAACGCGAGCATCGGCCTCCAGGGACCCGTCACGATCCCGGAGAGCACCGGCAAGGCCGAAGTCGAGCTGCTCTGCGCGTCCCTGCCGCGGACGCTCGGCCCGGCGACGAACGTCGTCGCCCGCTATCGCCAGCTGGCGGCAGTCCAGGTCGACACGCTCCAGGTCGGATAGCGACACCGCACGTCCGCCCGGCGGGCCGAAGCGGCCAGCCGGGCGGACGTAGGATCAACGGCATGCCGCCCTCCCCCGACCCGTACCTCACCGAGTCGGGCATCGAGCTGAAGCCCGTCTACGGGCCCGAGGACGCGACCGGGCCGACCGAGGGACCCGGCGAGTTCCCGTTCACGCGCGGCCCGTACGCGGATATGTACCGCGGCCGTCCCTGGACGATGCGCCAGTACGCGGGGTTCGGCTCCGCCGAGGAGACGAACGCGCGCTTCCACCACCTCCTGCAACGGGGGCAGACCGGCCTCTCGGTCGCCTTCGACCTCCCGACGCAGCTCGGCTACGACTCCGACGATCCCGTCGCCGACGGCGAGGTCGGGCGCACGGGCGTCGCGATCGACTCCGTCGACGACATGGAGCGTCTGCTCGCGGGGCTGCCGCTCGACCGGGTGTCGACCTCGATGACGATCAACGCGCCCGCCGCGCTCCTCCTTCTCTGTTACGAGCTCGCGGCGGCCGAGCAGGGCATCCCCGGCGAGGCGCTCCGCGGCACCGTGCAGAACGACGTGCTCAAGGAGTACGTCGCGCGCGGCAACTACATCTTCCCACCGCGGCCCTCGATGCGGCTCACCACCGACCTCTTCGCCTACTGCGCCGAGCGGATCCCCCGGTGGAACACGATCTCGATCTCCGGGTACCACATCCGCGAGGCCGGTTCGACGGCGGCGCAGGAGCTCGCGTTCACCGTCGCGAACGGGATCGCCTACTGCGAGGCGGCGGTCGCCGCGGGGCTCTCGCCGGATGCCTTCGGCGCGCGCCTCTCCTTCTTCTTCAACGCCCACAACGACGTGCTGCAGGAGGTGGCGAAGTTCCGGGCCGCCCGTCGCCTCTGGGCGTCGATCATGCGCGACCGCTTCGGCGCGACGAGCGAGAAGGCACAGGCGCTCCGCTTCCACGCGCAGACGGGGGGTTCGACGCTGACGGCGCAACAACCCGAGAACAACCTCGTCCGCGTTGCGACACAGGCGCTGTCGGCGGTCTACGGCGGGGCTCAGTCGGTGCACACGAACGGCTTCGACGAGGCGCTCGCGCTGCCGACCGAGCGCGCCGCAACCCTCGCGCTGCGCACGCAGCAGATCCTCATGCACGAGGCGGGCACGACCGCGACCGCCGATCCGCTCGGCGGCTCGTGGCTCGTCGAGGCGCTGACCGACGAACTGGAAGCCCAGGCGACGGAGCTCATCGAGCGGATCGACGAGCTCGGCGGCGCCGTCGCGGCGATCGAGACAGGCTGGGTGCAGGAGCAGATCGAGGAGTCGGCCTTCGCCTGGCAGCGGGCCGTCGAGAGCGGCGAGCGCGTGATCGTCGGCGTCAACCGCTTCGTCTCCGACGAGCCCGAGCGCGTCGAGCTCCATCGGCTCGACCCGGCGATCGAGCGCGCCCAGCGCGAACGCACGCAGGCCGTCCGCGCATCGCGCGACCCGGCCGCCGTGGAGGCGGCGGTCGCGGAGGTTCGCCGGGTCGCGGAGTCGGACGAGAATCTCCTCCCGCCCCTGCGGGTAGCGCTCGCCGCCCGCGCGACGATCGGCGAGCTCTGCGGTGCCCTGCGCGAGCTCTGGGGTACCCACGACGCGCGCTAGACAACGCTTGTGGTGATTCACCACAAGCGTTGTCAGCCTGCGCGTACGCTTCGGCGATGAGCAGCCGAGGTCGTCTCGTTGCGCTTGTTTTCGCCGCGTCGCTCGCCGCCGTCGTCTGCTCCGCGCTCGTGCTCGGCGGGGGCTCTCCCTCCGCGGCGACCACCGCAACGCCGAGCTTTGCGCGCGACGTGGCGCCGATCGTGCGCGAGACGTGCGCGGGCTGCCATCAGGACGGTGGCATCGCCCCGTTCGCGTTCCGCACCGAGCGCGATCTCGCGAGCCGCGCGCCGGCGCTCGTCGCCGCCCTCGAGACGAAGCGGATGCCCCCGTGGCCGCCGTCGTCCCGCTCGCCCGCCTACGTCGGTCAGGCGAAGCGCACGTTGGACACGCGGGAGCGGGAGACGCTCGTCCGCTGGGCCCGCTCCCAGCTCGTGCGGCCGGGCTCGGCGCGACGCGGCACGCCCGTCGGCAAGCCCAGCGCCGGCTCTCTCGCCCCGCAAGCCGGCGAGACGCGGCTCGAGCTCGCGATGCCGGCCGCGTACCGGCCCTCTGGGGCCAACGGCGCGACCGACGACTACCGGTGCTTCCTCCTCGACCCGAAGCTCTCGAGCGATGCGTTCGTGACCTCCGCGCGGATCGCGCCGGGTGCCAGCGCGCTCGTCCACCACGTGATCCTCTATCGGATCGGCGCGAGCGCTGTCGCCCAGGCGAACGCGGTCGACGGCCGCACTCCCGGGCAGGGCTGGACGTGCTTCGGCGGCCCCGGGGTCGGCGGTGGGACGGGCGGGAGTCCTCGCGGGCTGCTGGACGACGCCGGGTGGATCGCTGCGTGGGCGCCCGGCTGGGGCTCCGATCGCCTACGAGCAGGCACGGGTGTCGCACTCCCCGCGGGCAGCCGGATCGTGATGCAGGTGCACTACAACCTGCTCAACGGCCGGCAGCCCGATCGCTCGAGCGCGGTGCTCACCACGGTGCCCGCGACGACCGGGCTCACACCGGTGCAGACGACCCTCCTCCCCGCCCCCGTGGAGCTCGCCTGTCGCCGGGGCGAGAGCGGAAAGCTCTGCGACCGCACGGCCGCGGTCTTCGACCAGGTCGAACGCTTCGGCACCGACTCGGCGCTCGTCTCCTCCGGACTTCTCCTGCTCTGCGGTCGCGACGCGGCGCGGCCCGTCGCCTCGGCGGTCACGTCGTGCGACCGACCGATCAGCCGCCCCCTCACGATCCAGTCCGTCGCCGGTCACATGCACCTGCTCGGGCGCTCGATCAGGGTCGATCTGAACCCCGGGCGGCCCGACGCGAGGCTCCTGCTCGAGATCCCCCGCTGGAGCTTCCACTGGCAGGCCTCCTACCTCCTCGAGAAGCCGATCGGCGTCGGGCCCGGCGACACCCTTCGCGTGACCTGCAGGCACGATTCCGGCCTCCGCCGCGGCACCCCGCGCTACGTGCTGTGGGGCGAGGGAACGACGGACGAGATGTGCCTCGGAGTCGTGCAGGTGACGCCCCGGTAGCACTGGCAGCCCCGGTTGCGGATCCTCCTCGTCTCGCAGATGTACCCGGGCCCGGACGCGCCGGAGCTCGGCACGTTCGTCGCCGACCTCGAGCGCGGGCTCGAGGCGCGCGGACACGAGCTCGCCCGGGCAGTCGTCGACCGCCGCGGCGGTCGCTCCAGACATCTCGTCCTCGCGCGCGACGTCGCTCTCACCGCGCGCCGCTTCCGGCCAGATGTCGTCTACGCGCACTTCCTCGTGCCGGCCGGCCTCCTGGCGGTGCTGGCCGGTCGCGCACCGGTCGTGCTCACGGCGCACGGCCAGGACGTCGAGAACGCGATCGGGTCACGTGTGGTGCGCTCGGCGACACGGCTCGCCGTGCGGCGCGCAGCGGCCGTCGTCGCGGTCTCGGCCTGGCTTCGCGCGCGGTTGGAAGGGGCGGTGCCGGAGGCGCGTGGGCGCACGGAGGTGATCGACTGCGGGGTCGATCTCGAGCGCTTCTCGCCGGGTGACGCCGCGGCGGCGCGGGAAGCGCTCGGGTGGCACCCGACGGGAACGGCATTCCTCTGCGCCGGCTCGCTGAGCGAGCGAAAGAACGTCGTGCGGCTCGCGCGGGCCTTCATGCGGCGCGGTGAGGGATCGCTCGTCTTCGTCGGCGACGGCCCCCTCCGACCGGAACTCGAGGGCATCCCCGGCGTCACGCTCGCGGGGCCGAAGGCCCACACGGTGATGCCGCGCTGGTTTCGCGCGGCCGACGTCGTCTGTCAGCCGAGCCTCGTCGAGCCGTTCGGGCTCGCAACGCTCGAAGGGCTCGCCTCCGGGCGCTCGGTCGTGGCGACGGCGGTCGGGGGACCACCCGAGTTCGTCACGCCGGGGGCCGGGGTGCTCGTCGACCCGCGCGACGAGGCGGCGCTCGCCGCGGCGCTCGGCGCGGCCGCCGTCCTCCCACGCCCGAACACCGCCGCCCGCGCCGTGGCCGAGGAGCACGACCTCCTCCGGCAGGTCGAGCGGATCGAGGCGCTGCTCCGTCGTGCCGCGGGGGCGTCCGCTGCAACGGACGCCCCCGCAGTCGAGGACTAGTCGGTCGGAGGCGGAGGCTCCTGCTCGTCGGTGCGACGCGTGGTCGTCGTGTCGGTGGCGGGCCGACGGCGGACGGCGTCGAAGTCGTCCCGCAGGTTCGTATCGCCCTCCATGACGACCTTGTAGACGATCCAACCGACGATGGCTCCGAGCGGCGGCACGATCAGGTAGATCCAGAGGTCGGTGAACTCGGTGCCGATCAGCGCCGGGCCAAAGCTCCGCGCCGGGTTGACGGAGGCGCCGCTGATCGGGATCGCCGCAACGTGGATCGCCACGAGCGCTAGTGGGATCGCGATCAAGGCGCTACCGCGGACACGCTCGCTCTTCGACGACTGCAGGATCACGGCGACGAAGAGCGCTGCGAACACGAACTCGACCACGATCCCGGCCCAGTTGTCGCCGGACTGGGTAGTCGTGCCGGCCACGGCGTCGTCGTTGAACGCGATAAGCACGACCAGGGCCGCGGCGATGGCGCCGACGAACTGCGAGACGACGTACCCGATGAGGTCGTCCACCGTGATGCGCCGGTCGAGGAACATCGCGAGTGAGACGGCAGGGTTGAAGTGGCCC
>Ga0190271_10000853_pt1 | contig 16219 bp, 13 predicted proteins | sample Popmic356T_FD_133747 | JGI IMG/M metagenome (GOLD analysis project Ga0190271, IMG submission 133747) | Populus adjacent soil microbial communities from riparian zone of Weber River, Utah, USA - 356 T | ecosystem: Environmental > Terrestrial > Soil > Riparian zone | place: USA: Utah | collected...
GGGCCCTTGATGATCGACTTGCGCGGCAAGACTCTTGCCGCGGACGAACGCGAGTGGCTCGCGTCGCCGCTCGTGGGCGGCGTCATCCTGTTCACGCGCAACTTCGAAAGCGTCGAGCAGCTCGCGCAGCTCACCGCCGAGATCCATGCCGTTCGCCAGCCGCCGCTGCTCGTGACTGTCGACCAGGAAGGCGGGCGCGTGCAGCGATTCCGCGAGCCTTTCTTCAGGCTGCCGCCTCTTCGCGAGCTCGGAAGGCTCTACGACGAGGAGCGCGAGCTCGCGCTGAAGACGGCCGGTGCGTGCGGTTGGCTCATGGCGGCCGAGCTCCGTGCCGTCGGCGTCGACATGAGTTTCACGCCGTGCGTCGATCTCGATCGCGGTTTCGCGAAGGTCATCGGCGACCGCGCGCTGCATCGCGACGCTGCCGTCGTCGCGGCGCTAGCGCGCCGCTTGGCCGCGGGCGCCAAGAAGGCAGGGATGGCCATCACGGCGAAGCACTTCCCGACGCATGCCGGCGCGCACAGCGATTCGCACACGGAGCTCGCCGTGGACAAGCGCGAGCTCGCGGATCTCGACGACGACTTGAGGCCGTACCGCGATCTCATCGCAAATGGTTTGCGCGCCGTCATGGTGGCGCACGTGAGCTTTCCTGCCGTCGACTCGCGTCCTGCGAGCCTGTCGAGTCGGTGGATTGGCTACTTGCGCAGCGAGCTCGAGTTCAAGGGAGCCGTGATTTCCGACGACCTGAGCATGGCCGGCGCTTCCGTCGCCGGGTCCGCCGCGGCGCGCGTGCAGCTCGCGCTCGAGGCCGGTTGCGATCTCGTGCTGCTCTGTAACGCTCCGGAACAGGTTCCGGGCGTCCTCGATTCGTTGCAAGGCTACGTCAACCCGGCCGCGCAGTTGCGGCTCACGCGGCTGCACGGCCGTGGTGGCTTCGATTGGGAGACCCTGCATGCCTCGGCCGATTGGCAGAAAGCCAGCACGCTCGTCGCCGCCCTCCGTGCGCGCCCGACGCTCACGCTCGAGGGTTGAGCCGCCGGCCGGCGTTCGAGAGGTGCGCCGCAACGCGCGGCGCTTGTACTCGGCGCGCGACGTTGCCCGAGCGCTCGACCGGATGGCCGCCGAGCTCACGCCGCGGCTAGAGCATGCGAACCCCGTCGTGCTCGCCGTCATGCACGGCGGGGCGTTTACCGCGCTCGAGCTCTGCAAGCGCTTTCGGTTTGCGCACGAGCTCGATTACGTGCACGTCACGCGTTATCGAGGCGAAACGCGCGGCGGCAAGCTCGCGTGGCGCGTGCGGCCGCGGAGGGCGCTCGCGGGCCGCACGGTTCTCGTGGTCGACGACATACTCGATCGCGGTAAGACCTTGCGCGCGCTCGAGGTCGAGCTGAAGCGCATCGGTGTCGAGCGGCACTTCCGTGCCGTGCTCGTCGTGAAACGGCTCGCGCGGACGCGGCCGAGCGTCACCGTCGCCGGGCTCGCCGTCGACGACGTCTACGTGTTCGGCAGCGGCATGGACTATCGCGGCTATTGGCGAGCTCTCCCCGGAATCTACGCGGCCGCGGCGGAGCGCAAATGACGCGCTTCGCGCTGATCGTCGGCAGCGGCTTCCAGCACCTCGGTTTCGAGGTGCTGACGAGGAGCCCGACGAAGACGCCGTACGGCGAGCCGAGCAGCGCAGTCCTCACCCTCGCGATTCGCGACGCGCGCGTGCCGTGCATCGCTCGGCACGGGGAGAGCCACGGGCTCGCGCCGCACGAGATCAACTATCGAGCCAATCTCTGGGCGCTCGAGCAGCGCGATGTGCGCGTCTGCATCGGCATCAACACCGTCGGCTCGATCGACGCGTCGTGGTTGCCCGGCGAGCTCGCCGTGCCGGACCAGCTCATCGATTACACGCACGGGCGGGATTCGACATTCGGCGGTGCCGGCGCGCCGGTGCGGCACATCGACTTCGGCGAGCCGTTCTCCCCGGTGCTGCGAGGCCGGATCGCCGCCGCGGCCGCGGAGTGCGGTTTCGCGGTTCGGGGCGGGACGTACGGCGTCACCCAGGGCCCCCGGCTCGAGACGGCAGCCGAGATCGGGCGCCTCGCGCGCGACGGCTGCGCGATGGTCGGCATGACGGCGATGCCCGAAGCAGCCCTCGCGCGCGAGCTCGCGATCGACTATGCGGTCTGCGCCGTGGCGGTCAATTATGCGGCCGGCCGCTCGCCGGACGGGGCTGCGCTCCTGCCGCAAATCGAACGGTTCACGGGCTCCGGGCTGCTCAAGGTCCGTGCCGTGCTGGAGCGGCTCGTGGACGACGGAGCGGATGCAATGTGATGTGCTTCATAGACGCTTGCGAGCGGCCTAATCGAACATAACTCGTATGGAAACCGGCAGGGACGCATTCGGCATCAGATCCCTGAACCGCCACACGTTGGAGCAGATCGTTGGCGCAAGCCCGGCAGCCGTTCTCATTGCCGACGCGACCTCTCCCGAGCTGCCCGTCGTCTACGCGAACGCCGCGTACGAGCGCTTGACCGGCTACCCGCTGGCCGAGCTCGCGGGTCAGCCGTGGGGCGCGCTCGGCCATAACGCGGCAGGCGACGAGACGCTCGCGTCATTGAAGGCGGAGATCGCCGGCGGCAAGGTCTCGCGCGCCGCCATCCCCGACGTTCGCAAGGACGGCACGCCGTTCACGTGCGAGATCAGCGTCACGCCGTTACACGGCCCGCGCGGCGACGTGCGCTACTTCTTGCTGAGCCACGAGCTCACGCTGTCCGCCGAGCAGGGCGGGACCCTCGAATCCCAGCCGACGGCAGAAGCGACCAGCGAGCTGCTCCAGCGCGAGCTCGGCCGGGCGCGGCAGAAGATTGCGACGCTCGACCGTATCGATCCAGGCACGGGCCTGCCGCGATTCCCCTACTTTCAAGAGATAGTGCGCCGCGATCTCGCGATGGCGCGCCGCGACCGCCGCTTCGTGACGCTGCTCATCTTCGAGATCGTCGAGTTCGCCGCCTATCGGCAGACGTTCGGCGACAAGGCGGCCGATTCCTGCCAGCGCATGATCGGCGCACAGATCATGCGCGCGTTGCGCCGCGCCGGCGATCTATGCGCGCGCTACGACGACACGACGTTGGTCGCAGCCGTCATCGGGCAGCACGCCGACGACGTTCAACCTCTGGTCGAGCGAATCGCAGACGGCGTCGAGCAGCTCAAGCTGCACAATCCGCGCGCCAAATCGAGCCGGTATATCGAGACGCGCGTGACCATCATCAGCTGCCCGCCGGGGGCGCACGACGATCCCGAGCCGTTGGTAACACGCGCGCTCGCCGAATCCCGCGGCGAAGCGGCGCCCGCCCGCGCCGCTATTTCCTGACGCCGTCAGGCGCTCAAGCCGCCGGTCTGCGCCCCGAGCCGTCTGGTGCGGGCACTGGCGTGATGCGCACGAGCACGCCAAAGGCGGGATGATCGAAGTAGTGCAGCTCGGTGCTGCGCGCGCTGCGCGTCGCCGTCAATCGATACTGCGGTGCGAGGACGATCTCGTCGAGGCCGTCGCTCGAGCCTAACGAAGCCGTCGCGGCATCCGCCGCTTGATACGTCAGATCGAGCGTGATGTGCAGGAAACGGCTCAAGTGCACGCGCACCGTGCCGCGCGGGTTCACGACGCCGAGCGTCTTGAGATCGAACGGCACCGAGTCGGCCTCCGGCAAGCCGGGCAGCACCCAGCCCGCATGCACCAACGGCTCGTAGGCCGCGACGGCCCGTAGCTTGCGGTACTCGTTGCCGAGTTTCAGCTCCTCGGGGCGCAGCGGCCGAACGAGAAGCGCCTCGGCGCGCGCGGCGGCGAGCGGGTCGACCGGCGGAGGCGGCTGCACGGGTGCCAGCGGAGCTTCTCGCGGCGCGAACGTCGTCTCGTCGAAGACCGGCACTTCGCGCAGCGTTGCGGCCGCGTCGTTGCTGAAACCGCTCGGCGCGAGATCGAAACGCTCTTCGGTCGGATCGAAGGCGCGGTTCGCGAAAACGATGATCTCGACCTCGTAACGCGGCGGCAATGCGGGGTCGGCCGCCGGGGGCTGAGGCGCTTGAGCCAAGGCGGCGCCCGTCACGAGCGCGGCCACGGACGACAGCGTGAATCTCATGGCGAGAGTATACCGCGCCGCACGAATCAGGCCGCCGCCGCGGCCGTCTCCTCGGCGCCGAGACGCTTCAGCAGCTTGTCGAGAGCCCCGATGCGCTTCTCCGGGGCCTCGAGCGTCCACGAGAACCGGAGCTTATATGGGCCGTCGAGGCGGTAGCGCTTGGAGTCGCTCTGGATCAGCTTCAGCAGGCGCGCGGGGTCCACGCGCGACCGCTCGGCGAACGTGATGCTGCCGCTCTCGGCGCCCGCTTGGATCTTGGCCAGCCCAAGTTGCCCTGCGAGCAGCTTCAGCGCCGTGATCGCGAACAGCGTCTTCAGCGGCGGCGGCAGCAAGCCGAATCGATCGATGAGCTCTATCTGCAGCGAATCGAGCTCCAAGCCCGAGCGGCAGTTCGCGATGCGCTTGTAGTGCACGAGCCGCATGTGGACGTCGGGCATGTAGTCCTCGGGAATCAACGCCGCGAGGCCGATCTCGATCTCGGGCCCGTGCATGAACGGATCCTCGAGGTCGGGTTCTTCGCCGGAGCGCAGCGCCGCGACCGCGCGCCCGAGCAGCTCGTTGTACAGCGTGAAGCCGATTGCTTGGATCTGGCCGCTCTGGCCTTCGCCGAGCAGCTCGCCAGCGCCGCGAATCTCGAGATCGTGCGTCGCCAGCGTGAAGCCCGAGCCGAGCTCCTCGAGCGACTCGATCGCTTCGAGACGCTTGATCGCGTCGGGCGTCAGCGAATTGTGCGGCGGTGCCAGCAGGTACGCGTAGGCTTGATGGTGCGAGCGGCCGACGCGGCCGCGCAGCTGGTGCAGCTGCGCCAACCCAAGGCGATCGGCGCGATTGATGATGATCGTATTGGCGGTCGGGATGTCGATGCCGCTCTCGATGATCGTCGTGCAGACGAGCACGTTGAACTCGCGGTGATAGAAATCGAGCATCACGAGCTCGAGCTCGCGCTCCGACATTTGGCCGTGGCCGACGCGAACTGAAGCTTCGGGCAGGAGCTTGCGCAGATCTTCCGCGACCGCCTCGATGTTCTCGACGCGGTTGTGGACGAAGTAGATCTGGCCGCCGCGGCGGATCTCGCGCAGCACGGCCTCGCGGATTTGGCGGTCGCTCCATTCACCGACGAACGTTTTCACGGGCAGCCGCTCGGCCGGCGGCGTCGCGATGATCGACAGGTCGCGCAAGCCGCCGAGCGTCATGTTCAGCGTGCGCGGAATCGGCGTGGCCGTCAGCGTCAGCATGTCGACCTCGGCGCGCAAGCGCTTGAGGCGCTCCTTGTCCTTGACGCCGAAGCGGTGTTCCTCGTCGACGATCACGAGCCCCAGGCGCTTGAAGCGCACGGTGCCCTGCAGGAGCTTGTGCGTGCCGATCACGATATCGACGGTGCCGGCCGCGAGACCCTCGACGGCCGCGGCCGAGCCGCTCGCGCCGCGGAAGCGCGACAGGAGCTCGACGTGCACGGGCCAATCGGCGAACCGGTCCTTGAACGTGCGATGGTGTTGCTCCGCGAGCAACGTCGTCGGCACGAGGATCGCGACCTGAAACCCGGCTTGCACGGCGACGAACGCCGAGCGCAGCGCGACCTCGGTCTTGCCGAAGCCGACGTCGCCGCAGACCACGCGGTCCATCGGCCGCGTGCTCTCCAAGTCCTCGAGCACGCGATCGATCGCGGTTTGCTGGTCCTCGGTCTCCTCGAACGGAAACTGGAGCACGAACCGTTGGTAGGCGACCTCGTCGAGCTCGAGCTTGGTGCCCTGGCGAGCCGCTCGCTGCGCGTACAGATTCAGTAGCTCGGCGGCCGTGTCCCTGGCTTGCTGCGCCGCCTTGCGTTTGGCTTTGTCCCACTGGTCGGTGCCGAGCCGGTGCAGCGGCGCTTCCTCGGGCGACGCGCCGCTGTAACGCGTCACGAGGTGCAAGCTCAGCACCGGCACGTAGAGCTTGTCGCCGCCCGCGTACTCGAGCAGCAGGAACTCGGTCGGCATGCCTTCGACGTCGAGCATCGTCAGGCCGCGGTACCGGCCGACGCCGTAGTCCTCGTGGACGACGGGTGCGCCGACGTGCAGGTCCGTGAGCTCGCGAATGATGGTCTCGGGATCGCGCGCGCGGCGTTTGCGCTGGCGCTGGCGCGGCCGCTCCATTCCGAGGTCCGTGGCGGTGATCAGGCGCAGCCGGCGCTCGGCGAAACGGAAGCCGTCGTGAATCTCCGCGACCGTGATGCCGAGCGGCGCGGTGCCGGCCAGAAAATCCTGCCAGCCCGAATAGACGTGCGGCTCGTAGCCGCGGCCGCGCAGCAGCTCGAGCAGCATCTCGCGGTGCCCGGGCGACGACGTCGCGAGCAGCGTGCGCACATCCCCGCTCGCGCCGAGCCAGCGGTCGATGCGGTCGTCGGTGGCCGCGACGCCCGCGGCGAGCGCATGCCTGACACCGGCGTTCTCGTGCTCTGGCGATGTGTGCTGCGTCAGCGTCAGCGCGGGCCGCTCGCCGATGCGCGCGCGCAGCTCTTCGGGACTGAAGAATGCCTGCGCCGGTGTGAGTATCGGCCGCTCGATGTCGCCGTGCATTTGCTCGTGACGCTCTTCGATGAGCGCCCATGACCTCTCGAGCGCGTCGAGCGCGCCGTCGACGATGATGAATAGCGTGTCGGCGCGCAGATAGTCGAACAACGACGCCGTCGTCTTGAAGAACAACGGCAAGTAGTACTCGATGCCGGCCGGGAGCTGCGCGTCGGAGATCATGCGGTAGATAGGGCAGCGTCCCGGCTCCACGGGGAACTGCTCGCGAAAGCGCTCGCGAAAGAACTTGATGGCCGCCTCGTCGAACGGGAACTCGCGAGCGGGCAGGATCTCGATCTTCTCGGTCTTGCCCGCCGAACGCTGCGTCTCTGCGTCGAACGTGCGCAAGGTTTCGATCTCGTCGTCGAACAGGTCGACGCGGACGGGCGCCGCGCTGCCGGTCGGGAAGATGTCGAACACCGCGCCGCGCACGGCGAACTCGCCGGGCTCGGCCACCTGCTCGACGCGCAGGTAGCCGTGCTCGCTCAAGCGTTTCGTCATCTCGGTCGGGTCGAAGCGGTCGCCCGTGGCGAGATACAGCGAGCGCGACACGATGAACTCCGGCGGCGGCACCCGCTCGAGCAGCGCCCCGGCCTCGAGTATCAGCGCCTCGGGCTCGCCGCGCGCGAGCCGATTCAGCGCCAGCAGCCGATCCGCGAGCAGGTCCTGCGGCGGCGAGATCGGCTCGTAGGGCAACGTCTCGTAGTCGGGGAAGCGCCGCAGGCTGCGCTGGCCGAAGAACGCCATCTCGCGCTCGATCCGGTCGGCTTCCGCCGCCGACGGCGCAATGATGCAGACGGGGCCTTCATGGCGCGCGGCCGCTTCAGCCGCGGCGAGGCTCAAGGCCCCGCCGTGCAGCTCTGCCCAGGTGCGGCGCGGGGCCGCGGCGCTCGGCAGCTCGAGCGCGCGTAGCAATAGGTCAAATTCCATCGGTTTCGAACGCGGCGGGAACGGCGAGAATTATCCCATACCGAGAGGTGGTTCTTGGGTTCGATGCGGGCGCCTCGCTTGGAGGATCAGAGGGCGGTGTGCTTCAATGGCGCCCATGATCGTGGCACCGACCCGCTATTGGTTCTGGTTTTACGGCTATCCGAAGCCGCAGGCGGAGGACGGGTCGCGATCGGTTTGACGAACTGAAAAGCGAAGAAACACCCGAAAGCCGCCAGCGAACCTGGCGGCTTTTTCGTGCCGTCGGGATCTCGCGGCCAACGGGCACGACGGGAGAATGAAGATGCCGCCCTCAACCGACGACCTACGTATTCGCAGTTTCGCGCCGCTGTCGACGCCGGCCGAGCTCCTGCGCGAGCTGCCGTGCACGGAGTCGATGTCCGACAGCGTAGCGAGCGCGCGCCGCGCGCTGCACCGGATCCTGCACGGCGAGGACGATCGCCTCGCCGTCGTCATCGGGCCGTGCTCGATCCACGACGCCAAGGCCGCGCTCGAGTACGCGCGCCTGCTGCGGCCGCTGCGCGACACTCATGGCGACGCCCTCGAGATCGTGATGCGCGTGTATTTCGAGAAACCGCGCACGACCGTCGGCTGGAAGGGGCTCATCAACGACCCGGATCTCGACGGCAGCTTCAACATCAACAAGGGCCTTCGACTCGGGCGGCGCCTCTTGTGCGACATCAACGCGCTGGGTCTGCCCGCCGGCGTCGAGTACCTCGATACCATTTCGCCGCAGTACATCTCCGACCTAGTTGCGTGGGGCGCGATCGGTGCGCGGACGACCGAGAGCCAGGTACACCGCGAGCTCGCGTCGGGGCTCTCGTGCCCCGTCGGGTTCAAGAACGGCACCGACGGCAACGTCAAGATTGCTGTGGACGCGGTGGGCGCCGCGGCGCACCCGCATCATTTTCTGGCCGTGACCAAGGATGGTCAGGCGACGGTTGCGGCGACGGCCGGCAACCCCGACGGGCACGTCATCCTGCGCGGCGGCAAGACGCCGAACTACGGCGCCGAGCATGTCGGAGCGGCCTGCCAGTTGCTGTCGCAGGCCGGGCTGCCGGCGCGGATCATGATCGACGCGAGCCACGCCAACAGCTCGAAACGCCACGATAACCAGCCGCGCGTCGTCGAGGACGTCGCGGGGCAGATCGAGGGTGGAGAGGGCCGCATCGTGGGGGTGATGGTCGAGAGCCACCTCGTGGGCGGGCGGCAGGAGCTGACGCGGGGCGTGCCCCTCGTCTACGGGCAGAGCATCACGGACGCGTGTATCGACTGGCCGATGTCGGTCACCGTGCTCGACCGCCTCGCGGCGGCCGTCCGCGCGCGGCGCCGGCGGGCCGCGGCGGCTTAACACTGGTGCGATTTCACCGGTAGAATCGGCTCGACCGGTGCCGCGCGGGCGGCCGGAAGCACCGCTACTTTTGGGAGTATCGCAATGCGCATGCGCTGGCCCTTGATCGCAACCGCAGCCGCTCTGACGGCGCTCGCGGGTGCGGCTGCCGCTCACCATTCCTTCACGGCGACCTATTTCGAAGATCGCACGATGGAGATCGAGGGCAAGCTGCTCCAGTTCATGTTCCGCAATCCGCATTCGTTCGTGCACGTCGAGGCCCCGGACGAGAACGGCACGCTTCAGCGCTGGGCCGTCGAGTGGGGCGGCGCCGGGCAGCTCTCGGGGCAGGGCGTGACGAACCAGACGCTGCGCGTCGGCGACGTCGTGTCCGTCACCGGCAACCCCGGCCGAGATCCGGCCGACCATCGCCTCCGCATGCAGTACCTGCGCCGACCCGCGGACGGCTTCGAGTGGGGCAGGAACCCCGGCGAGACGTTCAACTAGGTCCCCGCAAGGTGCGGACACTCCTCATCGGCGCCTCGCTGTGCCTGCTCGTCGCGGCTGCGCCCGCGCGCGCGCAGCTCTCGCTCGTCGGCGAATGGACGGGCCGCTATCACGAAGACCAGGGCGATCGCGTCCCCGGCGACGTGCAGGGCGACTTCACGGGCGTGCCGATGAACGACGCCGCGCGCAAGTACGCCGAAGCCTTCGACGTCACGCGCGTCGCGGTGCTCGAGCACCAATGCCAACCGTATAACGTCGCGCACATCTACCGCGGCCCGATCCAATTTCGGGTGTGGGAGGACAAGGATCCCCAGACGCAGGAGATCGTTGCGTATCGGCAGTTCAGCGGCACGTACATGCAGTGGCGCACGATCTGGATGGACGGCCGCCCGCATCCGCCCGCGCACGTGCCGCATACGCACATGGGCTTCTCCACGGGCGAGTGGCACGGCGACATCCTCACGGTCACGACGACGCACATCAAGAAGGAGTTCTACCGCCGCAGCGGCGCTCCGAGCAGCGACTTGACGACGCTCGTCGAGCACTACATTCGCCACGGCAACATCCTCTCGCACGTCATGATCATCACGGATCCCGTGTACCTCACGGAGCCGTACGTGTTGAGCCAGGAGTTCGTGCTCATGGAGCGCGGCAACCAGAACTGGCTCTACAACTGCGAGTACGTCATGGAAGTGCCGATGGACAAGTACGACGTGCCGTACTACTTGCCCGGCAGGAATCCGTTCATCGAGGACTACGCGAAGCTTTACGGCGTGCCGTTCGAGGGCGTATTCGGCGGAGCGCCGACGACGTACCCAGAGTACATGCCGACGGTCGAACGGCTGATGAATCGATGAGCGCGCGCTTAGGTGTAGTCAAGCTCGGGATCGCTGGCGCTGCGCTCGCCGCCGCGACGGCCGTGCTGGCGCAGCAATCGATCGAGACCTACCAGGTTCAGGGCAACGTGCACGTGCTGGTCGGCGCGGGCTCCAACGTCGTCGTGCAAGTCGGCGAGGACGGCGTGCTGGTCGTCGATACGGGCTCGAGAGCCACGCGCGAGGCGGTGACTGCCGCGATCAAGGAGCTGTCGGACCGCCCGATTCGTTGGATCGTCAATACGAGCGCGGAGCTCGAGCACACGAGCGGCAACGAGACCGTCTCTCAGGCCGGCTTGACCGTGAACGGCAACCCGGCTGCCATCATCGCGCACGAGAACGTCCTCGCGCGCATGACGGCCGCGAATCGGCCGATTACGGAGATGCCGCTCAATACGTTCTTCGAGGCGGGGCGCGACTTCTATTTCAACGGCGAGGCGGTCTTTCTTCATCACGTGCCGAGCGCACACAGCGATGGCGACCTCATCGTGTATTTCCGCGGCTCCGACGTGCTCGTCGCCGGCGATACTTTCTTGACCACACAGCAGTACCCCGTCATCGACCTCGAAGCCGGCGGCGGTATCGACGGAATCATTCAAGCTCTCAATCTGATGCTCGACATTGCGGTGCCAGCCTATCTGCAAGAAGGCGGCACGTACGTGGTCCCGGGTCACGGCCGAATCGGCGACGAGGCCGACATCCTGACGTTCCGCGACATGCTCGTCATCGTCCGCGCCCGCATCGCCGATCTCATCGCGCAGGGCAAGACGCTCGCGCAAGTGCAAGAGGCGCGGCCGGCTCTCGATTACGACTCGCGCTACGGCAACGACAGCGGCGAGTGGACGTCGGCCGATTTCGTCGCAGCCATCTATACCGATCTCAAAGCGAGGGGCAGCGAATGAGACGGGCTCTGCTCCTCGCCGCGTTTCTCGTTGCGATCGGCGCGCAGCTGTCGGCCGCGGCGCAGCCCCGTCCCAGCGCCACGCCGCAAACGCCGCGCAGCTCGGCGCCCATCGATCTCACGGGTTACTGGGTTGCGGTCGTCAACGAGGACTGGCGCCATCGCATGGCGACGCCGCGCAAGGGCGATTTCGAGAGCTTGCCGCTGAACGCCGAAGGGCGGCGCGTCGCGAACGAATGGGATCTCGCCGCCGACAACGCGGCCAGCCAGCAGTGCAAAGCGTTCGGCGTCGGCGGCCTCATGCGCCAGCCCGGCCGGCTGCACATCACGTGGGCCGACGACGACACGCTGAAGATCGATTTCGACGCCGGCACGCAGACGCGGCTGCTCGAGCTCGCGCCGGGGGCGCAGCGCCCGGCAGGCGAGCCGACGTGGCAGGGATTCTCGCGCGCCGATTGGCAGCGGCCGCCGGGCGGCAACCAAAATCCCGTGCGTGCGCAGATCGGCAACAGCACGGGTCCGATCGCCCCGGGCGGCGGTGGCCGCGGCCAGCGCGGCGGTCCGCCGCCGTCGGGCTCGCTGACCGAAGGCGGCGCGCTGAAGGTCGTCACGACGGGGTTCCGCACGGGTTATCTGCGCAAGAACGGCGTGCCGTACAGCGAGAACGCCACGATCACCGAGTACTTCCACCGGCTGCCCGAACAGGCGGGCGGCGACGCTTGGCTGCACGTGCTGACGATCGTCGAGGACCCGCGCTATTTGAGCGACGCGTTTCTGACGAGCACGCACTTCAAGCGCGAGGGCAACGGCAGCAAGTGGAATCCCACCGAGTGCCGCACCGCGCCGCCGCCGCCCCCGGCGCCCTAGACCCCAATGTTCGCGGCCAAGCCGCATCGGCTGCTTGTTCCTTTCGACGGCTCGTTCGACGTGCGCAAAGCGTCCACCGAGCCGCCGAAACCGAAGGAAGACTGGAAAGAGCTGCTCGAGGAGCAGGTCAGGCAGCTCGCCGACGCGCAGTACCGGCTGTTCGCCGACGGGCGTTTTGCCGTGCTGGTCGTGTTACAGGCGCTCGATGCCGCCGGTAAGGACGGGACGATCCGGCACGTCTTCGGCCGCGTGAACCCGTGCGGGCTGCACGTCGCATCGTTCAAGCAGCCGAGCAAAGTCGAGCTCGCGCACGACTTTCTTTGGCGCACGACGGCCGAGCTGCCGGAGCGCGGTAGTGTCGCGATCTTCAATCGCAGCTACTACGAAGATGTGCTCGTTGTCCGTGTGCACCCCGAGTTTCTGGCCGCGCAGAAGGTCGCGGAACCGCCGTCGAAGGCGTTCTGGGCCGACCGGCTGCGGGCGATCGCCGACCACGAGCGATACCTCGCGGAGCAGGGGACCGTGATTCTCAAGTTCTGGCTCAACATGTCGAAGGCCGAGCAGCGCAAGCAGTTGCTGCAGAGAATCGACGAGCCTGCGAAGAACTGGAAATTCAATCCGCGCGACCTCGACGAGCGCGCGCTCTGGGACGAGTACCAAGGCGCCTACGAGGAGTGCCTGCGGGCGACCTCGCGCCCGTGGGCGCCATGGTATGCCGTCCCGGCCGACAACAAGCATTACCTACGCTGGCAGGTCGCGAAGCTCATCAACGACGCGCTCGACGCGCTCGGCGTGGACTTTCCGCGCCCCGACGCGGCGGCCAAAGCGGCGCTGGCGGCGGCGAAGAAGCGGCTCGAGAACGAGGGCGACTAAAGGCGCGCGAGCTAGACGCCGAGCGCGCTGCGCAGCAGGTGGCCGACGACATACGCAAGAACGGCTGCGGAGCCACCCGTCAGCAGCGTGGTCAGTCCGGATCTGATCGCCGGCCGCCCGAAGAACAGGCTCTTCAGCGACCCGATTGCGAAGAAGACGAGCCCGGCGAGTGCAATGCTCGCATAAAACTGCAGCGGCATCCCCAGCGGCGCAATCAGGAACGGCAGCAGCGGGATCATCCCGACGAGCACGAAGGCCGCGAACGTCACCGCTCCCGACTTGGCGGGGCTCGGGTGCTCGCTGCGCAGACCGTGCTCTTCGGCGAGCATCGTCTCGATCCAGAGCCGGCGATCGGCCGTAATCGTCGCCACGATGTGCTCGAGCGCGGCGTCGGCAAATCCTTTGCGTGCGAAAATCTGTCGAATCTCTTCCCGCTCGCCTTCGGGCACATGTTCGATGTGGCGCTCCTCCTCGAGGCGCACCGCCGCCACGAACTCGTTCTGCGCCTTGATCGACTCGTAGTTGCTGACGGCCATGCTGAGGCCGTCGGCCAGCAAGTTGGCGACGCCCAGAATCAGAGAGACATGTGTCGGGAAACCGGCGCCAACCGAGCCCGTGACGATGGCAAAGGTGGTGATGCAGCCGTCGATAGCGCCGAGCACTGCGTCGGGCACGTTTTGCGGGCTGCGGTTGCGCTGCAAGCGCGCGGCCACGGCCTCTGGCTCGTGCTGACGGACCAAGTCGGCGAGCGTTGAGTTTGGCATCGAGGCAGTCGTACCGAGTGGTGCCGCTTGCAACGTCTCAGCGGGGCGGCTGTGCCGTCGTGTCCGCGACGTCGATGGGCGTCCGGTCGAAGATCTTGCGCCCCGTGACCATTGCCGAGATGACCGTTCCGCCCTTGAGCTCTGCGACTACGGCCGCCGCTACGTGAATGGCGACGAGCGCCGCGAGTAGGAAGAATGTGAATTCGTGCACGGCCACGATAGGCGCCCGGAACGCACGCATTGCTGCGTAGGCCTCCGCGTCGACGGTGTCGGGGGCATACGGACGAACGAGCGCCGGGTCATGTGTGCCCGCCGCCACTTGCTCCGCGAAATAGCCGCCGAGGGGCGGCATGTAGACGTCGGTGCCCGCGAGCACGAGGCCGGTCGCGGCTTGCGCGATCAACGACAAGACGATCGCCGACAGCACGATTCGCGCCAGCGGCGAATGCCCGAGATGCGCCGGGAAGCGGCCGGCCCGCAGCTCCGATACGAAGGCGACCAAGCCGCGGCCGAAGCCCTTGCCCCACGGCAGCAGCGCGCTCCAGCGCGAGTACGCGCCGCCGATGAATGCCCACGCGAGACGCCACGCGAGGTTGAGCGCGAACACGTAGCCCGCGTACACGTGGACTGTTTTCAGGACGATCCTACCGGGGTCGTTCGGGATGCCGAGTGCGTCGGCGCTCAAGATCACGAGGCCGAGGCCGGCGAGGACGAGAACAGCGAGCGCGTTGATCCAGTGAAAGATCCGCTGCGTTCGGTCCCAGACTTCATATTCCGTTAGCGCCACGCAAGCAGCTTACGGTGGATCCGCTCCTCGCAGCATACGTACTAATGCGAGTTAACGACCGCGGCTCGCCGCCAGACGCTGGCGAAGCTCCTCGAGCTGCGCGGGCGTTCCCGTGAACACGTGCGCCGGGAAGTCGGGCCCCGAGCCGACGAGGGCCCTGAAGATCTCGTCGGCGGCCAGCACGTTCAACCCTTCGCCCGCGAGGTATTGCAGGCGCAGATTGCGGTCGGTGTTGAGGGCCGCGCCCTCGAGCCACGGCGCCAGCGACTCGGCGTCGGCGACGTAGGTGCTCGCGAGCTCGAGCGGCGAATCGAATCCGATGGCGCGCAGCGACGCCGCGACGGGTGCGTAGTTGCGCTGGTCGAGGCGGTGCACGAGGCGCGTGAGGTCGATCGGCTCGTCGCCCTTGCGGCCGACCAGCACGGCGTCGTAACCCGCGCCTTCGACGGTGTTTGCGAACACGACCGCGTTCGGGAACACGTCGAGAAACGTCGCGAGCTCGCTGCGCACGGCGTCCTCCGTGGTCTCGTAGAGCTGCACGAAGACCGTCACGACGCCGCCGTCCTCGAGCCTGTCCTTGCAGAGCTGCCAGAACTCGCGTGTGTATAGCGCGGCCGCGCCCTTGACCCACGGGTCGAGCGGATCGGACGTGATCGCATCGAAGCGCTCCGTCGTGGTCGCGAGCAGGTGCCGGCCGTCGTCGATGCGGATCTCGACCTTGCGGTTCGCGACGACGCCGAAATTGGGCTCGGCGAAGAGCTCGCCCGCCACGCGCGGAACGAGCGGCTCGAGCTCCGCGACGACGACGCGCTCGACAGCCGGGTCGATGCTGACGGCGCCCGCCGTGATGCCGGCGCCGAGGCCGACGACGAGCACGGTGCGCGGCCGCTCGTGAATGAGCGTCGTGAGGTGCCCCAGCATCCGCTGCAAGCGCATGTCCTGCGGGTACGTCGAAGCCTGCGTCTTGCCGGCGTTGTGATAGGTCAGGATGCCGCTCGGCTCGGCCGTCACCGCGATCGAAGCCGTCACGCCTTCGCCGACATAGACGACGTTCGCGTCGACACCGCGCGTCGGCAGGAACCTGCCGTAGGCGACGAGCGCGGGCGGGAGCGCGGGCACGAAATATGCGGCGGCTGCGAGCGCGGCCGCGCCCGCTGCGAAGCGGCGTGCTACGCCCGCGGAGTGCGTCGCGAGCAGCAGCGTGGCCGCGCCGGCAGCGAGCACGATCAGCGTTTGCTGCGCGTGCTGGCTGCCGATGACGGCGACGAGCACGAACGTCGTTGCGAGCGCCCCCACGATGGCGCCCGCCGTGTTCACCGCGTACAGCCGGCCGACCGCGCGGCGCGGCTCTTCGCCGGCGCGAACGGCCGCCGCGAGCGCGAGCGGAAAGCTCGCGCCCCACAGGAGCGCGGCGGGCAACGCGACGTACGCCGCGCGCAGCAAGTCGAGCTGCAATGCGACACCCGCCGTCGTTGCAAGCTCCACGTCGATCGGCCAATAGGGGAGCGACCGGGCGAGCGCATACGCGGCGGCGGTCATCGCGACAGCGAGCATCGATTGGCACAACGCGAGCGCGGTGCGCGGCTCGATGCGGGTGCCCAGGGCCGCGCCTGCGGCGCTGCCGAGCCCGAGGCCGAACAGGAACACGGCGAGGATCAGCGCGAACGTGTACACGGTCCCGCCGAGCAGCAACGACA
>Ga0190271_10000854_pt1 | contig 16218 bp, 15 predicted proteins | sample Popmic356T_FD_133747 | JGI IMG/M metagenome (GOLD analysis project Ga0190271, IMG submission 133747) | Populus adjacent soil microbial communities from riparian zone of Weber River, Utah, USA - 356 T | ecosystem: Environmental > Terrestrial > Soil > Riparian zone | place: USA: Utah | collected...
GCCAACGTGCCGTTCTACAAGGAACTCGGCAACCAGAAGATCTCGGCCGAAGACATTCCGGTCGTGGCGTTCTCGGTGGGTGAAGAAGAGCTCTCGGGTCTCGACACCAAACCGCTCGTGGGTCATCTCGCCGCGTGGAACTACTTCATGAGCGTGAAGAGCCCGGTCAACACCGAGTGGATCAAGAAGTGGCACGCGTACACCAAAAAGGCGGATCGCACCTTCAATGACCCCATGGAGGCCCACGTGATCGGTTTCCAGATGTGGGTGAAGGCCGTGGAAAAGGCCAAGACCACGGACGTCTCGAAAGTCACCGACGCAATGATCGGCCTGGAAGCTCCAAACCTCACGGGCGGTATCGCCAAGATGCTGCCTAACCACCACCTGACGAAGCCAGTACTCATCGGCGAAGTGCGTGCCGATGGCCAGTTCGACACGGTCTGGAAGACCACGGGACTCGTTCCGGGCGATGCCTGGTCTGACTTCCTGCCGGGCAGCAAGGATATCGAGGCCGACTGGGTCACGTTGAAGTGCGGCAACTACAACACCAAGACCAAGCAGTGCTCGGGCCAAAACTACAAGTAAGTCACGAACAAAAGAACTTCTGAAAAAGTCGAAGAAAAAAGCCATTGGGGTCCCGGGAGCAATCCCGGGACCTTCTCTTTTGCCGCTGCGGATTCTCCGTTACATCGCGCTCGTCGTGCTGGTGGGCGCATTGTTCACCGCGGCGGCAAGGGCCCAAACTACCGGCCCGGCGCCGGGCGATGCGTTCGCCACAGCCGTGGCCGGTCTCACGGCGGATAGCTTTTCTGAAAAATCCGCGGCGGTAACCGCCCTGGTCGAGCTCAAGCATCCCAATGGCCGGGCCGTTCTGGCAGCGCTGCTCGACAGCAAGCTGTATCTGCGCAATGCGGACAACAAAGTTTTCATCACCGATGCCGGCGAGGCCGAGCTCGCGCTGACCGACCCGTTGACGCTCACGGCTGCCGGAAAGGGCAAGCCTGACGACTATTCGCGCATCACGACCAACAACAGTCTGCGCAAGGCGCTGCGCAGCGCGGTTGCGGCGTTCGCCCTTTCGGATCCCGATGCGGATGTGCGGCTCATCGCGGTCCGCGACATGCTGCGATCCATCGATGACGAGAACGTAGCCCTGCTGCGTGCCGGCCTCGAGAAGGAAGCGGACGATGACGTCAGGCAGGCGATGCGTGAGGGTATTGCGCTCGCGGACCTCGACAGCGCCGAGGCCGATACACGTCTCGCGGCCTTGGGCGTGCTGGAAAAGTCATTGAGCCCGGATGTCTTCAATCGCCTCACCACCATGATTACCGCGGGAGATGGCGGCGTTTATCCCGAGCCTGACGAGCGAGTTCGCACGGCGGCCCGGGAAGTCATCGCATCCATTCAGTCGGCCCGTCAGCTGTACTCGACCATCGAGACGCTGTTCTTCGGTCTCGGCCTGGGCAGCGTGCTCGTGCTCGCCGCCATTGGGCTCGCGATCACCTTTGGTGTCATGGGCGTGATCAACATGGCTCATGGCGAGCTGATCATGCTCGGAGCGTATTGCACGTACGGAATCCAGTACTGGTTCCCCAGCACCATGCAATATTCGGTGCTCCTCGCGATTCCGGTTGCGTTCCTGGTATCAGGACTGGTCGGCGTAATCATTGAGCGCGGCATCGTCCGTTTTCTCTACGGGCGGCCGCTCGAGACATTGCTCGCCACGTTTGGCGTGAGCCTGATCCTGCAGCAGGTAGTTCGCGACGGGGTGAGCCCCAACAACGTTCCCGTCGTGACTCCCGAATGGATGTCCGGTTCGTTGCAGATCAACGATGCGTTGTCGATCACCTACAACCGGCTCTACGTGTTCCTGTTCATGATGATCGTGTTCGCCGTTCTGCAGCTCGTGATGAAGAAGACCACGCTGGGTCTCAAGGTTCGCGCCGTCGCACAGAACCGCAACATGGCGAAAGCCATGGGCGTGCGCACTCAGTGGGTCGATGCGATGACTTTCGGTTTGGGTTCCGGCATCGCCGGGGTCGCGGGCGTGGCATTGAGCCAGCTCACCAACGTCGGGCCGAACCTCGGGCAGAGCTACATCATCGATTCCTTCATGGTGGTGGTGTTCGGTGGCGTCGGCAATCTGTGGGGCACGCTCGTCAGCGGACTCTCGTTAGGCATCGTGAACAAGGTGCTGGAACCCTGGGCGGGCGCGGTGCTGGCGCAGGTGTTCGTGTTGATCGCGCTCATCTTCTTCATCCAGCGCCGTCCGCGGGGCCTGTTTCCCCAGAAGGGCCGGGGAGCGGAGAACTAGGATGAAGCAAGGCCCGCTGCTCAATCTGCTGGTCGGCGAACGCGGTACGGCCGTGTTCCTCGCCATCGTCGCGATCGTCGGCGTCGTGGTGCCGGTAATGCACCTCGCGCCGGCGGAAGGCTCGGCGTTGCAGCTGTCGGGTTACACGATGACGCTCATCGGCAAGTACATGACGTACGCGCTGCTCGCCGTGGCCGTGGATCTCGTGTGGGGCTATTGCGGCATCCTGTCGCTAGGCCATGCCGCTTTCTTCGCGCTCGGTGGATACGCCATGGGCATGTACCTCATGCGCCAGATCGGTACGCGCGGCGTGTACGGCGACCCGGTCTTGCCCGACTTCATGGTGTTCCTGAACTACAAGGAACTGCCGTGGTTCTGGCATGGCTTCGACATGTTCTGGTTCGCCATGCTGATGGTGGCAGTGGTGCCGGGGCTGCTGGCGATGCTTTTCGGGTGGCTGGCATTTCGATCGCGGGTCACCGGCGTCTATCTATCCATCATCACGCAGGCGCTCACCTATGCGCTGATGCTCGCGTTCTTCCGCAACGACATGGGCTTCGGCGGCAACAACGGCATGACAGACTTCAAGGACATCCTGGGGTTTGCCATCAACACCCCCACGACCCGCGTGGCACTGTTCGTGGCCAGCGCCATCGCGCTGGTGCTGGGTTATCTCGCCTGTCGCTACATCACGCTGTCGCGTGCCGGCCGCGTGGTGCAGGCCATACGCGATGCCGAAAGCCGTACCCGCTTCATCGGCTACCGCGTCGAGTCTTACAAGCTCTGGATCTTCACGTTTTCGGCGGTGCTCGCCGGCATCGCTGGCGCGCTGTACGTGCCGCAGGTCGGCATCATCAATCCCAGCGAATTCCAGCCCATCAACTCCATCGAAGTGGTGATCTGGGTGGCCGTAGGCGGGCGCGGCGTGTTGTACGGCGCCGTGGCCGGCGCGGTCATCGTGAACTATGCCAAGACGTTCTTTACGGCCGCACTGCCTGAATTCTGGCTCTACGCGCTGGGCCTGCTGTTCGTCATCGTCACCCTGTTTCTGCCACGAGGGTTCGTGGGATTGCTGGACCGCTTCGGCCGCAAGCCACCAGCTGCTCCGCCTGCAACGCCCGATGACCGGAAGGTCGTGCTCGCATGAACGCCCCATCGTCCATCGTGAAAGGGGTGGTCAAACAAGGTTGGCAGAAAGTATTCGGCGCCGGCACGGGCAGTGACCGCCCCAGGCCGGGCGATGCTTCTCACGGCACCATCCTGTACGTCGAAGACATCACCGTGAGCTTCGATGGCTTCCGTGCGCTGAACAACCTCACGCTGTACATCAATGTCGGCGAGCTTCGCTGCATCATCGGTCCGAACGGCGCGGGCAAGACCACGATGATGGACGTGATCACCGGCAAGACGCGTCCGGACGCGGGATCGGCGTGGTTCGGCACGACCACCGATCTGTTGACGCTCACTGAACCTGAAATCGCGGAGGCCGGAATTGGACGGAAATTTCAAAAGCCGACGGTATTCGAACAACACAGTGTCCTGCAGAACCTGGCGCTCGCAGCCGCGGGAAACAAGGCGGTCTGGCACACGCTGTTCAAGCCGATTGCACCAACGCAGGTCGCGCGCATCGATGAAGTGCTGGTCACGGTCGGGCTGAAGGATCAGCGTGACATTCGAGCCGGAATTCTCTCGCATGGGCAGAAGCAGTGGCTCGAGATCGGCATGCTGCTCATGCAGGATCCGCGACTGTTGCTGGTCGATGAGCCCGTGGCGGGCATGACTCCACAGGAGGTCGAACGCACTGCGGAGCTGCTGCTGTCGCTTGCCGGCAAGCATTCCGTGGTGGTGGTGGAGCACGACATGGCGTTCGTGCGCTCGATCGCGCGGACCGTGACGGTGCTGCACGAAGGTTCGGTGCTCGCCGAAGGCAGCATGGACACCGTGCAGAACGATCCGAAGGTCATCGAGGTCTATCTCGGTGAAGCACAGTAACGGAAGTAGTTAGCGATGCTCGCCATCCAGGGTCTCAACCAGTTCTACAGCGGCAGCCACATCCTCTGGGATGTGAATCTCCAGGTGCCTGAAGGCTCGTGCACCTGCCTCATGGGACGCAACGGCATGGGCAAGACCACGCTGCTCAAGTGCATCATGGGATTGTTGCCGATTGCATCCGGCGGCATGAGCTACGGCCTTGGTCCCGAAGCCACCGATCTCTCGAAGGTGGCCGCGGACCGGCGGGCGCGACTGGGTATCGCCTACGTGCCGCAAGGCCGCGAGATCTTTTCGCAGCTCACGGTCGAGGAGAACCTGCGTGTCGGTTTTGGCGCGCGGCGAGGGCCTGCGATCCGGCAGATTCCGGAACACATCTTCGAGTGGTTTCCGGTCCTCAAGAAAATGTTGAGACGGCGGGGAGGCGACTTGTCGGGCGGCCAACAACAGCAGCTCGCGATCGGCCGCGCCATGGTGCTCGACCCGAAGCTGCTGATTCTCGACGAACCGGCCGAGGGCATTCAGCCCAACATCGTCGCCGAGATCGGCGATATCATCATGCGCCTCAACCGCGAGGCGAAACTCACCGTGCTGTTAGTGGAACAGAAACTGCCGTTTGCGCGCCGGGTAGCCAGCGAGTTCCGCATCATCGACAAGGGTCGCATCGTGGGCGGGGGCCAGATCGGCGCGCTTACCGACGATCTCGTTCACCAGCATCTCACCGTGTGACGATGAGCGCCGCGTTCGGTGACCACGTCTCTCCCGGTTGGCAGGCCGATCTCCGCCTGCGCTTTGGAAATGGGGGCAGCCCCCTTTTCCCAGCAAAAGGGGTCAGCCCTCATGCGAGTCGCACCCGTCTCGTTGAGCGCCATTACAAGGGCCCGCTCGTCGTCCAACGGCCGTTCTATCCCGAAGGCGATCCCTGCCACGTGTATCTCGTGCATCCACCGGGCGGAGTCGTCGGTGGCGATGAGCTGCGCATTGGCGTTCAGGTCGATCCGGGCGCGCACGCGCTCATCACCACGCCGGCAGCGACCAAGTTCTATCGCTGCGATGGGAGAGTGTCATCTCAAACGCAGGAGCTGCATGCTGCGGGCGCCACCTTCGAGTGGCTGCCGCAGGAGAACATCTTCTATCGCGGCGCTGATTCACGAACCGCCACGCGCGTTCACGTTGACGCGGACTCGCGTTTCATCGGCTGGGAGGTCAACTGCCTCGGGCTGCCCGCTCGCGACGAGCCTTTTGACGATGGCACGCTGCGCCTCGATCTGGAACTGTGGAGATCGGGGCGCGCAATTGAACCTGCGCCAATCAAGCCTGACCCCTTTTGCTTGGAAAAGGGGGCTGCCCCCATTTTCATCGACCGGCTGCGGCTCAAGGGTGAGTCGGATGCCCGCGGCGCACGCTGGGGGCTGGCGGGCCAGGAGGCCGTGGGAACCTTGTTAGCCACGCCGGCCACGCGCGAAGACGTGGAGTCGATTCGCGAGCTGGTTGCGCATGAGCCGCTGGCTGCCGTGTCACTCGTCGACGGAGTGCTGGTGCTGCGCGCACTGGCGCCGCAGGCCGAAGCCGTGCGCAACCTCTTCATCTCCGCGTGGCAGCGCCTGCGTCCGCGCATCATCGGGCGCGAAGCCGTACTGCCGCGCATCTGGGCCACCTGAGCACATCATGGAACTGACACCTCGCGAGAAGGACAAACTACTCATCTTCACGGCTGGCCTGGTCGCCGAGCGCCGCAAGGCGCGCGGCCTCAAGCTCAACTACCCTGAAGCCGTGGCGCTGATCTCGGCAGCTATCCTGGAAGGGGCGCGTGACGGCCGCACCGTAGCCGAGCTCATGAGCTTCGGCACCACCATCCTGGGCCGGGCCGATGTCATGGACGGCGTGCCCGAGATGATCCCCGAGGTGCAGGTGGAGGCCACGTTTCCGGACGGCACCAAATTGGTCACCGTTCACCATCCCATTCCATAAAAGGATCGCCTCGATGGCGCAAACTATCATCCCCGGGGAAATGTTCTGCGAAGGTGAAGACATCGAGATCAACGCCGGCCGCGCCACCGTCAAAGTGAAGGTTGCCAACACTGGTGACCGGCCTATCCAGGTGGGCTCGCATTACCACTTCTTTGAAACCAACCGCGCGCTGCGCTTCGATCGGGCAGCCACGAAAGGCTTTCGTCTCAACATTGCCGCCGGCACGGCCGTTCGCTTCGAGCCCGGGCAGGAGCGCGAAGTCACGCTGGTGGCTTACGCCGGCGCGCGCGAGGTATTCGGCTTCGACGGAAAAATCATGGGGAAGCTGCCGTGACCAGAATCGACCGCCGCGCCTACGCCGAGATGTACGGTCCCACCAAGGGGGATCGCGTGCGGCTCGGCGACACGGAACTCATCATCGAAGTGGAGCGCGACCACACTATCTACGGCGAAGAAGTGAAGTTCGGCGGCGGCAAGGTGATTCGCGATGGCATGGGCCAGAGCCAACGTGTCGCAAAAGACGTTGCCGACACAGTCATCACCAACGCGCTCATCATCGACCACTGGGGCATCGTCAAAGCCGACATCGGGCTCAGGGAAGGGCGCATTGCCGGCATTGGCAAGGCCGGAAACCCCGACGTACAGCCCGGCGTCGACATCATCATCGGTGCGGGAACGGAAATCATCGCGGGCGAGGGGCTCATCGCCACCGCCGGGGGCATCGACTCGCACATCCATTTCATCTGTCCGCAACAGGTGGACGACGCGATGATGTCGGGCATCACCACCATGATCGGCGGCGGCACCGGGCCGGCCGCGGGCACCAGCGCCACCACGTGTACGCCGGGGCCGTGGTACATCGGACGCATGTACCAGGCGCTGGACGAACTGCCCATGAATTTCGGGTTGTTAGGCAAGGGCAATGCGAGCCTGCCCGCGCCGCTCGAGGAGCAGATCGAAGCCGGCGTCATGGGCCTCAAACTGCACGAGGACTGGGGCACCACGCCCGCCGCCATCGACAACTGCCTGAACGTCGCCGAGAAGTACGACATCCAGGTGGCCATCCACACCGACACGCTCAACGAATCCGGATTTCTTGAAGACACACTGGCCGCATTCAAGGGCCGCGCGATCCACACCTATCACACCGAAGGCGCCGGTGGCGGCCACGCTCCCGACATCATCAAGGCGTGTGGCGAATCGAACGTGTTGCCGTCCTCCACCAATCCCACGCGCCCCTACACCGTGAACACCGTCGACGAACATCTCGACATGCTCATGGTGTGCCACCATCTCGATCCGGGCATCGCCGAGGATGTCGCCTTCGCCGAATCGCGCATTCGCCGCGAAACCATCGCCGCCGAAGACATCCTGCACGACAAGGGCGCGATGTCGATGATCTCCTCGGACTCCCAGGCCATGGGCCGGATTGGTGAAGTCATCACGCGCACCTGGCAAACCGCTCACAAGATGAAGGTGCAGCGCGGGCCGTTGACACCGGACTCCTCACGCAACGACAACTTCCGCGTGCGTCGTTACGTCGCCAAGTACACGATCAATCCGGCCATCACACACGGCATCGCTCACGAAGTGGGCTCCATCGAAAAGGGCAAGCTCGCCGACATCGTGTTGTGGAAGCCTGCGTTCTTCGGCGCCAAGACGGCGATGGTGATCAAGGGCGGCATGATCGTGGCGGCGCCCATGGGTGACCCCAACGCTTCCATCCCCACACCGCAGCCCGTGCACTACCGTCCCATGTTCGGGGCGCTGGCTGGCGCACGCGCTGCAACCTGTGTGCACTTCGTGTCCAAGGCCGGTGCCGCCAGTGGCATGGCCGGGAAGCTGGAGCTGAAGAAGCGGCTGGTCGCCGTGCAGAACACGCGCGCCATCCGCAAGAAAGATCTCATCCTCAACGACTATCAACCGAAGATCGAAGTGGATTCACAGACCTACGAAGTGCGCGCCGACGGGGAGGCGCTGCGCTGCGAACCGGCTTCCGTGCTGCCATTGGCACAACGTTATTTTTTGTTCTGACAGGGACGTCATGCTGAAGATAAATCTGAAACTCGATCGCAGCCTCGATCACCCGCGTGCGGCGGATCGCAAGCTGGTGCTGCCCTTCGGCGAACGATCGAAGAGCCGGCTGCGTGCGGTTCTCGACAACGGCGAAGAAGCGGGGCTTTTTCTCGAACGCGGCTCGGTACTGCGGCACGGTGACTTGCTGTTGGCCGATGACGGACGCGTCGTCGAAGTGCAGGCCGCGCCCGAAACCGTATCGACCGTCCACACTGCAGACGCGCTGATGCTGGCGCGCGCCAGCTATCACCTGGGCAACCGGCACGTGGCATTGGAGATTGGTGCCGGGTGGCTGCGCTACCAGCACGATCACGTGCTCGATGACATGCTCCGCGGATTCGGCCTCGGGGTCGTCATCGAGCAAATGCCTTTCGAGCCCGAAGGAGGCGCGTATGTCGCGGCCTCGCATCACACGCACGCGCACGCACATAAGCACGGCTGAACCGTCGCCGGCACCCGGGGCCGCCGACGCGCAGGCATCGCTGCAGTTGCTGCGGCTGTTGCACCTGGCGAGTCCCGCACTGCCTATCGGCGCGTTTCATTTTTCCCAGGGACTGGAGTACGCCGTCGAGACCGGATGGGTGACCGATGAAGCATCGGCGCTCCAGTGGATAGGCGGCATCGCTGGCGCGAGCCTGGGCACCCTCGACCTGCCGGTGCTGTTGCGTCTGCAAACCGCGTGGAAGCAGAACGACCATGATGGCGTGCTGCGATGGAATTCTTTTCTCATCGCCTGCCGCGAGACCGAGGAGTTGCGTGCCGAGGACCGGCACCTCGGAGCTGCATTGCTGCGAGTGCTGGCCGAGATGGATCTGGTGACCGACTTGTTTTCCGCGAATGCCGCGAAGAGCGTCGTCGGCGTGTCACACGCGACGGCGTTTGCATTTGCGACTTCGAGGTGGGGAATCGAACCCGAGGCGGCCCTGCAAACTTTTGCGTGGGCGTGGATCGAGAACCAGGTGCTGGCGGCCGTGAAGCTGGTTCCACTGGGACAAAGCGCCGCGCAGAGAATGCTGCATCGGCTCACCGCGCGCATCCCTCCTTTGGTAGAGCAGGCACACAAACTCACAGATTCCGACATCGGGATCTCCACGGCATTGAGCGCCGTGGCGAGCGGCCGTCATGAAACTCAGTACTCGCGACTGTTCCGCTCGTAAGGTCTAGAATCCGGCCACCGCAGGCGGACATTCCAACCCCCGCCGTGCCCAACAACAAAATGCCTTCACGCGTTCAGCTCGTTCTTGCGGCTGTTGCCGCTTTGTTTGTCGCCGCTTGCAGCAAGCAGGCGGCCCAACAACAACAACCGCCGGCGCCGGAAGTCGGCGTCATCGTCGTGCGCGCTGCGCCAGTACCGCTGGTGCGCGAAGCCTCCGGGCGTCTTGCGCCCACGCGCGCCTCGGACGTGCGAGCCCGGGTCCCGGGCGTGCTTCAAAAGCGCATATATAAGGAGGGCAGCATGGTCAAAGAGGGCGATCCCCTCGTGCTCATCGACACTGCGCCGTATCGCGCCGCGCTGGCGCAAGCGAACGCGACTCTCGAACAGGCTGAAGCCGCCGCGACCAACGCCAAGGTGACCGCCGATCGCAACCGGGAGCTCGCGAAGCAGAACCTGGTTTCGCGCATGCAGCTCGACGATTCCGCCGCGCTCGAACGCTCGACAGCCGCCCAGGTGTCCGCGGCTCGCGCGCAGGTTCAGACAGCGCGCATCAATCTCGGCTACGCCACCATCACGGCGCCCATCGCCGGCCGCGCCGGGCAGATGCGCGTGCTCGAAGGCGCGCTGGTCGGGCAGGGCGAGGCGACGCTGCTAACTACCGTCGAACAGGTCGATCCCATCTTCGTGTTCTTCGATCAGCCGGCATCCGACTTCGAGCGCTTGATGCGCGCGCAGGCGTCGGGCGACGTTACGCTCGCGCAGGGCAATCTCGCCGAAGTGCGGCTGCTGCGCGACGATGGCTCGCTGTACGAGGAGAAGGGCACGCTCGATTTCTCCGACTACAGCGTGAACCCCACCACCGGCGCGGTCGCGTTTCGCGGCAGGGTCGCCAATCCTGGCCGAGTGTTGCTGCCGGGCATGTATGTGAAGGTGCGGCTGTCCGTCGGCACGTTGAACAAGGGATTTCGCGTACCGCAACTCGCGGTGCAACGTGACGGCCAGGGTCCGTACGTGCTGGTCGCGGGTGGAGACGGCATGGTTGCGCAAAAGCGCATCGTGACCACGTCGGCCGTCGACAACGACTGGATCATCTCGAGCGGACTCGCCGATGGTGACCAGGTCATCGTCGACAACCTGCAGAAAATCGGGCCGGGCATGCCCGTGAAGGCGAAGCCAGCACAGGCCGGGGGCACTGAAGCTCCCGCCGCTTCGGCGCCCGAGCCAGAGAAGCCCGCCGGGAGCTCCGCTCCAGCCACCGCTAGTTAGCAGCAACAGTACCCGCAGGGCTGACTCCAATGCCGCAATTTTTCATCGACCGCCCGGTATTCGCGTGGGTGATCGCCATCATCATCACGCTCGGTGGTGTCTTCGCCATTCGTGAACTGCCGGCCGAAGCGTATCCGGATGTGGCGCCGCCGCAGGTTTCCATCAACGCGACGTACCCCGGCGCCAACGCCGACGTGGTCGAACGCACGGTCATCCAGGTCATCGAGCAGCAGCTCACCGGCATCGACAACCTGATGTACTTCTCGTCGTCGTCTTCCAATGGCGGCGGCAGCATCACGCTGTTTTTCGAGTCGGGCACCAACCCCGACACCGCGGCGGTGCAGACCCAGAACCGCGTGACGCTCGCCGAGCCGCGCCTGCCTCGCGACGTGGTGTTGCAGGGCCTGCAGGTGGCGAAGGTGAACTCGGGCTTCCTCATGGCCGTGAGTCTGCGTTCGAAGGACAACAGCGTGCCTTCGGACGTGCTCAACAACATCGTCGCCGCGCAGGTGCTCGATCCGATTTCGCGCATTCCCGGCGTCGGTCAGACGCAGCAGTTCGGCGCCGAATATTCGATGCGCATCTGGCTGAATCCGGACAAGCTGCGCAGCTTCCGCATCAGCGCCGCCGACGTGCTTGCGCGCGTGCGTGGCCAGAACGTGCAATTCGCCACCGGCTCGCTGGGTGAACAGCCTGCCGTACAAGGCCAGCAGGTGGTGGCTTCCGTCTCGGCAGAAGCGCAGTTCAGCTCCAAGGAAGAATTCGAAAACGTCATCCTGCGCACGGAGCCCAACGGCACCAGCGTGCGTCTGAAAGACGTGGCGCGAGTGGAGCTCGGTCTCAACACGTATTCGTTTGACGTGCGGCTCAACGACCAGCCCGTCGCCGGTTTCGGCGTGCTGCTCTCGCCGGGCGCGAATGCGCTCGATGTGGCGAAGCAGGTCAAGACGCGCATGGACGAGCTGGCTCCAAGCTTCCCCGCCGGTGTCGAGTGGTTCCTGCCATTCGACGCGACTATCTTCATCAACGCCGCCATCCACGAAGTGGTGGTCACGCTCGGAATCGCGGTGTTCCTCGTGTTCATCGTGATGCTGGTGTTCCTGCAGAGCTTCCGCGCCACGCTCATACCCACGCTCGTGGTGCCGGTCGCGCTCATGGGCGCGTTCATCGGCATGTCGATCTTCGGTTTCTCGATCAACCAGCTCACCTTGTTTGGCATGGTGCTGGCCATCGGCATCGTGGTCGATGACGCCATCGTGGTCATCGAATCCGTCGAGCGCATCATGCGCGAGGAACACCTTTCGCCGAAGGAAGCAACGCGCAAGGCGATGACGCAGATCACCAACCCGATCATCGCGATCTCCGTGGTGCTCGCGGCGGTGTTCATTCCGAGCGCGCTGCAGTCGGGCTCGGTGGGCATGATCTACCAGCAGTTCGCGATGACCATCGCAATCTCCATGGGATTCTCTGCGTTCCTCGCACTGTCGCTGACGCCGGCGCTCTGCGGCACCCTTCTGCGGCCGGAGCACCTCAAGGAAAACAGGTTCTTCAAGCTGTTCAACCACGGCTACGACCGCGCGCAGAAATCCTACGTACGCTCGGTGAAGTTCAGCCTTCGTCACCAGGCCACCTGGGCGGTGAGCGCTCTGGTGCTGATCGTTTTCGGCTTCTACCTGTTGATCTTCAGGTTGCCCGGCAGCTTCGTACCCGAAGAAGACCAGGGCTTCACCATCGGCATGGTCATGATGCCGCCCGGCACGGCCCAGCCGCGCACGCGCGAATTCATGAAGAGCGTCAGCGAACAGCTTCGCACCAACGAAGCGGTGGACTCGGTGTTCGAAGTCACCGGCTTCAGCTTCATCGGCGCGGGCGAGAGCGTCGGCATGTTCTTCATCAAGCTCAAGGACTACAAGGATCGCAAGTCCACGGCGACCCAGTTCAACCAATGGGCCTTCGGCATGGGCATGAGCCAGAAAGATGGCATGGCGCTGTTCTTCAATTTTCCGACCATCCCGGGTCTCGGAAATTTCGGCGGCTTCGAGTTCTGGCTCGAGGACCGCAAGGCGGCAGGGCGGCCGGCGCTGTATGGCGCGATGGGGGCGCTGTTGGGTTCGGCAGGCAAGAGTCCGATCCTCACCGGCGTGCAACCGAACGAGTTGCCACCCGCGCCGCAGTTGAATCTCTCGCTCGATCGCGAACAGGCACAGTCCATGGGGCTGGCGATTTCGGACGTGTACGCGGCCGTGCAACTCATGCTCGCCCCGGTGTACGTCAATGACTTCGTGTTCGAGGGCCGCGTGTTGCGTGTGACCATGCAGGCCGACGCGCCGTACCGCATGAATGAAGAAGCGCTGCAGCGCTTCTATCTACCGGCCGGCACCACGTCGGAATCCAACAGCTTTGCCTTCGCGGGCGACAGTTCCTCGGATGGCATGGTGCCTCTCTCGTCGGTGCTGCGTTCCAATTGGTCGGTGGCCGCGCCCTCGCAGGCGCGATTCAACGGCTTTCCCGCCATCCAGTTGAACGGCCAACCCAAGCTCGACGAGGGCAGGAGTTCGGGCGAGGCCATGGCCGAGATGGAGCGCATCGTGCGTGAGGACTTGCCTCCGGGCCTGGGTTACGACTGGGGCGGCCAGTCCTACCAGGAGCGGCTGTCGGGGGCCGAAGCGCCGATGTTGTTTGCGCTCTCAATCCTGGTCGTGTTCCTGTGTCTCGCGGCCTTGTATGAGAGCTGGGCCACACCGCTCGCCGTGCTCATGGTTGTTCCCGTCGGCATCGTCGGGTCGGTGTTCGCGGCCAAGGCCACCGGCATGCCCAACGACGTGTTCTTCAAGGTCGGCCTCATCACAATCATTGGCCTCGCTGCCAAGAACGCCATCCTGATCGTCGAGTTCGCCATCGAAGAGCGGAAGCGTGGCACGGCGCTGTACGAATCCATCGTCGAGGCCTCGCGGCTGCGACTTCGCCCGATTCTGATGACCTCGTTCGCCTTCATATTGGGTGTGTTGCCACTGGTGTTCGCGACGGGGGCCGGCGCCAATGCGCGACGCGCGCTCGGCACGGGCGTGGTCGGTGGCATGTTGTCGGCCGCGATCCTGGGCGTGTTGCTGGCGCCCATCTTCTTCGTGCTCATCCGGCGCATGGTGGGTGAGAAGCTCGTCATTCCCGCCGAGGACCGTCCGAATGCGTACGGGCCGCGAAACTGACCGCACCAATCTGAACCGAAAATGAACGGCGCTGAATTACAGTATTTTCAGGAACCACACGCCCCGGGAACTCCACTCACAGCATGTGAGTCGTAATTCACAAGAGGTGCATATGAAGATTTCGCTGTTCACAACTTCGCTGTTCAAGAGGGGCTTCGCGCCGGCCCTGGCGGGTGCGGTGTGCACAGCTGCGCTCGCCGGCTGCGCCACCGCCCCCAAGCTGGATTACACCGACTACGCGGGCGAGCCGGTCAAATCGTTCTACATGAACAATTTCGACGGATGGAGCACCGTGTCGAAAGACCAGATCGTCGTCTGGACCGGCCTGAACAAGGCCTATCTGATCACCATCAACGGCTACTGCCCGGATCTGCAGTTCGCGAATGCCATCGCCGTGACCTCCACCGGCAATACCGTCGACAAGTTCGAGAAGGTCATCGTGGGGCGTGATCGTTGCTTCATCAAAGAGATTCGTCCGCTCGACACCAAGCAGATGAAAGAAGATCGCAAACTCCTGCGCGAACAGATGAAGAAGGCGGAGGCGCCGCCGCCGGACGCCTGACGTCATCCCACGTTTCTAGTGGTAGAGAAGCCTCCGGCCCTACAAGAGCCGGGGGCTTTTCTTTTTCCCTCAGATCTTCTGGAACAGCGGGATGAGCATCATGACGAGGCCGACCCAGCCCACCGCCCAGATGAGTGTGCGCACGACGGGCACGCCCGCCATGTAGATACCGACGTACAGCACACGCGCGATGAGAAATATCGTGGCGCCGGTAATGGCGGTGCTGGCTACCGTGCCCACGATCATGTTCAGGAGCGCCAGTGCGAGGAACACCGGCAGCGCCTCGTGCATGTTCTCGAGGGCGCGTTTGGCACGCTCGCCCACGACCGTGAGCGGCCGCATGTGATCGCGGTTTCCCAGGTTCTCGGTGATCTTGCCCTTGGCCCCGTCGGAGGCCGGCTCACGGAAGCGGCCCGGGAGCAGGGTTTGTAAAACGAACAGTGCAAGCACTAACAGGACGAGTAGAACCATAAGAATGCTCCGGCAGTAGTCAGGGGTTGTAACTGCGTCGCAAAAATATATCCCATCGACCCGAAACATATCCGTCCCCGTACAATCGGCCGCCATGAACGCCCGTGCTGTCGCAGTCGCCGCCTTGCTTTCGCTGTCGGCGTGTAGTGCTCCCGACGAGCCGGCGGCGCCGGTACGCGAAGATTGGGTGCTCAAATCGCACGTGGCCTTTCTCGCCGCGGATGGCAAGACGCCGCGGGCTGCGCCGAAAGAAAGCCTGCGGCTCTGGGTTCCCTACGTCGTCGGCGACCTCTATGGCGCGCCCAATGCCGGCGAACTCGCGCCGGTCACGTTCAAGCCCGATCTGAGTTTCGTCCTCGATCTCAACAAGAGTCACGAGAACCTGGCGAAGGTGCTCATTCCCACCGAGTTCTCGCAGAAGTGGATGATCATCGAGCCTGCCACGGCACGTATCGCGAGGTTGTCGCCATTCGTGCTGCCCACCGATGACATCGTGCCCGTGGGTGTATCGGAGTGGTTAGACGCCGACACCGGTACCAAGCTCATGCTCGTCTACCTGGATCGTCCGGCGCGCATCCGCGGTGAGATCGTCCACGAGGGGCGTAACCTGCGCTTCGACATCGAGGCGAAAGAGGCCGGGTACCTGTGGATCCAGCAGCCCGAAGGCAGCGGCGTCTATCAGAAGGCGACGTGGCCCGGGGATGTCATCCTCGCCGTCATGCCGAACTGAGCGTGCCGGGTGGGGAAAGTGGGGAGAGCGACTCCCCACTTTCCCCACCCGGCACCCTGCGTGGTATTTTCCGCGCGCGGACCCTTCCCTTATTAAGAGAGCGCGAACCATGCAACGACATATTCTCGTGGCAGCCACGAGCATTGCCACGACCAGCCTTTTCCTTGGCGCCTGCGCCAAGAAAGAAGCCCCACCACCACCGCCACCCGTAGCCGAAGAAGCCAAGCCCGCTGCTCCCACCGGAGCTGACCCGGCCAAGTTCCTGACCCAGCCGCTGGTCTCCGAGATCTTCAGCGCCGACCCGTCGGCGCACGTGTTCAACGGCAAGGTTTACGTCTATCCCTCGCACGATTTTGATTCGGGCATCCCGAGCGATGACCTGGGCAACCAGTACGCCATGAAGGACTACCAGGTGTTGTCGATGGACAGCATCGGTGGGGCGGTCACGGTTCACCCCGTCGCGCTCGACATCAAGGA
>Ga0190271_10000855_pt1 | contig 16208 bp, 13 predicted proteins | sample Popmic356T_FD_133747 | JGI IMG/M metagenome (GOLD analysis project Ga0190271, IMG submission 133747) | Populus adjacent soil microbial communities from riparian zone of Weber River, Utah, USA - 356 T | ecosystem: Environmental > Terrestrial > Soil > Riparian zone | place: USA: Utah | collected...
GTCATGACCCGAGGGCCGAGAGCCGGGCCTCGAGGTCCGCGTTTACCAACGACGCCAGGACCGGGTCCAGGTGGCCGTCCAGCACGTGGTCGAGGTTGTAGGCCTTGTAGCCGGTGCGGTGGTCGGAGATGCGGTTCTCGGCGAAGTTGTAGGTCCGGATGCGTTCGGAACGGTCGACGGTGCGCACCTGCGAGCGACGGGCGTCCGACGCCTCAGCCGATGCCGCCTCCTCCGCAGCCTGGAGCAGCCGCGACCGCAGGATCCGCAGGGCCTGCTCCTTGTTCTGGAGCTGTGACTTCTCGTTCTGGCAGCTGACCACGAGCCCGGTCGGCAGGTGTGTGATGCGGACCGCCGAGTCGGTGGTGTTGACGCTCTGCCCGCCCGGACCGGAGGAGCGGAACACGTCGATGCGGAGGTCCTGGTCGTCGATGGAGATGTCGATGGGCTCGGCCTCCGGCATCACGAGCACCCCGGCGGCGGAGGTGTGCACGCGTCCCTGCGACTCGGTCACGGGCACGCGCTGCACCCGGTGCACGCCGCCCTCGAACTTCAACAGGGCGTACGGCGCTTCGCCCGGCGCCGGGGTCCCCCGCGCCTGCACGGCCACCGTCACCGACTTGTACCCACCGAGGTCGGACGGGGTGCTGTCGAGCTCCTCGGTCCGCCACCCTCGCTGCTCTGCGTAGCGCATGTACATGCGCAACAGGTCGGCGGCGAACAGGGCCGACTCCTCACCGCCCTCCCCCGACTTGATCTCCAGGATCGCGTCCTTGCCGTCCGACGCGTCGCGCGGGGCCAGGAGCTGGCGGAGCCGGTCCTCGGTCTCGGCCCGCCGGGCCTCGAGCTGCCGGGCCTCCTCCGCGAAGGCAGCGTCCTCGACGCCGAGCTCGCGCGCGGCGCTCAGGTCGTCTCCGAGACGTCGCCACTCGTCGTACGCGTGGACGACGGCGCCGAGCTCGGCGTACCTCTGGCCGAGTCGCCGGGCCAGGGCCCGGTCGGCGTGCACGGACGGGTCGCCGAGACGTCGTTCGAGGTCGGCGTGCTCGGCCACCAGGCCGTCCACCACCTCGAACACCGTCACTCCCTCCGCCGGAAGACACAACAACGCCGGTCCGCCCCCGGGGCGGGACCGGCGTTCGTCGTGGTGCTACTTGTCGGCAGCGGCCGCGTCCTGGGCCTTCTTCTTGGCGTAGCGCGCCTCGAACCGGGCCACGCGGCCACCGGTGTCCAGGATCTTCTGCTTGCCCGTGTAGAAGGGGTGGCAGGCGGAGCAGACGTCAGCGTGCATGCTGCCGCCCGTCGCGGTGCTGCGCGTCGTGAACGAGTTGCCGCAGGTGCAGGTCACCTGGGTCTCGGTGTACGCGGGGTGGATGTCCTTCTTCATGCTGTCCTCTCGTTGTGCCCCCGGGTCGCCTGCGCGTGCGCGTCGGCGTGAACCGGAAGCCAAGGATCAAGTCTGTCAAACAACACCGCAGCAGCGCGAATTAGTCCCGCGCCGGCGCCGGCTGTTCCCGCGCCAGTGCGGAGGTGGCGCCGCCCGGCGACGTGGGAGATCGCTCCGGGACCGCGCGGGTCAGCGGAAGCCGGATCGAGGCGGTGGTCCCCTCCCCCTCGACGGACTCGACGGAGAGGGAGCCGTCGTGACGGTCCACGATCGTCTGCACGATGCGCAGACCCAGTCCGGTTCCGGCGATCTCGGCCTTCATCGCGTTGGACGCCCGGTAGAAGCGCGAACCCAGCCCGGGCAGGTCGGCAGCCGGGATGCCGATGCCCTCGTCCACGACCTCGATGACGGCGTCGCTGCCCTGCTGCAGGACCCGGACCTCGACGGTGTCGCCGGGGTTGCTGAACTTGACTGCGTTGCTGCACAGGTTGATCACGGCACGGATCAGCTGGCTGCGGTCGCCGAGGATCACCACCGGCGCGACCGCCTGGATCGTCTTCACCGTGATGTCGCGACTTGCCGCCGTGAGCCGGACGTCGCCGGCCACCTCGGCAGCGACCCCGCGCAGGTCGATCGGCTCGACGGCCAGCTGGGTCTCCTCCGCGCGCGAGAGCGCCAACAGGTTGGTGATGAGCTCGTTGAGCCGCTCGAGGTTGCGGCGCACCACCGCCAGCATCGCGACCTGCGAGTCGGTGAGCTGCGCGGACAGCTGGTCCTGGAGCAGCTCGAGATAGCCCTTGATGCTGGTGAGCGGGGTGCGCAGCTCGTGCGACACCGTGGACACGAGCTCGGTGCGGACCCGGTCGATCTCGTCGAGCCGGTTGAGCACGTCGACCTCGACGTGGCGGCCGCGGAGGTTCTCCTCGGCGAGCATGTTGAGGGCGGCTGCGATCTCCTTGATCTCCTCCGGCCCCTCCTCGGACGCCCTCGCCGAGAGGTCCCCCTCCCGCAGTCGCTGCAGGACAGCGAGAACGTCGTCGAGCGGCTCGATCATCGCCTGTCGCATCCGGCGCGCGGCGATGGAGCCCACCATGACCATGAGCAGCGGCAGCAGCACCACGGCGGCGAGCGTCCAGAACAGCACCGCCCGAGACCTCGCGGCAATGTCGTCGGTGACCGCCTCGATCTGGGCGTCGACCTCGTTGTTCGCGGTGCGCAGGTCGTCGAAGAGACGTGTCCCCTGGGCGAAGGTCTGCCGGTCGTTGCGGATCGGCAACGACGTGTCGGCCGTCCGCGCGGCGTACTGGCTCAGCCACACCTCCGACACTGACTCCTGGGCCTCCACCGCCTCGGCCAGCGCCGGGTACGGCGCGGCGAGCTGCTTCAGCTGCAGCTCGTCCTCGGGCAGGTAGGACATCGCCACCAGGTACGGCGCGAGCGAGTCACGGTCACCACTGAGCACGTACCCACGCACGCTCGTCTCCGCGTCCGTGAGGTCCTGCATCACGTTCTTGTTGGCCAGCTGCAGGGGAACCGCTTCGTTGTTCAGCTTGCCCAGCGACACGGACGCCGAGATGACGGAGGCCGCACACACGACTCCGAGCACGACGAGCATCAAGATCGATCCGGACAGAGTGACGGTGTACTGCCGTCGAACCGACGAGCTCGCCTTGTCGAGCCAGCTCCGGTGAGGGGCAGTCACCGGTGCGCCGCTCTCAGTTCCCACCGCTCAGCAACGAGTCGACGCGCTCGGCGAGGTCGCGCGGGCTGAACGGCTTCGTCACGTAGTCGTCCGCACCCGCAGCGAGACCCGCCTCGACATCCGCGGTCTGTGCGCGAGCCGTCAGCAGGATCACCGGTGTCTTGGCCGTCGTGGGATGCGCGCGGAGCTCACGGCACGCCTCCAGCCCGTCCATGCCGGGCATCATCACGTCGAGGACGACCAGGTCGGGGCCGGACTCACGGCAGGCATCGAGCGCCGCGCGTCCGTCCGGCACTCCGGTCACCTCGTGACCAGAGTGCTGCAGACGCATGACGACGAGCAAACGGATGTCGGCGTCATCGTCGGCGACCAGGATTCTCGCCATGCCCTCGTCCTCCCCGGCGTCGTCGCCCCATGCGCACGACGGAGTCCGACGGAGTCAGACCCCTGTGAGCATAAACAACGAGCGATGCTTCTCGTGGGAGTTCGGACCGGATGGCCGCGGGCGCAGATCAGGAGTCGCCGTTGGATCCCGGCGTCGTCTTCTGCACCTGCATGAGGAACTCGATGTTGCTCTGCGTCTTCTTCAGACGCTCCAGCAGCAGCTCCAGGGCTTGCTGCCCCTCGAGCCCGGAGAGCACCCGACGAAGCTTCCACACGATCGCCAGCTCCTCCTTGCTCATGAGGAGCTCCTCGCGCCGCGTTCCCGACTGGACGGCGTCGATCGCGGGGAAGAGACGCTTGTCCGCGAAGTCTCGGCGCAACCGGATCTCCATGTTCCCGGTGCCCTTGAACTCCTCGAAGATGACCTCGTCCATCTTCGAGCCGCTCTCGATGAGCGCGGTCGCCAGGATCGTCAGCGAGCCGCCGTCCTCGATGTTGCGGGCCGCTCCGAAGAAGCGCTTCGGCGGGTACAGCGCGGCGGAGTCCACACCACCGGACAGGATGCGTCCGCTGGCGGGCGCCGCGAGGTTGTACGCGCGACCCAGGCGGGTGATGCCGTCGAGCAGCACGACGACGTCGTGGCCCAGCTCGACGAGCCGCTTGGCCCGCTCGATCGCGAGCTCCGCGACCATCGTGTGGTCGCTGGCGGGGCGGTCGAACGTCGACGAGATGACCTCGCCCTTCACGGACCGCTGGAAGTCGGTCACCTCTTCGGGTCGCTCGTCGACGAGCACCACCATGAGGTGCACCTCGGGGTTGTTCGTCGTGATCGAGTTCGCGATGGACTGCATGATCATCGTCTTGCCGGCCTTGGACGGCGACACGATGAGGCCGCGCTGGCCCTTGCCGATCGGCGACGCGATGTCGATGACCCGGCCGATCATGTTGCCCGGCTCGGTCTCGAGGCGCAGCCGCTCCGACGGGTACAACGGAGTCAGCTTCGAGAACTCGATGCGGTCCCTGGCCGCCTCGACGTCACCACCGTTGACGGTGTCGAGACGGACGAGTGGGTTGAACTTCTCCTTGCGCTCGCCCTCCCGGGCCTGCCGGACGGCGCCGGTCACGGCGTCACCCTTGCGGAGGCCGAACTTGCGGACCATCGAGAGCGAGACGTACACGTCGTCGGGGCCCGGCAGGTAGCCGCTGGTCCGCACGAACGCGTAGTTGTCGAGGATGTCGACGATGCCCGCTACCGGGACCAGCACGTCGTCGTCGGTCACCTCGAGGTCCGGCTCCTGCGGCTGACGGCGTTCGCGGTACCCGCTCTGGCCGCCCTGGCGGTCGCGTCCGCGGCGACGGCGACGACGGTTGCTGCCGCCCCCGGAGTCGTCGTCCTGGTTCTGGTTGCGGTTCTGGTTGCGGTTCTGGGTGCCGCCCTGGTTGCCGCCCTGGTTCTGGGCGCGGTTCTGGTTGCGGCCGCCCTGGTTCCCGCCCTGCTGGCGCTCGCCCCGGTCCTGCTCGCCCCGGTCCTGGTCGCCCCGGTCCCGTTCGCCCCGGTCCTGGTCGTCACGGTCGCGGGCCTCGCGCCCGGAGCGGTTGCCACCGTCAGGCCCGCTGCCCGCCTCGCTTCCGGAGTCGCTGCCCCGGCGGTTGCGGGACTGGTGGCCCGGCTCGTCGCCGGCCCGGTCCGTGGCCCGGTCGCTCGCCGGGTCACTGGCCCGATCGCCTGCCCGGTCACTGGCCCGGTCACTGGCCCGGTCACTGGCCCGGTCACTGGCCCGGTCACTCGACTGGTTCCTCGACTGGCTGCCCGACTGGCCACCTGACTGGGCCGCGCGGATGGCATCGACGAGCTGCGCCTTTTTCATCGAGCTGGCGCCCTTGATGCCCAGACCACCGGCTATCTGCTTGAGCTCAGGGAGCAGCTTGCTGCTGAGCCCGCCCGAGCCTCGGGTCGAGGCACCCGACTGCTGGGGTGCGACGGTGGTTTCGGCTGGTTCCGACACGTGAGGTCCTTCCCACGTCCAGGCCCGGTCGGACTTCGTGCCGACGGGCCTTCATCACAGAGGTGTTCCCGGTACTGCCCGGAGGCGGGAGTCTCAGGAGGTGAAGCGCTTTCTCTACGACGTGCTCACAAGGAAGGCCCGGAGAGGCCTGTGAGGGGCCGCGACTCAAGCGCGTGGCTTCACCCTAGCACCTCGCTTCGGCCGCGCGGCCACCTCTCTCGTCACTCCGGCGGCACCGTCGTGACCAGCCCCGCGCCGTCCACCTCGAGGCGCCGTGCCCACCACCCGTCAGGGCTGGTGGCGACCACGGCCTCCACCTCCCCGGGCTCGACGACAGCCAGCACCGTGGGCCCGGCGCCGGAGACGACCGCGGCCACGCCGTCGGCCCGGAGCCGGTCGACGAGGTCGATGCTTTCCGGCATCGCGGGCGCGCGGTAGGACTGGTGGAGCCGGTCCTCCGTCGCCGCGAGCACCCGGCCACGCCAGTCGTCGATCCCGGCCGGCCCGGTGCCGAGGCAGGCGACGAGGAGCGCGGCTCGTCCGGCCGCGTGCGCTGCATCGGCGTGCGGGACGTCTGCCGGGAGCAGCCCGCGCGCGACGACCGTGGCCAGTGGCTCCGGGGGCACCAGCACCACGAACACCGGCTCGGGCGCGACCTCGAGCCGGACCGCGTCGTGAGTCCCGCCTGACGCCCAGGCCACCGTCAGTCCGCCGAGCGCCGCCGGAGCAACGTTGTCCGGATGGCCCTCGATCTCGGCGGCGACCCGGAACAGGTCGAGGTCCGACCAGTGCTCGCCGGCGGGCGGGACGAGTGCGCGGGCCAGGCCGAGCCCGGCCACGATGGCGGCCGAGGACGAACCCAGCCCCCGCCCATGGGGTACGGCGTTGCGGCAGCGCAGGGCCAAGGCCGGCGCGGTCACGCCGAGCACGTCGAGACCACGGAGCAGCGCGCGGTGCACCAGGTGGCTCTCGTCCGTCGGCACGGAGCCGGTGCCCTCGCCGACCACCTCGACGTGCACGGAGCCGGCCGGAGCGTCGACGACCTCCGCGGTGACGTGGTCGTGCAGCGCCAGGGCGAGCCCGAGCGCGTCGTACCCGGGACCGAGGTTGGCGCTGCTGGCCGGCACCCGGACCCCGACAGGACCCGCGACGAGGTCCGCCACGGCCGGCCTCAGGCCAGCCCCGCGGCGGCGGCCGCAGCGCCCACGTCGGCCTCGACGACGGTGTCGACGAGATCGGTGAACGTCGAGAGAGCGGTGTCGATGTCCTTGAGCCCGTGCCCGGTCACCGTCACGACGACTCGAAGACCCCGGAAGTCGCGACCCGACTCCGCGTCCTTGAGGAGACCGGCGATGCTCGCGGCGGAGCCGGGCTCCACGAAGAGTCCCTCCGTCGACGCCAAGGCTCGCTGCGCGGACAGGATCTCCTCGTCGTCGACGCTGTCGAACCGGCCTCCTGACGCCTCCGCAGCCTCGACCGCCAGGTGCCAGGACGCCGGGTTGCCGATCCGGATCGCGGAGGCGACCGTCTCGGGAGCCGCGACCGGCTCGCCGCGCACGAGCGGAGCCGCTCCCTGCGCCTGCCAGCCCAGCATCCGGGGCCGGCGCGACGCGAGGCCGGCCTCGGCGTACTCGACGTAGCCCTTCCAGTACGCGGAGATGTTCCCCGCGTTGCCCACCGGGAGCACGTGCACGTCGGGTGCGTCACCGAGGAAGTCGACGATCTCGAACGACGCGGTCTTCTGGCCCTCCAGCCGGAACGGGTTGACGGAGTTGACCAGGGCGACCGGGTAGTGCTCGGCCAGCTCGCGCGAGATCCGCAGGCAGTCGTCGAAGTTCCCGCGAACCATGATCACCTGGGCGCCGTGCACGATTGCCTGCGCGAGCTTGCCGGCGGCGATCTTGCCCTGCGGGACGAGGACGAGCGGCTTGACCTTCGCGCGGGCCGCGTAGGCGGCCATCGACGCGCTGGTGTTGCCGGTCGACGCGCACACGACGGCTTCCGCACCCTGCCCCACGGCCACCGAGAGTGCGACCGTCATGCCACGGTCCTTGAAGGAGCCGGTGGGGTTCGAGCCCTCGACCTTGATCCAGACATCGGCGCCCGTGAGCTCGGACAGCCACGGGCTGTCGACGAGCGGGGTCCCGCCCTCCCGGAGGGTGAAGGTCGGCGTGCCGTCGGGCAGCGGCAGCCAGTCGCGGTACTCCTCGATCACGCCACGCCACTGATGTGTCGTCGGCTTGCTCGTCGAGACGTCCACGGTCACTCCGACTCTCCCTCGACCCGCATCACCGACGAGATGTCGCGGACCTCAGGCATCCCCCGCAGCATCTCGACGGTCGCCGACAAGGCGGCGTCGCTGGCGCGGTGCGAGACCACGACGAGCTGGGCGTCGTCGCCGCGACCCTCCTGGCGCACGGTCTGGATGGACACGTCGTGCTCGGCGAACGCCTGGGCCACGGCGGCGAGCACGCCGGCTCGGTCGTCGACGTCGATGGCCACGTGGTAGCGGGTCTCGGTGCGGCCCATCGGCAGCATCTCGACCTCGGCGTACGCCGACTCACCCACGCCGCGGACGTTGTTGAGCCGGTTGCGCGCCACCGTCACCAGGTCGCCGAGCACCGCCGATGCCGTGGGCGACCCCCCGGCCCCGGGGCCGTAGAACATGAGCTGGCCCGCGGCCTCGGTCTCGACGAAGACCGCGTTGTAGGCCTCGTGGACGCTGGCCAAGGGGTGGCTGCGCGGGATCATCGCTGGATGGACACGGGCAGACACGGCCTGGCCGTCCGGCCCGTCGGTCAGCTCGCAGATGGCCAGCAGCTTCACGACGCTGCCCATCTCGGCGGCCGAGGTGACGTCGGCGGCGCTGACGTCCGCGATCCCTTCGCGGTGCACGTCCGAGGCCACCACCCGCGTGTGGAAGGCGAGGCTGGCCAGGATCGCGGCCTTCGCCGCGGCGTCGAACCCGTCGACGTCGGCGGTCGGGTCGGCCTCGGCGTAGCCCAGCGCCTGCGCCTCCTCGAGAGCCTCGGTGAAGCCGGCGCCGGAGGTGTCCATCCGGTCGAGGATGAAGTTCGTGGTGCCGTTGACGATGCCCAGCACCCGGCGGACCCGGTCACCGGCCAAGGACTCGCGGAGGGGACGGAGGATCGGGATGGCGCCGGCGACGGCGGCCTCGAAGTAGAAGTCGCGGCCGGCCTTCTCCGCTGCGGAGTACAACGTGGCGCCGTCGTCGGCGAGCAACGCCTTGTTCGCGGTGACCACGCTCGCGCCGTTCTCCAGAGCGGAGAGGATCAGCGAGCGGGCGGGCTCGATCCCGCCGATCACCTCGATGACGACGTCCACACCGGACGCGACCAGCCCCGCGGCGTCGGTCGTGAGCAGATGGGTCGGCACGTCGACGTCGCGACGGGCGTCGAGGCGGCGCACCGCCACCCCGGCCAGCTCGACGGGCGCGCCGACACGGGCCTCCAGGTCGTCGGCCTGCTCGTGCAGCAGCCGCACGACCTGGCTGCCCACCGAGCCGCACCCGAGGAGCGCGACGCGCACCGCGCCTGGGCTGCTCACCCGCCCCACCTCACTGTCGCTCTCCCGTGCCGTCGGCTCCCTCGTGGCCCGTCCCATCCTCGCGCATCGCGTCCAGGTCGTGCGCGCCGACGTCGGTCGCGAGCAGGTCGTCCTCGGTCTCGCGGCGCACCAGCACGGTGGCCCTTCCGTCCCGGACGGCGACGACCGGGGGGCGAAGCGCGTGGTTGTAGTTGCTCGCCATCGACCAGCAGTAGGCGCCGGTTCCCGGCACGGCCACCAGGTCGCCGGGAGCCACGTCACCCGGCAGGAACTCGTCCTTGACCAGGATGTCGCCGGCCTCGCAGTGCTTGCCCACCACCCGCGCGAGCACGACCGGGGCGTTGGAGGCGCGCGAGGCCAGGGTGGTGGAGAAGTCGGCGTCGTAGAGCGCGGTGCGGATGTTGTCGCTCATGCCGCCGTCGACCGAGACATAGGTGCGGATCGCCCCCGCGTCGAGCTCCACCGGCTTGACGGTGCCGACCTCGTACAGGCTGCACATCGCGGGTCTGTCGATGGCGCGCCCCGGCTCCACCGAGAGGCGAGGTACGTCGACGCCGAGCCCGCGGCACTCGTGCTCCACGATCTTGGTGAGCTCGACGGCCAGCTGCGCGGGGTCGGACGGGTCGTCCTGCGTGGTGTAGGCGATGCCGAAGCCGCCGCCGAGGTCGAGCTCGGGCATCGTGACGCCGAGCTCCTCCGACACACGGGCGTGCAGGGCGAGCACCCGGCGCGCGGCGACCTCGAACCCGGACGTGTCGAAGATCTGGGACCCGATGTGGCTGTGCAGCCCGAGCAGCCGGTACTCCTCGCGGCCGCTCACCCTGCGCACGGCCTCGAACGCCTCGCCGGCATTGATGGAGAAGCCGAACTTCTGGTCCTCGTGCGCGGTGGCGATGTACTCGTGGGTGTGCGCCTCGACGCCCGCGGTGACCCGGATCATGACCGGTGCCGTGCGGCCGGTCTCGACGACGAGGGCGTCCAGCCGGTCGAGCTCGTCGAACGAGTCCACCACGATCCGGCCCACGCCGATCTCGAGGGCGGTGCGCAGCTCTGCTGTCGTCTTGTTGTTGCCGTGGAACCCGATCCTGGCCGGGTCGAAGCCGGAGCGGAGCGCCACGGTCAGCTCGCCCGCCGAGCAGACGTCCAGGCACAGTCCCTCCTCCTGGACCCAGCGGGCGACCGTCGTGCAGAGGAAGGCCTTGCCGGCGTAGAACACGTCGTAGTCGGCGAAGGCGGAGCGGAACGCTCGCGCCCGCTGTCGGAAGTCGAGCTCGTCGAGGACGTACGCCGGGGTGCCGAGCTCACGGGCGAGATCGCGGACGTCGACGCCGCCGACCACGAGCACGCCGTCGGCCTTGTGCGCGGTGGAGGACCACAGCGAGGGCACCAGGGCGTTGGCGTCCCCGGGCTCTCGCAGCCAGGCCGGCCCACGGACGTTGATGTCGGCGTGCAGGGCACCCGCCTCGTGCGCTCTCATCGGGACCTCCGGCTCACATCCGGTCGGGCGCCTGCACGCCGAGCAGCGCGAGGCCGTTGGCCAGGACGACGCGGGTGGCGTCGACGAGCAGCAGACGGGCGTGGTGCACGGGCTGGACTGGCTCGTCCCCCACCGGCAGCACGCGGCACGCGGCATAGAAAGAGTGGAAGGTCGCCGCGACCTCCTCGAGGTGCCGCGCGACCCGGTGTGGCTCGCGCAGGCTCGCCGCCGCCTCGACCACGCGCGGGAAGTCGGCGAGGGTCCGCAGCAGCTCACCCTCACGGGGGCCACCGATGAGCGCGGCATCGACGTCGTGCGGGTCGGGCACCACACCGAACGCGGCGCCGTTCCCGAGAAGCTGGACGGTGCGGGAGTGGGCGTACTGCACGTAGTAGACGGGGTTGTCGGCGCTGGCCCGGGTGATCTGCTCCACGTCCAGCACGAGCGGGGTGTCGGCCGGGTAGCGGGCCAGCGAGTAGCGCGGGGCGTCGACGCCGATGAGGTCGACGAGCTCCGCGAGCGTGACGAGCGACCCGGCCCGCTTGCTCAGCCGCACTTCCTGGTCACCCTGCATCACCTTCACGAGCTGGCCGATGAGCACCTCGAGGTGTTGGTCGGGGTCGTCACCGGCGCACGCCGCCATGGCCCGGAGGCGCCCGACGTACCCGTGGTGGTCGGCGCCCAGCAGGTACACGCAGAGGTCGGCGCCACGCTCGCGCTTGTCCAGGTAGTAGGCCGTGTCCGAGGCGAAGTAGGTCAGCTCGCCGTTGCTGCGCCGCAGGACGCGGTCCTTGTCGTCACCGAAGTCGGTGGTCCGCATCCACAGCGCGCCATCGGCTTCGTAGAGGTGGCCCTGCTCCGCGAGCACGTCGAGACCGTGCTCGACCTTGCCCTCGTCGAACAGCGAGCGCTCGGAGAACCACACGTCGAAATGGGTGCCGAACGCCTCGAGCTGCTCGCGCTGCTCGTCGAGCTGCCGCGCATACCCCGCCTCGCGGAACGCGACGAGGCGCTCCGGCTCGGGCAGGTCGAGCAGCGAAGGGTCCGCGGCCACGATGTCGGCCGCGACGTCGCCGACGTAGTCCCCGCGATAGCCGTCCTCGGGGACCGGCCGGCCGAGGGCGACGGCCTCGAGGGAGGCGCCGAACTTGTCCATCTGCGCGCCGCGGTCGTTGACGTAGAACTCGGACGTCACCGCAGCGCCGGCCGCGGACAGCACCCGGGCCAGGGCGTCGCCCAGGACCGCCCAGCGCGTGTGCCCGAGGTGGAGCGGCCCGGTCGGGTTCGCGGACACGAACTCGACGTTGACGCGCAGTCCCGCGAGACGGTCGCTGTGCCCGTAGGCAGGACCCGCCTGGACGATGCTCGCCGCCACGCTCCCCTGAGCCGCGCCGTCGACCGCGAAGTTGAGGAAACCGGGCCCGGCCACGGAGAGGTCGGCGATGCCGGCGGAGCCGGCCAGCTCGGCTACCAGTCTCGCCGCGAGCTCACGCGGGGGCAGGCCCGTGGGCTTCGCCAGCTGGAGCGCCACGTTGCTCGCGTAGTCGCCCTGCGCACGGATCTTGGGACGCTCGACGGTGACCGTGCTGGGGACCCCACCGGGCAGCGCCAGGTCACCGCGGCTCTCGAGCCGCGTGAGGGCTCCGACGATCGCGTCGGAGAGCTCCTGGGGGGTCACCGGGAAAGGGTAGCCACGCGCTTGCGCCCGTCGCTCCTGGTATCAGGCGACGGACCCCACACCCTGTACGCTGGCCCGCGCTGAGCCCCCGTAGCTCAGGGGATAGAGCACCGCCCTCCGGAGGCGGGAGCGTAGGTTCGAATCCTACCGGGGGCGCGAGCGCGAGAGCAGTGCCGAGCCCCCATCGCAGAGGCCGCACGCGTGCGCAGACGAGGGGCTCGAGCACGGCCGAGCCGAGCGCGCCCGGTTGAGGAGCGCAGCGACGATCACCGGGGGCGCGACCGCAACGCGATCACTGACCGCGCGATCACAGACCCGCGCAACCGCAGCGCAACCGCAGCGCGACCACGACGCGTGCGCCCGGTTTCAAACTCCTCCACCCCGCCAAATGGCGTGTCCGCTATACCCATATTGAGACTATTTTTCGTTTTTGTCGCGCAGCGCCGATGCGTGTGCCCTCCAATGGGACTAGGGGTGAGGGCCGCGGTGGGGCCGCGGTTGTTGTTGACGTTCTTGACGAGAGGGACAGCAGTGGTGGTGGGCAGAAGGGCGCTGACGCGCACAGCGGCGGCGATGACGACACTCGGGGTGGCACTCGGGGGCCTCATGGTGGCCTCCACGACACAGGCCGACGCGGCGCTGGTCGAGACCGACTACGGGTTCCAGGGCACGGCGTACGGCACCCGCGTGTGGTCGCAGGACACCGGTGTGCAGTCCGGCGCGACTGCGTACTCGTGGATCGCCTGCACCCGACTGGTCGGCCGCGTCGCGGACAACCACGTCGCCGACATCTCGCTCCCGGCCGACGACTCCTTCATCCACCTGGCCGACATTGCCAGCGACAACGAGACTTTCCGCAAGCGGTCCGAGGACATCGACGCGGCGATCAGGAGCACCAACACGATCGGCAACGTGCGCCTCGGCGGCAGCAGCACGCCCCAGCTCGAGTTCGAGAGCTTCTCCGCGACCTCGACCGCCTGGGCCACGAGGGCGGGCAAGCTCAAGGCTCGCAACGACCTGTCCGTGCTCGACATGGGCCTGACCGGCATCGCCGACCCCGGCGGCTCCGACGAGCTGAGCCAGCTCTTCGACGCGCTCGACGCCGGGATCGACGAGCTGGTCACGCTGCTGCGCAACGACGAGAACGGCATCGAGATCCCCGGTCTCGGCAGGGTGAGCCTCGGCCACGTGCGGCACGCCGAGAAGAAGGACTTCGCGGTGGCCGCGGCCGACGTCCTCCGCGTCAGGCTGTACGGCCAGGACATGGCCCAAGGCGGGACAGACGACGCGATCATCGCCATCGGGCACTCCCGTGCCCGGATCAACCGCGACGTGACCGCAGGCGTGATGGGCGGCGTCGGTTACGGCGCGAACGCCGAGGCGCTTGACGGCATGGTCTCGATCGGCGAGCTGGGCGCGATGCCCCTCGGCTGTCGCGGCACCGAAGGGGACGTGGTCTCGTCCGCCACGGCCATGCTGAACTTCCTCAGCGCGGACCAGCTCGACGCCGTCAATCTGCGGGGGCGGGTGATGGGCAAGCAGTACGCCTCGGGTCGCGCCGTGGCCTGGACCGAGGGCTCGGTCGGGAACCTCAAGCTCGGTCCCCTCGAGATCCGCGGGATCGTGGGCCGCGTCAACCTCGCGCAGAACCGCGCCGGCAAGCTGGTCCGCCAGGACATCGCAGGAAGCTCGATCGGAAAGATCCTCGTCGACGGCGAGTCGCAGGGGTCCTTCGACCCCTCGACCGCGGACGAGATCCCCCCGATAGAGATCCCGGGTGTCGCCAGCATCGACTTCTTCGTCAGGAGCAAGTCCAGCCGCGGCATCAGCGTCAGCGCCGTGGTGATCAGGGTCGCCGACGGAACCCCCGGGGTGTCGACGATCCGGCTCGGCAACGCCTACGCGCACCTCAAGAGGCGCTGACCACCAGCGGCGCGGCCGCGGCAGCCCTCAGGTGCAGCCGCGGTCGAGCCGCGCGTCGTTGCGCGCGTCGTCGCCGAGACGGCGGGCCTGGGCACGGTCGGGGAAGATGATGCTCGCGCCGCCGATGGTGCCGAACGATCCGTTGAGCACGCAGCCCCGGAAACGTGTCGGGTCGACCACGGTGAGTGCCTGGGCGAGTCGGTAGAGCTCCACCGGCGACAGGTTCGTGTGGAGGTTCTGCATCGCCACCGAGACCGAGCGCTCCATGAAGCCTGGCTCGTCCTGCCGTGCCCGCACCTGACGCAGGATGCCGCGCAGGGTCTCCTGCTGGTTCGCGGACCTGTCGAAGTCACCGCGCGGGAGGAAGTGGCGGGCCCGGCTGAAGAACAGCGCCTCGGAGCCGGTGAGCTCGTTCACGCCCTGGTCGATCGAACCGACCATGTTGTCGTCGGTGAAGGCCAGCCGGGAGTGCACCGTGATCCCACCGATCGTCCGGATCATCGCCCGGAAGCCCCAGAAGCTGGTGACGAGGACGTAGTCCGGCTGCACGCCGACGAGGTCGCCGACGGTCCGCCCCATGAGGTCGGGACCGCCGTAGGTGAGGGCGGCGTTGACGCGGGAGGACCCGTGCCCCGGGATCGCCACCCACGAGTCGCGCGGGATGCCGATCACGGTGCCGGTCCCGGTGCGGAGGTTCACTCCCACCATCTGGATGGCGTCGGCGCGGGTGCCCAACGGTGACTGTCCGGGCCGGGCGTCGGATCCGAGTGCCAGGAACCACAGGACGTCGCGGTCGTGGTCGACGCCACGCACGGTGTCGGTGCGCACCAGCACGATCGTCGGCACGCGGACCGAGGGGTTCGGCACCAGGAGCGCGGTGAGGACCAGCACCACCGCCAGGGCAGCGACCCTGCGGGCCCGCGCGCGGAGCGAGGTCATGCCCCACCCCCGGCGCCGGACCGGTGCAGGTCGAAGCCGAAGACCTTCAACCCGCCCGGGGTGTTCGTCAGGAGCAGACGCCCACCCACCCGCCACGGCTGCGTGACTCCCTCCGCGGTCACCCGCAGCACGAGGTCGACGTTGGCCGTCGCACCCGCGACGCGGCCCCGAGGGGCCAACACCGCGACGTACGCCGCCGAGCGCCCGGGCTGGACGTCCTCCAGGCCGGGGACGCCGGCCACCGTGAGCACGTCGCGGTGGCGCCGCGCCAGGTCCTGGGCGCCCTCGGTGAACCCGGGCAGATCGGCCCAGCTCTGCTGGTCCTGGGCCATGGCCCGGCGGAGGTACCCCTCGACGATCTCCTGGGTCCTGAGCCGCACTGCCTGGCGACGCGCGTCGGGAAGCCGTCCGACCACCCGGGTGACCCGGGTGACCACGTGGGCGGTGGCCTCCTCCGAGGCGTCGTCGCCCGCACTCGCCGAGGGCCGATCCCCGGCGTCGTCGGTGCAGCCATCGAGCACGACGAGGCCCAGTGCCAGCACCACGACCAGGACGACACGACGGAGTCGGGGGCCGAGCGGGTGCATGAGGGCATCGTCCACCGCGCCCCACAACGAATCGCTTCGCCACGCCGACCTGCGGAGACAACCAGAGACGGTCTAGATTTGTGAGCGCGTTCCTGAGTTCCCCACCGCAGCGGAAGAGGCGATCGGACAAGTGGCCGAGTCGGCACCAGGCAAGCAGTCGAGCGCGACGCCGGACCCGATGGCGGACTTCGGTGCCAACGAATGGCTCGTCGACGAGATGTACGAGCGCTACCAGGCCGACCCGAAGAGCGTGGACCGGGCCTGGGGTGAGTTCTTCCAGTCCCGCGGCTCGGAGGGCAACGGCTCCCCGGCGCCTGCCAGGTCACGGCCCGGCGACCAGCGCAGCACGGGGACCACCAGCAAGCCCGATGCCGAGACGAAGACGGCCACGAAGGCGGAGACCAAGGCCACCGTCGAGGCGCGGCAGACCGAGGCCAAGAAGGCGGACGAGGGCAAGACCTCGGAGAAGGCCCAGGACAAGGGCCAGGACAAGGGTCAGAGCAAGACCGAGACCAAGACCGAGAGCAAGAGCGCGGACAAGTCCGAGCCGAAGAAGTCCGA
>Ga0190271_10000856_pt1 | contig 16207 bp, 14 predicted proteins | sample Popmic356T_FD_133747 | JGI IMG/M metagenome (GOLD analysis project Ga0190271, IMG submission 133747) | Populus adjacent soil microbial communities from riparian zone of Weber River, Utah, USA - 356 T | ecosystem: Environmental > Terrestrial > Soil > Riparian zone | place: USA: Utah | collected...
CCTGCTCGCCGAGATAACGGTCTTTTTCATGTTGGGAGAGCTGCCTATTCGTCGCCTCGAACGCCCGCAGGATCATCCATGGGATGCACGTGTGCACCCACGCGATCAATTCGGGGTCCAGCGCGCGGTACGGCACGCCGTCGGGGCGAGTGCCGTTGACGAAGGAGTGGACGTGTCTGACGCGCTCGACGACCGCGGTGGCGGCCTCCGTGTTGCCGAAGGTAGTGGTCAGCACGTAACCGAGGGTGGCACGTGCGCGCTGAAACGGGTCTTCGCGGTAGTTCGACAGATCCTGGACGCCGGCGATGACGGACGGATGAAGGATTTCCAGCACGATTGCGGGCAGTCCGGCCTGTGACACCGAGGCGATATCGGAGTTGATCTCCCACGACATGCTGCCCGGCCCGGTGAGCCCGGGGTCGCCGGCCGGACCGCCGTAGACGTTCGGGTCGTCGTGGCGGCCCGCGCCCTTCTCGAAGTCCTCGATCGTCCAGCGGCGGAGCGCGTTCATCTCGTTTGTCCCTTGGTATGAATGTTACAAACTAACTATCAGATATACCATTACGTGTCGCATTCGCGCTGTCAAGCAGGAACCGCCGGTAACCTGGGTTACCGATGACTTCCGACAACACCCTGGTAGAGACCGTCAGTGGCCCGATCCGTGGCGCGGACGACGGTCGGGTGACCTCGTGGAAGGGCGTGCCGTACGCCGCTCCGCCCGTCGGGGATCTGAGGTGGCGGGCGCCGCAGCCCGCCCCGCCGTGGACCAACGTCGCCGACGCACGTACGTACGGCTTCGTCTGCCCTCAGCCCGTCGACCCGAGAATCCCTATCGTTCTCGGCGCGCCGCAGGATGAGGACTGCCTGACCCTCAACGTTTGGGCGTCGTCGGACATCGCGGCCGGTGACGGCAAGCCGGTGATGGTGTGGGTGCACGGCGGGGCCTACATCCTCGGCTCGGCTAGCCAACCGCTGTATGACGGTCGAGTGCTGGCCGCCGACGGTGAGGCGATCATCGTCACCGTGAACTACCGGATCGGTGCGCTCGGTTTCCTCGACCTTTCCGAGTTCGACTCCACCAGGCGCCGGTTCGACACGAACCTCGGTTTGCGCGACGTGCTCGCGGCGCTGCGCTGGGTACGCGACAACATCGCCGCGTTCGGCGGAGACCCCGACCGTGTCACCCTCTTCGGCGAATCGGCGGGCGCAGGCATCATCACGACGCTGCTCACCAGCCCGGCCGCCGAGGGACTGTTCTCCGCCGCGATCGCGCAAAGCTCTCCTGCCACATCCGTTTACGACATCAGTCGGGCCCACGGCATCACGCGCCTGGTCCTGGACAAGTTGGGCATGACGACATCCGACGTCGAACGCCTGCCACAGGTTCCGGTCGACGTGATGGTCGCGGCCGCAACCGACGTGTTCTACGACGTGCCCGTGCGCAACCCCGGCACGCTGGCGTTCGCGCCGATCGTCGACGGCGACGTCGTGCCCGATTATCCGGTCAAGCTGGCGCGCGAGGGCCGCTCCCATCCCGTCCCGTTGATCATCGGCACCAACAAGCACGAGGCCGCGTTGTTCAAATGGATGAAGTCGCCGCTGATGCCGATCACGCCGGAGGCGATCAACGCGATGTTCACCGAGATCGCCGCCGAGCAACCATCCCTGCAGCTGCCCACCGAGGACAAGATCGGCACCACCTACGCGGGCCTGCGCGGGAAGGCCCGCGGTATGGGTGTCGCGCGTGACATCGGCTTCCGGATGCCCTCGGTGTGGCTGGCCGAGGGACACAGCGCCGTCGCGCCCGTCTATCTGTACCGATTCGACTTCGCCACCCCGATGCTCAAACTGCTGCGCATCGCAGCGGCCCACGCCACCGAATTGCCGTTCGTCTGGGGCAATCTCGTCACCGGTCCCAAGGACCCGACGTTCAAGTTGGGCGGACTGAAGAGCGGGGCTGTGGTCTCGGAGCGCATCAGGGCCCGCTGGCTGAACTTCGCGACCCAGGCCAGGCCCACAGGCCTGCCGGGGGAGCCGGAATGGCCGCCCTATCAGGAACCCGACCGTGCGTGCCTGCTCATCGACAGGCAGGACGCCGTCGCCAGCGACATCGACACGCATATCCGCGCCACCTGGGGCACCGAAGTACTCAATTTCCGGTAGCCCGAACGGGCCTCGCTAGAATTGCCTCCGGAGGTGACGCTGTGGACTGGGCAAAGGCAACCGAGCACGTGCTCCCGCCGCTGATGCACGACCCCGTTACGTTCGCCGTCCCCTTCTTCCTCGTGCTTCTCGTCATCGAGTGGGCCGCCGCGCGCAAGCTTGCGCACAGCGAGACCGAGCGCGCCCCGTCCGGTGCCTACCTGAGGCCGGACGCGTGGGCAAGTATCTGGATGGGCGTGGTGTCGATCGGCACCAGCGCGGTCATGAACGGAGTCGCGCTCATCGGCTACGCAGCGCTCTACGTCTACGTTGCGCCGTGGCAGCTACCCTCAAACGCCTGGTACACGTGGGTGATCGCCATCCTCGGCGTCGACTTCCTCTATTACTGGTATCACCGGATGGCACACCGGGTCCGCCTGTTCTGGGCGACGCATCAGGCGCACCACTCCAGCCAGTACTTCAACCTCGCGACCGCCCTACGGCAGAAATGGAACATCAGCGGCGACGTGTTCCTGCGCGCGCTGCTTCCGCTGTTCGGCGTGCCGCCGTGGATGGTGTTCGCCAGCTTCTCCATCAACCTGGTCTATCAGTACTGGATCCACACCGAACGCATCGGGAAGCTCTGGCGGCCAATCGAGTTCGTCTTCAACACCCCGTCGCACCACCGGGTGCACCACGGGATGGACGAGATCTATCTCGACAGGAACTACGGCGGCATCCTGATCATCTGGGACCGGCTGTTCCGGAGCTTCCAGCCAGAGGAGTTCCGTCCGCACTACGGCCTGACGAAGCAGGTGGACACCTACAACATCTGGAAGCTTCAGACCCACGAATACGTGGCGATCGCGCGGGACCTTCGCGGCGCGCGCCGCTGGCGTGACCGGCTCGGCTTCGTCTTCGGCCCACCCGGCTGGCAACCACGGCAGACGGTGCAGCCCGATATTCCGGCGCCGATCGCCGTCTCGAAGTAGCCCATCTCGGCCATATTGGACGCATGGATGTCACGGAGACAACGCTGCCCGGTGTGGGTCTGCGGTACGAGTTCGACCTAGCCCAGGGCGATCGGCTCGGGGTGGTCGCCCGTCGCGGCGGCGATTTCGAGGTTGTGTTGTACAGCGAAAATGACCCTGACCGGGCAAGGCCGGTCTTTCGGCTCATCGAAGAAGAAGCCGAGGCTCTGGCACAGATCCTCGGTGCGCCACGTATCGCCGAGCGGTACGCCGATCTCACCCGCGAGGTGCCCGGTTTGAGTGCCGGCCAAGTGGATGTTGCTCCGAAGAGTCCTTATGCGGAGCGGCCACTCGGGGACACCAAGGCCCGCACCCGCACCGGCGCCTCGATCGTGGCGATCGTCCGAGACGAGCAGGTACTCGCCTCGCCAGGACCAGAAGAGGTGCTCCGTGCCGGAGATGTGCTTGTGGTGATCGGCACCGACGACGGCATCGCGGGAGTTCAAGACATCGTCGCGCAAGGCTGAGGCATGGAGATCTCGGCGGCACTGCTGCTCGAGCTCGGCGTCATCTTCACTGTCCTGACAGTGCTGGGTACCGCCGCACGTCGATTCGCGCTGTCGCCGATCCCGCTCTATCTGGTCGCCGGTCTGGCACTAGGCGAGGGCGGTCTGGCACCCATTCCCGCCGCCAACGAATTCGTAGAAGCGGGCGCGACCATCGGGGTGGTGTTGCTGCTGCTCACCCTCGGACTGGAGTTTTCGATCTCCGAGTTCGCCGGCAGCCTACGCAGGCACCTGCCGTCGGCCTGGGTTGACGTGGCACTCAACGCGACTCCTGGTGCGATCGCAGGCTGGCTGCTCGGGCTGAACGGTGTCGGAATACTCGCCCTCGCGGGCGTCACCTACATATCGTCGTCTGGCGTCATTGCCCGACTGCTCGACGATCTCGACAGGCTGGGTAACCGCGAGAGTCCTGCCGTGCTGTCCGTCCTCGTTCTGGAGGACTTCGCGATGGCGGCCTACCTGCCGTTGCTGGCCGTTCTCGCGGCCGGCGGATCCCTCCTCAATGCTTTGCTCGGTGTCGCAATCGCCATGACCGCGCTGACCGCCGCATTCGTGACGTCCTACCGGTGGGGCCACCATCTCGGTCGACTGCTTGCACATCCAGACGACGAGCAGCTGATGCTGCGGATCCTCGGCCTGACCCTGACCGTTGCCGCACTGGCCGAGTTCATTCATGCGTCGGCGGCGGTCGGCGCATTCTTGGTCGGCCTGACCCTCACCGGAGAGACGGCCGACCGCGCACGCCAGGTGCTGACCCCGCTGCGCGACCTGTTTGCCGCCGTGTTTTTTGTGGCGATCGGGCTTTCAGTCGCGCCGAGTTCCTTGGTTCCGATGTTGCCCGCCGCGTTGGTCCTGGCTCTAGTCACCACGGCCACCAAGATATGGACGGGACAGTTCGCGGCTCGCCGCGACGGCGTTGCGAGACGCGGTCAGTGGCGTGCAGGCACGGCGCTTGTCGCGCGCGGCGAGTTCTCGCTCGTCATCATCGGCTTGGTCGGCGTGTCGAGCGCGGCAATCGGTGCGGTCGCCACCCCGTACGTCTTCATCCTCGCGGTACTCGGTCCCGTTCTGGCGCGGTTCGCGGACAGGAGCTGACGGCCGCTGACTTCCTGAACACCCTTGCCCGGCCCCCGATCGCATCGGCAACCCGCTGCAGCGCAGCCTGATTCGTCTCTTCCCTTGTCAATCTCGAGCTGTCGATAGTGTTGATCCGCCACCGGTCGAGTGGCGGGGGAGCAGCTCCACGAGGTGGCCGCGCTGGCCTAACCGTTCGCGCTGAGCCTCCTCGGCCATCCGCTGGCGCCGGAGGTGAGCAGCAGAACGCCACCCATCGTCGCGGTACCCGCAACGATTCAGCGCCGCGAATCCTCACCGACCCCGTAGTGTCGCGGTGTGCAAACGGTTTTCGATTCCCACGTCGACCCTGGCCTCATCGACCGGTCGCTTGCGGCAAGCGCGTTCGGGTCGATGTGGCTGGACATGCCGAGGCCGTCCTATGAAACCCTGTCCGGTTCCACCACCGCCGACCTGCTGGTCGTGGGTGCGGGTTACACCGGGCTGTGGACGGCATTGCATGCCGCACAGCGCAATCCGAACCAGAAGGTCGTGCTGGTCGACGCCGAACGCGTCGGATGGGCAGCATCGGGTCGCAACGGCGGCTTCGTCGACGCCAGCCTGACCCACGGCGTTGCGAACGGAAAAGCACGCTGGCCCAACGAGATCGACACGCTCGACGCGATGGGCACCGAGAACCTCGACGGTATGCAGGCCGACATCACGCAGCTGGGACTCGACGTCGACTGGCAGCGCACCGGGATGCTGTCGGTGGCGACGGAGCCGCACCAGGAGACTTGGCTGCAGGAGGCCGCCGACGACGGCGAGGGCCGGTTCCTCACGCAGGATGAGGTGCGCGCCGAGGTTGCGTCGCCGACATACCTCGCGGGCTTGTTCAGCCCCGACTCGACGGCCATAGTCCACCCCGCCAAGCTCGCATTCGAGCTCGCCCACGCATGCGCGGATGCGGGTGTGCACATCTTCGAGCACACGAACGTCACGGCGATGGACGGCGCGAGCGGACCGATCACGTTCTCGGCGGGCGGGGGTGCAGTCATCGCCAAACAGGCCGTGCTGGCCACCAACGTCTTCCCAAGCCTGGTCGTGCGCAACCGGCTGCAGACCATTCCGGTGTACGACTATGTGCTCGCAACCGAGCCACTCACCGACGAACAGCTGGGCCGCATCGGATGGGCCAACCGACAGGGAATCGGCGACTCCGCCAACCAGTTTCACTACTACAGGCTGTCCGCAGACAATCGCATCGTGTGGGGCGGCTACGACGCCATCTACAACTTCGGCCGCAAGGTCAAGCCGGCCTACGAGGACCGGGCTGCCAGCTATCGGCTGCTCGCCGCGCACTTCTTCATCACCTTTCCTCAACTCGACGACGTCCGGTTCAGCCATCGGTGGGCAGGCGCCATCGACACCAACACTCGGTTCTGTGCCCACTGGGGACTTGCCCGCGATGGACGCGTCGCCTACGTGAACGGTTTCACCGGCCTCGGTGTCGGCGCTGCACGTTTCGCCGCCGACGTCTGCCTCGATCTGCTGGACGGACGGCCGACCAAGCGCACCGAACTGGAGATGGTGCGAAAACGGCCATTGCCGTTCCCACCCGAGCCGCTTGCCAGCATCGGGATCCAGGCGACCAGGTGGTCGCTCGACCGCGCCGACCACTCCGCGGGACGGCGAAACGTGTTCCTTCGAACGCTTGATGCTCTCGGACTCGGCTTCGATTCCTGATAGTCCACGTAGCGTTCGCACGACGTTTGGATTGGGCTGATCCGAAGTGCACACATGCCCTTCCGAGATCAGTAAGCTCAGCCGCGTCGGGTTTGGGGAAACAAGACGTCCACGTCGATCGACGCATGGATGTCGCCTTGAGAAAGGGGCGTAAATCGTGACTGACAGGCTCGCCATCGGCGAGAAGCTTGAACGAGGTCAATCGCTGACGTCGAAGAACGGGGCATACACGCTCACCCTGCAGGACGACGGCAATCTGGTACTTGGCGCCAAGGGCGACGCCGTCTGGGCGACGGGCACCAATGGCCAGGATGCACAGCGTCTCGAGGTGCAGAAGGACGGCAACGTCGTGCTCTACACGTCGGATAAGCCGATCTGGCACACCGACACGAAGGGCGCCAAGGACGTACGGCTGATCCTGCAGGACGACCGCAACGTCGTCGTATACGGATTCGAAGGCGTCGCATGGGCTTCGGGTACGAACACCGACGAGGCGCCGGCGCCGCCGGTGTTCGGTGACGCCGCGGCGCCCGAGGCGTCTCCCGAAGTCGCACCCGCTGCGGCCGAGGAGCCGCTGCCGCCCGCCGAGGCGCCTGCACCGCCGCCTCCGCCCCCGCCGCCACCTCCGCCGCCCGCACCGCGCACCTACACCGTGGTCTCCGGCGACACCCTGTGGGCGATCTCGGAGCGTTTCTACGGCGACGGCAACAAGTACCACCAGATCGCCGCCGCCAGTGGCATCAGCAACCCCGACCTGATTCATCCGGGTCAGGTGCTGACGATTCCTTAGCCGAAGTGACGCAGGCAGCCCGGGCCGAACGGCCCGGGCTGCCTTGCTGTGTGCACCCGGCCGGTAGGGTAGAAACCCACTGACCCCAACGAATCGGAGTTCACAGTGCGCCGTCACAGGTTGCGCTCGTTGGCGGCCGCCGTGGCCGCCTCGGTCTTTGCGCTGACCATCCCCTCGGCGCAGGCACACGCCGATCCCGGCGTGCTGGTCTACCCGGGAATGGAGATCCACCAAGGCTCGGCCGTGTGCACGCTCGGATTCGTCGACCCAATTACGCGCACGGCGTTCACCGCGGGTCACTGCCGCGGTGACGGGCCGGTGGTCGACAGGGAGAGCAAGCCGATCGGCACGTTGACGATGTTCCGCGACAACACCCCCGACGGCGCCACCGTCGCCACCGACCACATGATCTCGGATTGGGAGGCCATCAGCATCGCGCCGGACGTGGCCGTCAACGACATCCTGCCCGGCGGGCGCATCCTCTACTCCGATCCCGGCATCGTGCCGACGCCCGGCCTTGGGATCTGCCATTTCGGCGTGGTCACAGGGGAGAGTTGCGGGAACATCGAGGCGGTCAACAACGGCTGGTTCACCATGGCGAACGGCATCGTCAGCCAAAAGGGCGATTCCGGCGGTCCGGTGTATGTCGTGGCTGCCGACGGGCGGGCCGCCATCGTCGGGATGTTCAACAGCACGTGGGGCAACTATCCGGCCGCGGTGTCCTGGCAGACGGCCAGCCAGCAGGCTCGTGAAGACGTGGTCTCGTCCGCATCCGGAACCGCCGGCTGAACCGGTCTATTAAAGACTTGACTTATATAAGTCTAGGCTTTTAGTCTCAGATCGTGCACGCGTTCGACGTCCTCGGCGACCCCGTCCGCAGACGCATCCTCGAACTCCTCGCCGACGGCGAGCTGACCGCGGGCGTCATCAGCGCCGCCATTGGGGCCGAGTTCGACATCAGCCAGCCTGCGGTATCCCAGCACCTGAAGGTGTTGCGGGACAACGGCTTCACATCAGTCCGTCCCGAGGGGCAGCGTCGGTTGTACGCCGTCAACGGAGATGCGCTGCGGGATGTCGACGAGTGGCTGGCCGGATTCCGCCGCTTCTGGACGCCGAAACTCGATGCACTCGCGACGGAAATCGCCCGCGGTAAGCGACAACGACGAAGGAGCGCACCATGATCGACGTCGACCACCAGATCAGCGCCGTGCAGCGCGCGGTAGGCGACCGGACACTTGATGCAGGGGAGGCCCGTGTCGTCACGATCAGCCAGTCCTACGAAACCGATGCCGCCGACCTGTGGGACGCGTGCACCGATATCGAACGCATTCCGCGGTGGTTCCTGCCGATCGCCGGCGATCTTCGCGTCGGCGGTTCCTACCAGCTCGAAGGCAACGCCCACGGCACCGTCCTGACCTGCGACCCGCCCCGCGAGTTCACCGCGACATGGGAATTCGGTGATGCCGTCAGCTGGATCGAGGTGCGGATCTTCGACGAGGGCGGCCATCGTTCCCGCTTCGAGCTGCAACACATCGCGCACCCCGACGATCACTGGGAGCAGTTCGGTCCTGGCGCAACCGGCATGGGTTATGACGGTGCTCTGGTCGGTCTCACGATCCACCTGTCGACCGGGCGGCCCGTCGAGCAGTCGTGGGGTCAGCAGTGGATGGCGTCGGAAGACGGCCGCCGATTCACGCGGAACTCCGGCGAGGCCTGGTATCGGGCGAATGTGGCCGCGGGAGCAGACAAAGACTGGGCGCGGGCCGCCGCAGATCGCTGCATCGCCGCATACCTGGGAGAAAACTAGAACACGTTCTAGCCAGCCGCGCATACCGGAGATATCCTCGTGTGCGATGGATGCCCAGACACCTGTCCAGATCGCGTGGGTGACGACCGATCTCGATGCCACCGAAAGCGCCCTGACCACGCTGTTGGGCGCGAAGAAATGGATTCGCGTGCCCGATGTGCACTTCGGACCCGACACGTGCACATACCGAGGTCGGCCCGCGGACTTCGTCGCGCACATCTCGTTCAGCTACGCCGGTGACACCCAGCTCGAGTTGATCGCCCCGGTCACGGGCGAGAGCGTCTACTCCGAGTTCCTCGACCGGGCCGGCCCTGGACTGCACCACATCTGTATGGATGTCGACGATGTCGACGCGGCGGTCGGCGCCGCGGAGGTGGTGCAGCGCGGGACGATGCCCGGCGGAATGGAGTTCGCGTACGTCAGCGCCGAGGCGGCCGGCGTGCCGTATATAGAGATTGCGCATATCCCGCCCGAGATCCGGGCGTTCTTCGATTACGTGAAGCAGGAGCAGCAGTGACGTCCATGACGCAGATCCCCGAGGCCATCGACGCTGCCACGGTGACGAGTTGGTCCGACGAGTTCGACGTCGTGGTGATCGGCTTCGGCATCGCGGGTGGATGCGCGGCGGTGAGCGCCGCTGCCGCGGGCGCCAAGGTGCTGGTGCTCGAGAAGGCAGCCGCCGCAGGCGGAACCACCGCGATGGCAGGCGGTCACTTCTACCTCGGCGGTGGTACCGCGGTGCAGCAGGCGACCGGTCACGACGACAACCCCGACGAGATGTACTCCTACCTGGTGGCGGTGTCGCCAGAACCCGACCACGAGAAGATCCGGGCCTACTGCGACGGCAGTGTCGAGCACTTCAACTGGCTGGAGGACTTGGGCTTTCAGTTCGAGCGCACTTTCTACCCGGGCAAGATCGTCGTGCCGCCCGGCACCGAGGGGCTGTCGTACACCGGAAACGAGAAGGTCTATCCGTTCACCGAGACGGCGAAACCGGCCCCCCGCGGTCACTCCGTTCCGGTGCCCGGTGAGCTCGGCGGCGCGGCGATGGTGATCGATCTCCTCGTCAAACGCGCCGATGAACTCGGCGTGCAGGTCCGCTACGAGACCGGGGTGACGAATCTCGTCGCCGACGACGGTGCCGTCGTCGGCGTGGCGTGGAAGCACTTCTCCGAAAGCGGTGCGATCAAGGCCAATTCGGTGATCGTCGCGGCAGGCGGCTTCGCAATGAACCCCGAGATGGTCGCCGAGCACACACCCGCACTCGGACAGAAGCGGCGCACCAAACATCACGGCGTCGTCGAGCCCTACATTCTCGGCAATCCCAACGACGACGGCCTCGGCATCCGGATGGGCGTCTCCGCGGGCGGAGTCGCGAAGAACCTCGACCAGTTGTTCATCACCGCCGCCGCATACCCGCCGCAGATCCTGCTCACCGGGATCATCGTCAACAAGGACGGCAAGCGGTTCGTGACCGAGGACTCCTACCACTCCCGCACCTCGGCCTTCGTGCTCGAACAACCCGAGCAGATCGCGTACCTCATCGTGGACGAGGAACACATGCAGATGCCGGAGATGCCGTTGATCAAGTTCATCGATGGCTGGGAGTCGGTCGAGGAGATGGAGACCGCGCTCGAAATCCCCGAAGGCAATCTGGTCGCGACACTGAACCGGTACAACGAATACGCGGCCAAGGGGGAAGATCCCGACTTCCACAAGCAACCCGAATACGTTGCGCCGCAGACGAAAGGGCCATGGGCGGCGTTCGATTTGTCGCTCGGCCGCGCCATGTACTCAGGTTTCACCATGGGCGGGCTTGCGGTGACGATCGATGGCCAGGTGCTGCGCGAGGACGGCGACGTGATTCCGGGGCTGTACGCCGCGGGAGCATGCGCCTCCAATATCGCCCAGGACGGCAAGGGCTATTCCAGCGGCACCCAGTTGGGCGAGGGCTCCTTCTTCGGCCGCCGCGCAGGAGCCCACGCGGCGGGCTCCTAGGCGCTGTCGAAAAACGTGGTGTCGTAACGGCCGTACAGCTCCGCCCATTCGTTGCGATTGGGCGGGCTGCCGGTGCGCGCGATGATCGCAGCGAGTTCGCGGAAGTACTCGGCGAAACGGGCGGGTGCGAAAGTGCCGACGATGCGACCGAGTGCTTCACCCACGTTGCGGAAGGTGTGGGGTAGACCGCGTGGAACATATAGGAACGCACCGGCTTCGGCGATTACCTGCTCGGATCCGAAGGTGAACTCATATGTGCCCTCGACGATATAGAAGGTCTCGTCATGGCCGTGATGGATGTGCTGCGGTGGACCCGTCACGCCTGGCTCCGACACATACTCGTAAAACGTCAATGCGTTGTCGGTGTCGTCGCCGTCGATCTTGACCCGCATTGTGCTGTCACCAAGGAATTTCAAGCGTTCGCCGCCGTCGCGCTGAAGTACCAGGTAGGACTCCACGGGCAGGATGTTGTCGATACTCATAACGCACGAGTATTCGGGTCCCGGTCCGCCGGCACATCCCCGAACTCGGCCAACTCGGCTCAGCGGTTGCCACCGGAGATGATGATCGCCGCGAGCTCGATGCGGGTGACGCCGAGTTTGGTGTAGATCCGTTTGAGGTGCGACTCCACCGTGTGCCTCGACAGATGCAGTGACTCCGCGATCGCGGGGTTGCCCATACCTTTCGCGACGCAATCGGCAACTCGCAGTTCGGCCGGAGTCAGCGAGCTCAGCGAGTCACCGACAACTCCGGCTGCGCTGCGGACCCCATCGGTGTGGTGCGTTGTGCCGACCAAAAACTGTTCGACCTCGCGTAGAACGGCGGTCGCGTCACCGACGTAAGGCAGATGGTCGTCACCCTCGACGATGACAAGGCGGGAGTCCGGGATGGCGGCGGCAAGGTGGTCGCCATTGCAGACCGGAACGAAGCGGTCGCCGCGACGGTGCAACACGAGTGTCGGGGCCTTCACCAGCGGCATTACCGAGCGAGCGTCGTTGCCGATGTTGGCATGGAAAAGAGCCAGTGCCGCACCAGGGGTCGCCGCCATCCGTTCGAACCGTGCCATGCCATGGCGCGCGCGGTCGGCCTGCCTATGCCGCCACAGAGAAGGAGCAAGGTGTTCCAGCGAGTCGCCGGTGCCCCAACGCTTCTCGATCACATCCTCCAGCCAGCGAATCCGGGGCTCCGCCTCGTAGCCACATGGGAAGTCCGGGCTGCCAGTGACCTTGCCTGCATGGCTGGCAAACAGGACCAGCTTGTCCACGCGCTCTGGGTACGCCGCGGCGAAGATAGCCGCCATCGTTCCACCCTCCGAGTACCCGAAGATGGAGGCTCGCTGGACCTCCGCGGCGTCCATCACAGCCCGGATGTCGTCCATCCGCTGGTCCAGTGACATCGACTCCATCGCGCGATCGGACAGTCCGGTGCCGCGTTTGTCGAAACGAATGAGCTTCGTGAACGACGCCAACGACTCGTAAAACCGCCGGGACAGGCCGTTCTCGAGTTCGATCTCGAGGTGTGAGACCCAGCCGGGAATGTAGACCAAGTCGACGGGCCCTTGGCCCATGACCTGAAACGCGACGTGGTACTCGCCGCTTACCGCGTACCGTGTCTCGGGCACAGTCAGCAAACTACACCGGCAGCGGTTCCTCGCCGAGCCGTCCGAGCCGCCAGGCACCGTCGCCGAGAAGTTCCAGCCTGCGGTCGTGATGCTGCTCCAGCGATGGGCGATGACTGACGCTGACCACGATGCAATCCGGCAACTGGGTGCGCAGCGCCCGGTACAGCGCGTACTCCTGACCTTCGTCGAGTGCAGACGTCGCCTCGTCGAGAAATACCACTTTTGGCTTCGAAAGCAGCACGCGTGCGAACGCCACGCGCTGCTGTTCACCCGGCGAGAGCACCTTCGCCCAGTCGGCAACCTCGTCGAGCCTGCTGCCGAGATGCCCCAGCGACACGGTGTCGAGGGTGGAGCGGATCTCCTCGTCGGAGAATCTGCCTTCCCCACCGGGATAGGACACCACCGCGCGTAGATCGCCGAGCGGCACGTAGGGAAGCTGGGACATGAACATGGTGCCGTCGTCCTCAGGCCTGCGCAGGGTTCCCGAGGTGAACGGCCAGAGCTGCGCCAGGCTGCGCAGCAGTGTCGTCTTTCCGGCACCGGACCCACCGGTGATCACCAAGGACTCGCCGGGGTCAAGCCGCACGTCGAGCGGATCGATCAGCCGTGTCCCTTGCGGTGTCCTGACTTCGACGTCGGTCAGCTCGAGCGAGCCGTCGCGGCTCGCCTCGGTGGTCAATGACGGTAGTTCCCTTGCTAATTCGTTCGCGGTGATCAGACCGTCGAGGCGGATGATCGCGGCGCGATAGCTGGCGAACGCGTCGTAGACGTTTCGGAAGAACGCCAGCGAGCTCGCGACCCGCCCAAACGCCTGTGAAGACTGTGTGACATCACCGAGTTGGATCTGACCGGCGAACACCCGTGGCGCCTGGACGACGATCGGCAGCGGGTCGACAATCTGGCTCATCGACCGGTTCCAGCCGAGAAACGCAATACTGCGGAGCACGAACGCACGATAGTTGGAGATGACGGCCGCGAATCGAGTCGTCAGCTCACCGCGTTCGGTGCCTCCACCACGGTAGAGCCCGACAGCTTCGCCAGCATCGCGCAGTCGGATCAGCGCGTATCGGAACGCGGCGTTGGTCTGTTCGTTGCGGAAGGACAGCCGGATCAACGGGTGGCCGATCCAGAACGCCACGACCGTCGTGAAGAACACATAGATCAACGCCATCCAGAACAGCGCCCTCGGCACGGTGACGCCGAAAGCCGTCAACGGGCCGGAAAGACTCCACAGAATCGGAACGAATTCAAACAGTGACACGAAGCTGAATATGCCTAAGAACAAAAAGGTTTGGGCTGTCCCGACCTGTGGCGTGTTGGTCTCCGGGCCGGTGACGGTCGTGAAAATGTCGATGTCCTGCTGGATCCGCTGGTCCGGATTGTCGATCGGTTCGTCGACGAACCGTCCCCGGTAATACGCGTCCCCGTCGAGCCAGTCGGCGGTGAGCCGATGCGTGAGCCACACCCGCCACCGGATGATGAACCGCTGCATCAGATATACGTCGAGCACCCTCCGGACGACGTCGGTCGCAATCAATCCGCCGAGAATAAGGATTGACCACCAAAATCCAGCTATGGCAACTTCTTTCGCCGTACCCTCGGCCTGGAACGCGACCTGCAATGCTGAGAATTGGTCATTGGTCTGGTAACTGAACAGCACTGCGAGCCGCACGTCGATCATCACCATCAGCATCAGCACGCTGAAGAGCACCCAGACCGGGACGCTCTCGCGACCCCTGAAGTACTCGCCGGTGATGCGCCAGAACTGCCTACCCCAGGTGGTGTATCGCGCAAACAATGCCAAGACCACCAGGGTGACGATCATCGCGATCGCCCACGCTCTCGCCGTCCAGAGCGCCGACGTGACCAACTCGCTGCCCCAGTCGAGTGTGGGCGTGAAGGTTTCGTCCATGCGGGGAAGCTACCCCGGCAAGATCACACCGGCGCGGGTTCTTTCTCTTCGCCCTCGACCCGGCCGAACCGCCAATCGCCTTCGCCGAGCAGTTCGAGTTCATGCGTGTGGTGCTGCTCGACGGTCTTGCGGTGGCTGACGCTGACCAGAATCGTGTCCGGCAGTTCTGTCCGCACCAGGCTGTAGAGCAGGTACTCCAGACCCTCGTCGAGTGCCGACGTGGACTCGTCGAGAAAGGCCGCCTTCGGTTTGGTCAACAGGATGCGGGCGAATGCGATCCGCTGCTGTTCGCCGGGGGAGAGCACCTTGGCCCAATCCAGCACCTCGTCGAGCCGTGGGATGAGATGCGGTAGGGCCACCTTCTCCAGCGTGCGCTTGAGCGTCTCGTCGTCGATGGAGCCTTCCTCGTTCGGGTAGCTCACCACGGCGCGGAGGTCACCAAGCGGGACGTAGGGCAGCTGCGACAAGAACATGGTTTCGTTCGGCCCGCACGGACGCGTCAACGTGCCGGATGTGAACGGCCACAGTTCTGCGAGACTGCGCAGCAGAGTCGTCTTGCCTACGCCCGACTGTCCGGTGACGACCATGGTGTCGCCCACCTCGAGGCGGAGGTCGAGCGGGTTGATGAGCTGTTTGCCGTCCGGTGTCCGGACCTCGACGTCCGTGAGCTCAACTGTGCCGTCGACGCACGGGGTCGTCGTGATCGTCGGCAACGCTCTGCCTTCCTCGTTGGCGGTGACCAGGCCATGGAGCCGGATGATCGCGGCACGGTATCCCGCGAACAGGTCATAGGCATTGCGGAACCAGGACAGCCCGCTCTGAATCGAACCGAAGGCCGACGCGGATTGCGACATCGCGCCGAGCATGATCTCACCGCTGTAGAACCGGGGAAACTGCAGCAGGTAGGGCAGCGGCACGATCAGCTGACCCATCGACCAGTTCCACCCGTTGAAACCCAACGACCGCAGCACATAGCGCTTGTAGTTGTCGACGACCGCGGAGAACATTCTGCGCAGGCCGGTCCGCTCGACGACCTCGCCGCGGTAGAAGGCGACTGCTTCAGACGAATCGCGCAGTCGCACAAGGGCGTAGCGGAACGCTGCGTTGAATTTCTCGTTGCTGAACGACAGCCAGATGATCGGTCTGCCGATCCAGAACGCGATGACCGACGCGAAGAGCACGAACACGATGCCGATCCAGAACATCGCCCGCGGAAGGTCGTAATGGATCAGGGGCAGTGTCATCGGCCCGGAGAGATTCCACAGGATCGCGGTGAACGACACGATGGACGCCACCGCGCTGATAGCGCCGAACAGCAGGGTGTTCTGCGAGGAGTAGTACGGAACGTTGGGCAACGGCCCGTTGTTGGCGGTGAAGATGTCGATATCACCTTGGATGCGCTGATCGGGGTTGTCGATCTTGTCGTCGATGAAGCGGGACCGGTAGTACGCCTTGCCGTCGAGCCAGTCGCCGGTGAGTTGGTCGGTCAGCCAGGCCCGCCACGCGAGGCAGAACCTCTGCACCATGAACATGTCGATCAACAGCTGCGCAATGAAGAGGGTGGCAAGGACGGAGAAGGTGATCATCGAGAAATAGAAGCC
>Ga0190271_10000857_pt1 | contig 16205 bp, 12 predicted proteins | sample Popmic356T_FD_133747 | JGI IMG/M metagenome (GOLD analysis project Ga0190271, IMG submission 133747) | Populus adjacent soil microbial communities from riparian zone of Weber River, Utah, USA - 356 T | ecosystem: Environmental > Terrestrial > Soil > Riparian zone | place: USA: Utah | collected...
GACGATGAACTGCAAACTTGCGAATGGCTGAGAAGCTCTTTCTGGGTGTGAAACTGCGCAAGCTGCGCGAGGCGCGCGGCTGGACGCTGGAGGCCTGCGCCGAACGTCTGGGCCTGTCGCCCTCCTACCTGTCGCAGATCGAGACCAATCAGCGCCCGGCCACCGCCCGCGTCCTGATCGCCCTGACCCGCGCCTTCCACATCGACGCCAGCCTGTTCGATCTGGAGGGCGACGCGCGACTGATCGCCGACCTGCGCGAGGCCACCACCGACATCGCCGGCCCGGTCAGCGGCGGGGCCGAGCCTCCGACGGCGGCCGAGCTGAAACAGGCCGTCGCCAACACCCCGCGTCTGGCCCATCAATTCCTGGCCCTGCACCAGGCCTTCCGCCAGTTGGACGAGCGGGTGAAGGCGCTGGACGACACCCTGGGCCGCGACGAACTGGGCGCCCGCGTCGCCCTGCTGCCCTATGAGGAGGTCCGCGACTTCTTCCACTACCGCGACAACTACGTCGACAGCCTGGACACGGCGGCCGAGGCCCTGGCGGCGGCGACGCCCCAGGACGGGCCGATCGAACGGGCGCTGGAGATCCTGCTGGCCGACCGGCACGGGGTCCGCACCGTCTATGTCGCCGGTCAGGAGGCGTTGCGCCGCTACGACCCCGCCAGCCGGATCCTGAGCTTGGACGCCTGGCAGCCCGGCGCGACCCGGTCCTTCCAGCTGGCCCACCAGCTGGCCCTGCTGTCCTTCCGCGACCTGATCGAGACCGAGCTGGATCAGGCCGCCTTCCGCACCCAGGCCGCGCGCGACGTGGCCCGCGTCGGGCTGGCCAACTACGCCGCCGGCGCCCTTCTGTTGCCCTATCGCGCCTTCCTGGAGGCGGCGCGGGCCGAGAAGCACGACATCGATCGATTGCGCACCCGATTCCAGGTCAGTTTCGAACAGGTCTGCCACCGGCTCTCGACCCTGCAACGGCCCGGCTGGCGCGGCGTGCCCTTCTATTTCGCCCGCGTCGACATGGCCGGCAACATCACCAAACGCCACAGCGCCACCCGCTTCCAGTTCGCCCGCTTCGGCGGCGCCTGCCCCCTGTGGAACGTCCACGAGGCCTTCGCCACGCCCGACCGGATCGGGGTGCAGCTGGCCGAGATGCCCGACGGCTCGCGCTACATCTCCATCGCACGCTCAGTATCCAAGCCCAGCGGCTCCTACCTGGCCAACGACCGCCGCTACGCCCTGTCGCTGGGGTGCGAGGTCGAACACGCCGGGTCGCTGGTCTACGCCGCCGGTCTGGACCTGAACGGCCCCGCCGCCCGGATCGGCGTCAGCTGCCGCATCTGCGAGCGCACCGACTGCACCCAGCGCGCCTTCCCGCCCCTGGACCGCGCCCTGCACGTGCCCGAGAACGAGCGCGGCGTGGTGCCCTATGTGCTGGATGGACCGCGCCCGGACCGCTATTGATCGGGGCATGACCTCACACGCACCCATCGGCGTCGCAGTCGTCGGCTACGGCCTGGCGGGCCAGACCTTCCACGCCCCCCTGATCGCCGCCACCCCCGGCCTGACCCTGGCCGCCGTCGTCTCGTCCCGCCCTGAAGCCGTCCACGCCGACTGGCAGGACATCGACGTCTTGCCCGATCTGGACGCCGCCCTTGCCCGCGCCGACATCGCTCTGATCGTCGTCGCCACCCCCGACGCCCTGCACGCCGAACAATCCATCGCCGCGCTCAAGGCCGGCAAGTCGGTGGTTGTGGACAAGCCCTTTGCGGCGACGCTCGCCGACGCCGAAGCGGTCGCCGCCGTCGCGGCCGCCTCGCCCGGCGTGTTCAGCGTCTTCCAGAACCGTCGCTGGGACGCCGACTTCCTGACCCTGCGCCGTCTGATCGCCGAGGGCGAGCTGGGCGAGATCGCCGTGTTCGAAAGCCACTACGACCGCTTCCGCCCGACCGTCACCGACCGCTGGAAGGACCAGCGTGACGGCGGGGTCTGGGCCGACCTGGGGCCGCACCTGATCGACCAGGCGGTGCAGCTGTTCGGCGCGCCGCTGGGCGTCTACGCCGACCTCCAGGCCCAGCGCGTCGGCGCCACGGCCATCGACTACGCCCACGTCCTGCTGCGCTACGACCGGCTGCGGGTCATCCTGAACATGAGCCACCTCGCCGCCGAGGCCAGCCTGCGCTACGTCGTCCACGGCACAGGCGGCAGCTTCATCAAGCACGGCCTGGATGCCCAGGAGAACCAGTCCAAGGCGGGCCTGCGTCCAGGCGACGCCGCCTGGGGCGTCGATCCCTCGCCCGGCGTCCTGACGCAACAGATCGACGGCGAGATCGTCGCCACCACTCCGACGCCCGAACGCGGCGACTATCCCGCCTTCTACGCCGCCATGCGCGATGCGGTCCTGGGCAAGGGTCCGCCGCCGGTGACGGCGGATCAGGCCCTGGCGGTCATGCGGATCATCGACGCCGGCCGGCGCAGCGCGGCCGAGCGTCGCGAGGTCGCCCTCTAGCTCTTTTTGCGGCCCTTCGACGCCGCCGCCGGCGCATGGGCCAGCCGCAACAGGTTGGCCGCGCCCGGCGCGCCGAACGGCGTGCCGGCCAGGATCAGGATGCGCTGGCCCGGCTCGGCCAGGCCGTATTTGACCGCACTGTTGACGGCATCGTCGGTGACGGCCTCCAGCGAATCCGGCTGTTCGCCGAGGCGCGGTTCCAGTCCCCACACCAGGGCCAGGCGACGCGCCGTATTGGGGTTGGGCGTCAAGACCAGGATCGGCTTCAACGGCCGTTCCCGCGCCATCCGCCGAGCCGTTCCGCCCAGGGTCGTGAACACCACAAGACAACCGGTCGAGGGCGCGCTGGCCGCCATGCCCGCCGCGCCGACCAGGGCGTCCACGTCATGTTCGTCCATGCCGGCGTGCTCGGCGCCCATCAGGCTGGGCCACATCGGATCGCGTTCGACGCGTTCGATGATCCGGCTCATCATGCCGACGGATTCCAGCGGATAGTCGCCCGACGCCGTCTCGGCCGACAGCATCAGCGCGTCGGCGCCTTCATAGACGGCGTTGGCCACGTCGGTCGCCTCGGCGCGGGTCGGGGCTGGCGCGCTGGTCATGGATTCCAGCATCTGGGTCGCCACGATCACCGGCACGCCGCGATTGCGGGCGGCGCGCACGATCTGCTTTTGCGCCACCGGCACGTCCTCGGGATCCAGTTCGACGCCCAGGTCGCCGCGCGCCACCATGACGCCGTCGCAATAGTCGAGAATGGCCTCCAGGTCGGCCAGGGCCGCCGGTTTCTCGATCTTGGCCAGGCAAGCCGCCTGACCGTTCACGATCCGCTTCAGCTCGGCCATGTCCTCGGGCTTCTGAACGAAGCTCAGGGCCACCCAATCGACGCCCATCCGCAGGGCGAAGGCCAGGTCCTCGCGGTCCTTGGGCGTCAGGGCCGAGACGGGAATGACGGCTTCCGGCACGGCCACGCCCTTGCGGTCCGACAGTTTGGAGCCACTCTCGACCGTCACATCGGCCCAGTCGTCAGCCCGTTCATTGACCCGCAGCCGCACCCGGCCGTCATCCAGCAGCAGCAGCATGCCGGTACGCAGGGCCTTGAAGATTTCCGGGTGCGGCATCTGCACCCGCGTCTCGTCGCCCGGCGTCGGATCCAGGTCGAAACGCATGGTGTGGCCCGGCTTGACCGAAATCTCGACGTCCTTGAACCGACCCAGCCGCAGCTTGGGTCCCTGCAGGTCCGCCAGAACGCCCAGCGGGCGCTGCAAGGCCGCCTCGGCGCCGCGCACGGCCTTCAGGGCGGCGGCATGATCCTCATGCGAGCCATGGCTGAAGTTCAGGCGGAACACGTCCACCCCGGCCTGGGCCAGGGCCTTGACCATGCCGGGCGCACGGCTTGCGGGCCCCAGGGTCGCGACGATGCGGGCTCGGCGGGCTCTGTTCATGACGTTTCCTGTTGGCTCTGATCGCCATCCGTTTGGACGGCTTGAGCGCTTTAGCCCCTTCTGCCAACGAAACCTTTTCCACGTAAGGCCGCAGCCCCGCCGGGAAACACGAGTTTACGACCCCGAAACAGGAGTTTATCGCGCCGCGGCCTCGACCGTCGGCGCGCAGGCGGTCACAGCAAACCCGTTCAGGTCCATGCAACGACCCTCGACCTGGGGGGCCGGCACGCCGATGACGTGCGCCAGGGTCGGCGCGATATCGATCGTGCGGATGGGCAAAAACCGCTCCTCGCCCTGCGCGCCGGGCCACCAGAAGATGATGGGGACGCGGCGGTCGTATTCCCACGGCGTGCCGTGACCGGCCAAGGTCGAGCCGACCCGACCGCCGGCCGTGGTGTTCTGGGCCCAGGCGAACTGGATGTCGGGCGAGCGCTCGGCCACGGTCGACAGGCGCATGCGTTCGCGCACCGTCATCATCTCCGGCTGGCGGCTGTCGGGCAGAGGCTCGGTCAGCAGCCGGTCGCGCGTCTCGGCGAAGGCCACGTCTGGCAAGGCGCGCAGCATCTCGACCGCCGCCTCCGCGACCTGGGTCCGCAGCGGATCGGGCAGCGACTTGTGCTCGGCGTCGGCGACCATCCAGCCGCTGCCGCCGGATTGCAGCGGATCCGAGTTCAGATTGAAGCGCGCCTTCAGCGCCGCATTGACGCCCTTGATCGCATCCATGTCGGCACGGTGGGCCTGGGGATAGCAGTGCTCATGCAGCCGCTCGACGAAGTCCGACCCGCCGTGATCGGCCGTCAGCACCACCAGCGCCCCGCCCGGAACCTGGGCCAGCTTGTCCAGGAAGACGCCCATAGCTGCGTCCAGACGATGCATCTGCTCGCACATCTCCGGCCCCTGGGTGCCGTACATATGGCCGATCCGGTCCGTCGCCGACAGGCTGACGCCCAGCATGTCGGTGGTCGCGCCCTGCCCCAGCTTCTGGCTGTCCAGCAGATATTCCGCCGCCTTCAGCGTCTGCTCGTCCAGCAGCGGCGAGGTGTCGAACTTCAGCCCCGCCGGCGGCAGCGCGGAATGGAAGGTCTGCCCGCGAATGGTCCAGTCGCCGGCCAGCGCCCGACACTCTTCGTTCTGATAGTCCCAGGCTGTCGGCGTCGCCGCCATCCAGGCGTTGAAATCGGCGTTGAAGGCCGCGACCGGCGCCAGTTTGGCCTGCGCCGTCTGGCCCGGCTCGACATAGGTCGTCAGTCCGAACCCATCGGTGAACCAGAAGGCCTGGCCTTGATGGCCGGCTAGGTTGATGGCGCCGCGATCCTTGCCCGACACCGCCATGACCTTGCTGTCGGGGCTTTCTGCCTTCAGCCAGTCGCCCAGGGTCGTGACGCGAAGCTGATCCGGCCCCACCGGCCCGTTGTCGGTATCGTCGCGACCGTGCGCCAGATGGTTCTGCGGCGCGGCCAGGCAATAGACCTCCTTGCCGGTCTTGCCGTCGATCCAGTCGTTGGCCGGGATGCCCGTCTCGACAGGATGCATGCCCGTCAGAATGGTCGAGTGGCCGGGGCAGGTCTCGGTCAGGCCGTGGGTCTGATAGCCGTTGATCGACACAAGCCCCTGGTCCGCCAAACGACGCAGGCCACCGGTGTAACGGCTGCGATATTGATTGAAGAGGTTGGCGCTGAACTGGTCCACCACGATGGTCACGATCAGTTTGGGCGGCGTCAGGGCCGCGACCGACGACTGTGGCGCGGCGGCCTGAACCGGCGGCTGGGCGACCGGCGCGCCCGCACAGGCGGCGCCCGCGATCGACAAGGCGGCCAGACACGCGGCGGCGACGTGACGCGACAGGGACATGAGCAACTCCAACAACGGCCGAGCGGCCTCTAGCTGTTGCGGATGGCGCCCGCGTGACAGCCCGGCTCGCTCCTAGTGCGATTCCCGCGAGCGCAACCGCGCGACCTGATGCAGGACCAGCACCACCACGCCGCCGACGATCAGCCCGATCGCGGCCGAGGCCACGGCCGTCGTCAGCCAGCTCATAACCCCCGCCAGCGGCCCGAACACCTGTCCGACAGCGTGGGCCAGATGCTCCAGCGGCACGGCTGGCCAATGCAGACCCAGCGTATGGGTCCCGTGGACCAGAATGCCCCCGCCGACCCACAGCATGGCGGCGGTGCCGATGACCGACAGGGCGCTCATCACCACCGGCATGCCCTTGACCAGGCCGCGACCCAGGGCGCGCACGCCGCCGTTTGGCCGCTGGGCCAGATGCAGGCCGATGTCGTCCATCTTTACGATCAAACCGACCGCGCCATAGACGACGACGGTCATGGCGATGCCGACCACCGCCAGCACGGCAGCCTGCGTCAGGATGGGCTGGGCCGCCACATCGGCGAGGGCGATGGCCATGATCTCGCCCGACAGGATCAGGTCGGTGCGCACCGCCCCCGCCACCGTGGTCTTCTCCAGCGCCGCCGCATCGCCCGCGATCGGCGCCGCGTCCTCGTGCCCGCCGTGGCCCAGGGCCTCCAGCAGCTTCTCCGCCCCCTCGAAACACAGGTATGTCCCGCCGCACATCAGGATCGGCGTGATGGCCCAGGGCGCAAAGGCGCTCAGCACCAGGGCCGCCGGCAGGATGAAGATCAGCTTGTTGCGGAACGACCCCAAGGCGATCTTGCCGATGATCGGCAACTCGCGGCTGGGCGACAGGCCCATGACGTAACGCGGCGTCACCGCCGCATCGTCCACCACCACCCCGGCCGCCTTGGTCGAGGCCTTGCCCGCCGCCGCACCGACGTCATCCAGCGACGCCGCCGCCAGCTTGGCGATGCCCGCGACATCGTCGAGCAGCGCGATCAATCCGGACGGCATGGCTCAGTCTTCCCGGCTGGGCGGCACGTTGACGCCTTGCGATTTCAGATAGGATTTGATGTTGCGGGCGGCCTGGCGGATGCGCTGCTCGTTCTCGACCATGGCGATACGGACGAAGCCCTCACCGTTCTCGCCATAGCCGACGCCGGCCGCCACCGCGACCTTGGCGTGGGTCAGCAACTGCTTCGAGAACTCAAGGCTGCCCAGATGCGCCAAGGCCGGCGGCAACGGCGCCCAGGCGAACATGGAGGCGGCGGGTTTGGGAATGTCCCAGCCCGCCCGGCCGAAGCTGTCGATCAGCACGTCGCGACGGCGGTGATAGAGTTTGCGGTTCTGCTCGACGATGTCCTGCGGCCCGTTCAGCGCCGCGCAGGCCGCCGCCTGGATGGGCGTGAACGCGCCATAGTCGAGATAGGATTTCACCCGCGTCATGGCCGCGATCAGCTTCTTGTTGCCGACCGCGAACCCCATGCGCCAGCCGGCCATGCTGTAGGTCTTGGACAGCGAGGTGAACTCGATGGCCACGTCCTTGGCGCCCGGCACCTGCAGGATCGAGACCGTCGGCTTGCCGTCGTAATACAGTTCTGAATAGGCCAGGTCGCTGATAATCCACAGGTCGTTGGCCTTGGCGAAGGCGACCACGCGTTCGTAGAAGGCCAGGTCCACCGTCTCCGCCGTCGGGTTCGACGGATAGTTCATCACCAGGATCTTGGGCCGTGGCACGGTGAAGGCCATGGCCCGTTCCAGCGCCTCGAAATATTTCTCGTCCGGCGTGGTCGGCACGCTGCGGATCGCGGCGCCGGCGATGATGAAACCGAAGGTGTGGATCGGATAGGACGGATTGGGCGCCAGGATCACGTCGCCCGGCTCGGTGATGGCGGTGGCCAGGCTGGCCAGCCCCTCCTTGGAGCCCATGGTGACGATCACCTCGGTCTCGGGGTCCAGATCGACGCCGAAGCGGCGGCCGTAATAGTTGGCCTGGGCGCGACGCAGGCCGGGAATGCCCCGCGAGGCCGAATAGCCGTGGGCGTCGGGCTTGCGCGCCACCTCGATCAGCTTGTCGATCACATGCTGGGGCGGCGGCAGGTCGGGGTTGCCCATCCCCAGGTCGATCACGTCCTCGCCCGCCGCACGGGCCGCCGCGCGCATCGCATTGGTCTCGGCGATGACATAGGGCGGCAACCGCTTCATGCGGTAGAATTCTTCGGACATGACAGGCTCGTCGTTGTGGTCTTCGGCCGGGGGTCGGCCGTCTCTAGCGATTAGCGCGCCTGCGGCCCCGCGCAACAGCGTTGAAGGTCATTTTCACCCGCTGGACGGACGAAAACTGCGCCTCGCGCAAAAACGCGGTCGGAAAAGGCGTTTCCGGTTGCGATCAATAGCTCAGGCGCAAACCGACGCTGACCGTGCGCGGCGGACCATAGCCGGCGACGCCCGTCCCCGTTTCCGACACCTCGACATCGGTGTCGAACAGATTGTCCGCCGCCACCCACAGGGTCGTGCGCGGGTTCAGCGCCCACTCTCCCCGTGCATCCAGCGTGACGGCGGCGTCCAGAACGCGGCTGTTCAGGTCGTCGTCGAACCGGCTGGATTCGTAACGCGCCGCCAGCGCCAGGGTCAGTCGGTCGGTCGCACGCCAGTCCAGCCCGGCGGTCGCGCTCCACTCCGGCGCCTGGGCGGGACGCAGGCCGGTCAGTTGCGCGGCGGCCGATCCGCCGTCGATCTCGGCGTCGGTCCAGGACACGGCCGCGTTCAGCGACAGGGCGGATGACAGGTCCACCGCCCCGGTCAGCTCCACGCCCCAGGCATCGATGGTCCCCGCGTTCTGGCGCTGGCGCAGGACACCGCCCGCCGGCACGAAACCGGCGCGCGGGAAGGTGGCAGGCCCGGCCCCGATCGTCACATTGACGATGGCGTCCTCGATCTGGTTCCAGAACACCGTGGCGCCCCAGCGCACGCCGTCGCGGTCGAACGCCAGCCCGGTCTCGATCCCCTTCAGCGTCTCGGGCGTCAGGGCGGCGTTGGCCTCGGTGATGTCGTTGCCGACGCGGAACGGCCGGTGCAGTTCGTTCAGCGTCGCCGGCCGGAAGCCGGAATAGGCCGCCGCCCGCGCCGCATAGCCGCCGCCCAGATCACGCCGCACGGCCAGGCGCGCACTGACCACCTCGCCCGACCGATCCGGATCGTTCTCGTTCAGCAGAACAGCCCCGGTCGCCAGCGTGTATTCATTGCGGAAACCGCCCGTATTTTCCCACCGATCCACCCGCAGGCCGCCCGCCACCAGCCATTCGGCCGCCGTCCAGGACGCATCGACATAGGCGCCCGCCACCGCCGTCTCGCCGCCCGCGCGACGGCCTCTGGTGAAGCCTGCGCCCGTGGGATTGCTGAACAGTTCGTTGGTCTCGCCGTCGTTGAAGCGCGCGTCAGCGCCCAACTCCCACTCAACGCGACCGCCCGCGAACTCCGCCATGCGACGGCGTAGGGCGGCGTTCAGCCCCCATCCGGTCGCCGGGGTCTTGTACTGGTCGTTGGCCGGCGTGGTCGTCGCCCGGTCGGCCGACACCGAGGCCGAACTGTTGGCCAGGTTGCTGTCGATCCGCCAGGCTTGCAGCCGCCAGCCATAGCCATTCGCCGTCGGCGCCTGGGCGGCCGTGGCGCTGAGGCTGTGGCCGCTGGCGTTGGCGCGCGTTCCCGCCAACCCGGATCCGCGATCCTCCTCCCAGGTCGCCGCCCGCACCGACAGGTTCGCCTGCCCCAAGGCCGTATCGACCCGCAGGGCCGCGCTGCGGCTGTCGAGATCCAGCGGCGTGTCCGCCGCCCCCGCCGCTGGTCCCCGCACGGGCACATAGCCGTCGCTGACCTCGCGCAGGCCGCTCAGCGTCACCGCCACCGGCCCCAGGCGCGTGAAGGCCGACCCCGCCGCGCGCAGGCCGCCGCGTTCGGCGGCCGAGACATCCAATACGCCACCCAGACCCTCGTTGTCGGGTCCCCGCTCGCGCAGGGTGATCGTGCCGGTCAGGGCGCCCGCCCCATACGGTCCCGACCCCGCGCCCCGGATCACGTCCAGGCTCTCCAGCGATTCCGGCGTCGCCTGGGACCAGATGACCCAGCCCCCGAACGGATCGTTCAGCGGCACGCCGTCCAGCAAGACCAATGTCCGTCCCGCCCCCGATGGCGCGATGGCCCGCACCGATATGCCCTGGGTCGTCGGATTGGCCGCCGCGCTGGTCGTGCGTCGAAACAGCGAGACGGCCGGCACAGACCGCAGCGCCTCGTCCAGTCTCGACGATCGGGACAGCACCTCCTGGTCGATCCTCACCACCGAGAACGCGGCATCAGCCGCCGCCGGCGGCAGGCGGGCGGCGGTCACCACAATCTCGGGCAAGGCGACGGCGGGGGCGACGACGGGGGGAGGAACGTCCTGGATCATGCGCCGTCACTAGGGGCTGGCGCGGTCGCATCAAAGCTTGGCCTTGCAATAAGGCCCGGTAAAAACGCCAAGCTCGCGATTGGCAGATCAACCGCCGCTCGATAACACCCCCATGGGGCAATCGAAGGGGAAGCGCGTGGGTCTGGGAACGGTCGTAAGGGCGCTGATCTTCGGCAAGGACGCCGACCGCAAGCGACGGTCCGCCAAGGCCGCGCGCATCCGCAGCCTGCCGGACCGGCGCATGATGGCCGACAGCTATGTCCCCGCCCTGGCGGTCGATGGGGGGCGCACCCTGTGGGTCGGGTGCCGCGAATATACGCTGGACGACTATGCCGCGCTGGAAGCCCACGGCGGCGAGGTCTGGACGACCGATATCGACGCGGCGGCCGAACGCTGGGGCCGCGAGGGTCGCCACCGCACAGGCGACGTCTGCGAGGCGGATCGGCTCTTCTCCGACATGACCTTCGACGCCATCGTCTGCAACGGCGTGCTGGGCTACGGCGTCGACAGTCCCGAGCAGCAGCGAAAGGCGCTAAAGGCCCTGGCGGCCATCCTGCGTCCCGGTGGTCGGCTGCTGCTGGGCTGGAACACCGACAAGATCGACGATCCGGTCACGGCCGGCATGACCGAGGCCGCCTTCGAGCCGACATCGCTGGGCGACCAGCCGACACGCGTGCGGTTCGATGCGGTGACCCACGTCTACGACAGCTTCGCCCGAAAGACTTAGGCGCCTATCCCTGAAGTCTGGGCTGCGCCCCATGTCGCGGCAGGAACCACGGCCAGTGGGCCTTGGAAGCCGCACGGCTCGACAGCGACCGATCGGCCAGGCCCTCGCGCAGGGCGTCCAGTTCGGCGGCGCGGGCGACGGGGGAATGCACCCGCTCCACGAAATCCTGACCGCTGCGCGCCAGGGCCAGCCGTTCCGCCGGATTCTCGACCAGTCGGTTCATCGCCGCCGTCAGGGGCGCGGCGTCCTCGACCTCGACATAAACGGCGTGTTCGCCGCTTGCTTCACGTAAGCCGCCTCGCCCCGACGAGATCAGGGCCGCACCCGCCGCATGGGCCTCCAGCGCCGCCAGCCCCATGGCCTCGCGAACGCGTGACGGCGTCACGGCGATGGCCGCGCGACGCGTCACGTCTCTGACCTCGGCCAGGGACGCAGACTTGTGGATTTCGACCCGGTCGCCAAACCGATCCAGCGCCCCAACCAAAGGTTCGGCCCAGTCCTGATGCTTCTCCCAATCGCCCAGCATCAACGCGCCGCGCCAATCGGGATGGTGATCCAGCGTCTCGGCCAAGGCCGTGCAGAACAGGTCCAGCCCCTTGTCCCGCATGGCGCGACCGGAGAACAGGATCAGGTTCTCGCGGACGTCCGGCGATGCGCGCCAGGCCTCGACCTCGATGGGATTGCACACCGACGAGACGCGCCCCGCCAGACCTGGATAGTCCGTCGCGAACTCCTGTCCCGCCGCCTGGCTGACGAACACCAGCCGGTCGAACCGCGCCAGTCTGCGGCCGTAACGGAAGGCCTCGATCAGGTTCTTCGCCGGCTTGATGCGGGTGTGGCGATACAGGACGTGGGTCGCGTTCGAAAACTGGCGCGCCAGTTCGGATGCGGCCTTCAGCTGCTGATGATATTCGACGATGTCGGGCGACAGCGCCTTCAGAATGACCGCCACCGCTTCGTTGCGCGCCTGGCGGCCCAGCCCGGCCGGCACCGTCAGCATGTTCAGGTCCGCGCATGGCGCCGCGCCCGCATCGCAGATCAAGGTGACCGAACGGTTCAATCGGCTGTGCGCCGACAGGGTGCGAACCACCGTCTCCATCGAGTTGGCTTTATCGGGGCAGAAGCTGCAGCCTCGCGGCAGAACGACGGCGATACGCATGGTCTAGCCTTCCTTGCGAACGCAAGCGGTCGCGAAAATCTGGGGGTGAACGACAGCGCCGGTCGCCCGCCGGCCGCGCGGCCCGTTGAGACCCAACAGGCGGCGCGCCTTGAACCCGGCCTTCAGCCAGGGCTCGGCCGGCGACTGCCGGATGCCCTTCACGTCGATGAAGGTGACGTCGCCGTGTCCCGACAGGGTGTGGAAACCGTCGGCGAACCCCTCGATCAGGTCGCCCGCCTCGAACCGCTTCACGACCGAGGCCGAAAAGGTTTCCGGCGTCAGGGCGTCGATCCGCAACAGATTGATCGCTGCGCCATAGGTCTCTGCGCAGTCCTGGACCGGCAGATGCAGGGCGCGGTCGTGGACGAAGGCCGAACCGCCCGGCCGCGAGGTCTGAAAGCCGCTGCTCACCGGATTGCCCGAATGCGACGTCCAAGGCCCGGTCAGGCTGTCGGCCCAGGCGACGTGCAGTTCGCGCATCGCCCGATCGTCGGGTCCTGGCAGGGCGTGGAACATCCACCACCGCCCGTCGTGCTTCACCACCGTCGCATCGATAGCCGCCGCCTCACCGAGGCGCGCGACCGCCTCCCACTGATCCGGGAACCGCACGCAGCGATACAGGATCAGTCCACCGCTCTTGTAGCCCTCAGGCAGCATGTAGAGTTCGCCGCCGTCCTCGATCAGGGTCGGATAGGACAGGTGCCAGGGCTCGGCCAAAGCAACGCCCTGGCCCACCAGCCGGTCATCGGCATCGTACTGGCGATAGTGAATCTCGCCGCGACGCACGTGATAGTCGAACGCCTCGACAAAGACGGTCAGCACCCCGTCGCGCGTGATCCCGAACGGGTCCGCCACATAGGCGTGCGGCCCGCAGTCCGGCAGCCACGTCACCTCGTCCGCGTGCGGGGCATGGTCAATGAAACTGCTTAAGGGACGGCGGATGAAGCCCGAGCGCCAGATGTCGAACATGACGACGCCCTAGCCGACCGAAAAGGCCGGGGCCGTCGTGCCGTCGTATCCTGCAAACGCGCGCATCTGGATCCTGCCCGTCGCCGTGACACGGCGCCTTCATGACAGGGACGCCGCCGACCGGCCCTTGCCTCAGAAAAATCGTCACGGCATGGAGGGTCATGGCCAGCCTTGGCCGAACGAGAGGATTTCGCCCGTTTGACCGCGCCCGCCGCGCATCCCCTGGTCGCCGCCTATCTTGAGCAGCGCGAAGACCTGGCCCGGTTCTGCCGGGCGCGGCTGGGCGGCGCGTCTGGCGATGTCGACGACGTGCTGCAGGACGTCTACCTCAAGGTCTCGGCGCTGAATCCCGACCCGCCGCCCGACAACCCGCGCGCCTTCCTTTTCCGACTGACGTCCAATCTGCTGATGGACCGCTGGCGTTCCAGCCAGCGGGCGGCCAACCGCGACACACAATGGCGTCAGATCAATCACGAGTTGGGCGCGGCGGAAGATCTGGACGTCGCCCCCTCCGCCGAGGCGGTCGTGGCGGGGCGCGAGCGGCTGGCCCGCCTGGTCGCGGCGCTCGACACCCTGCCGCCCAGGACCCAGACGGTCTTTCGCCTGCACAAGTTCGACGGCGTCAGCTACGCCGACATCGCCGCCCAACTGGACGTTTCGCGCAGCTCCGTCGAGAAACACATGATGGACGCCCTGCGCGTTCTGGCCCGAAAGGTTCAGCCATGAAGACGGCCTTTTTCACCTTATTGGGGAATCAATCTGGAGGCGCGGCCTTCGCGGCGCCGTCTGGTTATCAGGAAGTCCGTTGCACGGCGGAACTCCAGGCTGGGATCGGATGACCGCAGGGACCGACATCGAGGAGAAGGCGCTGCACTGGTTCGTCACCCTGCGTGACGAGACCGCGCCCGAATCCGTCTGGCTCAATTTCCAGTCTTGGCTGGAGGCCTCGCCGACCCATGCGCAGGCCTATGATGCCGTCGAACGGCTGTGGGTCGATCTGGATGCAGCGGCGATCAGCGCATCGCCCGTCATCGACCTGTCGGCCGCCCGCGAACGTCGCGCCCGTCGTCGCTCGCCCTGGCTCGGCGCAGGCCTCGGCATCGCCGCCAGTGTGACCCTGGCGGTCGGCCTGTGGCTCTGGATGACGCCTAGCGGCCAGACCTACGCCACCACCGACGCCCCGCTTTCGGTCGCTCTGGAAGACGGCTCGCGCGTTTATCTGAACCGCCATTCCAAGCTCAACGTCCGCTTCGACGACGACAGGCGATCAGTCTCCCTGACCGAGGGTGAGGCGGCCTTCGACATCGCCCACGACCCGGCGCATCCCTTCGTGGTCGCGGCCGGCGATCATCAGGTCCAGGTGCTGGGCACCGCCTTCAACGTGCTGAACCACGGCGACAACTTCGCCGTGGCGGTCCAGCGCGGCGTCGTCGCCGTGACGCCCGCCAACGCGCTGCAACCCGTGCGCCTGACCGCCGGCCAGACCCTGGAACAACGCGGCCGTGCAACGCCGCGCATGAGCAGCGTCTCGCCGGATCGCGCCTCGGCTTGGCGCAGCGGCGTGCTGGTTTATCGCGACCGCCCGCTGAGCGATGTGGCCGACGATCTTTCGCGTTATCTCGACAAGCCCGTCGTGCTATCGACGCCCACACAGGCGCTGCGTTTCACCGGCGCCCTGCGTGTAGGCGACGAGGCCGTGATGTTGCAACAGCTCCAGGATTTCGCACCCGTTCGCGTCGAGGCCTCGACGTCCGAAGTGCGCATAAGCGCGCGTGGCGCACGCTGAGGCCAGGCGGCCTCCAAACTCCGGCCATTCCCGGTCACGCGCCGCCGCCCTGATCCCCAGCCTTGGGCTGCTTTTGACGACGGCACTGTCGGCGCCGGCGCAGGCGGCCGACGCGCGAATGCTGGACTTCTACGTCCCCCGCCAATCCGTCGATGGCGCGCTGCTCGACCTCGCGCTTCAGGCGCGAGTGTCGCTCGGCGGCAGCCTGAGCGCCTGCGTCGGAACCAGCCCGGCGCTTCAGGGGCGCATGTCGCTGGACACGGCCCTGACCCGCATCCTGGCGGGATCGGGATGTCGCCATGTCATCCGGGCAGACGGCGCCGTGATCATCAGCCGTACGCCATCTCGCGACTCGTCACCAACCGCCCCGCCTGCGCGAAGCACACCCCCTCGCCTCGCGCCAACCGAGGACGTGGCTCAGGTCAGCGAAGTCATCGTCACCGCCCCTCGCCGGCCGGAGTTGATCCAGGATTCATCGTCGGCCATGACCGCCGTCGCCTCCGAACGGATCGGCAGATCGGGCGTCACGGGCATGCAGGGGCTGGACAGTCTTGTCTCAGGCATGACGGTGACCAACCTCGGTCCCGGCCGAAACAAGATCCTGCTGCGCGGCATCTCCGACGGCGTCTTCACCGGCCTGACGCAATCGACCGTGGGCCTGTATCTGGACCTGACCCCGGTCACCTACAGCGCGCCGGACCCCGATTTGAAACTCATCGATATCGACCGGGTCGAGGTGCTGCGTGGCCCGCAGGGAACGCTGTATGGGACCGGCCCCATCGGCGGTGTCGTCCGTATCGTCACGCGCGCGCCCGAGCTCGGACAGGAAGAACTGTCCGTCGCCCTCACCCGCTCCCACACCAGGGGCGGAGGCGCGAACTCCGACTATTCCCTGATCGCCAATCTGCCGCTGGCGGGGGATCGTGCGGCGATCCGGGCGGCCATCTATGGCGAGACCTACAGCGGCTATATCAACGACGTCGAACTGAACCTGCGGCGCGTCAACGACGGCACGCGGCGCGGCGGACGTGTATCGGCGGCGCTGGAGATCGCGCCCGGCTGGAGCGCACGGGCAGGCGTCGTCCACCAGTCGATCGTGACAGAAGACACCCACTATGTGTATCGCGGCCTGGGCCCGCTTCGGCGTGCGAACCTGGTGCGCGAACCCCACCAGAACCGCTTCGATCAGGCCTCGCTGACGCTGGAAGGCCGGGGCGCCTGGGGGCGGATGAACGCCTCGGTCGCAGTGGTCGAACATGGGTTCAGAAGCCGATATGACGCCTCCAGCGCCCTGCGTCGATTCGGCTCGCTCTGGCGGA
>Ga0190271_10000858_pt1 | contig 16181 bp, 15 predicted proteins | sample Popmic356T_FD_133747 | JGI IMG/M metagenome (GOLD analysis project Ga0190271, IMG submission 133747) | Populus adjacent soil microbial communities from riparian zone of Weber River, Utah, USA - 356 T | ecosystem: Environmental > Terrestrial > Soil > Riparian zone | place: USA: Utah | collected...
CGCCGCCACCGGCGCCGAACTGGACGACACGATCCCTGCGCACGTCAGGCAGTTCGCGCCGAAAGCTTTTTTCGAAGCCCGACCGGTCCGTGTTGTGTCCGACCCGGCGGCCGTCCTTCAGCACCACCGTATTGACGGCACCGAGGGCTGCGGCTTCCGTCGAAAGCTCGTCCAGCAGCGGGATCACCGACTGCTTGCAGGGGTGGGTAATGTTGAGCCCCGCAAATCCGGAGCGTTGCGCGTCGGCGAGAATGTCCGGCAGGGCGCTGGCGTCGCGCCCGAGCTTGTCGAGGTCGATCAGCCGGTATTCATAGGCGAGGCCCTGTTCGCCGCCTTCGCGTTCGTGCATGGCCGGCGTTCGCGACGCCTGAATGCCGGCTCCGACGAGCCCGACCAGGACGGAACGGTCCCCCGATTGGTCCGGCCGCACCATTGTCCGGTCAGCTCTTCTGTGCGTCGACGAGAGCCCGAATGGCCCTGACGGCCGTGGGGTACCCGTTCGGACCGAGGCCGGCAATGATCGCGGTGACCACCGCCGACATGTACGACTTGTGATAGATCGGCTCGCGCTTGTGGATGTTGGAGGTGTGGAGCTCGATAATCGGCCCGGGAAACATCTTCAGCGCGTCCATGATCGCCATGGACGTGAAGGTGAAGGCCGCAGGGTTGATGACGATCGCGCTGCCCTGATCGATCGCCTCGTGGATCCATTCGATCAGTTCGAACTCGCGGTTGGACTGGCGGAAGACGACCGGCGTGTCGCCGGCGGCTTCGCGGCACATCGCCTCGATCTGGGCGATTGTGGTCGAGCCATAAATGTGAGGCTCGCGAGTGCCCAGGCGATTGAGGTTCGGTCCGTTGAGAACGTAGATCGGCTTTGCCATGGTACTCCCTCGTTTCGCCTTCAGCCCTTGTATCCCATCAGCTTCGGTAACCAGAGCACGGTCTCCGGAACGTAGGTGATGATGATCAAGGCGATGATCATCGCAAAAACGAATGGCATCGAGTCGCGGATGATGTGTCGCAGCGGTGCGCCTGAGATCGACGACACGATGAAGAGCAGCAGCCCGTAAGGCGGCGTGATCAGCCCGATCATGATGTTGAAGATCGCGACGTTGCCGAAATGCACGAGATCGATTCCCAGCGCCACGGCGGTCGGGATGAAGATCGGCAGGATCACGAGAATGATCGTCGTGCCTTCCAGCACGCAGCCAAGCAGCAGCAGGATGACGTTGACCCAGAACAGAAACCAGCCTGGGGACAGGTCGTAGCCGGCGAGCAGCCCTTTTACGAACAAGGGGATTTGTTCGACTGTCACCACATAATTGAAGGCCAGAGCTCCGGCGATCAGCATGCCGATGGAAGCTGTCTGTCGCGCACTGGTGAGAATCGCCCCGTGTGTCTCTCGCCAGCCGAAGTTCCGGTACCAGAAGATGCCGACGATATAGGCATAGGCGGCCGCAACCGCGGCGGCTTCCGTCGGCGTCACCACGCCACCGTAGATGCCGCCAAGCAGAATCACCGGCATCAGCAGTGCGGGCGTTGCTTTCCAGGTGATCCCGGGCCATTCGCGGATCGGGATCGGCTTCTCGACCGGGAAGTTGTGCTTGTGCGCCATGTAGCTGTTCACGCCCATTTGCGCGAATGCCATCAGGAATCCCGGAATCACGCCTCCGATGAACAGGTACCCGACAGATGTATCCGAGATCAGCGCATAGACCACCATCGGAATGGACGGCGGGATGATTGGCCCGATCACCGCGGATGCAGCGGTGATCGCCGCCGCGTAGCTGACGGGATAACGATTGTTCTTCGTCATCATGTCGATGCTGATCTTGCCGGTGCCGGCAAGATCGGCAATCGCCGACCCAGACATGCCGGAGAAGATGATGCTCTGTACGACGTTGATATGTCCGAGGCCGCCCTTGAAGCGGCCGACCAGCATGTCGCAGAACCCCAGCAGGTGATCGGTCATCTTGCTGAGGTTCATCAGTTCGGCGGAGAACAGGAACAACGGCACCGCCAGCAGCACGTAGCTGCTCATGAGACCGTTCAGGACCTGCTCGGCCGTGGTTGCGAGATCAAGTCCCGCCAGCAACAGGTAAAGGATCGACCCGGCGATCATCGAATAGCCGATCGGCAATCCGAGCAACCCCAGTCCGGCAATGGTGTAGATCGCCATTGCGAACGGGCTGAACAGGTTCATATGACAGACCCCGATCCGACCTGAATGTCGGGGGCACGACCCTTCAGGCCGTCGTAAACCAGCACTGAATACCGGACGATTGCCGCGATCGAGAACACGACGTAGATCGAATACACGTAGTCGAGCCGGATACCGAGATAGGCCGTCTTCTCGACCTTCAGAAACGTGACGTATTTGTAGACCGCCGGCATCGCGATCACGAGCAGCACGATGAACACGATGCCGGTGACGACCGCGAAACGGGCCCGTGTCTTTTCGCTCATCGAGCTGTAGAAAATATCGAAGCGGACCTCTTCCCTCTCACGCAGACAGAATGCGGCGCCAAACAGGGTGCCCCATGTCCAGAAAATCACGCTGACCTCGTCGGTCCAGCCGAGCGGGTAGTTGAATACGTAGCGCGCGACGATCTGGATCATGAAGCACATGAACATTGCCACGAGGAGAAAGCCGCACACGTCGTCCGCCCGACGGCGCAGCCAGCGCAGGACCTCAACAAGTTGCGTGCGGCTCGGCAGGGTCATCCGTGCATCCAGATAACGAGGTTTGCTAGAAAGAAGGGCCAGTTGTCGGAGACAACTGGCCATGCATGTCCGGGAGGAAATCGAAGGCCATAAGCCTGGTCGTTCCCTTATTTTACGGCGTTGATCTTTTCGATCGCGCCCTTCGGCCATTCGCTCGCATACTTGTCGAGGTACTTCTTCTGCGCGAAGGTCCGGAAGGCATTCTGGTCAGGCTCGTAAACCTGCTTGCCCTCTTTCTTGAAGAACTCGAGGTTGTCCTTGTCGGCCGCAATGTGCTTTGCGGCATTTTCGTCGAACGCCTTGTCGGCCGCGGCGCGGAATTTCGCCTGCTGGGCCGGTGAGAAGCCTTTCCAGATCTTGTTCGACACCGTCAGCATGTCGTAGCCGATCACGTGGCCGGTGAGGATGTACTGCGCGGTGACTTCGTAGAACTTCTGGTTTCTGGTTAAGCCGGACGGATTGTCCTGGCCGTCGACGGCGCCGGACTGCAGCGCGGTATAGAGTTCGGCGATCGGCACCGGCGTCGGATTGACGCCGATCGACTCGCCGAGGAATTGCCAATACTCGCCGGGCGGCATGCGCAGCTTGACCCCGGCGAGATCGGCCGGCGTGCTGACCTTCTTGCTGGATTTGAGATTGACGTTGCGCGCGCCGAAGTAGACCGGACGGATCACCTCGATGTTGAGTTGATCGCGCGCCATCTTGATGAATTCCTGGCCGACATCGCTCTTGAAGGTCTTGTTGAGGTGGTCGTAGTCGCGGAAGAGATAGGCCGACGTCATCAGCGACCAGGCGGGGATCTGCTTTGAGATATCGGCCGGGGCCAGGTTGCAGATCTCGAGGTTGTCGCGCTGAAGCGCGACGAGTTCGGTGCCCTGCTTGAACAGCGCATTGAGCCAGTAAGGCTCGAAGTCGAAATCGTCCTTCATGGCCGCAGCGAGCGCCTTGAAGCCTTCTCCACGAAGGTCTGTTTCGGGGAAGGAAGAACTAAAGCGAAGCTTGGGCTTGGTTTGGGCCTGGACCGGCGAGGCGGCGCCGATCGCAAGCATCGACCCTCCGATCAGGGCGGCGCGGCGCGTCAGATTTCCTTGCATCTTGCTCTCCCTCAAAACGCCGCCGTTGGCGCGGCTTGAGAGTCATTATTGGCTCAGAGATTGATCAAATCAATAGATATTCGGAAGATCGTATGATATTTTATCTTATCTCGGGTGATTTGATCCATGGGCATCGACCTCTTAGCAACGTCCATCGCCGACCGTGCCTACGGCGATATCCGCGCGGACATAATCTTCGGGCGCCTCGTGCCCGGATCGAGGCTCGGTCTTGAGCGGCTCGCGGTGGCGTATGGGACCAGCATCAGCACGTTGCGGGAAATTCTCAGCCGGCTTTCTTCAGAGGGCTTCGTCATCGCTGAAGGCCAGCGCGGCTTTCAGGTCGCGCCGGTTTCGGCCGAGGGTTTCCAGGATGTCGCGGCGATGCGGCTGCTGCTGGAAAAGTATGCGCTGCCGACGTCGTTCGCCGCGGGCGATCTGGAGTGGGAGAGCCGTGTCGTCGCGGCCTATCACAAGCTCGCGCACATGGAGCGCCGCATGCTCGCCGGCGAGCGCGACCAGACCGAACAGTGGAAGCGCTACGACCGGGAATTCCATCGCGTGCTGGTTGAGGCCTGCGGCTCGCAGGAGCTGCTCGATCTCTATGACGGCGTTTTCGGCCATTACCTGCGCTATCAGATCGCCGCGGTGATCTTTCGCGGCGCACTTGCCGCCGAAGAGCACCGGCTGCTGCGCGACTGCGCGCTCGCGCGAGACGCTTCGCAGGCGTGCGAGCTGCTCACGCGCCACATCAACGACTGCGTGACGCACACGCTCAATCAGGCACAACTGCAATGAATGACGATACGCTGATGGAGCAGACCATATCGGTCGGCGAAAAGGCCTATCGCCGGATTCGGTCCGATATCGTGTTCGGCCGCCTGCCGCCGGGGCGCAAGTTGAAGCTCGACGGCCTCAAGGCCGACTACGGGCCGAGCGTTTCGACGCTGCGCGAAATCCTGGGCCGGCTGTCCTCGGAGCGGCTGGTGCTGGCCGAGGGCCAGAAGGGGTTTGAAGTGGCGCCGGTATCTGCGGCCAACCTGCGGGAGATCGCAGCACTCCGGCAGATGCTGGAGGGCCATGCGCTCGAACAGTCGTTCCGCAGCGGCGACATGGAATGGGAAGCGCGCGTGGTCGCGGCCCACCACCGGCTGGCGCGCATGGAAGAGCGGATGGCGCAGGGCGACAGGTCCTGCACCGAGCAGTGGAAACAGTATGACTGGCAGTTCCACCAGGCGCTGATTTCCGCATGCGGATCGCGGATGCTGGTCGATACCCACGCCGCCGTATTCGACAAATACCTGCGCTACCAGATGATCGCCCTGAGCTATCGCGGCGACATCGCTGCGCGCGAGCATGCCCTGTTGCTGGACTGCGCGATGAGCCGCGACGCGGCCAAGGCGCGCGAGGTGCTCAGCAATCACGTTGCAGGCGGCGTTGAACACGCGCTTGCGACCGGGACCATTGGATAGCCGCGCAACGTCGCGGCGGCACGAGTGAGTTGTGAGCATGCGTACGGCGATTGCCACGGTCTGTCTGAGCGGCGGCTTGCCTGAGAAGGTCGAGGCGATTGCCAGCGCGCGGTTCAAGGGCATCGAAATCTTCGAGAACGACCTCTTGTCGTTCAACGGCACGCCGCGCGAGGCCCGCCGGCTCATCGAGGGCGCGGGGCTCGAGACGGTGACGTTTCAGCCCTTCCGCGACTTCGAGGGCCTGCCGGAACCACAGCGTGCGAAGGCATTCGCGCGCGCCGAGCGCAAGTTCGACGTGATGGAAGAATTGGGCTGCGACCTGTTGATGGTCTGCAGCAACGTCTCGCCGGATGCGCTGGGCGGGATTGACCGGGCGGCGGCCGACCTGCGCGACCTTGCCGAGCGGGCCGCGCGCCGCGGCATGCGCGTGGCTTTTGAGGCGCTGTCGTGGGGCCGGCACGTGCACGATTACCGCGATGCCTGGGAGATCGTGCGGCGTGCCGATCACAAGGCGCTCGGTCTGGTGCTGGATTCCTTTCACGTGCTTGCTCGCAAGACCGATCTTTCGGCAATCAAGACCATCCCGCCGGATCGCATCTTTCTGGTTCAGATGGCCGACGCGCCGAAACTTGAGATGGATTACCTGTCATGGAGCCGGCACCACCGATGCTTCCCCGGGCAGGGCGAACTGCCGATCGGCGATTTTATGCGCGCGCTGAACGAGACCGGCTTCGACGGACTGTTGTCGCTGGAGATCTTCAACGACCGTTTCCGTGCGGGTTCGGCGCGTAGCGTGGCGATCGACGGCCAGCGTTCGCTGATCGTCATGCTGGACGACCTTCGCAGCACCATGCAAGCTTCCGGCAAGGTCGCGACGCTGCCACCCAAGGCAACCTGCGCTGGCGTCGAATTCATCGAGTTCGCAGCCGACGGGCGCGCGCGGATCGCGCTGGAACAGACGTTGGCGGGGCTGGGCTTCCACAAGGCGGGCCAGCACCGGTCGAAGAACGTCACGCATTGGCGTCAGGGCGCGATCAACGTCGTCGTCAATGCGGAAGACGAGGGGTTCGCGCATTCGTTCAACATCGTGCACGGGCTATCGGTGTGCGCGCTGGCGTTGCGTGTCGATGACGCGCAGCGGACGGTCGACCGCGCTCTCACGCTGCTGGACCAGCCGTTCCAGCAGCCGGTAGGGCCGGGCGAGTTGAACATTCCGGCGGTCCGTGGACTTGGCGGCAGCCTGCTGTACTTCATCGACCACTCAAGCGGCCTCGACCGCCTGTGGGATGTCGATTTCGAGCCCGTTGCCGCCGACGTTGCGGATGCCGGTCTGACGACCGTCGATCACGTCTCGCAATCGATGCACTACGAGGAAATGCTGACCTGGCTGCTGTTCTACACGTCGCTGCTCGACGTTCGGAAGACGCCGGTGCAGTCGGTGATCGATCCCGGCGGCGTCGTGCAAAGCCAGGTGGTCGAAACTGCCGACGGACGGTTGCGGCTGGTGTTGAACGCCTCGCAAAGCCAGCAGACCCAGTCGTCCCGCTTTCTCAGCGAGCGGTTCGGCTCCGGCGTACAGCATATCGCTTTCGGCACCGAGGATATCTTTGCAACGGTGAACGAGCTTCGCAACCGCGGCGTCAGTCTGCTGCCGATCCCGGAAAACTATTACGATGACCTCGAGGTCCGGCTGGATCTCGATGCCGCGCAGATCGAGCGATTGCGCGCCGACAATATCCTCTACGATCGCGATGGCGGTGCCGAATACTACCAGGCCTACACCAGGGTGCTGGAGAGCGGCCTGTTCTTCGAGATCGTACAGCGACGCGACTATGCAGGCTTCGGGGCGGTGAACGCGCCGATCCGGCTTGCCGCCCAGTCGCGGCTGGCGCAAACGTCCGTGTACTGAACAGACTTCCGGCCGCCCGCATCGCGCGCCTGTAGCATGCTTCGCCCGCCGGTCCCTATGCACATCGCGCCGGACCGCACCTCCGAATGCGCTTGCCCGTCTCCGAGCCGGGGGCCTATTCTGCGGTCAACGTGGCACCCTGCGCGAACGACAACGCATCATCCCGGGCCACGCCGACGGATGATCGTATGCGGAGCAACCGCCATGCATGGCACGATCAAATCCTCGGACGAAGCACGCCAGAGCGCCTATTCGACCCCGCTCGAGGACTTCGACGTCGGCAATCCCGAACTGTTCCGCGACTACACCTTCTGGCCCTACTTCGAGCGCCTGCGCAAGGAAGCGCCGGTCCACTACAGCCGCGGCGGCCTGTTCGGTCCGTACTGGTCGGTGACCAAGTACAACGACATCATGGACATCGAGACCAACCACGCGGTGTTCTCGTCGGCCGCCGCACTTGGCGGCATTTCGATCCGCGACCAGCCGGTGGAGTTCCGCCGCACCTCGTTCATCGCCATGGACCAGCCGAACCACGGTCCGCAGCGCAAGACCGTTGCGCCGATGTTCACGCCGACGCACCTGGATGAACTCGCGACCAACATCCGCAAGCGTTCGGCGGAGGTGCTGGATCACCTGCCGCGTAACGAGACGTTCGACTGGGTCGACAAGGTGTCGATCGAACTGACCACGCAGATGCTGGCGGTACTGTTCGACTTTCCCTGGGAGGAGCGCCGCAAGCTGACGCGATGGTCGGACGTGTCGACCACCATTCCCGGCGCCGGCGGCGTGGTGCCGACCGAGGCGGCCAAGCAGGCCGAGCTTTTGGAATGCGCCGAGTATTTCGGCCGGATGTGGGACGAGCGCGCCAAGCAGCCGCCGAAAAGCGACCTGTTGTCGATGATGGCGCACAGCCCGGCGACGCGCCATCTGCGCGAGCAGAATCCGGAGAATTTTCTCGGCAACCTGACGCTGCTGATCGTCGGCGGCAACGATACCACCCGCAACACGCTGTCGGGCAGCATTGTCGCGCTGAACGAGAATCCGGATCAGTACAAGAAACTGCGCGAGAATCCCGAGCTGATCGAAAGCTTCGTGCCGGAGGTGATCCGCTGGCAGACGCCGCTGTCTCACATGCGCCGCACGGCGCTGCAAGACATCGAGTTCAGGGGCAAGCAGTTCAAGAAGGGCGACAAGGTGGTGATGTGGTACGTGTCGGGCAACTATGACGAGGACGTCATTGAGAACCCGGAAGCCTTCATCATCGATCGCAAGCGCCCGCGCACGCACCTGTCGTTCGGCTTCGGCATCCACCGCTGCGTCGGCCTGCGGCTTGCCGAGTTGCAGCTGCGCATCATCTGGGAAGAGATCCTGAAGCGGTTCGATCGCATCGAGGTGGTTGGCGAGCCGAAGCGGCCTTAGTCCAGCTTCGTCAAGGGCTACGAGACGCTGCCGGTCCGGATTCCGGGCTGAGGCCGTTGAATACGCCTCGCGCGGACAGCGACGCCATCGTCGCGAGCCTTGAGCTTGCGGCGGAGCGTTGCGCGGACCTGACGCCGCTGGTCTACGAGCGGCTGTTTCAGGTGCGGCCGGAAACGCGCGGGCTGTTTCGCACCGATCCGAAGGATTTCATCAAAGGCTCGATGCTGCAGCTTTCGCTCGACGCCATTCTCGACTTCGCCGGCGAGCGCAAGGCGGCGCACCGGCTGATCTTCGCCGAAGTCCAGTCCCACGACGCCTACGGCACGTCGCCGGAACTGTTCAACGATTTCTTCGCGGTGATCGGCGAGGTGGTGCGCGACCTTCTCAAGGACGACTGGACGCCGGCGATGGATGCGGCGTGGAAGAAGCTGAAGGTCGATCTCGACCGCTACGTGCAGGACGCCATCCGGGCGATGGCGCTGGCACTTTGATTTGCGCAGCTGCCGCAAATGTGGACAATCAGGTCGGGTCCAGGGACCTGGTGCTCCGTTTGCGAAGTTCGCATCAGTTCACCGCACCAATCGGGAGGGAGCCATGCGGACTTCCATCGTTCTGGTTGCTTTGGTCGCCGCGTCCGTCGCCTGGACATCGCCGGTCGCGGCGCAGGATTACCCGTCCAAGCCGGTGCGTATCATCGTGCCGCAGGCCGCGGGAGGCGGCACCGACACCTTTGCACGCGCAATTGGACACAAGCTGAGCGAGCGCTGGCGCCAGCCCGTCGTGGTCGAAAATCGTCCCGGTGCGGGAGGTGTTGTTGGTACCGAACTCGTCGCGAAGTCCGCTGCGGACGGGTACACGTTGCTGCTCACCTATGAAGGCTCGCAAGCGATCAATCAAAGCCTCTATGAGAAGCTGCCGTTTGACTCCGTGAAGGATTTCCATCCGATTGCGACCATTGCGGTCACGCCCTTCTTTCTGGTCGTCAGCCCCAGATCGCAGGCAAGAACGCTGCAGGAATTCATTTCGATCGCACGAGCCAATCCCGACAAGCTGAGCTACGGTTCCGCAGGCAATGGCTCGGTCAATCACTTGCTCGGAGAAATGCTGAAGACCGAGGCCAACATTCGCCTCGTCCATGTGCCCTACAAGGGGGCGCCGCAAGCGGTAGCCGATGTGATCGGAGGCCATGTCGACGCGGCGTTCGCCAGCGTCCCGTCGGTCATTTCGTCCGTGCAGGCCGGTACCGTCCGCGCTCTCGCCGTAAGCAGCGCGAAGCGCGTTGCAATAGCGGCCGACATCCCGACGATCGCCGAAGCCGGTATCGAAAAATTCGACGTCAACCCCTGGTGGGGCATCCTGGCGCCTGCCGGCCTGAGCCCCGCCATCTCGCAGAAGATAAGCGCAGATGTGTCTGAAATCCTGAAGACGCCGGAGATGCAGCAACTTCTGACGAACCAGGGCGCCACATCGCTACTCAGTTCGCCGGACGAGTTTCGCGGCTTGCTCGAACGAGACATCGACAAGTGGCGAAAAGCGGTAAAGGCCTCCGGAGCGACGATCAATTAAGACACCGGACGCGCCGAGACGCTCCGCACCATCAGGGAGGACATGCCGATGCCCGTAGAGCACCTTGTCACCGAGGAGACCAACGCCGGCGACGTGGTCGCGCGGGTGCTCAGCGACGCCGGCATCGACATGGTGTTCGGCATTTCCGGCGGCCACACCGGGCGCATATTCAGGGGACTGGAGAAGCAGCAGAACGCCATCCGCACCGTGCTGGTGCGCGAAGAGTCCCTCGGCGGCGTGATGGCCGAAGTCTACGGCCGCCTGCGCGGACTGCCGGGCGTGCTGATCGGGCAGGGACCGTGGGTGCTGGGCAACGGCCTGCTCGGCACGCTCGAAGCGCATCTGTCGTCGTCGCCGATGCTGCTTCTAACCGACTTCTCCGATCCGCCGAACCTGACGCTGCATGCGCCGTATCAGTCCGGCGCCGGCGATTACGGCGGGTGGGACGCACGGCGCGCTTTTTCCGGCGTGACCAAGCAGGTGTTTCAGGCGCTGGAGCCGGCGCAGGCCGTGCAGGCGACGCAATATGCGATCAAGCATGCGATGGCAGGCCAGAAGGGACCCGTCGCCGTGCTGTTCTCATTCGCGGCGCTGAACGGCAAGGTCGGGCCCGATACGGTGCCGACGCTCTATCCGACGCAGCTCTACATGCCGCCGCCGGCGCCCGGCGCCGATTCCGCGCTGATCGCGGCGGCCGCGGCCGCACTGAAATCGGCGCAGCGGCCCGTCATCATCTCAGGCAACGGTGTGCGCATCGGCAAGGCCTACAAGGAACTACGCGCGCTGTCGGAGACGCTCGGCATTCCCGTTGCCACCTCTGCCGGAGGCAAGGGAACGTTTGCAGAGACGCATGATCTCGCGCTCGGCGTCTACGGCACCTTCGGCATTGCGACGGCAAACGCTGTCGTTGGTTCCGCCGACCTCGTGCTGGTGGTCGGCTCGAAACTCGGCGCGTCGGATACGGCCCGCGAAAATCCCGAGCTGCTCGACCCGTCGCGGCAGACCTTCATCCAGATCGATATCGAGCCGCGCAACGCTTCTTGGACCTTCCCGGCCGAGCACGTACTGGTCGGCGACGCTGCGAAAATCCTGACCCAGCTGCGGGAGGCGACCGGCAAGGACGCCGAGCGGGGCAAGGCGGGCATCGCGCGTGTAGCAAAGCAGCGCAAGGACACCGGCTACTTCGATCAGGAACCTTACAACGCGTCCACCTTGCCGATCCATCCGCAGCGGATCATCGGCGAACTCCGCCGCAACCTGCCGGCGGACTCGATCGTCACCTGCGACGCCGGAGAAAACCGCATCCTGATGACCCACCTCTATCAGACCCAGCGCGAGGAAGGTTTCATGCAGGCCGCGGGATCGGGGCCGATGGGCTTTGCCCTGCCGGCCGCGCTCGGCGCAAAACTCGTCTATCCGGATCGCACGGTGGTGGCTGTCTGCGGCGACGGCGGCTTTGCGATGTCGATGAACGGGCTACTGACGGCGATCGAGGAGGACATCCCGATCATTGTCGTCGTCTTCAACAATGCGGCACTTGGCTGGGTGCTGCATGGCGGCACGGGCTTCGCTGCCAAGTTCAACGACTTCGATTTCGCCAGCATCGCGCGGGCGATGGGCTGCCACGCCGAGCGCGTCTCCGACCCGCAGGCGCTGGGAGCCGCGATCAAGACAGCGATGGCGGCGCGCAAACCGGCGGTCATCGACGTGGTGACATCGCTGACCGATATCACCTTCGCCGACATCACTTCGCCGCTGGCCAAGGTGGCGGCGCGAGTGAAGCGGTAGCGCATCTGAATGCGGATCCAGGACCGCGACGATGACGCCGCGTGCTGTCGGTCAAATCAGCTTAACATTGAAACGAGGCGCCGCGTATGGTGCTCTTTGGACCGCGGGGCTGGTGAGCCTGTTGCTGTGGTTCGCCCTCAGTGCGGATTTCGAGAACGGGCTCTGGTGGGCTTTCAAGACCCCGGGGTCGAATGGCGTGACGTACGCGGTGCGACAGGACAAGGTGATGATCTGTCTCGTGTGGAGCGTATTGGCGCCGGGACTGTTGGCGTGGTGCTTCAACCTGAAATTCTGGAGAGTGTTTGCGTCCCTCGTATTCGCGCTTGTGTCTCTGGTTTGCATCAGCGCGGCCCAGGTCAGTGATGCCGTCAATTTCAGCATGCTGCATGTCGTCCCCGGACCGGCCGCCTTGAAATTGCTGGCCGCGATGTCGCTCCTGTTCTTTTGCGCAAAGACCCTGCTGCCGGTGATTTTCGCCTATGTTGCTGTCAGTCGTGATGCCTGCCCGAGAAATCACGCAGCGATTGCCGTTGCCATGACCCTCGGTGCCTGCGCGCTGATGCTTTGGGTAGCGCTGTACAGCCTGCTCCATCCCGGGGTGACCTGGCGGCCGGCCGCATGGGTCTAGCCGTTCATCGCGACCGGTTCTTGCCGGAACGGCGGCGCACGTCACGCGTTAGTTCGCGGATCTTTGCATCAACGATTGAGTTCAGCATGACCATTGCCGGCAGCTGCCATTGCGGCAAAACCGCGTTTCGGATCGACGGCGACATTCCGCCAGCGCTGACACGCTGCACCTGTTCGTTCTGCAGCAAGCGCGGTGCACTGTATGCCTACTATCGGCCCGAACAATTTGTGCTGACGACCCCGCAGGAGAATGTGTCGACCTATCGATGGAAAACGAAGCTCGTGGCCCACAATTTCTGCGGCACCTGCGGCTGCGTGACGTTCGGTGACAGTCCGGATTTCCAGCAGGACGGAAGCTGGGATGGCAAGACGCGTCGCATCGGCGTCAATGCGCGCCTGTTCGACGATTTCGACGCAGCCGAGGCGCCGGTGACGGTGATCGACGGCAAGAACCTCTGGTAGCGGGGGAATCCCGACTGCTGCAGCTAACCCCAGACGTCGCGCAGCACGCGCAGCCAGTTCCTCGACATGACTTTCTCGATGTCGCTCGCCGAGTACTGGCGTTTCCTCATCGCATCCCAGATGCGTGGCGTGTGCGCCAGCGACGAGTAGTCGCTGCAGAGGCGCGTGTCCCACTCATACCACGGCCCGAGAATGCCGGTAATGTTCGGATATTTTCCGCGCGGGCCGAAGGTCGTCTCCCATTCCTCGCGTCCGCCGGGATGGCCCTCCGCCTGATCGCTGGCGAAGGCGACGTGTTCTATGCCGCCGACGTTCACCAGATGGTCGAGCTGGTCGAGATAGTCCTCGATCGAGGGACGGGTAGCGTGTTTCAGCGACGGCGCCCACATCACCGCGCCGATCAGGCCGCCGGTCCGCGCCACCGCGCGCACATGGTCGTCGGTCTTGTTGCGCGGGCTCGGACACATTTCATATGAATTGGCGTGGCTGAACACTACTGGCTGCTTCGACGCTGCAAGATAATCCGCGCCTGTCTTGTGGCCGCAGTGCGACAGGTCAATCAACAGATGCAGACGATGCATCTCGGCGATCCAGTCATGGCCGGCCGCGGTCATGCCCTCGTCGGCGTCGCCAACGAACGGCGCGCCCTGGCCGAACTTGCAGCGCTCGTTGTAGGTCGGCTGCAGGATGCGCATGCCGAGACGTTTGAAGGTCGCCAGCATCGCCAGGTCTTCTTCTGCCATTTGCGAGCTTTGCGAGCCGATGATCACGCCAAGCTTGCCGTCGCGCTTGGCGGCACCGATGTCGTCGACCGAGCGGACAACGCAGGCGATGTCGCTCATCGCCTCGATCGTGGCGAGGTTGGTCTCGAGTTCCTTCAGTGCTCCTGTCACCGACGACCACGGCGTGATGGCCGTCAGATTGATGATCGAGACGCCGCCCTTCAGCGTGCGCTCGAACTGATCGCGCGTGACGACCGCGCAATTCAGGCCGTCGATCACCAGCGGAGCGCCTCCCGCGACTGCTTCCGTGCTTGCCACTTCTGGTTACCCCATACTCTTTGCGGTGATCCGCGCTCCGACGAGTTTGTCGCAGTATGCATTGAAGATTTTATTTTGCATTTCAGGTTGCAGGTATATGCTGATGAAAATTTCACACGCGCGCAAGGGATTTTCTCCTCGAAGCGCGCGGATCGGGCGGGGTGTCAGATGCTTCTTGCCAGCATGCGCGTGTTTGCCAGACTTGCCGCCATCGCGGCGTTCTCGATGGTGACCGCGGTTGCTTCCGCGCAGGCGCCGAAGACCCTGACGATTGCGCAGGGCTTTGATCCGCAAACGCTCTGGCCGAACGGCACAACGGCGTCCGACAACCTCAACGCGGGCGGCGCAATCGTCGAACCGCTGCTCTGGAACAATCCAGCGACCGACAAGAACGAGCCGTTCCTCGCCGAATCCTGGGAACTGACCGGCCCGACCTCGATGAAGATCTCCGTGCGCAAGGGGGTCAGCTTCACCAATGGCGAGCCGCTGAACGCCGACGCTGTCGTCAACAGCGTCAAGGTGTTCATGGACGCCAAGGTCACGCCGGCCTATTCGCTGTTCGCGACCGCGATCGACCGCGTTGAGAAAATCGACGACATGACCGTCGTCATCCACACCAAGAATCCGTATCCGCCCTTCGAGCTGATGCTGACGCAGATCCACGTCACTCCGCCGGTTTACTGGGCGAGCGCCGGACCGGACGGATTTGGCCAGAAGCCGGTCGGCACTGGCCCATTCAGGTTCGTCGAGTGGATCAAGGACAACCGGCTGGTAATGGACCGCAACCCGCAATACTGGGGCAAGGCGCCCGTCGGCATCGATCGTCTGGTTTTCAAGCCTGTGCCCGACGATACCTCGCGCGTGGCCGGCCTCACGACCGGCGAGTACGACGTCGCCATCAACATTCCGATCAACGCCATCGACCAGATCAACGCGCAGAAGGACCGTACGATCGTCCAGACGCCGAGCTATCGCATCTTCCAGCTGATCCTCTCCTCGATCGAGGAGCACAAGAGCCCGCTGCTCGACAAGCGGGTGCGCCAGGCCGTGAATTATGCGATCGACAAGAAGGCGATCATCGACAGCCTGTTCAGCGGCCGCGCCTTTGCGCTGAACGGGCAGTTGCTGCGCAAGGAACAGCTCGGGTTCGATCCGTCGCTGAAGGATTACGCGTTCGATCCGGTGAAGGCGAAGGCATTGCTGACCGAGGCAGGCCATCCGAACGGCTTCGAGGTGACCTTCAAGTTTCCGTCTGGCCGCTATGCGCAGGACCGGGAGGTCTCGGAAGCGATCGCCGGCATGCTCGCCAAGAGCAGCATCCGCACAAAGATGGTCTCGCTGGAGCCCGGCGAGTTCCTGCGCCAGTTGCGCGCGCGCGAACTGCAGCCGATGGCCTTCATCGGTCTTGCGCCGCTTGGCGATCCCGACTTCCAGGTGGCGCAGTATCGCTCCACCTGGCGTTATGCCTACATTCGCAACGCCGAGCTCGATTCCCTGATCGATCAGGGTGCGAAAGAGATGGACAAGGAGAAGCGCACCGCGATTTACCGCAAGGTGATGCAGCTGATGCACGAAGAGGCTCCGGTGGCCTTTCTGTACGGCGGTTTCGACTTCTATGGCATCAACAAGAAGCTGGAAGGATTCGCTGCGCGCGGCGATGGCCGGTTCTTCCTCCCTGGCCTGACGCTCAAACCATGACCGTCCGCCCAGCGGTCAACGTAATATCCGGCGGCTGATGGGCTCCTATATCGCCCGCCGGCTGTTGCTGACATTGCCGGTGCTGGTCGGCATCCTTTTCATCACTTTCTTCCTGACCCATCTTAGCGGCGATCCGACCGATCTGCTGCTGCCGCAGAATGTGACGGAGGAAGCGCGCGCCGCGTTTCGCGCGGCCAACGGGCTGGACCAGCCGCTCTGGGTCCAGTTTATCGATTTCGCGCGCAAGGCGGTCACGGGCGATTTCGGACAGTCGCTGCGGTTTCAGCAGCCGGCCATGGGCCTCGTGCTCGAGCGCCTGCCGGCGACGGCCGAGCTCGCTGCCGCAACCATGCTGCTGGCAATCCTGATCGGCATTCCCGCA
>Ga0190271_10000859_pt1 | contig 16175 bp, 10 predicted proteins | sample Popmic356T_FD_133747 | JGI IMG/M metagenome (GOLD analysis project Ga0190271, IMG submission 133747) | Populus adjacent soil microbial communities from riparian zone of Weber River, Utah, USA - 356 T | ecosystem: Environmental > Terrestrial > Soil > Riparian zone | place: USA: Utah | collected...
ACTCCAACGAGTTGTGGTGGCAGTTCGAGCTCAAGGGCAACGCATCACGGTTCCTCCGTGGATTGGTCGGCGCGGCAACGGCCGTCCTGCTCTTTGCGGTCGCACGGCTCATCGGGCACGCACCGCATGAAGTCGAGCCCCCATCCGAACAGGATCTCGAGGATGCCGGCCGCATCATCGCGGCCCAGGACTCGACGTTCCCGTATCTCGTCTACCTCGAAGACAAGGCGCTGCTCTTCGACGATCGCCGCGAGGCCTTCATCATGTACGGCGTGCAGGGACGCACATGGGTGGCGCTCGGCGACCCCGTCGGGCCTGCCGCACTCGTGCCCGATCTCATACGGCTGTTCATCGCCCGCTGCGACGACTACGGTGGCACGCCGGTGTTCTACGAAGTCGGAACGAAGTACCTGCATCACTACGCCGACTTCGGGTTGACCTTCGTCAAGGTCGGCGAAGAGGCGAGGGTGGATCTCGACCGCTTCACGCTGGACGGTCCACGCGGGGCACGGTTTCGACAACTCGTGCGGCGCCTGGAAAAAGACGGCGGCATCTTCCGCGTCCTTCCAATAGATGAAGTGCGTCAGCGGATGGACGAACTTCGCGCGGTGTCCGACGACTGGCTGCGGTCGCGCTCGGTGGCCGAGAAGGGTTTCTCGCTCGGCTCCTTCGAGCCAGACTACGTCGCCCGCTTCCCGGCCGCTATCGTCGAGTGCGGCCCGCGCATCGAGGCGTTTGCGACGCTGTGGCCCGGGCTGATGGGGCAGGAGGTGTCCACCGATCTCATGCGCCATCACCGCGACGCGCCGAAGAGCGTGATGGAGGCGCTCTTCACGCACCTGATGATCTGGAGCAGGGCCGAAGGCTATCGCTGGTTCGTGATGGGGATGGCGCCGATGTCGGGATTCGAGTCGACGCCGATTGCGCCGCTGTGGGCTCGTGCCGGGCGTCTGCTGTACGAACACGGCACGCCGCTCTACAACTTTCAGGGTCTGCGCGCGTTCAAGAACAAGTTTGATCCCACGTGGGAGTCGCGGTATCTCGTGTATCCGGGTGGGCTGGTGCTGCTGCGCATCGCAGCCGACGTGTCGGCGCTGGTCTCGGGCGGCTATCGGCGCATCTTCGCGAAGTGAGACTTACAGTCCCTCGAGCAACGCGCGTAACTCGGTCGTGAGTCGCGCGACGCTTTCCTCAACTTCCGCTCGCACGGTCTCGGCCTGAGCGAGGTCTCCGCTTTTTCCCGCCTGCTCTAAACGCTTGACGCCTTCAAAGGCCTCCCCCTGAGAGAAGAGCCCGACGGATCCTTTGAGTGAGTGTGCGATCGCGGCGACCTCGGTGCCGTTACCCGACTGAATCGCCTGTTTCAATCGCGCGAGTGTGGCGGGCGCATCCTCGAGGAACACCTCGACGACGTGCTTGAGGAGATCAGCGCGTCCGCCAAACCCCTCCAACAGCACATCGCGGTCCACCTTGGCGGTTTGAACTGGCGTCGTGGCCTGGGATGCCGGCTGACTTGTCACGACCGAGTCGATGGCCGAGAACAGATCCTCTGCGCGCAGCGGCTTCGGCACGTACGCGTCCATTCCGGCGGCCAGGCACTGTTCCCGATCGCCGGCCATGGCGCGTGCCGTCAGCGCAACGATCGGCACGTGTCCTCCGTTCGTGCGTTCGTGGTCGCGGATGAGGGCCGTTGCTTCGAGCCCACCCATCTCAGGCATCTGCACGTCCATCAGGACGACGTCGAACGTTTCGAGCACCGCGCGATCGGCCGCCAGTCGTCCGTTGCCGACGAGGGTGACCCGATGGCCCTTCTGCTTGAGGAGCGCCGAGACGAGCGCCTGGTTCGTGGGATTGTCTTCAGCGACCAGCACGCGCAGTGACTTGCCTGCCTGATCGGCGGATCGCGGTGTGTCCTTACCGCGTTGCCGGCGCGATGAGGCCGGCGTGGCAAAGGCGGTCACGATCGCATCGAGCAGATCGGATTGCTTGACGGGCTTGGCCAGCTTTGCGGCGAACACGTTCGCCGCGCGTCCCTTCACTACCGGCCCACCCGCGGACGTCAGGAGAATCATCTTCAGCCGGCCGAAGCGATCGTCTCCCGCGACTTGTTGCGCAAGGCCGAACCCGTCGATCTTCGGCATGAGCGCGTCGGTCAGCAGCAGTTGATACGGGTCCCCCTGTTCCGTGGCTTTCCGCAGCGACTCGAGCGCGGCGTCGGCGCTATCGACGGTGGTGGCGCGCATCTGCCAGCTCGCCAGGATCTCTGAGAGGATGAATCGATTGGTTTCGTTGTCGTCCACGACGAGGACGTGCAGGTCTCGCAGGTTCGTCGGCGCGGCCGCGAATGTGTCGCCATCCCGCACGAGCCCGAATCGCGCCACGAAATGAAAGTTGGTCCCTTTACCCACTTCGCTGTCGAGCCACATGCGCCCGTCCATCATCTCGACCAGTTGCGTCGAGATCGTCAGGCCGAGCCCGGTACCGCCGTACCTGCGCGTGGTTGACGCATCTGCCTGAACGAACGCGCCGAAAATCTCCCACTGCTTCTCTTCAGGGATGCCGATGCCGGTATCTCTCACGGTAAAGCGGAGCCGCACGTCGTCAGCGCCGCGCTCATCGATCGAGACGTTGACCGCGACCTCGCCGTCATCGGTGAACTTGATCGCGTTGCCGACCAGGTTGAGCAGGACCTGCCGCAGGCGGCCCGGATCGCCGACGACCGCGTCGGGTACATCGGGCGCGATGCGACAGGAGAGATCCAGTCCCTTCTGATCGGCGCGTGGTGCGAGCAGCTTGACGCTGTCTTCGACCGTGTCACGGAAATGAAATGGCGCCCGCTCGAGCGTCAGCTGACGCGCCTCGATCTTCGAGACATCCAGGATGTCGTCGATGATCGTCATCAACGACTCGGACGACTCCTTGACGGTGCGGATGTATTCGCGCTGCTGCGGTGTGAGTCGCGTTTGCAGCGCCAGGTCCGTCATGCCCATGATGGCGTTCATCGGCGTACGGATCTCATGGCTCATGTTGGCGAGGAACTCTCCCTTTGCCACTGTCGCCTGCTCCGCGCGTTGGCGCGCCACGTCGAGCTCCTTGACCAGTTGCGACAGGTGCTCGGCGTTCTGTTGCAGTGCTTCCTCGGCCGCACGGCGATCGGTCACATCGCGCGCGACGGCGTAGATGAGCCCCTGATGGATGAAAGGCGCAGAGGTCCACTCCAGTCGTTTGTAGGTGCCTTCCTTGGCGCGGTACCGGTTCTCGAAGGCGATGACCTGCGCACCAGTCGTCAACGCGGACATCGCTTCGGCCGTTGCCGCCTGATCGTCCGGGTGGACGAAGTCCATGAATGGGGACGCGCGCATCTCCTCTTCCGAGAATCCGAGGATCGTCTGCCAGGCGGGGTTGACGCGCACGAAGTAGCCGTCGAAGGTCGCGATGCAGAACAGGTCGAGCGACAGCTTGAAGAATCGATCGAGATCCTCACCGGCCCATTTGCGCTCGACGAAGAGACCGATCTGGCTGCAGACGGTCGTGATCATCTCGCGCAGTTCGGGCGTCGGCTCGAACATCTCGCGGCTGAAAAATTCGAGGACTCCGCCCACGCGGCGGCCCTGGAGGACCGGCAGCGCAAAGGCGGCATGAAGGCCTGCCCGGTCGGCGGCCGCGGCGCGGGGGAAGTTCTCGTCCTTGGTGACGTCGCGAATCCAGATGGGTTCCCGGCGCGACCACACCCGTCCCGGCAGTCCAATTCCCAACACAAACGTGTGTGAGAGCGTTGCCGCCATGAATTCGTCGAGCGGCAACCCGGGCGCGCCCCATGTCCCGACACACCGCAGTGTGTTGCGGGCGCGATTGACCTGCCACACGGCCCCGCACTGCCAGTCGAGCGCCTCGCACACGGCCTTGAGCATGCGCGGCGCCGCGTCCTCGAGCGTGGCTGATTCAGCCAGCGCACGGGCTGTCTCGAACAGTATTCGTTGCTGAGGGCTTCCCGAATCGCTCACGTTCCCGTTTCCAATGAGATGGTCATCCATCTGTTCACCTCACCGGCAGGTGAAGGTCAGCATTACACTACGGCTGCAGGATCCCGCGTGAGAGATTCGTGATGGCTCAGCCCCCGTTCGGTCGGCGCATTCTGGTCGTTGACGATGACAGAGGGCTGCGGCATGTCTTGTCGGAACTCCTTCAGGGGGCCGGCCACACGTTGGCAACGGCTGGTGATGGCCCCGAGGCGCTGGAGATGCTCGGCGACGGATCGGGCTTCGACCTGGTCCTTCTCGACATCGGGCTTCCCAGCATGAGCGGGCTCGACGTCCTCGCCCGTATCCGCACCATGGAATCGCCGCCGCTGGTGATTGTCATGACCGCCGATGACACGTCGGCCACACTGCTCGAAGCGGTTCGGCGTCAGGCGTATCGCTACATCCGCAAGCCGTTCCCGCCGAGCGCCATCATCGAGGTGGTCAGCGAGGCCGGGACGCCGGCATCTGCGCTGTCGATCGAGGTGATCTCGGCGAAACCCGAGTGGCTCGAGCTCGTGGCCCCGTGCACGCTGGAGATGGCCGATCGCATCCAGTCGTTTGTGTTGCACCTGGAGGCCCACCTGCCTGAGGCAGTGCTCGAGGCGGTGGCATCCGCCTTCCGGGAGTTGCTGACGAATGCCATCGAGTGGGGTGGCAAGTTCGATCCCAATCGAAAGGTGCGCATCTCCTGCGTGCGAACGAACCGGCTGTTGCTCTATCGCATCGCGGATCCGGGAGAAGGCTTCGACATCGACAAGCTGCGCCACGCGGCGATCACCAATCCAGACGACGACCCGATGCGGCACCTCCAGGTGCGGGAAGAGCAAGGACTACGGCCCGGTGGATTCGGGCTCGCGATGACGCGTTCGCTCGTGGACGATCTGATCTACAACGAGGCGCGCAACGAGGTGATCCTCATCAAATACCTGGACGAGGGAGAATAGTGCTGTGGCCACGCGAATGCGGGTCATCGAGCGGCGCATCGGTGACGTCACGATCCTGCAGTTGATCGGACGCCTCGAGCTCGAGACCGGCGACCTCATCCTGCGCGACACCATCAACCGTCTGGTCGAGGACGGACAGGTCAAGCTGGTCCTCGACATGAAAGATGTGACGCGACTCGACAGCGCCGGCATCGGGATGCTCGTCAGCAAGTACCTCACGGTCCGGCGCGCTGGTGGCTCAATCAAATTCCTTCATCCCACCGAGCGCACCGATCACCTCATGGACATCACCAAGCTGACGACCGTCTTCGAGATGTTCGACGACGAGGCATCGGCCGTGAAGAGTTTCGGTGACGCGTCGATCCACGGCGTCTAGCGCCCAACGCCAAGCTTCCGATCACGAATTTCTTAACGCAGAGATCGCGGACCTCGATCTGTGGCCGCGCGAAGCGCGGCGACCCGTGGCGTACCAACCGCATTGGCGCTCTACGCTTCTGCTCTCTGCGATCTCGGCGTTTCAAATACCGTGAGCCGCCACTTCGTGCGCTTCGTGCCTGCCCGCGAGCGGCCTTCGTGGCCTTGACGGGCGAATTTGAATCAAAGTTGAGGGCCGTCCCAGGCGCGCCGGTTAAGCGTGGTGCTAGACTTCGCGCCATGGTGAGGCCTGCGTTCGCGTTGCCCGGTGGGGTGGTGCGCGTGTGCTGGGCGCTCGTCATCCTTCTGAGCTGCGCGACAGTCGTTGCTGCTCAAGCAACCGACGGATCCCGCGTCTTCCAGGCGTCATGCGCCAGCTGTCACACAGGCGCGGACTCGCGTGCGCCGGGCGTCGATGCGCTTCGTGCGCGAACACCGCAGGCAATCATCGACGCGCTTCTCATCGGCGCGATGCGGCCGCAGGGCGCACGATTGAGCGGCGCCGAGCGTCGCGCCGTCGCTGAATTCATCACCGGGAAATCGATCGAGGGCGATGTCAGCGGTGCGTCGGCCGGACGCTGCACGGCGCGCCCGTCGCTGCAGGACTTTGCGAAGACGCCGCACTGGACGGGATGGAGCCCATCGACCACCAACTCGCGCTTTCAATCGGCCGAGCAGGCCGGTCTCGCCGCATCGGATTTACCGCGACTGAAGTTGAAGTGGGCGTTCGGATTCCCCGATGCCTCTGTGGCGTGGTCGCATCCAACTGTTGCTGCCGGCCGCGTCTTCGTGGACAGTCAGAACGGCACCGTGTACTCACTCGACGCGAAGACGGGATGCATTCACTGGACGTTCAGCGCGAAAGGTGGAGTGCGGACGGCAGTGGCTGTCGGGCCGGCCGGTGCGTCGCGACTCGTCGTGTATTTCGGAGACACGGCCGCCAACGCGTATGCGCTCGACGCCGACACAGGCCGCACACTCTGGGTGCGGCGGGTGGACGATCATCCATCGGCCCGCATCACCGGCTCGCCGACGTTCTTCGAAGGCAGGCTCTACGTCCCGGTCGCTTCGTACGAAGAGGCGCAAGGCGCCGACCCGCAGTATCCGTGCTGCACCTTTCGTGGAAGCATCTCAGCGCTCGATGCCGAATCAGGTGCCGTCGAGTGGAAGGCGTACATGATCGCAGAGTCGCCGCAGCGACGCGGCACCAGCACATCAGGCACACCGCTGTGGGGGCCGGCGGGTGCGGGCGTCTGGTCGGCACCGACGGTCGATGCCACGCGCCGTGCTCTGTACGTCGCGACAGGGAATGCGTATAGCGCTCCCGCAACATCTTCGAGCGATGCGGTCGTGGCGCTCGATCTCGCGACGGGCGCGATCCGATGGACGCGACAGGTCACCGCGAACGACATCTACATTTCCAATTGCCGCGCCGGGAATCCCAACTGTCCCGACGCGGTCGGCCCCGACCATGACTTCGGAAGTCCTCCTGTGCTCGCGCGCGCAGGCAATCGCGACGTGATCGTGATCGGACAGAAGTCCGGGATGGCGTTCGCCATGGATCCGGAGAAGAAGGGCGAGATCCTCTGGCAGTATCGGGCGGGTCAGGGCAGCACGCTCGGAGGGATCGAGTGGGGCGCCGCCGCAGACGGAGAGCGCGCGTACTTCGCGGTGTCGGACATGACGACGACGCAGCCTGGCGGTCTGCACGCGGTGAACCTTGGCACCGGCACGCGCGCATGGTTCACGCCTCCGCGTACGCCGATCTGCGGCTCGGGTCGTGGATGCAACGGTGCGCAGTCCGCCGCCGTGACCGCGATCGCAGGAGCGGTATTTTCAGGATCGAACGACGGTTCGCTGCGCGCGTTTTCGACGACGACCGGTGAGATGCTGTGGGAGTTCGACAGCAATCGCGACTTCACGACGGTCAACGCCGTGCCGGCGAAAGGCGCCTCGATGATCGGCCCCGGAGCCGTCGTCGCCGGTGGTATGGTGTACGTCAACTCAGGATACGGGGCGTTCGGCGGGAGACCCGGTAACGTGTTACTGGCCTTTGGCTTGGAGTAGCTCATGAGACCTGACAAGCTTCGTGCGGTCGTCGTCGTCGCGGCACTGAGTGTCTGGGGCGCCGGTGGGTTGGTGCTCACTGGAGATGCGGCGCCGCAGAACGCGACATCACAGGCGGCGGCTCCCACCTTCAGCCGCGACGTGGCCCCGATCTTCTATGACAAGTGCGTGGGCTGTCATCGGCCAGGCGAGGTCGCGCCGATGTCGCTCATCACCTATCGCGATGTGCGTCCGTGGGCGAGCGCGATCCGGGAGAAGGTCACCACGCGCGTCATGCCGCCGTGGCATGCGGATCGGCAGTACGGATCGTTCCGGAACGACCTCAGTCTCACGCAGCGAGAGATCGACACGATCGCCGCGTGGGCCAAGGCGGGCGCGAGCGAGGGCAATCCGTCCGAGCTTCCGGCGCTGCCGAAGTTTCCCGAGGGCTGGCAGATTGGACAGCCCGATAAGGTGTTCGAGATGCAGGCTGACTATCAGGTGCCTGCCGCTGGAACGATCGACTACCAGTACTTCGAGGTCCCGACCAACTTCACCGAGGACAGGTGGATGCAGGCCGGTGAGGTGCGTGCGGGCGATCGCGCGCACGTGCATCACATCATCGTGTACGTGCGGGAGCCGAAGCCGACCAACCGCCCGAACGTCGTGGCTGTGAGGCCGATCATTCCGGCGGGGCAGGCGATCGCTCCTCCTCCCGCGCGCGAACCAGGCACGCAGGGTCCTGCGCGATCGGCAGCGCCCGGCGGCGGTGACGCCATGCTCGTCAACTGGGCGGTCGGAGAAGATGCGCCGGTGTATCTGCCGGGAACGGCGAAGCGCATCCCCGCCGGTTCGACGTTGATCTTCCAGGTGCACTACACGACGAATGGCAAGCCCGGCGTCGATCGCTCGCGCATCGGGTTGATCTTTGCGAAGGAACCGCCACGTCAGGAGATTCGCACGGGCATCATCGCCAACCCGGTGTTCACGATTCCTCCCGGTGTGGCGAACCACGAGGTCGAAGCCGAGGCCACCTTCTCGGACAACGTCAGGATTTGGACGATGCACCCGCACATGCATCTGCGTGGCAAGGACATGACCTACACCGCGATCTATCCCGACGGTCGCAGTGAAGTCCTGTTACAGGTGCCGAAGTTCGACTTCGGCTGGCAGACGGACTACTGGTTGAGCGAGCCGCTCATGATGCCGAAGGGGTCGAAGCTGCACGTGCGCGCGCACTTCGATAACTCCACCGCGAATCGCGCCAACCCGGATCCGACCAAGGCTGTGCGGTGGGGCGATCAGACCTGGGAAGAGATGATGATCGGCTTCTTCACGTACACCGTGGAGGGGCAGGATCTCAGAACTGCGAGATGAGCTTGGTCCTTAGGCCTTAGTCCTTGGTCCTTGGTCCCTGTACCTTTAGGACTAAGGACCAAGAACCAAGGACCAAGGACTCGCTACTGCGTTACCCCGAACCCATCGATCTGAACATCCAATCCATGACCGATGCGAAGGCCGACGACACCATTGGTGTCGACCGCGGTTGCCGGGTGGCTTGCCACTTCCTTCCCGTTGACCATGAAACTCACGCGCCCGCTGGCGACCTGAATTGACAACTCGTTCTTCTGAGTGCCCCCGGCGATCGCGGTGATGGCCGGGTTCGGAGCCCAGTCGCCGGCGACGTTGCTGGTGGCTGCGCCGTTGCGCTTCTTGATCAGGAACTGACCGTTCTCGCGAATGAGGAAGTAGCTGTACTTCTGCTTGTCGCCATCGAGGCCCTCGCCGCCGATGAACAGCCCGTACGACACTTCATGACTCGGCTGCTTGGTGACAGTGAATGTGGCCTTGACGGTGTAGTTGCCCATCGCCGACTGCTGCGGATCCCAGAAGATGATGTTGGGACCGGTCGTCGCATGGAGCCCGCCATTCGCCGCCGCGAACTTCAGCCCCTTGTTCGTTTCCTTCACATCGTCCATGCGACCCCACCAGCCGGGGACCTCGACGCCATTGCCGGCGATTGGACGTGGTGGAGGAGGCGGACCTCCGCGGCCGCCGCGTTGAGCGTGGCCGATCGCCACGAAGGCCAACATGAGGATGACGATTGAGACGAGCCACTTCTGCATGGATCCTCCGGCTACTGGCTGCTGCTTACTGCCTGCTGCGTGGCAGATCCTAGTGCAGCCTGCGCCTTCGATCAATTTCCGCCGCGATGTGCAGACCCAACACGACCACCAGGCCGATGGTCAGGTTCATGCGAAAGCTGGCGTGCACCCGGGCGCCGATCAGGACCTCGCTGATGGACAGGACGAGAAACGCCAGAACAGCCCATAGCGCTCCGGCAGCATAGAGCCGGTATCGCGCGTCGGCCTGTTTCCACGCTCCCAGAAGTCTGGCGACGATGGCGTACCAGAAGAAGCACCACGCCAGCAGGCCGAGCGTTCCAGTCTCCGCCAGGAGGTGCAGGTAGACGTTGTGCGCATGCCAGCCGTTTCGACGGAAGAACGGTTCGGCGGTGTTGCCCTCGAGCCTGTACGTCACTTCGTCGTATGTCCCGAGGCCGGTGCCGGTGATCGGGCGCGAGCGAAACAGCCGCAACGCCTCGCGCCAGACTCCCAATCGTTGTTCGACACCTGGATTGCGATCGGGTTTGAGGATCGTCGTGACCACGAAGCGGGACATCTTGTCGCTGCGAGCGACCACGGCTGCACCGATCGCCAGCGCGACGATCAGGACGACGAGCACCTTGCGCCATTGACGCGGGTTGAAGGTCCACACGCCCAGCGTCGTCATCGCGAAGACGATCGTTCCCATCCTCGAGAAGAGGAGGTAGGTGGCGACACCTGTGGCGATCCACGTCAACCAGTAGAGGGCTGCCAGGCGCCGGCGCGGCTCGCCCATTGCCTGCACGAGCAGCAGCGGCGCCATCAGGTTGAAGACCCAGGCCAGTTGCAGCTTGCCCTGCCAGAAGTTGTTGAGCACCTGAAACGCGGCGACGTTCAGCCCTTCGTCCTGTCGCCAGATGACGACGCGGACGGCCAGGAGGAGCACGGCGATCGCGAGCGTCGGCCAGATCGCCTCGCGCAGGGGTTCGTCCTCGAATATCAGCGCCAGGATCCAGCACACGGCGACGATGGCCAGAACGGTGAGCAGCGCCTCCGCGCTCAGCGAACGTACCCGCGACGCGACCGCCGACAGGAGGAAGGCGCTCAGCAGAGCGACGAGGGGCACGACGATGAACCGGAGGTGGGATGGTTTCCACGACTTGACGCCGCCGCCAGCGACGAAGCACGCGATACCCAGCAACAGGAGCGACAGATACAGCCAGGGATAAGCGAGGAAGGGGAGCGGTGTGGGCCACTTCGACACCCGGATGGTTGTCGTGGGGCCGTCGCCGGTGACCATGAACAGCAGACCGGCGAGCAGAAGCCAGCGTCCGGCTGCGATCACTGTGGAATCGGGCGCACCGCGATCCTTTCCGGCAACATGCGCGCGAATTATACTGACTCGCTGAGATGACGGGCAAACGCGGGACGAGCGGATCGAGTTGACCTCGCGTCTCGGCACGGCAACGGTTCGCGCGGGTCGAATCGTGCGCGTCCGTCTCACTGCGGCGCGTGTCCTCCTGTTTCGCTGGTGGGCGCATCCACCGCGGCCGCACCACATCTCGGCGACGATTCAGCAGACGTGGCGGGTGCTGCTCGAGTCAGGTCCCAGCGGCCTTCTCAAGGCCGTTAGTGCCGGCATTCACGATCTCGCGCGCGAAGGCGCCCGGAACCCGATCAACATCTGGCTCCATCTCGGCCGCGTCGAGTATCGGCAGCGCTGGATCCGTCGCTTCGATCGACGCAGTCGCCAGGACGTCCGCGCGATTAGCGCCGCAACGAGTCGCCTCGCCTATCAGCCGCTGCTGTCGGTGCTCATGCCCGTCTACAACAGCGACGAGCGTTGGCTGCGTGCGGCGATCGAATCGGTGCAGAACCAGATCTATTCGAACTGGGAGCTGTGCATCGCCGACGACCATTCCTCCGATCCTCGAGTCTCGGCGGTGCTGCGCGAGATCGCCGCGGGCGATCGACGGCTGAAGCTGCACTTCCGCGAGGTCAACGGACACATCTCCGCCGCGTCCAACAGTGCGCTCACGCTCGCCACTGGCGACTTCATCGTTCTGCTCGATCACGATGACGTGCTGCCGCGTCATGCGCTGGCGGCGGTGGTGCACGAACTGAATCGGCATCCCGATGCCGACATCGTCTTCAGCGACGAAGATCGGTTGGACCAGCGCGGGCGGCGATACGACCCGTACTTCAAGCCGGACTGGAACCCGGAGTTGTTCCTCGGGCAGAACCTGATCAGCCACCTGGGCGTGTACCGCACTGCGCTCGTCAGGCAGGTCGGCGGATTTCGCCAGGGTCTCGAAGGGAGCCAGGACTACGACATGGCGCTTCGGGTGATTGAGCAGAGTCACCCGAGCCGCATCCGGCACATTCCTTTGGTGCTGTATCACTGGCGAGCGATTCCAGGGTCGGCGGCGCTCGGCGTGGAGCAGAAGTCGTATGCGACCGATGCGGCGCGCCGGGCAGTGCAGGAGCATCTGGCGCGGACGGGCGTGCGTGCGACGATCGAGTCGCCGCCTCACGCGCCGTATCACCAGCGCGTCCGCTATCCGCTGCCGGAACCGCGGCCACACGTCACGATCATCATCCCGACGCGCGACCGGCTCGAGCATCTATCGCGAGCCGTGCACAGCGTCATGTCGCGCTCCACGTACGCGCCCTTCGACATCGTCATCGTGGACAACGGCAGCACAGAGGCCGCGACACTCGATTACTTCACGCAGGTGCAGCGGAACCCGCGAGTCTCAGTCCTGCGCATCGAGGAGCCGTTCAACTTCTCGCGTCTCAACAACCTGGCTGCCGCGCGCGCACGAGGTCAGCTGTTGTGTTTTCTCAACAATGACACCGAGATCATCTCCGCTGACTGGCTTGAAGAGATGGTGAGTCATGCGGTGCAAGAAGGCGTGGGCGCGGTTGGCGCGATGCTCTATTACCCCGACGACACCGTTCAGCACGCTGGGGTCATTCTCGGTCTCGGTGGGATCGCGTCTCACTCGCATCGCGGGCAGCCGCGTGGGAAGCCGGGCAACAACGCGCGCACGGCGTTGACCCAGACGATGTCCGCGGTGACGGCGGCGTGCATGGTGGTGCGCAAGAGCGCATTCGATGCGGTCGGCGGATTCGACGAATCGCTCGCCGTCGCGTACAACGACATCGATCTGTGTCTCAAGCTGCAGGCGCGCGGACTACGAAATGTCTGGACGCCGTTCGCCGAGCTTTATCACTTCGAATCGGTCAGCCGTGGTGACGACACGCAGGGCGAGAGTCGTCCGCGGTTTCTCGCTGAATCGCAGGCGATGCGCGATCGATGGAAGGGACTGCTGACGGCCGATCCGTACTACAACCCCAATCTCTCGTTGACGAGAGCGGACTTCTGGCTGGCCTATCCGCCCCGGCGTGCCCGGCGATGGTGGGAGCCGGAGGGCGAACTATACTGAGTGCCACGATGCTGGCTCCCTTCAGGGTGCTCGTCTCCCATTGGCAGGCGATCCAGATTTTCGTGAACCGCGACATTCGGGGGCGCTACATCAATTCCGCGCTCGGACTGTGGTGGGCCGTGATTCAGCCGCTGGCGCTGCTCGCTCTCTATACGTTCGTCTTCTCCGGCATCATGAGCGTCCGGTTGAATGGGAGCGCGAGCACAGGTGAGTTCGCCCTGTATGCGTTCTGCGGCCTGCTTCCATGGCTGGCCGTCGCGGATGCGCTGACGCGCTCGGCGTCAGTCCTGTTCGATCAGACGCCGCTCATCAAGAAAGTTGTCTTCCCGTCCGAGATCCTGCCGGTTCATCTGGTGTTGTCGGCGCTCGTCGTCGAGATCGTCGGGCTGGTCGTGTTCCTGGCCGTGGTGATTATCGGCGGCCGGCTGCCAGGCTGGTCGCTGCTGCTCCTGCCGATCGTGATCGCGCTGCAGTTCTTCTTCATGACCGGGATCGCCTGGCTACTGTCGACGCTTGCCGTGTACCTCCGCGATGTGCGTCAGGTCGTCGGCCTGGTGCTGACCTTGTGGATGTTCCTCACGCCCATCGTCTATCCCGCATCGCTCGTGCCGGCGCGGTTCAAGTGGGTGCTCGACATCAACCCGATGACGCCCGTCGTTGACGCCTATCGTGCCGCGCTCCTCGACGATCAGATGCCTTCACTCGTATCGCTCGTTGTCTTCGCGGCGGTCGCGTTCACCGTGTTCGTGTCAGGTCATTGGGTGTTCACGCGATCGAAGCCGACCTTCGCCGATCTTCTCTGATGCGCTCATCCGCGATCGAGGTCGACCGCGTCTCGAAGGCATATCGCCTCTATCCCACTCCCCGTCATCGTGCGCTGGAGTTGCTGACGTTCGGAGCGAAGACCTATCACACCAATTTCTGGGCGTTGAGCGACGTCTCGCTCCAGGTAAAGGCGGGTGCGACGCTCGGCCTGGTTGGCAACAACGGCTCGGGCAAGAGCACGCTCCTGCAGTTGATCGCCGGAATTGTGACGCCGACCAGCGGGCATGTGAAGGTCAACGGCCGCATTTCCTCGCTGCTGGAACTCGGAGCAGGCTTCAACCCGGAGTTCACCGGACGCGAGAATGTCGAGTTGTACGGCGTCGTGATGGGGATGTCGCGCGAGGAGACGTTCGCGCGCATGCCGGCCATCCAGGCGTTCGCGGGAATCGGCGAGTTCATCGACAGGCCGGTGAAGTCGTACTCGAGCGGAATGTTCGTGCGGCTGGCGTTCTCTGCTGCCATTCATGTCAACCCGGACATCCTGCTGGTTGACGAGGCCCTGGCTGTCGGTGACGTCGTCTTCCAGCACCAGTGCATCCGGCGCATTCGCGAGATGCAGGCCGCGGGGACGACGATCGTGTTCGTCAGTCACGACATGGGGATGGTGCGATCGATCTGCACCGAAGCGATCCTGCTCGAGGGCGGACGCATCGTCGCGCACGACGACCCTGCAACGATCGCCAACATCTACCATGCCAAGACCGCCGGCCTGGAGGCGGCAACGATCGCGCCGCGAGAGGCGCGATCGAACGGCGACGGCGCCTCCGTCGCTTTCCATGCGGAGCCGGAATTCGACGAACGAGTGCGGCTGTTCCGCCACGGAACGGGCGCCGCGCAGATCCGGTCCGTAGAGCTCATCGATGTTCAGGGACGTGCGGTGAACTCGGTCGAGTTCGGTGACGAGGTGATCCTGCGCGTCCACGTCCAATACAACGAGGACGCTCCGTTCAGCATTCTCGGCTTCAGCATCCGCGACAAGACCGGCACCGACATCGTCGGAACGAACACGCACGAAGAGAACGTGCCGCTGCCGCCGCGCCGCGCTGGCGATACTGTGGTCGTGGACTTCCGTCAGCGGTTGCCGCTCGCCAACGGTACCTACAGCGTCACGACCGCGTTGGCGTACGACCGCAGCAAGCCGAGTTACTACGACTGGGTGGACAACGCGCTGGTGCTGACGGTCCTGCCTCCGGAGTCCGGCAAGATTGTTCACGGGAAGGTTGGATTGCCCGTGGACATCGCGGTGCACGTCCAATGAGCGAACCGACCGCTGTCGGCCCGCGTCACGATCCCCGCGAGATCGAGGCCAGCCTGCGCGACGAGGTCGAGAGCCTCGGGCGCATTGTCGATCAGCAGGAGCGGACGATCGGCGCGCTCAACCGCGAGGTCGATCTGCACGCGCGCGGCATCGGATGGCGGCTGCAGAAGCGGCTGGCTCCGGTCAGCGCGTGGATGCTGCGCGTTCCGATTGCCCGCCAGATCTATCGCACGCTGTACCGTGCCCTCGAGATCTGGGTGGACGAAGGCTTCCTCAAGATCTTCAGCAGGACGAGTCACAAGGTAGGCCTGGCGCTTCGTGGGCGCAGTTTCCTTGTGGAGGGACACGATCGGCGGGCCCCACCGATCGAGGATCAGTACGCGCAGTGGATGGCTCATCACGGTGCGCCACCCAGCGGGTCTGACATGCAGGCCGCGATCGCGAGCTTCCGTGTCCGGCCGCTGGTGAGCGTGCTGGCGCAGGCCTCGGACGAGAACGCCACCGCTCTTCAGAACTCGATCGCGACGCTCAAAGCGCAGTCGTATACGCAGTGGGAGGTGTGCCCCGCTCCGTCATGGGCGGAAGCCTTTCGTCAGGCGAAGGGTGACTTCATCGCGTTTCTCGATGCCGGTGATGCGCTCGCGCCCGAGGCGTTGTTCGAGTTGGTTGCACGCCTGCAGTCCGAGCCGGCGCTGGACGTCGTCTACTCGGACGAGGATTGGCTGTCGGAGTCGGGACGGCGCGAGGATCCGCTCTTCAAGCCGGATTGGGATGCCGATCTCCTCCTGTCCACGAACTATCTGACGCGCTTTGGCATCTTTCGTCGACAACTGGTGGGTGAGGCTGGTGGGTCTCAAACCGCGGCTGGCCACGCTGGGGTCTACGATCTTCTGCTTCGACTGACCGAGCGCACCGCGCGAATCGCGCACGTGCCGAAGGTGCTGTATCACAGCCGCCGACGTGCCGCGACGGCCGATGCCGTCGTGGCGCGCCACGCCGCCAACAGGGACGAGTCGCGCGCCATCGAGGACGCGCTGCGGAGGCGCGGGCGGCCGGGTCGAGCGCAGGCGGTGTTCACGAGAGGCGGATCACGATGCTATGCGACCCGCTTC
>Ga0190271_10000860_pt1 | contig 16168 bp, 18 predicted proteins | sample Popmic356T_FD_133747 | JGI IMG/M metagenome (GOLD analysis project Ga0190271, IMG submission 133747) | Populus adjacent soil microbial communities from riparian zone of Weber River, Utah, USA - 356 T | ecosystem: Environmental > Terrestrial > Soil > Riparian zone | place: USA: Utah | collected...
GCGTATACGCAGTATCACCTCGAGCGTCGCGTGAGGTCGCTCCCGCTCGTCGACCGCGACTCCTAGACCCTGCGCTTCCTCCTACCCGAGCCCCGGAAACCCCGCCACCCGTCACTGTTTCTGTCGGTACATACGCGTCGCTAACGCACGCGTAGCGACGCCTGTGTACCGACAGGATTCGAGAGCGGTGGAGACGCGCGCCCCGGCCAGTAGGCTGACGATCGTGACGCCGACGACGCCTCCTACACACGCCTCGGGCGCGGTCCCACCCCAGCTCCCCAAGGGTGCGGCACCCAAACACGTCGCGATCGTGATGGACGGAAACGGCCGGTGGGCCAAGCAGCGCGGACTGCCGCGCACGGAGGGGCACACCCGGGGAGAGGCCGCTCTGCTCGACGTCGTTGCCGGCGCAATCGAGGTTGGCGTGACGCACGTCAGCGCGTACGCCTTCAGCACCGAAAACTGGAAGCGCAGCCCCGATGAGGTCCGCTTCCTCATGGGCTTCAACCGCGACGTGATTCGCCGCCGCCGCGACGAGATGAACGAGTGGGGCGTGCGCGTCCGCTGGGCGGGGCGCCGCCCCAAGCTGTGGAAGTCGGTGATCGACGAGCTCGAGGCAGCGGAGCGCCTCACCGCGAACAACACCACGCTCACGCTCACGATGTGCGTCAATTACGGCGGTCGCGCGGAGATCGCCGACGCCGCACGGGCCATCGCGGATGCCGTGGCCGCGGGCACGCTTGACCCCTCCAAGGTCACAGAGAAGACCTTTTCTCGCTACCTCGACGAGCCCGACATGCCGGACGTCGACCTGTTCTGGCGCTCGAGCGGCGAACAGCGATCGAGCAACTTCTTGCCTTGGCAAGCCGCCTACGCCGAGTATGTCTTCAGCGACGTGCTCTGGCCGGACGTCAACCGCACCCACCTGTGGGCCGCGATCGAGGAGTACGCGCAACGAAATCGCCGGTTCGGATCCGCCCAATAACGCCAAGGAGTCAGCATGCCCCCTCAGAAATCGTTCGTCGCCACATGGCTGTTTGCGTGGATCCTGGGATACCTCGCGATCGACCGCTTCTATCTCGGCAAGATCGGCACGGGCATCCTGAAGTTGATCACGTTCGGTGGATTTGGGTTGTGGTACCTCATCGACCTGATCTTGGTGCTCACGGGCGGCCAACACGATAAGTCCGGCAGGGACCTCGCGGGATACGAGCAGCACAAGACCATCGCGTGGATCCTGACGCTCGCGGTCTTCTTCCTCGGCGGAGTTGCCGCAGTCCTCAGCCTCATTCAGAACTGACGGTCGCGCGCCGCCGCCGGAGCAACGAGAGCGCTCCGGCGATCACGATGACGCCCGCGAGAACAGCGATGACCGCCACGGGTGACGCCTGCCATGCGGCGACCAGCGAGAATCCCGCGACCGAATAGATCGCCGCCCACGCCGCGCAGCCGGGCAACATGGCGAGTGTGTAGAGGTCCCAGCGCATCCTGCCGAACCCGGCGGCCGCGTTGACCATCGTCTGGAATCCCACCGTCAGGAACGACAGCGGTACCCCCACAAACCCCCAGCGGTCGAGGAATCGTTGGGCGCGCTCCCATGCTGGCCCGGAGAATCGCGCCGCCCATCGTGCCCGACGCTCACTGGCCTTGGCAATGGGCGTCTCGTGAGCGTCGGGCAGGGTTGAAAGGCCGTTGCGCAACCACCGGCCGAGCCAATACGTCGCCTGTGCGCGCAAGAAGACAACCACGAACAGGAAGCAGAAGAGCCACCACCAAGGCCCATTTGCCAGGGATGATGGTACTCCGGCCACTAGCGGGCCGCGCAGTCGGTGCACACCCCGGTGAGCTCGACGGTGTGCTCGATCGCCGTGTAGCCGTGCCGGGCTGCGATTGTGGCCGCCCAGGACTCGACGTCGGGAGCGTCGATCTCCTCGGCACGGCCGCACACACGGCAGCGCAGATGATGGTGGTGCTCGTCGCCGGCCGCGCAGCGTCGGTAGAGGGTCTCGCCGGAGTCCGTGACGACGGTGTCAACCTCGCCAACCTCCGCGAGCGATTGCAGCGTGCGATAGACCGTTGCGAGGCCCGTTCCTGAGCCTTGGTGACGGAGCAGATCGTGCCACCCCTGAGCTGAGCGGAAGTCGCCCTCCTCGCCGAGAGCCGCAGCAATCTCCGCGCGTTGGCGCGTAACGCGGGGCGCCGGCGCGGTCACGCGGGCCTCCGCGCCGCGACGCGGCTGGTGACGAGGGCAACCGCCCCGTAAAGCAGCACAGCAGCGACAACGATCAGCCCGCCCGACTCGATGCCCCAGCGAATCGTGAGGATCGCGCCGACCGCGGCGACTCCGCCGCCATAAAGACATGCGCGGCGCATCGTCGACGCGAAGCTGCCCGCGTGCAGTTGTGCGATGGCTACAGGGACGATCATGAGTCCGCCAACGAGCACCAATCCCACCGCTTGCATCGCGAGCGTGATGACCACCGCGGCGGCGACGGAAAGTGAGGTCGTCAGGGCGCCGGCTGGGATGCCGGAAGCGCGCGCGAACTCTGGATCGTGCGTGGCAGCGAACAGAACGCGGCGGAAGCCGAAGGCGAGGGCGACCACGATCGCGGCACCGATCGCGGTGAGTACCGCGGTGGTTGTCGAGACGTCTCCGAGCGAACCGAAGAGCGCCGCCTCGAAGGTCTCATGGTCACCGCCGCTGACGTCGAAGAGCACCACGCCCGCCGCAGCTCCGCCGTAGAACATCAGTGCGAGAGCGACGTCGGCCGCGACACGACCCTTGCTCTGCATGCGGTCGACGATGATGGCGCCGAGGAGTGCGACGACCATCGCCCCTGGTACGGCCAAGGCATCCTGGTTGGCGAGGCCCAGCGCGGCACCGGCCATTGTGCCGAGTGCGACGCCGGTCAGGGCAACGTGGCCGATGCCGTCACCGAGGAGTGATATCCGGCGTTGCACCAAGTACGCGCCTACCGCGGGGCCCGCGAGCCCAACGGCCATTGCGGTAGCGACGGCGGCGATCACAGCACACCTCGCTGGAGGTCGCTCGGTTCTGTGGTCTGGTCCGCATGAGGATGGACGTGGTCATGCCCGGGCATCGCATGTGCGCCGACGGCGGCAGGAGGCGCGCCATCATGTGTCACGCAACCCCGATCAAGGACGATTGCGCGCTGCAACAGGGGGGCGAGCGGGCCGGCCTCGTGGAGCACGAGGACAACCGCCGCACCGCGCTCGTGCGCGGCCTGGACTACGTCGGCGACGACTATCTGGTGGTCAGCGTCGACACCGGCGAGCGGCTCGTCCATGATGAGGACGTCAGGGTTGCGCACGAGCGCACGTGCGATCAGCACTCGCTGCTGTTGGCCCCCGGAGAGCGCGCCTACGGGGAAGCTGTAGCGATCGGCGAGGCCCATCGTGTCGAGTGCCGCGCGTGCACGCTCCTTCCCGTGAGCGGGGAGGTTGCGAGAGGTCCGAGAGAGCAAACCAGCTTCGACGACCTCGCCCACTGATGCCGCGAGGCCACCTTGTGCCGTCGTGCGCTGTGGCACGTACCCCACGCGTTCGAGTGGTGCGTGGCGCGAGGGAACGACCGTGCCGAACAGCGAGATCGTTCCCGTGCGCAAGGGAACTAGGCCGAGGAACGCTCGCACGAGAGTGGACTTGCCTGATCCGTTGGAGCCGAGGATGGCGACGGTCTGATCGGCGTGAACGTCGATCGACACGTCGCGCACGGCGATGGTTTCGCCGAATCCCACGGTGATGCCGGCGGCCGACAGGACGGTGGAGGTCATGGGTTGAGCCTGACGCAAATGAGAATCATTGTCAAACGGGGACTGCGCGGCGTGTCCACGCCCCCGCGACCGGTGTCGGTACATCGGCGTCGCTTCGCGCGCCGATCCGACGCCCATGTACCGACAGGATGTGGGAGGGAAGCCGGGTCGCCCCCGTGCGCGCCACTAGACTGTCCCGAGCATCAACCGACCCCGCAAGGAGCTTTTTGTGGCCGCACCATCCCGCCTCGACAGCGTCATCTCGCTCGCCAAGCGCCGTGGCTTCGTCTTCCCGGCCGGAGAGATCTACGGCGGTACGCGCTCAGCCTGGGACTACGGGCCGCTCGGCGTCGAACTCAAAGAGAACATCAAGCGCCAGTGGTGGCGCACGATGGTGACGAGCCGCGACGACATCGTCGGCCTCGACTCCTCGGTGATCCTGCCGCGTCAGGTGTGGGTGGCGTCGGGCCACGTTGGGGTCTTTACCGACCCCCTCACCGAATGCCTCAGCTGCCACAAGCGCTATCGCGAGGACCAGATGCTCGAAGAGTTCGAGGAGAAGAAGGGCCGCGCGCCCAACGGCGGCCTCGCGGAGATCGCGTGCCCCAATTGCGGCACGCGCGGCCAGTGGACTGAGCCTCGCGACTTCAACATGATGCTCAAGACGTACCTCGGCCCCGTCGAGGATGAGTCCGGGCTGCACTACTTGCGCCCCGAGACGGCGCAGGGCATCTTCGTGAACTTCGCCAATGTCGTTACGACGTCGCGTATGAAGCCCCCGTTCGGCATCGGGCAGATCGGCAAGAGCTTCCGCAACGAGATCACGCCAGGAAACTTCATCTTCCGCACCCGCGAGTTCGAGCAGATGGAGATGGAGTTCTTCGTCGTGCCTGGTACGGACGAGGAATGGCACCAGTACTGGATCGACGCGCGCACCGATTGGTACACGGGTCTCGGCATCAGCCGCGACAACCTGCGTCACTACGAGCACCCTGCCGAGAAGCTCTCGCACTACTCGAAGCGCACCGTGGACATCGAGTATCGATTTGGGTTCCAGGGCAGCGAGTGGGGCGAACTCGAGGGCATCGCCAACCGCACGGACTTCGACCTCACCACGCACGCGGAGCACTCTGGCAAGGACCTTCAGTACCGCGATCTAGCGACCAACGAGAAGTTCACCCCCTACGTGATCGAGCCCGCCGCGGGCCTCACGCGCTCTCTCATGGCGTTCCTCGTCGAGTCTTACGCCGAGGACGAGGCGCCCAACACTAAGGGCGGCGTCGACACCCGCACGGTGCTGCGCCTCGATCACCGTCTCGCGCCGGTCAAGGCAGCCGTGCTTCCGCTCAGCAAGTCCGACGCTCTCCTCCCCACCGCGCAGAACCTCGCCGCGGAGCTGCGAGGGTTCTGGAATGTCGACTACGACGAGACGCAGGCCATCGGCAAGCGCTACCGCCGCCAGGACGAGATTGGCACGCCGTTCTGCATCACCGTTGACTTCGAGACTCTCGACGACCAAGCGGTCACGATTCGTGATCGCGACACCATGGCGCAAGAGCGCGTGGCGCTGTCGCAGGTGAAGGGGTACCTCGCGCAGCGGCTCGTCGGGGCGTAAAGCGCGTTGGACGGTCGCGGCGTTAGCCACGGCGACGACGAAGCGCCGCCGTAGCTCGGGCGAGGCAGAGGTTGCCGGCACTTCCGTGGTTCCAAGCTCGTCTGAGGTCTCCGCAGAAACAGACAAATCGTACAAAGTGCTTGCGCGCATGCGGCGGTCGGCATAGCGTGATGAGTGACACCACGCACTGTCAGTCGCAGTTGCGGATGTTCGGGTCGTAGCGTGGCGACCGCAAAGACGTTGTGGTAGCGCGCTTGCCCGCTGCACCGCGACGCCCCGTGCCCGGGCTATCCCTCAGCGGCCCGGGCACGGGTGTGTCCGGACCCTCCCGAAGCCAAGCCCAACGTGGCATCCACCCAAACTCGCTCTCCCGCTCTCCCGCTCTCCCCATTCCTTTTAGCTGTCGGTACACACGCGCCGCTACGCGCGCGTTAGCGACGCGTGTGTACCGACACGAGTGTGGGACGACCCGCGCCGCCCGGCCTGGGACAATGGTGACCATGACCACTCAGCCAGCAACAGCGTCGGCCCTGTTGCCGCCACTCCAGCTGGGCCCGCTCACGGTGACGACACCCGTGGTGCTCGCGCCGATGGCGGGCATCACTAACGCTGCATTCCGGCGGTTGTGCCGCGAGCACGGTGGCGGGCTCTACGTCGCGGAGATGGTGACGTCTCGCGCGCTTGTCGAGAGGACCCCGGAGTCGCTCCGCATCATCGCCCACGATCCTGACGAAACCCCTCGTAGCGTGCAGGTTTACGGCGTGGACCCGGCGACGATCGGCGCCGCAGTGCGGATGATCGTTGAGGAGGACCGCGCCGATCACATCGACATGAATTTTGGCTGCCCCGTGCCCAAGGTCACGCGCAAGGGAGGTGGCGCGGTGCTGCCGTGGAAGCGTGACTTGTTCCGAGACATCGTGCGCGCCGCGGTGCGCGAGGCTTCGCGGCACGACATCCCTGTGACGGTCAAGATGCGCAAGGGGATCGATGACGATCACCTCACCTATATCGATGCCGGCGTCATGGCAGAGCGTGAGGGCGCTGCCGCGGTCGCGCTGCACGCGCGGACCGCAGCGGACTACTACTCGGGGACCGCGGATTGGGATGCGATCGCGCGCCTCAAGGAGGCGGTGAAGACGATTCCGGTGCTCGGCAACGGAGACATTTGGTCGGCCGAGGATGCCGTGGCGATGGTCAATCAGACCGGTTGCGATGGCGTGGTCGTTGGGCGCGGTTGCATGGGCAGGCCGTGGCTCTTCGCGGATCTGCAGGCCGCGTTCGAGGGTCGGACCGAGCGGGTGCGGCCCACGCTGCAGACCGTTTCGGCAGCCGTGTACCGACACGGAGAGCTCATGGTGCGCCACTTCGGCGATGACGAGCGCAAGGCCATGCAAGAGATCCGCAAGCATATGGCCTGGTATTTCAAGGGATACCCGGTTGGTGGAGATGCCCGACGCTCACTTGGCTTGGTATCGACGCTCGCCGAGCTGCAGGGCCTGTTGGGCGAGCTTGGCGACTCTCCCTATCCGGGAGGCGATGCCGAGGGCGCACGCGGGCGCCAGGGCACGCCCAAGCGTCCCTCGTGTCCCGAGGGTTGGCTCGACACGCGTGACATCACGCCGGATCTAGAGGCGCGACTGCGCGAGGCGGAACTCAGCGTCTCCGGAGGCTAGGCGTGCCGCTCGGCTAGTCAGTGTGAGTGGTCAGGTGGACCTGCACGAAGCCCGGACCCCACCGTTCGACCTTCTCCACCGCGAACTCAGCCGGCATCGTGAGTCCCGCGAAGAGTGGAATCCCGACTCCGAGCGCTGTTGGCTGGATTGTCAGCACGAGGTGATCCAGCAGATGTGCATCGAGGAACGCGCGGATGGTGGCGCCGCCGTCGACGTAGATGTCGCTATCACCCGCCAGCTGCCGGGCGCGCTCGAGGATCGCCTCAATGTCCCCGCCCATGCCCTCCACGCTCGAGCGTGTGGCAACGAGGGGCCTCGATGTCGCGACGAGCATCGGGGTGTCCCCGTACGCCCACGGCCCGCCGAAGCCCTCCACGACGTCATATGTGCGCCTGCCCATCACGATGCAACCAACGCTCTCGAGGAAGTCGTCGAACTCAAGGGCTGCAGGACGCGTCGCGGCCCACTTAGCGGTAGCGAGCGGGAGGCCCGAGTCCCGCGCCTGCTCGAGCCATGCGAGTTCGTCGTTTGGCCCGGCGATGAAGCCGTCGAGCGACATTGCAAGGTACCCGCAGACTCGTGACATGGTGCCAGCCTAGGGCGGCCCGGCCCTGGCCGCGAGGGCCGCGCGCACCTGCTTCCGGCACCATGCTGGCCTGCGGAAGACGTCCGTGGAGAGCAGGTGCACCGGCTCAATCCCGGCCGACCTGAACAGTGCGTCTCGCCATTTGTCGCGTTGGCGCGCCTCCGCCGAGCCATGCCAGCGCATGCTGTCGAACTCGACGCTCGTGCGGGTCTTGGGGTCGTAACGGTCGGCGTAGAACACGTTTCCCTCGATGACGAACTTGGTTTGGTACGCCAAGCGGCTCAGGTCCGGAGTGTTGAGCACCGTCTGCGCTCCCCTGTATTCGAGGTAGCTGTGCATGCCGTCGAGAAGGTGGCGCAGGAAGGCACGCAAACGTGCGCCGCCGCGCACCCATGGGTAGTAGGAGAGGGCCTCGCGAATCTCGGAAACCGATGTCTTGCCCTTGCGCAATGCGGTGAAGATGGCATCGCGGGCGCCGCCGTTGGGGTCCTCTTCCCAGGCGTGGACGAGTGCTTCCGGAAGGCTCACGACTCGGGTTCCTTCGTGCTCACGGCGGAGCGAGGGGACAACGCACCGACGCAGCGTGAGCCAGCGCGGCGATCGCACGTGAAGCGGCGATGGCGCAGCCGCCCTGATGCGTTCAGGTGGGTCTTCAAGGAGCCCGTACACCGCGCACGCCGCGAGTCCGGTGAGTGCGACTGTGTGCGGAAGCCACGTCATCGCCGCGGTCACCCGCGCGTCAAACGAGTCCACGTGCGAGTTGTGCGCGTAGATCCGGGGCAATACCAGGCGCGCCGTGTGGTCGCCGCGCGCGTCGCGCAACGCCGCGCGCCCGTGTTTCTTGACCAGTGCGCCGCACCGCATGGCGGCGCCAGGGACGTCGAGCGCTGCCACCAAGTCTGCGGTCCGGGGAAGGCGAGGCATTGGGAGAGCCTTGCGCCGCGGCGCGCCGAGCGACACTCAATTCGACCGCGCTGTGGATAACCGCCGCGCCCCCCGCGACTGTGCACTCTCGTGTCGGTACGCCCGCGTCGCTTGCGCGCGCGAAGCGACGCGCTTGTACCGACACGGGTTGCCACGGGTTGCGAGCGCGGCGCGCGGGGCGCGGCACGGGGGTTCGCGGTCAAGCAGATAGCATCGAGCCGTGAGCGCGCTGCCTCCTGGGTACTCGGACGAGGACGCTCAGCGGTATGTCGACGAGCCGCCTAAGCGCGCCTCGCGCACGCCGTTTGAACGGGATCGTGCCCGCATCGTGCATAGCAGCGCGTTGCGTAGGCTTGGGGCAAAGACCCAGGTGCTCGGGGCGGGCTCCGGTGACTTCGTGCGAACGCGCCTCACGCACACACTTGAGGTTGCGCAAGTCGGCAGAGGTCTCGCGAAAGTGTTCGGCAGCGACGAGGACGTCGTGGACGCCGCGTGCCTTGCGCATGACCTGGGTCACCCGCCGTTCGGCCACAACGGTGAGCGCGCCCTCGACGAGGTCTCCAGGGACATCGGCGGCTTCGAGGGCAACGCCCAAACTCTCCGGCTCCTCACGCGCCTAGAGCCCAAGTCCCTCGACCCCGTCACCGGCGCGTCCGTGGGCCTCAACCTCACGCGCGCGTCCCTCGACGCCTCGATTAAGTACCCGTGGCCGGAACCAGAGGCCCCAGCGAGGCCGGACGGCACGCCAACGCGAAAGTTTGGCTACTACGCGGATGACGAGCCCATCTTCGCGTGGGTGCGCAGCGGCGCGGAGCCCAAGGCGCGCAGCTTCGAGGCCCAACTGATGGACTTTGCCGACGACGTCGCCTATTCGGTCCACGATGTCGAAGACTCCGTTGTCCACAACGACGTCGCGCTCTCGGTCTTGCGGGATCGCGGCCAGGCTCAGGCCGTCGCGCAGCACGTTCGCGAGTGGTACGGCCGCGGCGACGAGTCGGATCTCATTGCTGCACTTGAGCGCCTCCGCGCGGAGCCGTGGTGGATGGACACGTATGACGGTTCGCACCGCGCGCTCGCGAGCCTCAAGGACATGACGAGTCAGCTCATAGGCCGCCTCTGCGACGCGGTCACGGAGGCGACGGTCGCGCTGCACGGAGATGGTCCGCTCACGCGCCACAATGCCGACCTCGTCATATCACCCCAGGTACAAGCCGAGATGCTGATCCTCAAGGGCATCGCGGTCCACTTCCTGATGGCCCCGCGCGAGCGTCGCGGCGGCTATCGCCAGCAGCGGGAGCGCCTCGCCGCCCTGGTTCTCGCGATCGGCGCGCGTGGCGACGAGGCGATGGAGCCCCACTTCGCCGCGCTCTACAGGGAGGCGGCGGACGACGCGGCGCGTAAGCGCGTCGCCGTGGATCAGGTGGCGTCGCTCACCGACAAGTCTGCGCACGACTGGTTCCACCGCTTCGTGGTGGCGCGGCGCTAGCTATCGCTTGGCGAACTCAAGGCTGCCCGACGCTGACGCCCCTTGAGCAGGAAATACAGGGCTACGAGGGGCAACAGTAGGGGCACCCACCCGTACCCGGAGCCGAAGCCCGTCCAGACGGTCTCGTCGGGCCAGAGCGATGAGTCGACGACACCGAGCGTGCCAACGACCAACACCCCGACCAGCTCGACGGACGATCCGACGAGCGCCACGGTCTCCCACCCTCGCCACAGCGCCACGGCGATCACGATGTACACGACCGCGGAGAGGGCCGACACGGTGTACGCAACGGGAGCCTCGGAGAACTTCTCGAGAATCTGCACCGTCGCGCGCCCGGCAGCAGCGAGCCCAAGGATTGAGTACACGACGATGAGCACAATGCGCGCTACGGGATTCACTAGTCAGCCTCCAAGAACGATCACGAGGCGCCAGGACGCCACGGCGAGCGCAATGCCCACGGCAATCGCGGCGCCGGCGTCGACGCGCGCTATCTGGTCGGGCGCGAGGACCGGTCGGTTGGGGTCGGCGTCGTACTCCGCGGCTTCGGGAGTGCCAAGCCTGCCTATCCCGAGCAAGGGCAACAGGGCCACCGTCGCGAGCAGGTACCCAACCGCAAGCACGAGATCGGCAGAGGTCCCGGTCAGCAGCAGCAGGATCACGGTGAGCGCCTGGACAACCACCGCGACATAGGCGGCCGTGACGACCCACTCGAGCACGCGATGCGCGCGCACAAGAACCAACGTCACGACGCCCACGACAACAAGAAGCGCGCTCACCACGAGCACCGCGGGGTAGATGAAGGTGACGAGCGCGTCCACTACTACTGGGATGCCTGCACGCGCATTGGCAGGCGCGCGAGCTCCTCGCCGTCGATCGACACGACCCACGCGAGCAGGCGCGCCTTGTCGAAGCGCAGCCCGTCGAACGTGAACGCAAACGCCGCCACCTGCTCGAAACCGTCGGCGAGGTGCGCCGGCCGCCCAAGCGTGAAGTCGCCGCCCATGGCTCGGATCGGCTGCGGGTTGCCGTCGCCGTCAGAGCGCACCCCGATCGGATACGTCTCGCCATCCTCGGTCACGAGCTTGACCTCGAGGTTGTGGGACAGGTTGGTGTCGTTGAACGGGACATGCACGGTTGCCGCAACGGCGAGGCGACGGTGCTGAGCGGGGAACTGGCGAACGAAAATCGTGTTCCACCCAGCGCCGAGCGCATAGATCTTGCCGTTGACGACCTCCGCGGTGTCCGCGAGGAACGCATCTACTCTCACGTGCGGATCCTTTCGAAGAAGACTGCCCCAAGCCTAACCGCCAGCGAACTAGAGTGAGCACGTGCCAGGGACCATCAACCGTGAGGACATCGCGGCGGTTCGTGAGCGTGCGCCGATCGAGGAGATCATCGGCCAGCACGTGGCGCTGAAGAACGCTGGAGTCGGCTCGCTCAAGGGCCTGTGCCCGTTCCACGACGAGCGGTCGCCGTCGTTCACGGTGCGCCCGAGCGTTGGCCGCTGGCACTGCTTTGGCTGCGGCGAGGGCGGCGACGTCATCGAGTTTGTGATGCGCATGGATGGGTTGACCTTCGCGGAGGCCGTCGAGTACCTCGCGGAGCGGGCAGGCGTGACGCTCCGATATGAGCAGGGTGGCGCCCGCAGCGGCCCGACGGCGGGGCAACGCAAGCGCCTCATCGAGGCTCATCGCGTGGCCCAGTCGTTCTACGCCGGGCAGTTGGAGGGCGAGGAGGCGCGCACCGGGCGTGACTTCCTCAAGGAGCGGGGTTTTGACCGGGACGCGGCCGCGCACTTCGGCGTCGGATACGCGCCCAAGGGTTGGTCGAGCCTCACGGATCACCTCCGTAAGGCGGGCTTTACCGAGGACGAGCTCAAGGCTTCGGGCCTGGTAAGTGAGGGGCAGCGGGGCGTCTACGACCGCTTCCGGGGCCGGCTCGTGTGGCCGATCAGGGAGGTGACCGGCGACGTCATCGGGTTCGGCGCGCGCCGCCTCTACGAGGATGATCAAGGCCCCAAGTACCTCAACACGCCCGAGACTCAGCTCTACAAGAAGGCTCAGGTCCTCTACGGCCTCGACCTCGCGAAGGGTGCGATACGCACCGAGCGCACCACCGTTGTTGTCGAGGGATACACCGACGTCATGGCGTGTCACCTCGCGGGAGTGACCAACGCCGTTGCCACCTGCGGCACGGCCTTCGGCGAAGATCACGTCAAGACCGTGCGTCGCCTCATGGGAGACACAACGCAGCTCAAGGTAGGTGCCACGGGCGCGAAGGTGATCTTCACCTTTGACGGCGACGAGGCAGGGCAGAACGCCGCGCTCAAGTCGTTCAACCTCGACTCGCAGTTCCTCGCCCAGACCTTTGTGGCGGTGGACGCCAACGGCGAGGACCCGTGCGAGATTCGTCAGCGGCACGGCGATGCCGCGGTTGTCGCGCTGATGGCGCGCCCGGTCCCTCTCTTCGAGTTCGTGATCAAGGCGTCGCTCGCGAGTCACGATCTCGCGACGCCCGAGGGACGCATCGGCGCACTGCGCGCCGCCGCTCCCGTCGTGGCGGGCATTCGCGACGCCGCGATCCGGCCCGAGTACTCACGCAAGCTTGCCGGGTGGCTCGGCATCGAACCGGCACAGGTCATCGCGGCGGTAGGCAAGGGCGGCAAGCCCGACGCTGGGGCGAGTTCCGTACGCGAGGCGAGCGGAGCGTCGAGCGGGCCCACAGCCAAGGATCCTGTCGCGCGTGCGCAAGCGCTCGCGCTAGGGGTGCTGCTGCAGTCGGGCACCGAGGTGGCGATGGATCCGTCGGCGTTCGCGATATACGCAGCGCTCTCGTCCGAGGCGTTTTCGGTGCCGCAGTACCGCGCGGTCTTCGAGGCCGTGCGCGCCGCGGGTGGGCCGCGCGCGGATGCCGGCGACTGGGTGGGCGCGGTGGCCGCGGAAGCGGGCGAGGAGCTTGCGGGCGTCGTGTCCCAACTCGCGGTGACGCCGTTGCCGACCGATCGCGCGGATGGCGGGTACGCCAGGTCAGTCCTCTCGCGCATGCTCGACCTGGACCTTACCCGGCAGATCTCGGACATGCGCGGGACGATGCAGAGGGCCGGCGAGGGGAGCGCAGAGGCACAAGAGGCGTTCGCTGTCCTGATCGCGCTCGAGACGCGGCGCCGCGCTCTGCGAGAGGAGTAGTAGATGTCAGCGGGACGTCGACAGCGGGTCTCCGTCGTGACGCTCGGCGTCGCGGATCTTGCCCGCGCGCGCGACTTCTACGAGTCATGGGGATGGATTCCGCACGAGGTCGGCCCTGAGGTCGTGTTCTTTCAGGGCAATGGCATCGTCGTATCGCTGTATCCACTTCCGTTGCTCGCGGAGGATCAGGGGCGTCCGCGCGCCGAGCTCGAGACTGGCGCGATCACGCTTGCGCAAAACTACGGTTCCGAGGCCGAGGTGGACGAGCGGTTCAGGGCCGCGGTCGCGGCCGGGGCCACGATGCTCAGACGGCCGGATCGCACATTCTGGGGCGGGTATGGCGGGTACATCGCGGACCCAGATGGCCACGTGTGGGAGCTTGCGGTGAACCCGTTCTGGACCCTTGACGTGTGCGGTTCGGTGACGATGCCAGACATGCCTGAGGGCGCCTGATTCCTTAGCCGTTGCGCGGGTGCCCTGCTGGGTCGACAATGCTTCCCAGAAGGGGGAGCAATGAGGACAATCCGCATAACAGGGATCTATCGGCTGGCTGAGGATGCCGCCAAGTCCTACGAGCGCATGCGCGCTGCCAAGCTGCCCGCCGGTGGGATCAACTCTGCGTGGCGCGACATCGAGGGGCAGCGCAGGCTGTTCCTGAGTCGCTATGTGAGGAGCCGAAGTCGCTTCTTCGATCGGGGCCCGTTCGGTGACGTGCGTAAATACCAGGGGGTTTGGTACAAGCGAATGCGCGGCTATCCGGTCTCAGTGCCGGGCAGCTCCAAGCACAATGTTGGGCTGGCGATCGACACCACAGTTGGCCGGCCCGTGTACGTCTGGCTCAAGTCCAATGGGAAGACCCACGGGTGGAGTAGGCCGCTCATCCGTAGGGACCCCGTCCACTGGGAGTACTCGCCGCGCAAGGACAAGGCAAAGCGCGCTGTTCCCAAGGTCACACCAACGAAGCCCATCCGGCCAAAACTCATCAAGCCAGGCGTCCACTTCGTGACCGTGAGCGTGCTGCGCGGTCGCTCGGCTCCGTCCCACTCCGCGCGCATTGTTGCACGCAAGCGCAAGGGAGCGGCGGTCACGATCGAGCGCTGGATCGCCGGCGACGGGCGAACCTGGGGCCGGACGGCGGACGGCGTTTACTACGCCAGGGAGTTCCTCCGCAAGCGTCCATGAACCGGGCAAAGAAGAGCTCCCCCGACTGGACTCGAACCAGTAACCTGCCGATTAACAGTCGGCTGCTCTGCCAATTGAGCTACGGAGGATTGCGCTCCAATACTGTACCCGATTGCGCGACTCATCTGGAACACGATTGGGCCCGTCCAGGCGCTCGCTAGACTGACCTGCGGCCCTGAGAATGGGCCACAGTCTGGCACACGGGCCGGTAGCTCAGCCGGTTAGAGCAGTGGACTCATAATCCATCGGTCGCGGGTTCAAGTCCCGCCCGGCCCACAAAGTCGCCGGACGCACGAATGCCCGGCGCCAGAGCGTCGGGCATTCGTGGTTGGCGGACTACTTGTGGTCGTTGTCCGTCATGTCATTGAACTTTTCGGCGGCGGCGTCCTTGACGTCCTCAACCTTGTCCTTGACGGCGGCCTTGCCCTGGTCCATCTTGCCTTCGGCCTCGAGCTGCTCGTTGTCGGTGGCCTTGCCCCAGCCCTCCTTGGCCTTGCCAGTGAGGTCCTCGGCAGCGTTGCTGAGCCTGTCGTCTGTACCCATGAGTGATACCTCCTAGTCGTGTTGGTATCTAGGGAGTACCCAGTGTGGGCGAAAAGTATGCACACGTCACTGTTGGCTTAGTGCTCGGAGTGCACCGGACGGCGCTCCTGATCGCGCGATGGCACGAACCGGAAGATGGCCCACGCGGCCACCGCAATGAGCGTGAATCCGGCGAGCAATGTCAGCCAGGTGCCGAGTGGTTTGCGCGCGTCTTCCCAGCTCGCGCCGAGCGGCACCGCGATGAAGACGAAGGCAGACGCGGCGAGGAAATACATGCCGGCCCAGACTCTCTTGTCCCAGTCGCGGAGGGGCTTTCCTTCGAGGAACTGGAAGGGGAGCAGCGCGACAAGGAGCACGGACAGTGCCTCGAGAGTTGTCGCCGCGAGGGTCTCCTCAAGCAACTCGAGCCCGAGGCTCTCCGAGCCGCCGGACACGGACACGAGGATGCTGAAGAGTAGCCACGCGGAGACGCCGAGCGCGAGCACCGACGCGATAGCAACGAGCGCGAGCTTCCCCGCGATGCGCGTCGATTGCACCCGCGCAAAGTGCACGCCGATCACCAGGCCGAAGAGGAGCGCCGGGCTCAGGTCTAGCCAACGCGACACAATCACCGATATGGCAGCGAGCACGATGGCGCCCGGCATCGGCACGAGCCTGCCAGGCAGCCTGAGCTGCTTCCATGCGACGCCCATGCGGACCGCGTTGACGACGATATTGAGCAGGAAGAGCGACAAGAAAAGGGCCGTGAACTCCTTGACCGACTCGGCGTTGAAGCCGTAGCCGGGCTGCGAGAATCCGAGAACGAATGCGGCCACCGCGACCGTGAGCATGCCGCCGATCCACGGGTTCATGGCGAACCGTGCCTCGCGGCGCTTGCGCACACGCGCAAGTCGCCGTCGTGCGGGTTCAAGCCAGCCGAACGCGCGCCCGTAGTTCTCGGAGAGTGTCGACTGCAGCAACTCCGCGGGCAGTGCGGCCAGGAGGACCAGCGCTGCAGCGAGGCTGCCTGTCGCTGCAAACTTCCATGGCGTGAGTTGCAGGTCGTGAATCGACAGGAGCCCGTCCGCAATCCCCGAGTGCCCGTCGTCGAAGCCCTTGGTATCGAAGTCCGCTGGCGGATCGGGCGTGACGGGCTCTATCGCGGGAGGGGCGGGTACGGGACCGGCGTCGAGCTCGCCCGAAAGTTCGAGCGGCTCGTTGA
>Ga0190271_10000861_pt1 | contig 16161 bp, 14 predicted proteins | sample Popmic356T_FD_133747 | JGI IMG/M metagenome (GOLD analysis project Ga0190271, IMG submission 133747) | Populus adjacent soil microbial communities from riparian zone of Weber River, Utah, USA - 356 T | ecosystem: Environmental > Terrestrial > Soil > Riparian zone | place: USA: Utah | collected...
GAGCTCCGAGGTGCCGTCCCCGACGAACCGGTCCTCTCAGGCGGAGTCGGGTTCTCGAACGGTGAGCTGGGTTCGAAGTCGCTCGTTCTCGGCCCGGAGGGCCGCAACCTCCTCGGCGTCGGTCACCGACCGGTCGCCCCGGGGCCGGAGGACGAGGAGGACCCAGGCGAACACCATATTGGGGAGCTCGTACATGGCGAGGCCGACCTGGTTGTAGGGAGGCGAAGGCCCAGACCCCAAACCACGACCCGACCCACGAGCCGCTGCCCACCTGGGCGGACCGGTGGTACGAGGCGTACGACTCCGGGAACGACGTCACGACCTACGCAGGTGCGCGCCTCTGAGGTGTCGAGCGGACAGGCGAACGTCTGTGCAGTCACAGTCTTCGTTGCACCTCGTTCCTCGGCGCAACACCGCCGCTCTGCTCATGGGTCGGAGATGTCGAGGGTTTCGGATACGAACCGGACCCGGCCGTAAACTCGACCGATGCCCCATCGCCTCGTGATCGCCGAGGATTCCCTCCTGGTTCGCGAAGGCCTCGCCACGCTCCTCCGGGCCCAGGACGACCTCGAGCTCGTGGCGTTGTGCGAGGACTACGACACGCTGATGGCGGCCGTCGAAGCCGAGAAGCCGGACGTCGTGCTGACCGACATCCGGATGCCCCCGACCGGAACCGACGAGGGGATCCGCGCCGCGAGCGAGCTGCGCGTGACCCATCCGTCCGTCGGCGTCGTCGTGCTGTCGCAGTACGTGGAGCCGGCCTACGCACTTCAACTCCTCGACGGCGGATCCGAGGGCCGGGCCTACCTGCTGAAGGAGCGGGTGTCGCAGCCCGAGCAACTCCTCGCAGCCATCCACGACGTGGCCGCTGGCGGGTCCGTGGTGGACCCGAAGGTGGTCGAGGTGCTGGTCGGGGCTGGTGCCCGACGCAAGGAGTCCCCCCTCGATCGGCTCACGCCACGCGAGCTCGAGGTCTTGTCCGAGATCGCACAGGGAAAGAACAACGCAGCCGTCGCCGCAAGCCTCGTGCTGAGCGAACGAGCGGTCGAGAAGCACATCAACTCCTTGTTCTCGAAGCTCGGACTGACCAACGAGCCCGACGTGCACCGCCGGGTCAAGGCCGTGCTCCTGTACCTGTCGGAGCAGGGGGGATAGCACCACTCCCCGGACGCAAGCCCCCACCCGTGGCAGCGGACGATTCCGCTGGCACCATTGGTCGATGACCCTGAAGGAGGGTGAGATCGAGACCCCGATCGACACCGTGAACGTTCTGATCGTCGACGACCAGGCGCCGTTCCGTGCTGCGGCGCGCACCGTGATCAAGGTTTCCCCCGGGTTCGACATGACGGGCGAGGCCGAATCCGGCGAGGACGCCGTGGCCCAGGCCGAGTCGCTCCACCCCGACCTCGTTCTGATGGACATCAACCTCCCCGGGATCAACGGCATCGAGGCGACACGCCAGATCACGACCTCGAGGCCCGAGACGGTGGTGATCCTCATGTCGACGTACCGGGCCGAGGACCTGCCCGCCGACGCCATGGAGAGCGGCGCCTCGGCCTACGTCCACAAGGAGGACTTCGGCCCCGCCGTCGTCCGCAAGATCTGGGACGAGCACCACTCCAACTCCTGACGCCGGGTCTGTCCCGGCCGGTCAGTCGTGAGCGTCGGTCGGGACCGGTTCGAGGGGAATGGTCCCTCCCACCCGAGCGCCCCCGCCGGGCGACGACGTCACCACGAGGTCGCCGCCGATCGCCCCGAGGCGGTCGCGCATGTTCTCGAACCCGTGACCGCTGATCACGACGGCCGGGTCGAACCCCGCGCCGTCATCGGCCACCTCGAATCGCAGCAGGTGCTCCTCGGTGTCCTCGGCCACCGTGATCGTGAGCCGCGACCCCTCCCCTGCGTGCTTGCCCGCGTTCTGTATCGCCTCCAGGCAGCAGAAGTAGACCGCGGCCTCGGTCTCGGTCGGGTACCGGCCGACCCCGTCCGTGGTCACGTCGGCGGGGAGCGTGCTGCGGTTCGACGCCGCCACCAACGCTTCCCCCAGCCCGCGGTCCCGCAGGAGCGGCGGATAGATGCCGTGCGCCAGCTCCCGCAGCTCGCCCAGGGTGTCCTGCACGTCGGTGCGCAGTTCCTCCATCAGCGTCGACGCCGTGCCCGGGTCGGCCTCGACCAACTGACGGGCCAGTCCCAGCTTCACCGCCATCGCCACGAGGTGCTGTTGGGCGCCGTCGTGCAGGTTGCGCTCGATGCCACGGCGCGACTCGTCCGCCGCCGTCACGATCCGCAACCGTGACGCCTGCAGCTCTTCGTTGCGCAGCCGAAGCTCGTCCAGGGACGCCTGCAACGCCGAGTCGAGCCGGACGTTGTGAAGCGCCAGGCCCACCTGCCGCGCCAACTCGACCAGGACGTCGTCCTCCTCCTCGCTGAACGCGGCCGCGTCGCCGGGACGCTCCGCCACGATCAGCCCGAGCAACTCTCCGAGGTGTGCCACCGAGGCGACGCGCAGCTGGGTGCCGGTCGAGCCCTCCGACAACGTCGGGATCCACACCTGCAACCAGGCATTGCCCTGCACCTTGGCGCGAGCCACGACCGACAGCTCCTCGGCCGAGAGCGTGACGCGGGTCGACGGTTGGTCGGGCACCGACACCGTGCGTTCGAGGAGGCCGCCGCTCCCGGTCCAGATGCTGGCCGACCGCAGGTGCATCGTCTTGCGCAGCGTCTCGACCAGCTGCAGCAACAGCTCGTCCATCGGCACCGCACGCGACATCCGGCCGGCGAAGGTCTTGAGCGCCTCGTCGGGCGCGGTGCGCTCGCCGTAGATCCGCTGGTTGGCCATCTCCTCGAGGCGACGCCGAGCCGGAAAGGCCAGAACCGTGGCCAGCGCCGCCGCGATCATCGACAACACGAGGATCGTCCGCTCGCCCTGTTCCGGCACCCGCCCCAGGCCGACCACCACCAGCAGGTAGATGGCCCCCACGAGCGCGACCACGCCCACGACGATCGTCGTGTGGACCAGCACGCGGTCGACGACCCGCAGCAACGGCGTGATGGTCGAGGCCACGAACGCCAAGGGCACCACGACCGTGACCCCCAGTGCCACGACGCCCGGTGAGTTCGGCAGGCCGACCAGCCAGTGCGTCAGCACGATCACCGTCGCGGCGGTCGTAGCGACCACGACTCCCCAGCCCATCCACTGCAGGCGGGCCCGGTCGAGCGCGCCGGCGACGCGGCAGCGCTGCATGAAGGCGATCACCGAGATGATCGCGGCGAGCCCGGCCACGACGACGTAGGCCCCCACCGGCACCTGCGTCGAGTCGCCGACCGCGAGGCCGAACCCCAACGACGCGACGATCGATGCCACCGCCACCAGCACCCGTCCGCGGGTCGCGAGGCGCCCGTCGGGAAGCGACAGCGCCAGCAGGACGACGATCCCGGGCACCAGTGCGATCGCGAGCGAACGCAGCCGGGCGGTGCCGGAGTCCGGGCTCGACTCATAGGCCGCCCCGGCGGCGAAGGCGGCAGCCATCACGATCGCGACCAACGAGAGGTCGAGTCCCAGCCGCGGCACCCGGCGCGCCACGACGACGGCGCACAACGCCCATGTGGCGACAACCGCGGCGCCGACCCACCAGCCGGCAGAGGCGCCCTCGACCGCGCCCAGGACGGCCAGACCGACCGCACCGGCCGCCAACAACGTCGCAACGAGCGTGACCGGACCGACCGACACCCGGGCCGACCGCTCGTCGAGGTCGACAATGGTTTCCGTGGCTGACATCACGTTGACCTCGAGTCCGAGCCGAGACATCGACGCCACAGCGCCGATCGGATGACCTGCCCGGGTCGCATCCCCGTAGCCTGCATCTCTGCGATTGCGGTGTCGCCCATCACTCCGCCCTCAGCGCGGGAGCGGGTCGGCGATGCGCCAGTCGCCATCCCGGGAACAGTCCGACGAGGTTCGCCATGACGAGCACTGCGATCGCGGCCCCGGCGATGACGAGCGCCGGAACCACGGGGTCCTCGATGACCCCGAGCAACCTCGCCAGCACCATCCACGACCAGCGACCCGCGATGATGCCGAGCGGGATGCCCACCACGATTGCCACCAGTGCGATGGTGGTCGCCTGCCACGCCGTGGCGAGCATGACCTGGCCCGGGCGCATCCCGACGCATTGCAAGATGGCCACGTCGCGCCGGCGGCGGCGGATCGCCAACAAGAGGGCGTGCACGACCGTCGCCGCGATGAGGAGCACCAGCAGCGAGGCGAGGGCGACCGGGGTGGACCGCAGCCGACGAAGCGCAGCGATGTCGGATGGCTCGGGGACGCGGGCGGCCACGATCGACGAATCGTCGGGCACCGAGATCGCGTCGACCGCCGTGCGCAACGAAGTCAGCGACATTCCCGGATCGGTCTCCACCACAGCCGCAAACGTGTTCGGATCAAACGACGAACCGAGCTCGTCGAGCGCGTGGGGCGTGACCAACAGTCCCTCGCCGAGACCCGCCTTGTCCGCGACCGGCGACGCCCCGACATTCGGCAGCACCGTCGCCCCGACAATGGTGGCGGGTGCTCCCGCAGACCCCAGCCGCACCGTGTCGCCGAGGCGGAGTCCCATCGCCCGCATGGTCGAGGAGCCGAGTGCGACCTCGTGGTCGTTGGAGGGCACGCGGCCCTCGTGCACCGCCGGTTGAACCGGCCGGGACCCGGGTTGGTACGCGACGGCCGGCAAGGTGCGGTCGTCGATTCGGAGCTCGCTCACCAACAGCCATGAGAACGCCTTCACTCCCGTCAGCCGCAGCAGGTTCTCGTCGATCGCGGCCTTCGTCGCGTGGAGCGATTCCTCACTGGAACCACCTCCGACCCCGACCACGTAGTCACCGGGGAAACCGAAGAGCCGAGGTGTGGTCACGAGGTGATCGAGCGATGCCGCGAACGTGACCACCGCGACGACCACACCGACCGCGGTCGTCGCTGCGATCAGGGTGGAGCGCGCCGGGATCGAACGACCGCGACTTCCGGACTCGAGCGCGAACCGGACACCGGTGATCGTCGCGACCGATGCCCCGGCACCCGCCAACGAAGCGGCCACATGTGATGGCCTCGACTCCGAAGAACCACGGAGCACCCGAGACGTACGAATGACCGGCCATATCCCGAGCAGGCACGTGAACAGCACCACCCCGACCGCCCCCAACGCCAGCACCCACCAATCGGCGGCGAATCCGGGTGCCGGTTCGGCCAGTCGGGCCGGCCCGATCGGGCCGATCGGCGACAGCAGGATCGAAACGATCACCGCGACCACTCCGCCCGCCATCCCCACGATCGACACGACGGTCATCGACGCCACCTCGCGGTCGCGGCGCGTCATCCCGATGGCGTCGAGCAGCGGGTTGTCCATGCCGTCCTCGGCGAGACGGCGCGCGATCGCCTGACCGACGACCAGGAGCGCGACGAACGAGGCGATCGCTGCGAACACCCACAACGCGACGACCTGTGGTTCGACGGCCCGATCCACCTGGGTGCGGGTTGCGTCGACCGACTGGACCGCGAACGCCTCCTCGGGGTGGAGCCCCTCCACCTGCCGCCGGAGCTGTTCGGCGGTTGCATCCGGTCGCATCGTGACCATCGCCCCCCACCACTCGGCGCTCGGGTGGCCGAACTTCGTCCAGAATGCCCTCGTCCCGACGAGCGGTACCGGCTGGTCCTCCTCGTTGATGGCGATGGACTGCGCACCACCCCCGATCCCCACGACGCGGAAGCGGATCGGCGTGCCCACCGAGTTGAGGACGGCGTTGGGATCGGGCGCGTCGCCCGCCTGCCTCACCTGCGGAAGGTCCTCGGCGGAGACGGCCTTCAGGTCGAGAGTCGAGCCGACGCGCAGGTCGTGCGCGTCGGCGTACCACCGCTCGACGAACACCTCATCCGGCTTCGACTGGTCAGGCATGCGGCCCGAGTCGATCTTGAAGCGGTCCGTGGCATAGCCGACGCCGTCCTGGACGATCATGAGCGGGGGCGCCTCCCACACCTGCTGGGCAGTGGTGATCCGGCCCCCGGGGAGCAGGACGGCGAAGTCGATGCGGCCGACGCGCTCCACATCGGGAAGGGCCCGAAGCTCCGACGTCGTCAGCTCGGACTCGTTCCCCTTGTCGGGGGTGACGAGCGCGGTCGAGATCGCGTTGGCGTCCACGAGACGGTCGAAGGCGGAGCTCGTGCGGCGCGCCGCAGCGACCGTCGTCATCACCACACCGCCCGACAGCCCCACGAGCAGCACGATCGCGACCAGCGACCAGCGCTCGGAGCGCAGCCGGGTTCGGACCCCGTACCAGACGCCACCCATCACGCCGCCCCGGGCGTCGGGGCCGGTTGACGATGTCTGCACCCGGGACCGATCCGCTCGGTCACCTTGGCTCCCGCTCCACCGTCGTCCGGTCGTTGATCAGTCAGCCGAGGCTGCCGGCCGCGGTCGCGGCCGCAGATTCCTGCCCCTCGACCTTGCCGTCGCGCATCGTCACGATCCGGTCGGCGCCCGACGCGACCTCGTCGCTGTGGGTCACCATCACGATCGTCTGCCCGTCGGCGTGCAGGCGGCGGAACAACTCGAGCACCTCGCGACCGCCATCGCTGTCGAGGGCACCCGTGGGCTCATCGGCGAGCAGCAGCGTCGGCTCGTTCGCGAGCGCTCGTGCGATGGCGAGGCGCTGGCGCTGACCGCCGGAGAGCACCGAGGGCATCTCGCTCGTCTTGTCGCCGAGGCCCAACAGGTCGAGCAGGTCCCGGGCGCGGCTCTCGGCCGGCTTCCGCTTCGTGCCGGCGATGACCGCGGGCAATGTCACGTTCTCGAGCGCGGTCATGCCCTCGAGCAGGTTGAAGAACTGGAACACCATCCCGATGTGTCGACGGCGCATGCGGGCGAGCCAGTCCTCGTCGCGGCCGGTGATCACCTCGCCGTCGATCGCGATCTCGCCCTCGTCCGCCATGTCCAGGCCCGCCACCAGGTTCAGCATCGTCGACTTGCCGCAGCCCGACGGACCCATGATCGCCACGAACTCACCGGCGCTCACCTCGAGGTCGACCCCACGCAGCGCGCGCACCGGCGCGAGATCCGCCTCGAAGGTCTTGCGAACCCCGCGCAGTCGCAACGTCGTGGCCGACTCTGCCCCCTCCACTGCGGTTTCCACGCTCATGACCGCCTCCTCGTTGATTGTCATCTTCGTCTACTCCCCGTTGATCAATCGAATGTCAGCGCCGATGAGGGCGTCTCCGCCGGCCGAAGGTGGAGGAAGGCGGAACGCGTCCACCGGGGTCTCCCGGCCCTTGACCAGCCGCTGGGCCATCGGCTCGAACACCAACCCGCCCTCGCCCGTCATCCCGAACGACAGGGCGCTCACCGTTGCGCTGCTCACCACGGTGGTGCCGGCCGGGCGTGCCAGTTCCTGGAGCCGCTGGCTCAGGTTCACCGTGTCGCCGACGAGGGTGTACTCGAGCCGCTCCTCGCTCCCGAGCAGGGCGGCAGCCACGTCACCGGTCGACAGGCCGATTCCGAGCCCGAAGGCATCGAGGCCGACGCCCTCCCAGGCCACGTTCACCATTGCCTGGCGCTCGTGCATGGCGATCGACGCTCGCATCGCCCGGTCGGCATGGTCGTCCTGGGGGAACGGCGCACCGAACACCGCCATCACCGCGTCGCCGACGTACTGCATGACCGTGCCTTCCTCCTCGAGGATCGCCGCGTTCATCTCCGACCGATGCGTGCGCAGCTGACCGGCCAGCACCGTCGGGTCGGTCCGCTCGGCGATGCCCGAGTAGCCGCGCACGTCGGACATGAGGACGGTCACGTTCAAGCGTTCGGTGCGATCGATGGCGTTGGCGTCGCGCAGCTTCTCGGCCACGCCACCCGGGAGGAACCGGCTCAGGGTCTCACCCTGCTCCTCGCGATCCACGATCGCCTTCTGCAGGAGCCTGAGCCGGCGGAGCGCCGACTCGCGCCCGGCGCTGGCACCGCGGGCCAGCTTCAGGAACAGCTGCTCGATGGTGTCGTTCATCGATTCGGGCGTCGAACCCATCGAGGTCGCGATCGCCTTCAACGGACGGCCCTCCGCGACCTGGCGCAGGAGATGCTCCTCCGCCTCGTTGAGCTCGCCGTCATCGGTCACCGGTGAAACCAGCGCCTGGACGATCTCGGGATCGAGCATCGATCCACCGGTGGCCACCTCGCTGATGGCGCGAGCCAGCCGGTTGCCGTCACTCACCCGGTCCTTCAGGAGATAGGCGTACCCCGCCGCCCCGTCCGCCAGGAGCGAGATCGCGTACTCGGGCTCGTCGTACTGCGACAGAATCACGACGCCCGTACCCGGATGGCGCTTGCGGATCGCCTTCGCCGCCTCGATTCCCTCGTCCTGGAAGTTCGGTGGCATTCGGATGTCGGTGACCAGCACCTGAGGCTGCGCCTCGGTGGCACCGGCGATGAGTTCGTCGAAGTCGGCGGCGACGCCGACGACCTCGAGGTCGGCCTCGATCGACAGCAGGGCCCGCACGCCCTCACGAACGAGCAGGTTGTCGTCGGCCAGGAACACGCTGATGGTTCGGGCCGCCTCGCCTGCCGCTCCGGAGTCGGAGTGGTTGCTCACGACACCTATTGGACCCCGTGGGGGCCGTCAGCGCCAAGGGAGCGACCCACCGGACCGGGGAGGGTGGCAGCACCACCCCCGCTCCACTAGGAGCCCTCCTCGGTGGACGCCTCGGGCGTCAGTACCGTCATGGTCGGCGACCAGACCGGTCGACAGGAGGTGCGAAGGAAGTGGAGCTCGTGTTGTGTGGGGTGCGGGGTTCGACCGCGGCGCCCGGCGCCGCCTACGTGCGAACCGGTGGACACACATCGTGCGTCGCGATCCGTGCCCGAGAGGGTCGCTGGCTCGTGCTCGACGCCGGGACGGGCATCCGCCGCCTCGGGAACATGTTGGGCGACGCGCCGTTGCGGGGCTCGATCCTTCTGACCCACCTGCACTGGGACCACACCCAGGGCCTGCCGTTCGTGCCACAGGCCGATCGTGACGACGCCGAAGTCGACCTCTACCTGCCACGCCAGCCCCACGATGACGCGGCCTCGGTGTTCGCACGGGCGATGTCTCCCCCGCACTTTCCCATCGGCCCCGACGGCCTTCGGGGCGACTGGACCTTCTCATCCCTCGACACGGGCACCCACCTCGTCGAGGGGTTCGAGGTGACCGCGGCCGAGGTCGCGCACAAGGGAGGTCGGACGTTCGGGTACCGCATCTCCGACGATGACGTGTCGATCGTGTACCTGCCCGACCACGCGCCGACGACGGCGACGCCAAGCCAGCGCACCGACGCCATCGGGCTGGCCCGGGGAGCCGACCTGCTGCTCCACGACGCCCAGTTCGTGGAGACCGAGCGCAGGATCGCTGACGCGTTCGGCCATGCGACCGTCGACGACGCCCTCGAGTTCGCGCGGGCGGCGGAGGTCGCCGAGCTCATGCTCATCCATCACGCGCCCGCACGCACCGACGACCAGGTTGCCGAGATCGAACGCACCGTCGCGGGCAGCGACGAGCCACCGGTCTCCGTCGGACGCGAGGGCGACGAGTTGTTCGTGTCCACCCGCGTCCTGACCACACGAAGGAGCTGAGCGGGTCGCATCGACGCGAGGTGCAGCCCGCCACCGACGCAACGAGATAGGTCCGCCCGTGCTCACGGGTTCGACTGCAGACTGGAGGTATGTCTCCCTCCGGAACCGTGTGAGCGAACGTGCGCGAACGCATCGAGGCCCTGCGAACCCGACTGGAACGCCTCCTCCTGTGGCGGGTGTGGGAGCGAATGCTCGAGGTCGAGTTCGTCGACCGTAGCGTCGCCCTTGCGGGCAAGGCTTTCGTCTCGTTCTTCCCGCTCGTGATCGTCGTCGCCGCATTTGTCCCGGAACGCCTGCGGCGTTCGATCATCACCACGCTCACGAGCCGACTCGGCCTCAGAGGTGAGGCGCTCTCGTCGGTACGCGACGCGTTCGCGTCGTCCGACGACGTCCGCAAGGCCACCGGGATCTTCGGGCTCGTGCTCACGATCTTCTTCGCCACCTCGTTCACGACCGCATTGCAGCGCGTCTACCTGCGCGCCTGGCGTCGACCACCCGAGGGCGGCACCGGCGCCTACTGGCGAGGTGCGGTGTGGTTGCTGGCGGTGCTCGCCTACATGGCGCTGCTGGGCGCGTTCCGATCGATCCTCGACGGTGCTGCCGGAATCGCGGCATTCGTTGTCGTCACGGTCGTCGTGAGTGCGGGACTCTGGGGGTTCTCCGCCTGGTTCCTGCTGCTCGGGAGGGTGCGGGTGCGGGTGCTCATCCCCTCGGCGGTCATCACGGGCATCGCGATGACCGGATTCGCGGCGTCCGCCACGATCTGGATGCCGACGATGGTCAGCGACAACGAGGCGCAGTTCGGGGTGTTCGGCATCGCGATGTCGCTGGTCACTTGGTTCTCAGGCGCCGCGATCTGCATCTTGGTCGGCGCGTGCGCCGGCCCGGTGTTCGCCGAGGACGTTGGCCCGGTCGGATCCTTCATCCGCGGCGGCGACGAATCCGTGCTCGTCGCCGGCGCCAGCCCGGCCCTGCCCCCACCGACGCGTTCGCTCAGCCTGCGTGACGCGTTCCAGAGCGAGGAGGAACAGCCACATGGCCCAACCACCTGAATTCGTGTCTCCGCCCGTCGGGACCGGGGCCGATGACCCGGTCGACCGTGGCGCTGAACCACCGGGCGAGGTCCCCGGACTACTCGGGCGGGTCCCGAGGCTCGGCCTGTGGGCGTGGAGCTTCGTCGGATTCGTGGTCGCGGCCATCATCGTGTGCACTGCGCTCGGCACGGTCAGCGAGATCCTCCTGCCCATGACGTTCGCAGCCGTGTTGGCCGTGTGCTTCCGGCCGTTGGTGCACAAGTTGGAGCGACGTCGCATGAAGCCGAGTCTCGCCTCAGGACTGATCGTCCTAGGTTTGCTGTTCGCGGTGACCGGTGTCGCGGTCGCCACGGTGCGGGGGGTGGTCGACCAGACCGATGAGATCAGCGCGTCGGCCGACAAGGCCATCGACAAGGCGGCGGAACAGACCGACGCCCTCGGGATCGACAAGGACGCCCTGACCTCGGCCCGCGAGGACATCGAGGGGGCCGGTCCGTCGCTCGCATCCGGCGTCCTGACCGGCCTCGTCTCGGGCTTCAGCACGCTGATCTCCATCGCCAGCGGCGTGATCCTCGGCGCGCTGATCATGTTCTACCTGCTCAAGGACGGGAGCCACCTCCGACGATCGGTGATGGACGAGGTCGACACCGCCTACCGGGCCGAGCTCGACGACTTCGTCGGGGACTCCTGTCGGATCCTCCGCGACTATGGACGAGGCCGTTCCGTGATGTCGGCCATCGTCTCCGCGTTCATCGGCCTCGTCGCGCTGCTCATGGGCCTGCCCCTGGTGTTCACGATCGTGGTCGTGAACTTCATCGGCGGCTACATCCCCTACATCGGAGCGTTTCTCGGAGGCGGCCTGGCAGTGATCATCGCCCTGGGCGACGGCGGGATCCCACAGGCCGCGATCATGCTGATCGCGGTGCTGGCCTCGAACCTCATCCTCGAGAACTTCGTCGAACCGAAGGTCATGGGCCGGACTCTCGACATCCATCCGCTCGTGGTCCTCGTCGTGACCGCCCTCGGCGGCCTGCTCGGCGGAATCGTCGGCCTCATCCTGGCGGTGCCGGCGTGGGTGATCGCCAGCGACGCGATCTCTCGGGCCCGGAGGGGGGGCTGGATCCAGGAGGTGGCGGACTTCGCGGAACCGGCGGTGAAGCAGATGCTCGATTCGCCTCGCGATCACTCCGCCTGACCGACTCGGCCCGACCGGTTCAAGGTCCTCAGTGGCGTGGGGACTCGCCCGGACCGACCGGTCGATGTCGGTCCCCATGCGAGCGCGACATGAACCCGGGAACGTCCTGTCGCTCGGCGGCATCTTCGGGAAGTCCGGCGACGTACCGGCCGAAACGACGCGACAACGGCGCCGCGCTGAATCCGTGGGCGACCACGCTGACGAGCACGGTCAGGGTGACCGCCGCGAGGACCGGCGTGGCATCGGGCTCTTCGAGCGAATCGAAGGCGAGCACGCCGAACACGACCGACGCCAGGCCACGTGGCCCGAACCAACCCACGAAGGCGATGGTGGTGCGGGTGAGGCCGGATCCGACGAGCGCGATCGCCACCGGCACCATCCGGACCACCGTCAGCGCCAGCACGACGAACAGCACGGTCCGCCAGGTCACCGCCTCGAGCGCGGGGAGCATTGCCGCTCCGAACAGGAACCAGACGACGAGGGACAGGAACCCACCCGACTGGGCGTCGAATCCGAGGGTGACGTCCTGTTCCTTCACGGAGGGCAGGGCGCTTCCGAATGCAAGCCCCCCGACGAAGGCCCCGATGAACCCGTTGCCCCCGAACTGGATCGACGCGGAGTACGCCACGAGGGCCAGCGCGAGGACGCCGATCCCGCGGTAGGAGTCTGACGACCAGCCCAGCCTCCTCACGTACCTCAGGAGGATGCCGCCGCCGAGCCCGATGGCGATGCCCGTCAGCACACCAATGGCGAGATCGGCGATCGCCCCGCCGAGGGTGACCGACGACTGGGAGGCCGTGTCGGCCACCGCCCCTGCCACGAAGAACGTGACGAACGGCGTCGCGATGCCGTCGTTCAGTCCGCTCTCGACGTTGAGGATCCGACGAATGCGGAGCGGCACGTGCGTGTCCTCGACGACCTGGGCCCCGAGGGCGGCATCGGTCGGAGCGACGGCGGCCGCGATCGCAGCCGCGGCCCACGGGTTGAGATCGGGGAACAGCCAGACCGCGAGCGCCACACCCAACCCGAGGGTCAGCGGCAGCCCGAGCATGAGCAGGCGCATCGGCACCCGTCGATCCTGGCGGAGGACCCCGACGTTCACCCGTGCGGCGTCGGAGAACAGCAACAGCGCCAGCGTCACCTCGGCGATGCTTCGAAGCATCTCACCGCCGACCTGAATGTCGATCACGGCCGCGGGCCAGCTCGCGAGCACGAGCCCGGCGAGGACGAACGCCATCGCGGCGCTGATGTTCAGGGACTCCAGCTTCCGGGAGAACAGGGCCCAGACGACGAGCGACGACGAGATCGCGAGGATCACTCCCGCATCAAGTTCGTGCACGTCTACCCCGGGTGCGCCGGATCGCTCGGACCACTTCGCCGGTCATGGCCATTGGGACGACGACCTCTCCACGTCGTCACTCTAAGAGGACCAGCGCCAACACAACCGCGACCGATGCCCGACCTACCGAGCTCCAGCGCCCCGGATCGGTGGTCTGCGCCGACTCGGAATCCGGAATCAGCTGCCTGGACACATACATCAGTTCTATTTGATGTATTCTGGATGCGTGGACCAGCCCACCCCGGACCCCACACCCATCGAGTTCCTGCAGCTTCTCGCGGACCCCCTGCGCTGGCGACTCATGCAGGAGCTCGCCCGCAGCGACCTCCGGGTGAACGAGCTCACCGCCCTGCTGGACAAGCCCCAGAACCTCGTCTCGTACCACCTCCGGGAGCTGCGCACCGCGGGGCTGGTATCGGCACGCCGCAGCTCGGCCGACGGGCGCGACTCGTACTACCGCGTCGACCTGGCCCGGTGCGGCCACCTGCTGTGCGCAACCGGAGCAGAACTGCATCCGGGCCTCCGACTCGGGTTCCAGCCCACCGGCATCCGACCGGGCGCCACCGGACGGGCGCCGCGGGTCCTGTTCCTGTGCACCGGCAACAGCGCCCGCTCACAGATCGCGGAGGCACTGGTCCAGGACCTGTCGAGCCACACCGTCGACGCCCGGAGCGCAGGAAGCCATCCAAAGGTGCTCCATCCCAATGCGGTGCGTGTCATGGCCGTCCGTGGTATCGACATCTCGGATCGACCGACCAAGCACCTGCGTCGATTCGTGCGGATGCGCTTCGACCGCGTCATCACACTGTGCGACCGGGTCCGTGAGGTGTGCCCCGAGTTCCCGAGACATCCGGTGCTCGCCCACTGGAGCATCCCCGACCCAGCCCTCGAAGGCGACTCGGACGACGCCACGTACCCCGCGTTCGAGCGGACGGCGCACGAGATCGAGACCCGCATCGCATTCCTGCTCCCCCAACTCATCACACCCGCACATCCAGAGGAGACATCCCATGCCTGACGAGACGGTCAACGTCCGCTACATGGTCGACGACGTCGCTGCCGCCATCGACTTCTACACGAAGCATCTCGGCTTCACCGAGCACATGAGCAACCTGCCGGCCTTCGCCGACGTACGACGCGGGCAGCTCCGCCTGCTACTCAGCGGCCCCCAGAGCTCCGCCGGCCGGCCGATGCCCGACGGCGTCAAGCCGGCGCCCGGCGGGTGGAACCGGATCCACCTCATCGCGTCCGACCTGGAGACCGAGATCGACCGGCTGCGCGGTGAAGGCGTCCGATTCCGCAACGATGTCGTCACCGGACCCGGAGGCTCACAGATCCTCCTGGAGGATCCCTCGGGCAACCTGGTCGAGCTCTTCCAGCCGGCGGGCTGACGGCGGCCGCCACGGCCGGTCGTGTTGACGGGCGAGCGGCCTGACACCCATGCCGGTGACGGACGACGACGCCTCGAACCCACCGAGTCGGCTGTCGCGTCAGCTCGGCACGTCCGACGCGGTGATCATCGGCCTCGGCTCGATGATCGGCGCCGGCGTGTTCGCAGCGATCGGACCCGCTGCGGCCGCAGCCGGCGGTGGGTTGCTCATCGGCCTGGCGCTCGCGGCGGCCGTGGCGTACTGCAACGCGACATCCTCCGCGCAGCTCGCCGCTCGCTATCCGTCCTCCGGTGGCACCTACGTCTACGGCCGAGAACGTCTCGGCCACCTTTGGGGGTTCCTCGCCGGGTGGGGATTCGTGATCGGCAAGACCGCCAGTTGCGCGGCAATGGCCCTCACGTTCGGTTCCTACACCAACGCCGACCTGGCGCGCCCGCTCGGGGTCGGCGCGGTCCTGGCCCTCACCGCCGTGAACCTGCTGGGCATCCGGAAGACGGCGTGGCTCACCCGCGTTGTCGTCGCGGTCGTCATCGGGTCGCTCGCCACCGTGGTCGCGGCCGGTATCACCTCCGATCCGACGACTGCGAACGTCGGACCGCTCACCGAAGGTGGAATCGGCGGGATCCTCCGGGCCGGCGGCCTGCTGTTCTTCGCCTTCGCCGGCTACGCCCGCATCGCCACGCTCGGCGAGGAGGTCCGCGACCCGGCCCGCACGATCCCCCGCGCCATCCCCATCGCGCTGGGGATCACCCTCGTCGTGTACGCCACCGTCGCGTTCACCGCGCTGGTGGCGGTCGGGCCCGACACGCTCGCCGCATCCGCCGCCCCATTGACCGCCGTCGTCGAAGCAGGCTCGCTCCCCCGGGCAGCGCCCGTGGTGCGCGTCGGCGCCGCAGTTGGGTCGCTGGGCGTGCTGCTGTCGCTGCTCGTGGGCGTCAGTCGCACCACCTTCGCGATGGCCGCCGAGCGCGACCTGCCCCGGGTGCTCGACTCCGTGCACCCCACCCGCCGTGTCCCCCAGCGGGCCGAGGTGACCGTCGCGGTCGCGGTCGTCGCCGTGGTCCTCCTCGCCGACGTGCGCGGCGCGATCGGGTTCAGCTCGTTCGCGGTGCTCTTCTACTACGCCGTCGCCAACGCCTCGGCGTTCACCCTCACCCCCGACGAACGCCGCTGGCCCCGCGCCCTCCCGGTGCTCGGACTCATCGGCTGCGTCGCGCTCGGGTTCTCACTCCCTGCCGCCAGCATCATCGGCGGAACCGTGCTGCTGGGCATCGGGGCCATCGCCTGGATCGCCACCACGCGACGACGCCCCCTCCGATGAATCGGTTGGGGCGTCGCGCGAGGACCCGGTCGGGGAGCCCGGTGGATCTCTACCCGAGTGCCGAACGGATAAACAAACATCCGGGTTCGTGGCGTCGACGCGTCTGGCCCTGGCCGTGACGGGTACTGATGGGCATGGACGCAATCACTGTGTTGAAGAACGATCACCGGACTGTCGAGAAGTTGTTCAAGCGTTTCGAGCATGCCGGGGACAAGGCGTACGCGGAGAAGCGGA
>Ga0190271_10000862_pt1 | contig 16160 bp, 10 predicted proteins | sample Popmic356T_FD_133747 | JGI IMG/M metagenome (GOLD analysis project Ga0190271, IMG submission 133747) | Populus adjacent soil microbial communities from riparian zone of Weber River, Utah, USA - 356 T | ecosystem: Environmental > Terrestrial > Soil > Riparian zone | place: USA: Utah | collected...
AGAACGCGTGCGCGTCCGCCCGATTGGTGTTGCCCTTTTGCAGCGCCGCAAACGCCTCTGGCGAGAGCGACGGGCGCAGCCACTCGATGTCAGCCATCACGCCGCGATCGGGCATGTTGGGCCCGAGCACGAGGTTCGGACGCTGCTTCACCATCGACAGAAACTCTTCGTCGAGATCCGTGTCGCGAACGCCGTGTGCAAAGGCATCGAGCCCTGCCTTCAGCGTCGCCTTCGCATCGTCGAGCGTATAGATGTGCGCGATCACCCGGATCTTGTTCTTGTGCGCTTCGTCGATGACCGCGGTGTACAGCTCGGGAGGGAGCTTCTTCACCGCGCCCATGCGATCGTCCACCCAGATCTTGATGAGATCGACTTTCTTCGCGGCGTTCTCGTCCACCGCCTTGCGTGCCTCGGCGACCGTGGTCACCCAGTACGGTGCAGTAGTACGTCCAGGCTCCGGTCCGGTGATTCCGCGACCTGCGGTAAAGAACCGCGCCATACCCGGCAGCGTCTCGCCGCGCACCTGGAAGGACACGTCTGTTGTGTCCTGGCCCATGCTCATCGCGGCGCCCACGCCAAAGTAGGCGCGCCGGCGAAGATCGTCGAGCAGCATCTCGCGCGTCTGGCTGAGATGAGTATGTGTATCGATGATCGCCGGCATCACGGTCTTGCCGGCAAGGCTGACGCGTGTCGCGCCAGCGGGAACTTTCACATTGGCGGCGGTGCCAACCTGCACGAAGCGGCCTCCCGTCACGACGAAGGAAGCGTTCTCGATTGGAGCCCGCGCGTCGCCGAGGATTACTCGAGCGCCTTCGAAGACGGTGGTGCCTGCCGGCGCCTGACCGAAAGCGGTTACCGACCATGCCGCTACTACTACGAGAACCAGCAGCTTCACTCGTCGCATAGAGGTCGCCTCCACAGAGGCGAACTCTATCAGGGATCCGCTGTCCGACTGAAGCTGAGGACGAGCCTACCGGGTGAAGCGGAGCATGCCTCGCCCCGAGGACAGCACGAGGACCTGATCCGACAGCGCAACCGTGCTGTCTCCGCTCAATAAGTTGGTGTAGACGATCTCGAACTGCATCGTGGGGCACGCCGCGCGCGTGCATGCCAGGGCCGGTCCCGCGGTGAGCGTCGGTCCGGACAGGGCGAACGCGCCGCCGCAGCTGTTGCAGTCCGCGCGCGTCGAGAGACGACCATCGGCGAACGTCAATGTGTAGCTGGCACCCGAAGGCGTGGACTGTTCCGGCTGTCCCGCTGGCTGGATCGACATGAGCGTCCACGTCCCGGCAAGTTGATCAGCAGTCAGCGTTGTCGAGCCACCGATGCCGGACGGTGCTGTTGGCGCCGACGTGGACTGGGCGCAACCGATTGAAAACGATGTGATGAAGAGGAGACTGACGAACGTACCCGCATTTCTCATGATGGCCCAACCGTGCAACGGACTCGCCACGCTCGCGCGTGGCCGCCGGTTGCGTGCTGGCCAGTTTTCCGCCGAAAACCTGCGAGTCTCGCTACAGCCGAGCCGTACGAATGGTGTCGGTCAGGCGACGGCTGATTCAGCTCGCCGACACCTGCGGAGGTCATTCCGATCGACGGGCATGAGATGACGGGCGAGGTATAGAGTTAGCCCATGAGGCGTCGGACCGTTGCGGTCCTCGTGCCGATCGCGCTCCTTGTCACGAGCTTCGCGTGGGCGCAGTTCCGCCGAGTGGACAGCAGCATCGAATCGCATCTTGCGCGACCCGAGAGCTTCGACGGACGGTTCCATTACTGTCGCGCCGTCTACCGGCAGAACCCGCGCGGCGATGGTGGCAGCTGGCTCACCGACTATCCGCTGGCGGACATCGACCTCTCGATTCGCGTGTCAGAGCTCACGAAGATCGCGGTCAGCTTCGATCAACCTGGCCAGCCGAATCATCTGATCGTTCGACTGACTGACGATGAACTGTTTCAGTGTCCGGTGATCATCATGCAGGAGGTGGGCAGGCTGTTCTTCAGCGCGGAAGATGCAGCGGTGCTCCGGACGTACCTGCTAAAGGGCGGCTTCCTCTGGGTTGACGACTTCTGGGGCTCGTACGCGTGGGATGTCTGGGAGAGCGAGATCCGAAAGGTCTTTCCGGCGACCGATTATCCGATCGTCGATCTGCCGAGCAGCCATCCGCTCTTTCACACGCTGTTCGATCTCACGGGCGTTCCGCAGATTCCAGGAATCGGCACGTGGCTCTCGGGCAGAGGCACATCAGAGCGCGGCGCGGACAGCGCCGTCGTGCACTCGCGCGCGATCGCGGATGCGGAGGGGCGCGTGATGGTCTTCATGACCCACAACACCGACGTGAGTGATTCGTGGGAGCGCGAGGGAGAAGATCCGCAGTACTTCTACCAGTTCTCGATCGACGGATACCGCGTCGCGGTCAACGCGATCCTCTACGCGATGACACACTGACCACGCTTACTGCGTCTTGTGACGAGGCAGGTCGTTGTAGTCCGGCATGTGCGACTTGAGCCCGCGTGCTGCCGTGATCTTCGAGTAGCCGGCTACGAGCTGTTCGTTCCAGCGATCGACGGAAAAGTCGAAGGCATCGCGCGGATCTTCATCTATCAGTTCCAGGTCCGTCTCCGTCATCGTCAGCTTGCCGAACGACAGCTGCCCACCGCGCCAGTAGATGTAGTTCTTCGACGTCGGCGGCGGCGACAGCGCCTGGTGCCCGCCAGGGCCAAACACCTGCACGAGAGCGTCTTTCTCTATGCGGACAGCAGTAATCCGCCCGTGCATCGCCGGCGGAGGCAGCAGGTTTGCGGGATCGAGCAATATGTCGTTGCCGTCAACAGTCACGCCACGACCCGGGTCGACCTTGAAGAGATCTTCCATTTTGACGCCGAAGGTCTTGAGCAGCGGGTTGACCGGGATGCCGAATCCCTTCACCGACTCGGAGTGAATCCGAAGGCGTCCATCGGGCGTTGGACTCACACTCGCCTTGACATCGAATGGCAGAGGAACGCCCTTCTTCAGCGTGCCTCTCTGTCGCAGTTGGCCGTCCTCATCGATCGAGATCTCCATGCTTCGGACGTTCGAGTGGCCGACGAGCGCACGCGACATCAACGCGTTCAGCGAGGCGAGATCGACGGCGACCTCACCGTGATCGACGGTCACCGAGTAGCTGCGCGGATCGTCGAGGTACGGTGCAGGCCGCGAGCCCTGAGGAACGAAACGCCCGCGCAGGCTCCTGACGTGAAGCCCGATCTCCGGCGTCAGGTGCAGATCGACGTTGCGCATCTCCGCTTCAACGGCAGGCGCGCCTGCTCTTCCGTGCATGAATGCCACTGCGGTGAACGCGACAAGCACAAGAAGCGTGAGCCGCACGTTGCCCACCGGTGCACGATACGCGCCAGCGGCAAGCGCTGCTGAGATTGAAGGCACGACAGCTCAGCGAGACGCGCGATAATCTCCGTCCAATGAAAGTCTTCATCAGCTACCGGCGAGACGACACTGCCGGTCACGCTGGCCGTCTTCATGATTCGCTTCAGTCGCATTTCGGCGCAGACAACGTGTTCATGGACCTGAGCGATATCGACTCCGGCCAGAACTTCGTCGATGTGATCGACACAGCGGTCCGCTCGAGCGATGTCCTGCTCGCCATCATCGGAAGGCAGTGGCTGACCTGTACGACAGCCGGCACGCGACGCCTCGACATGCCGAAGGACTTTGTGCGCACCGAGATTGGCGTGGCCCTCGAGCACGGCGTGCCGGTGATCCCCGTGCTCGTGCAAGGCGCAAGCATGCCGCTCGCACCATCCCTGCCCGAACCGCTCAAGCCGCTTGCTTCACATGACGCACACGATCTCAGCGACGAACGCTGGAGCTACGACGTCGGTCGCCTGATCGAGGCAACGCAGAAGCTGGCCGGAAAACGGCCGCCCCAGCGATGGCCGCTCGTCGCCGCCGCAGCCGCGCTCGTGCTCGTGGCCGCGCTCGGAACGTTTCTTTTTCTGCGCGCACGCCCGGCTCCCGTCGCGCTCGCCGGCGACTGGAGTGCGGAAGTGGCCTATGACTGGGGAGACAAGTACACCGAGCGCTTCGCCTTCACAGTGGACGGCGACGCAGTGAGCGGCACCGCCTCATTCCTGGGAGTGCGGCGCGGAATTGTCAACGGTTCTCTGACTGACGATCGCGTGGCGTTCGACACGCGCACCGACGAAATCACCGGCGATCGCGATCCCGTGCCGGTGGAGCATCACTACCGCGGCACGATTACCGGCGACACGATCGCGTTCACGATGCAGAGCGAAGGCGGTAGTTCGACTGCGCCGATCGAGTTCACCGCCAGGCGCAATTGACGTCGTTCGTCAGAACGAGGTGCCGGCAGTCACGTAGAACCGGCTGTCGCCGCTGCTGACTGGCCCGAGCGATTTCAGCGGCACACCAACGCCGGTGCGAATGCGGATAGAAACAAACGAGAACAGCGTGATGTCGGTGGATAACTCCGCACCCGTGGATACAAGCTGCGGCGACCCGAGCTGATCGGCACTGCGCGCGGCGCCGACGCTGTCGACGAACCACGACGATGAGAAGCCGCGCAGGTAGAACGGCAGTCTGCCAAGACCGCGGCTGACGCGCGCGACCGGGAGACGCATCTCTGTTCGCGCGCTCCACATCGCGTCCGCCGCCACGAATCCTGGTGGATAGCCGCGGACCTCGAAGTCCGAGCCTCCGGCTTCGAGAATCGATGATGTTCCCAGGCCCCCAGCGGTCAATCGGCTGGCGGCGGGGCCTCGCTGTTCGGCGACGCGCACCGTTGCTGCGAGCACCGGTCGGCCCGACGTCGTCCAGGATGGAAACGATCGGTACAACGACCCGCCGAGTTCCCAACCCGATCGCCAGCGATCGCCTTCCGTCGCTTTGAGGTAGTCGATTCCGGCGAACATGCGCACGCCATCCTGAACCGAAATCGAGCGCAGACCTGCCTGCACGTTGCCGAATCTCAGTCCCAAGCCTCCGCCAACGAGCGTGGGATCCTGCTGAATCGGATCGGCGCTCGACACCGCGCTGAAGTCGCCCGCGTTCTCGCGATGACGATCCTCGACCTGGAAGCTTGTGATGACGGAGGTGGCTCGTCGAAACGTCTGCCAGGGAAAGACGACACCGAATGCGGCGGACCGCTTGCGTTCGAGACGCAGCAGCTCACCGACGCTGGATTCGATGCGCTGCTCGAGCCGCCATGTCGAGGCGAACTGTCCGAACATCGCGGCATGCGCGAAGCGGCGATACGCATAGTTCGCAGATCCCGCTGTCCGGCCGTCCGATCCGTACGCAGCGGCGGCCCGCCACGAGTGCCGGCCGATGACATCGACGCTCGCAGTCTCTCCGCCTAAGAAAACACCCAACTCCTCTACCGTCGCAATGACCGGCGACCAGCCGCGTGGAATCAGGTCGCCCGCCGGCGTGTACGGCTTGGTCGGGAACATGTCTTTCTCTGAGAGGGGCGGGAGCTCGATATCAGCCGGCCGCGGGGCGGGGTTCGCAGCCGGCGACACTGCAGTAACCCACTCGTCGCGCGAGATCTCCAGACTCTCCAGATGGCGGCCATCCGCATGCGCGACCGTCGCCACGATGGTGGTTCGATCTGAAGCAGAGGCACCGGCCGATCGACCCGACGTCGGCATTACCGTCACATCGTGGATTCCGGTCGCGACTCGCGCGGTCAGATACGTCCGAAGCGAGTCGCCTTCGAGCTCGAGGCTATACAGCTCGCGGACACCGCTGCGATCCGACGTGAAGAACAAGCGTTGGATCCCGGACGGCGCTTTCACGTCCCATTCCGGCACGCCCTCCAACGCGCGATCGTCGGTCAGAAGCCGCACCACGCGTCCGTCCGCGGAGAGTAGAACGAGATCGAGTGAGGTGAAGCGACTGAATCGAATCGCAGCGAGCCAGGCCCCATCGGGCGACCAGCGAGCGGGCCCCCACTGAGTCCTCTCAGCGAACTCCGTTAGTCCAGTCACAGTGCCCGACTCGATATCGACCGTCACGAGACGACTTCGCTCGCGTTCGTACTGCACGGCCACGATCGTCCGGCCGTTCGGGTGAACGTCCGGCGAGGCGAGCCGCGCACCTCGTGTGAGGCGCGTCACTGCCGCGGAGTCGACGTCGATTCGATAGAGGTCGCCAAGCACGCGAGCAGTGTCCACCAGCTCGAGCTGCGAGAACACGATCGAGCGTCCATCGCGCGTCCACGAAAACGCATGCGCGCTGTTCACTCGCGCAATCCGCCGCGCGTCGCATGTCTGGAGATCGGCGACATAGAGACCGAGCGGCTTGCGTCCCTCGTCCGTCCCGAGAAACGCGACCCGCGATCCGTCGGGAGACGCGCGCGGAAACGCTGTGAAATGGGCGATGTCGCACACACGCGCCGTTTCCGCAAGACCAGGGGCACTGGTTTGAAGCTGGTCTCGCAGCCGCATCGCGGTGTCGCGTTCGGCGACGATCCACGCCTTCCATTCCTCCGACAGGCTGTTGCCACCAAACAGCTCGCCTACGCCCGCTCCACGAGAGACGATCGATCGAAAGCTTCCCGCGCGACGAGCCATCCAGTCGGGCACCGTCTGCGCGTGGTATCGCTTCGCCACGTGATCGATGAAGAGGCTGCCGTACACGTAGTGACGATCGAGCGGCCACGCTCCCGGATCGGACTCGGCCTCATCCAGATGAGGGCCGCCGGTCTCCAGCAATGCCGCACGCAGCGTCTCAGGAAACTGCGAACCGCGAACCCGTCCGCCATCGGTCAGGCTCGATTCGTAATACGTCGCGAGCCCTTCGATGAGAGCGGCGCCATCAAACAGATGCGGGAACGTCAGCTCGCTGCGGCCGAACACCCATCGCAGCGCTCGCCAGCCGCCGCGCGCCTCGTCGAGATGAAAGATGTGCGCGAGCTCGTGAGTCGAAAGCAGTTCGACCGGATCGCGCGTATAGAACACATCACCGTCAACCGGCGTGTTCGCATAGGCGACGACGCGGTTCGTCGGAAACGTCGTCGCCGCGCCGTTGAAGATGTCGCCCTGGTCAACGAGCACTACCCGGATCTTTCCTCTTGGAGTCGATCCGTACGCGCGCATCAGAAGCGCGTACGCCGTCTCCGCCTGCGTTGCGGTGCGACCCGCATAAATTTCCAGCCCGGGTTCGAAGATCAGGGTGAAGTGCGGTGTTTCTAAGGTTCGGTATCTCGCAAAGGGAACGCCGAACTGCGCGCTCGCATCAACCGCGACGAGCAAGACCAGGCACGCGAAGATCGCGGCTCGTGCCCGCGGCGCGAACCGCTCGTCCATGTTGTTATCAGACGATGTCGTGCGGGTTCTGGCCGTGGTCAACACGGCGACTCACGCAGACGGGTCGAAGCGCCTGTTGAGTACTGGGAAAGGCACGGCACCAGCCAGGCGACCAAACGTCCCGTGCTCGGCGATCTCCTGGGCCGCGTAGAGGAAGCTACCCCACGCCGCGCGCGCCAGCGCGCCGCCGACGCTGATCCGGCGGACACCAAGCGCGGCCAACTCCGCGACCGTCGTGAAATCGCTGCCCACGAGAACGTTCACCGGCTTCGGCGCAACCGCGCGCACGAGCGCGGAGATGTCGTCCTTCTCGCGGAGACCGGGCGCATAGAGACAATCGGCGCCCGCTTCGGCGTACGCCGTGAGCCGGCGGATCGTCTCCGCGAGGTCCGGGCGTCCGACAATGAAACCTTCGGAACGAGCGGTCAGGAGGACGCCGGTACGGCTCTCGTCGATCGCGCGCCGTGCACCGCGGATGCGGTCCACCGCCAGCTCGAACTCGAAGAGCGGGCTCGCGTCGTCGTAGGTGGAATCCTCGATCGACAGCCCGGCGACACCGGTCGTCACCGCTGCAGCGACGTTGTTCGAGACATCGGCCGGCATGATCGCGAAGCCGTTCGTGAAGTCTGCATTCACTGGAACGTCAACGGTCTGCGCCACCGCGTGGAGATGACGCACGGTTTCATCGAGCGTTACGTTGTTGTCCTGCCGGCCCATCGACCAGGCCAACCCGGAGCTCGTCGTCGCGATCGCTGGAAACCCGATCTGCGCGAGGACTCGGGCGGTGCCGAGGTCCCACGGGTTGGGCATGACGAAGCACCCGCTCTCGTGGAGCACTCGGAATGTTTCGCGACGGTCTGGGCTCATGGCGCGTTGTGACTCCTTCACCAGTAAACGGCATTCTCGGACCGCGCTACAGGTCCCTTTACACAGTATGAGGCGTGTGCACGGAACGACACGCTATCAGTTCGGTGCGGCTGCTCGATCTCGTGCAACCAGTGACGCCGGACATTCTGATCCCAGACTGGCGGCGCGAGCACCGCGCAACGGTGTGTGATAGACCTAACATATGACGATCCGACGGGGACTGGATGTTTTTGTGGCAGTCCTCATGCTGTGCGCGACAGCCATCAGCGTGTTCGCGCAGAATTCCTCCGGTCGATCTGCAACACCTGTTGACCCAATCGAGGCGATCCTCAAAGCGTTCGAATCGTATTCGATCGTGGCGCTCGGTGAAGGTCCGCACGGCAACGAGCAGGGCCTTGCCTTTCGCCTCCGACTCATTCGCGATCCTCGCTTTGCGGCAACCGTGAACGACATCGTCGTCGAGAGCGGCAGCGCCCGCTATCAGGACGTCGTCGACCGCTACATGCAAGGCGAAGACGTGCCGACGACCACGATGCGCGACGTGTTCGAGAACACGGTGGTAGCAACTCCGGTGTGGGATCGGCCGATTTACGCAGAATTCTTCCGGGCCGTACGCGCCATGAATCGCGTCCAGCCGCGCGAGCGGCAACTGCGGGTGCTGCTTGGCGACCCTGCGATTGATTGGAACACGGTCAAGACGAGAGACGACTACCTGGCACTGCTGCGGCAACGCGATTCGCATCCCGCCGATCTGATACGGCGTGAAGTGCTCGCGAAGAACAGGCACGCGCTCGTGATCTACGGAGAAGGACACTTTCAGGCCAGGACCGAGAGACCGGCTCAATCGCTGGCCGGACTTCTCGAAGCGGCAGGCGCTCGCGTGTTCACGATCTCGAGCACGTTCGCCGACCTGTCAGCCTTCCAGCCAGATGTGACAACGTGGCGTCCTCCCGCATTTGCGTTGCTGCGAGGAACACGCATCGGTGCCGCTCCGTACGAGCGGGTCTTTGGTCCACTGCCGCCAGCGCCGTTCTTTCAAGAACGTCCTCGCTTCGAAGATCACTTTGATGCCGTCCTCTACCTCGGTCCTGAGTCGTCGATGACGACGGGCCCACTGCCCTATCCGAGGTGCGCCGAACCCGCATACGTCGAGATGCGCGTCGCCAGGATGGTGCTGTCGGGAATGCCAGCGACCGTGGCCGATCGGCTGCACAGCGAGTGTGCAGCGGCGCGCAGGTAGCGGCGAGCCCGATGCCAAGGGTGGCTGATACACTCCAGTCCTGGAGTCGCTGGTGAATCCCCTCCGCCCTGGACTTCTGTGGCTCGTGTTGTGTGCGGTCTGGTGCGGACTCGCCTCGGCCGCATCGGCACAGAGCGACACTGCCGCAGCCACAGGCAACGTACGTGACAGTCAGGGCGGAGCGATCAAGGGCGCGGTGGTCGCGCTGCGCAACATCGACACCGGCCTCGTCCGCGATACAGAGACCAGCGGCGAGGGCCGCTTCTGGATTGCAGGGCTTCCGCCAGGCCGTTACGAGCTGACGGCCGAACGCACCGGCTTCAGGACCGTCGTCCGATCGGGCCTGACACTCACGCTGGGCGCCGATGCCGTCCTCGACGTCGAGCTCTCCGTGTCGGGTGTCTCCGACACAGTCCTTGTGACAGCTGACGTGCCGATCGTCGAAACGACGAGCGCAGAGATCGAGATGCGGATGAATCGCAGCCAGCTCGATCTCCTGCCGTTGTTCGGTCGCGACTACCTGTCACTGCTGCGTCTGGCCCCGGGATCGCAGGACTTCGGCGACTCGTTCACGGGCTCACGCGAACGATCCAACGAGTACACCCTCGACGGCGTGGACAACACGAGCGACATCTCCGGCTTCTCGCGCTCGTCGATCGCCCTCCATGCGATCCAGGAGTTCCAGGTCGTCACCAACAGTTACAAGGCCGAGAACGGACGGGCGTCGGGCGGCGTAATCAACGTTGTGACGCGATCGGGGACGAACCGGCCCAGCGGCAGCCTGTTCCTCGCGATGAGCGACGATGCCTTCAATTCGCAAAGCCCGTACGCGAATCGTCGTGTGGAAGAACCACCGTACCGCCTGCTCACGGCGGGCGGCACGTCCGGCGGTCCGCTGGTCAAGGATCGGTGGCACTACTTCCTGGCGTACGAGGGTCTCGCTCAGGACGCACAGACCGAAGCGACCCAGGTGATGCCTGCGTCTACAGCGGCGTTCTCCGCCGCGACGCGGAGCTTCCTCGCGGCCAACGGCATCCCATTGTCGATCTTCGGGGAGGGCGGCCAGGTGCGTCAGGTCAGGCCCGAGTACCTCGACACACACAACGTCGTCGCGCGCGTGGACGGTCAACTCGACGCCGCGCAAATGCTCGGCGTGCGCTACATGTTCAGACGAAGCGAGCGATCGTCAGGCACGGGAGGGACGCTCTTCGACTACAACGGCGAGACCTCGCTCGTCAGGGACAACTATGTCGGCGCGAGCCACAAGTGGGCGCTCGGCCCGAGCCGGCTCAACGAAGCGTATGTTCAGGGCGGACACACGCTGTCGAACTTTCTCGTCGTGCAGCCCACGCTGACGAACATCTCGGTCACAGGCGCGTTCGCTCTGGGAGGAAGCACGTCGTTTCCGCAGGGACGCAGCGAGCCGCTGTTTCAGGCGGTCGATAACTTCACGTGGAGCCGCACCGGTGGCCGCTTCGGCGACCACATCGTCAAGGCCGGAGGCAACATCAAGGTGTTCCGCTCCGACAGCTACTTCGACGCCAACTCGCGCGGCACTTACACGTTCACGACCCTGCAGCAGTTCATCCTCGGCCAGCCACTGACATTCACGCAGTTCAGAGGTGACACCTCACTCGATCGGCCGAACACACTCTCCGGTCTCTACCTGCAGGACGATTGGAGGCTGCGGCCAAGCGTGACGCTGAACCTGGGCATTCGCTACGACTACGAGTCAGCGAAGACCGAAGCGCTGCAAGAGATCAGCGGTGAGCCTGGCCCTGGCATCGGACACGACCACAACAACGTGGCGCCGAGGATTGGTGTCGTCTGGGCGCCTGGCGGCAGCACGACGCAGGCGATCCACGCGGCAACCGGGATCTACTACGACCAGGTCGTGCTGAACATTCTCGGCAACGTTCGTTTCACTCCACCGAAGGTGATCGGAATTTCGATCGCGAACCCATCGTTTCCCGACCCGTCGTCGGGTCTCGTGAGTGCGCCGCCACCGGCGATTCAAACAATCGATCCGGACCTGCGCACGCCGTACAACCTCAATTCGTCGATCGGCTACCGCAGGGAGCTGGCCACCGACATCGGCCTCGATGTGAGCTACATCCACAACCGTGGCTGGGGTCAGGTGATGACGATCGATCGCAACGCTGGCATTCCGGGCACGGCCAACATCTTCGGTCAGGGCGCCCTCGGAAAGGACCCGGCGATCACGAGCGATACCTACAGCGCGAATCTCGGCTTCATCCGTTACAGCGGACTGGTTGTGGACGTGCAGAAGCGTTTCTCGTCGGGGATTCAAGGAGGCGCGAACTATACGCTCTCGAAGACAACCGACAACGGCTTCAGCTTCGGCACGGCGATTCAGGTGCCGTCGCGCGCGGATCTCAACGACGGACCAGGCTCCAACGATCGACGGCACGAGGTCAAAGGCCACGTCGGGGTGGAATTGCCGTTCGACGTGCAGTGGGCGGCGATCGTGGAGTACTACAGCGAGGCGCCGCTGAACGTCTCGGTCGCGCGCGATCTCAATGGCGACGGGATCTCAGGAGACTGGGTGAACGAGTCGATCTGCCGCACGATCGCCTGCCCCGGCCTTTCCTATTCGCGCAACAGCGTCAACGAGCTCTCCACCGAGGACGCGAACCGGCTGCGCACGCTCTTCGGCCTGGCGTCCGTGGACTCCTTCGCCAATAACCCGAAGTTCCTGAACGTCAACATGACCCTTCAGAAGTCCTTCCGATTCGACGGCAAGCGCGCCCGGTTCACGGCGGAAGCGTTCAATGCCCTCAACACGCCACAGCGCGTTATTGGATCGACAAGCGTGACGTCCTCCCTCTTCGGTTCCTACGTCGCTGTAGTCCAACCCCGGGTCCTGCAGTTCACCGTCGATTTCAGCTGGTAGCGCACCGGCGTTTTCTTCCGTTTGCAGGGTCCGGCCCGTATTCACGGGCGACCGTCCCTGAATCCGGGAGATACACATGCGCCCAGCGTCACGCATCCCCCTCTTGTTCGTGCTCGCGATCGCCGGAGTTGGCCTTTCGGGGCTGCCGGTTGCCGCACAGACCGCCCAGCAGAAGAAGCCGGCGACGCAGCAGCCCAAGGCCCCTCAGCCCAAGGCGCCCACTCAGAAGCCACCGGCAGCGACGGCCAAGCCGGCCGAACCAGCGCGTCCGCCAGCGCCGCCTCCGCCGCAGGATGTTCGCTTCAAGACGAGTTACTCGACCGGCGAGATGAAGACTGAAACCGCCACGTTCATCAAGGGCGAGCGCGAGCGTTTCGAGTTCGGAGACATGGTGCTGCTCAAACAGCACGACCAGAAGCGCACGATCCAGATCAGCAAGGCCGCCAACACTTATATGGTGGCCCCCGACGGGATGCCGGCCGCTCCTGTTGTTCCCGGGATGCCTCCCGCCCCGACCAAGCCTCCGGGCGTCATCATGATTGCAACCACGATCGTCGATACCGGCGAGCGGAAGACGGCCTTCGGCCTGCAGGCCCGGCACGTGAAGATGATGGTGGACAAGCAACCGATGGCCGGCGCCTGCGACACCTCGAAGCAGCGGATCGAGACGGACGGCTGGTACGTCGATGCACCCAAAAGCTTGACCACCCAGTTTGCAGCGCTCGAGGCGCCGGCACCGACTCCCGGCGCATGCGCAGACCAGATTCAGGCCACGAGCAACGGCGATCCCAAGGTCCTCGGCTTTCCCATCGCGTACACCACAACGATCATCGGTGACGACGGCAAGCCGGTTGTCGCGACGATGGAAGTGACCGAGTTCGAGCTCACGACGCTCGACGCGGCGCTCTTCGAGATTCCCGCGGGCCTCAACGCGGCCATGAACATTCGCGAGATGTCGAAGGCACTCAGCGACGCCAACGAGACGCAACTCGTGCAGATGAATTCGCAGCCACCGGCCGCGCCACTACCGAAGGCGCCGGGTGTGGTCCGAATCGGCGTGCCGGAGTTCACGAACAAGACCGCGCAGACGGTGGACACCCGGACACTCCGGCAGCGGCTCATATCGGATCTCGGCAACGCCAAGGTCGAAGCCGTCCCGATGCCGGCAGGCGCACCCGCCGATCTGCAGAAGCGCGCGTCAGAGCTTGGGTACGACTACGTGCTGCTCGCGGAAGTGACCGAGCTGAAGGCATCGAAGCCGGGGGCATTTGGTGGCCTGATGAAGGCGGCTTCGGGCGTCGCCGGCGCACGCGGCGGCGCCGCCGGAGCAGTTGCCGGAGCGGCTGGAGCGGCGGCTGCCCCGAAGGAGAACACCGAATCGAGCATCACGTTGAAGCTCGTTCAGCCCGATGGCAAACAACGCCTGGCGACCACGGCCAAGGGGAAAGATGGCGAGGGCTTCAGCATGCAGACCGGGCTTGGTCTCGCCAAGTTCGCCGGCGGGATGTACCTCTCGATGTTCGCGGGCCCGCAGATGTTTGCGCATTTGAACAGCTACGGTGCTGCCAACCTCGGAGGCATGGGCATGATGGGCAACCCGATGCTGTATCAGATGCAGGGCGGACTCGGTCGTGGAGTAGGGGTTGACGCCACCGTCGGCGCCGCATCCTTCCTCATGCAGCAGGCGATGACGATGAAGGACATGGGCGGGCTGGTGGGAGTTCCCGGTCAGGGCCCGTCGTATGACGAGTCGCTCGGTGAGGCCGTGCAGAACGCCGCGAAGGCCGTGCAGAAGTCGCTCGAGAAGAAGTAGTCATGCTGGCGCGCGCTCTGCTCGTCGTCGCGTGTGCGATCGCGGTTGTGCCTTCGGCATCCGCGCAGCAACTGCCAGCGTGGACCGGCTCGATTCGCTGCGACCTTCAGGGTCAGGCGGCAGGGTACTCGCACCAGGAGACGCAGACGTGGACGCTCACGGGCGCCGCGCCCAATGTGGTGGGATCCGTGCGAGCGTATCCAGCCACGTGGAACGTCACCGGCCAGGGCTCGTTCGACAGAACGCGATTCAGCAGTCGTCGCGTCGCGCAGTGGACGGCCAGCACGTCACCGCTTGGCGGTTCGGTCACTGCGCCAATCGGTTTCACCATCACGCCGTCGGGACAGCTCACCGTTGCCGCATGGCATTCGCAGATGACCGTTCCGAGCGGCTACACGGGGACCGAGCAGTACATCAACGACGGCGTGCCGCAGCCGCAGCGCCGCTACGTGCAGACGGTGTACGAGTGGCAGTTCCCGCGGATCGAAGTCCCGTCCAACCAGACGCAGATCTCGGGATCGCGCACATACGAAGTGCGCACGCAGCTCGGTCCGTTGCAGCCTGATGATGCCGTCGCAACAGTGAGCTGCGCCTGGTCGTTCGGCCAGGGCTCGGCGGCTCCGCTGCCGCCATCCGCACTCCCACCGCAAGTTGCACCTTCATCTGGAGGCGCAGTGTCGGGAGGCGCGGCGGTACCTCCACCTGCAGCACCTCCACCTGCGACAGCACCGCCCCCCGCAGCACCGCCTGCTGGAGCGGCACCCGCAGCGGCACCTGTGCCCGCACTATCGGCTGGTGCACCGCCAGCAACTGCACCGCCACCCGCGGCTGCGCCTCCCGCAGCAGCTCCTGCGGCAACGCCACCCAGCGGAGGCGCAGGAGCGACGCCGCCGTTCGTTGTTTCAGCACCGGGAGGCCGGACGCTGCCGTCGATTCCAGTGACGCAGCCGCCGCCGGCGAACACCCCGCCAGCAGGTGGTGCGTCGAGCGTTGCGCCGTCGGCGACGTATCTCGTCTCGCTCGCCGGCGTCATCGCCGGTCAGCCGACGGCAGATACGATCGTCACCGGTGGTCTCATCAACGTCGGCGATCCGGATGGCCGGGGCGACGAGATCTACGCGGCCGCGTACGTGCGCCGCTTCGATCGCGCAACGTTCCAACTGCTCGAGTCCACCGTGCGACAGACGCTGCCGTACGGCGACATCACCGGCAACTCGGCGTCGCGGCTCCAGGGTGGCAGTCAGACACCCACCGGCGGTGTCGCCAAGGGAGACTGGATCCCGGGAAATCTCAGCGTCTCCCGGCTCTATCCGGCGCAGGACACCGCGTTCCCATTCCGAGTCTGGGAAGGGCGGCTCACGGACAACGCCGATGTGCTCGTGATCGCGCCAACCGTGTGGGAATACGACGGTGGCACCGGCGTGCTGCAGCAGTGGGCGCAGAGCCAGAGCGTGCTCAACGGCACCATCCTTCAGGACGCAAACGTGCAGGCGCGCATCAACACGAAGGCGTTCGGAGTGATGCAAGTGGGCGTGACCTCGCCAACGTTCCCGAACCCGTTGCAGACTCTCGTCGATGGCCGTCAGGATCGTCCGCTCGGGGTGGCCACGATGGGCTCGGGCACGGTCGTGCCGAATATGACGCTCGTGCTTACGCGCGAGATCATCGAACAGGCGCTCGCGGCGCAGTGGGCGCCGATCCAGACAACGGTCGTTCCGGGTCAGACCATCACGATCCCCAAACCAGGGATCATCATTATGAACTTCGTGGATCAGCAGATTCCCAGTCGGCCGACGCCGGCCTACTCACTGATCCTGCAGGTTGAGAAGACCGGACCCTAAGCTTGGTTCTTGGTCCTTGGTTCTTGGTTCTTGGTCCCGCGCAGCAAAGATCGGAAGATCGCGCTAGTCGGGCTCGCCGAACAATGCGAAGCCGGCCCAGAAGACCGGGTGTTCGGGAATGGTGACCGTGCCGACCTGTGTCTCGACGTGTACGCGTCCGGC